>MKWU01003272.1_pt1 | contig 21851 bp, 17 predicted proteins | sample 809101 | NCBI WGS metagenome assembly MKWU01 (sample SAMN05860141, study PRJNA318959) | sponge metagenome | host: Aplysina aerophoba | place: Slovenia: Piran, Adriatic Sea, Gulf of Piran | collected 2013-05-07 | reverse complement strand
CGGCGCCCCTCAACACAGCCGCCTTCACACGTAACACGCCACCAACCGGAACCGTGGCGACGGCTGGGGTTGGGGTCAGGAATCACGACCGGGCGCAAGGATTCAGGTCCGGAGCCGGAGCCGCTTGGGGATCTCAAGCTTTGACGGAAAGGAGCGCTTCCCTCAGCGCTCTCTGCTCTGCCCTCCTGCATCTAGATTTCTTCAGGTTCCGTTCTGCCGCCCCAGGTCACTCACAGTCTGCCCCTGTGTCCACTCCCCCTGCTCCCCTTCACCTGCCCCGCACCAGCGAGAGCGACCAGTTGCTGCGCATCCGCCACAGTTGTAGCCACGTCATGGCCATGGCGGTGCAACGCCTGTTCAAAAACGTTCAGGTCACCATCGGTCCATGGACCGAGACGGGCTTCTACTACGACTTTGACGCTCCGAAACCTTTCACCCCACGGGATCTCAGGAAAATTCGCAACGTCATGCAGAACGTTCTGCGGCAAAACCTCCCCTTCCGCCGTGAAGAGGTGAGCCGTCAGGAGGCGCAGCAGCGAATCGAGGCCATCGGCGAATCCTACAAACTGGAAATCCTGGCCGATCTGCACGAACCCATCACCCTCTATCACCTGGGGGATCAGTGGTGGGATCTCTGCGCAGGTCCCCACGTGGCCAATACCGCCGAAATCAATCCCGATGCCGTAGATCTGGAAACCGTGGCCGGCGCCTACTGGCGGGGCGACGAAACCAAAGCCCAGTTGCAACGCATCTACGGCACCGCTTTCGAAACCCCCGAACAACTGGCGGAACACAAGCGCCGCCGGGAAGAAGCGCAGAGGCGGGATCATCGTCGTCTGGGTCGGGAACTGGGTCTGTTCCTCTTCAGTGACAGCGTTGGTCCCGGACTGCCCCTCTGGACACCCCGCGGTACCCAACTGCGCAGTCTGCTGGAAGACTACCTCCGGCAGCAGCAGCAGCAGCGGGGCTATCAGCCCGTGGTCACACCCCACATCGCACGGGTGGACCTGTTTCGCACCTCCGGACATTGGCAGAACTACAAAGACGACATGTTCCCGCTGATGGCGGAAAACGATTCCCGGCGCACCGCAGAAGAAGGCTTCGTCATGAAGCCCATGAACTGCCCCTTTCACGTTCAGATCTATAAAGCGGAACTGCGCAGCTACCGGGACCTGCCCTACCGATTGGCGGAATTCGGCACCGTCTACCGCTACGAACAAAGTGGAGAGCTGGGGGGACTCACACGGGTGCGGGGCTTCACCGTAGACGACAGTCACATCTTCGTTACCCCGGAACAACTGGATGAAGAATTCCTGCACGTGGTGGATCTGATCCTCACCGTGTTCAAGGATCTGGAGTTACACCGCTTCAAAGCCCGGCTCAGCTTCCGCGGTCCCCAGAACAATAAATTGATTGGCCGTCCCGAAGCCTGGGATCAGGCCGAAGCCGCTATTCGCCGCGCCGTAGACCGGCTGGGCATGGACAGTGTGGAGGGTCCGGGCGAAGCAGCCTTCTACGGCCCCAAGCTGGATTTCCTCTTCTCCGACGCACTGGAACGGGAATGGCAGTTGGGCACCGTGCAGGTGGACTACAACCTGCCGGAACGCTTCGACCTGCAATACGTGGCGCCGGACGGCTCCCGCCAACGACCCGTCATGCTCCATCGTGCCCCCTTCGGCTCCCTGGAGCGGCTCATCGGCATCCTTATCGAAGAATACGGAGGAGATTTACCCTTCTGGTTGGCGCCGGAGCAAATTCGCATCCTGCCGGTGACCACAACGGCCTTACCAGCCGCACAGCAGTTGGTCACACGGTTATGCAGCCATGGTGTCCGCGCCGCCGTGGCGGACACCGGGGAGCGGTTGGGTAAGTTGATTCGCAACGGCGAAACCCGGAAAATTCCCGTGCTGGCCATTCTCGGGGAACAGGAAATGGAAGCCGGTTCCGTAAACCTGCGCACCCGACGGCAAGGAAATCCGGGCGCCATGGCACAAACCAGACTGGTGGAGGCGGCTCGTGAAGCGGTCGCCGGGCGCCGCGCTACCCTCATTCCATGACCACCACGGTGTTGGCCGCCGACGTGGGGGGCACCAAAACCCTGTTGGCCCTCTACGCCTTGACCGAAAAGGGCTTACGCCTGCAACGGCAGCACCGCTACGCCTCCCGGGAGTGGCCCTGCTTCGACCAGGTGTTGACGGACTTTCTCCAGCAGGCGGATCCTGGCGGGACTTCAACCCGGCTTGCCGGCGCCTGCTTCGCCGTGGCAGGACCTGTGCGACAAGGCCATGTCCGTCTTACCAACCTGGGTTGGATCATGGATCAACGGCAGTTGGCGCAATTCCTGGGAACCTCTGCCGTGGAAGTGGTGAACGACGTTGCCGTTCTGGTCCACGGGCTACCCCACGTGCAACCCGCCATGGCACTGGAACTACAAGCCGGTGAACCGCAACCCGACGGAACCGTGGCCCTCCTGGCGCTGGGAACCGGGACGGGCATGGCCATCGGCATCCCCACTCCGACCGGGTTGTGGTGTTGCCCCAGCGAAGGGGGACACCAGGAGTTTTCCCCCTGCAATACACGGGAATGGCAGTTGAAACAGTGGCTCCTGGCGGATCTGAACCTGGAGCGTCTCTCCATAGAGCGGGTGGCGAGCGGCACAGGCCTGGGACACGTTGGTCGCTGGTTACTCGACAGCCACCCGGCATCCCATCCCCTCAAAGACCACCTCACCCACACAACAACAGATCTGCCCGAACGTATTGCCGCCCTGGCAGCCGAGGGAGACGCCCTCTGTCAAACGGCTCTGGACCTCTGGACAGAGGCCTGTGGAACCGCAGCAGCCAACCTCCTCCTCACCAGCCTCTGCACAGGCGGGCTCTGGCTGACTGGCGGGGTGGTAGTCAAGCAACTGTCACAGTTCCGTTCACCCCGCTTCCTGCGGCGTCTCCACCAGGTGGGGCGGCTCCAATCCCTCGCAGCCGAAGTTCCCGTTCACGCTCTCGTTGCACCGGAGACGGGCCTCTTCGCCGCAGCTCACCGCGCCCGGCAACTGGTCCGGCAACCGGCCACTGCACAGGGGGGCAGACCGTGGGGCAACATGGAACCCACCTTTGCAACAATACCCACCCCTGTCGTGTCAGACAACACCTGCGAACGGTGCGTAATCACCGTGCCAGCCACCACTGCCAACATCGGCCCCGGCTTCGACTGTCTGGGCGCTGCCCTGCAACTCAACAACCGCTTCAGTCTGCGGCGGCTGACGGGACAGGAAGAGAGGTTTGATCTGGTTGTGGACGGTCCTTACGGAGCCCATCTACGCGGTGGCAAGGATAACCTCTTTTATCGCGCTGCCCGCTGCGCCTGGGACGCTGCCGGACACCCTCCCATCCCCCTGGAAGCCAGAATCTCCCTCTCCGCCCCACCTGCCCGCGGCCTGGGTAGCAGTGCCTGCGCCATTGTGGCCGGCCTCTGTGGCGCCAACATGATGATCGGAGAACCCCTGAGTCGGGAAAAGCTGCTTGAGTTGGCCATTGCAGTGGAAGGGCATCCGGACAACGTCGTGCCCTCCCTTCTTGGTGGACTGTGCCTCACCTCCCGCATCACAAGTCAACGTTGGCGGGTGGTGCCCTGTGCCTGGCATGAACGGGTGCGGGCAGTGGTGGCCATTCCCGACCTGCGTCTCTCTACCGTTGACGCCCGGCGCGCTCTGCCACGGAGCGTTTCCCTTCAGGACGCCGTGAGCAATCTCTCCGCCCTCACCGTGTTGCTCTCGGGTCTACGCAGCGGCAACGACGCCTTGATCACCGACGGTCTCCACGATACCCTCCATGAACCTTACCGCTGGCCTCTCGTTCCCCACGGCCCTCACGTGCGGCAGGCGGCCCTGTCGGCAGGCGCCTGGGGCGCAGTGATCAGTGGCTCCGGACCTGCCGTCCTGGCGTTGAGCAGTCGGGAGGCGGAGGTGAACGTGGGCCAAGCCATGGTGCAGGCCTGGCACAACCAAGAGGTGGAAGCCCAGTATCATGCCGTGGGACTCCAGCACTTCGGGGCAGTTTGCAAAGTCGTGGATTGATTTAGGGTGACCGACGGCTCCCGTACCTTGGCAGGACGGGTCTGTTCTTTTGTCTCGCGGTTTGGCCCATGGGTCCTGCTCTTTCCGGTTCGGCCTTCCCCTGGCTCAGCACCATCGTCCTCCTGCCCCTGCTCGCAGCACTGATCCTGCCCCTGCTGCCGGGAGACCGGGTGGCAGCACCCAGAGCCATTGCCGTCACCACCTTGACGGCGGATCTGGTGTTGATGGCGCTGGTGTTCAGCCGCCACTTCGTCAGTGGGAACAGCAACCTGCAGTTGGTGGAGCGCATCAGTTGGATTCCGTCCGTTGGCCTGGAGTGGTCCCTGGCTGCAGACGGCGTGGCAGCACCCCTGGTGCTCCTCAGCGGGCTGGTGACCATGCTGGCGGCACTGGCCAGTTGGCCACTGGTTCGCAAACCCAGGCTCTACTATGGCTTGCTGCTGGTGCAGGCATCTGCCCAGGCCATGGTCTTCCTGGCTCAAGACTTCCTGCTCTTCTTTCTCGCCTGGGAACTGGAGTTGGTGCCTGTCTACCTGCTCATCTCCATCTGGGGTGGCCCCCGTCGTCAATACGCCGCCACCAAGTTCATCCTCTACACCGCCCTGGCTTCCCTGCTGATCCTGCTCAGCGGGCTGGTTCTGGCATTCACCGGAGACGACGGCTTCAGCCTGAATCTGCTCACCATGGCCAGCCACCCACCCCAAGGCAGTGTGGCCATGCTCTGTTATCTGGGCTTCCTGGTGGGATTTGGCGTGAAGTTGCCCATGTTTCCCCTCCACACATGGCTCCCCGACGCCCATGGCGAAGCCAGCGCTCCCGTCTCCATGTTATTGGCGGGTGTGTTGCTGAAGATGGGAGGTTATGCCCTACTTCGCTTCAACGTGCAGATGCTGCCGGACGTACACGCCCGGTTGGCGCCGGCATTGATGATTCTGGGCATCGTCAACATCATCTACGGCGCCCTCAACGCCCTGGCCCAGGATAACGTGAAGCGGCGCATTGCCTGTAGCTCCATCAGCCACATGGGCTTTGTGCTGCTGGGTCTGGCCGCCATCAACAGCCTGGGCTTCAGTGGCGTGATGTTGCAGATGGTCAGCCATGGCCTGATCGCAGCAGCCATGTTTTTTGTCACCGGTGTGTTCCATGCCCGCACCCGCACCCTCTCCATTCCCAACATGGGAGGGTTGGCAAAGGCCATCCCGGTCACCTTTGCCCTGTTTCTCACCACTTCCCTCGCCTCCCTGGCACTGCCGGGCATGAGTGGCTTTGTCAGTGAAATCACGGTATTTCTGGGCGTCACCTCCGCTGACCAGTTCACCACGGCATTTCGGGTGGTTGCGGTGTTGCTGGCGGCAGTGGGCCTGGTGTTGACGCCTGTCTATCTCCTCTCCATGTGTCGCAGGGTCTTTTTCGGCCCAAGGATTCCCGCCTTGGCACAGGTGGGAGACGCCAATCCTCGGGAGTTGGCGATTGCCTTCAGTCTGCTGGCGCCCACCCTGGCCATCGGCTTCTGGCCCCACCTGGCCATCGGTTTTTACGAACCCACCACCACAGCCCTTGCCAAGAGTGCCGCAGCAGTGCTCGTTGGCTGAATCCGTATTTCAAACTATGTCAGTTGCAAATTCTCTCCACAATTGACCTTCTCAACGGCAAGAGAATCCCTGGAAATCCTCGAAGCTTTGCTATGCAGGTTTTATGGTCGGTATTTTGCAATTGAAACACCAGAGTACGAAGCAGCCTTCCCTGCCGGGTCTCTGTCCCATTGACGATGCACTTGCAAAATTGTCTCAGGCCGGACTCGAATCCCGGGGCGCTGTTTTCACACGTCGAGAAGTTGTCGAGTTCATTCTTGACCTGGTCGGTTATACAATCAACCGACCGCTCTGGAACAGTTCACTTCTTGAACCGTCCTGTGGTAACGGTGATTTCGTCCTTCCAGCAGTCGAGCGGCTGATGACGTCCTGGACGCGGATGGAGCATCCGATTCCAGCACGCCGTTTGGCAAGATGTATTCGCGCCATCGAGCTTCACCAGGTTACTTTCGAGGAGACCCGCGCCAGGGTTTCTCATGCACTTTGCTCGGCCGGTATCAGTGAGGTAGATGCCGCCGCCTTGACCGAATGCTGGTTGGTGCATGGCGATTTCCTTCTGACCGACCACCTTCCGCCAACATACGAGTTTGTCGTTGGTAATCCTCCCTATGTGCGCCAGGAACTCATTCCTGACGCTCTCGTCTCCGAGTACCGCGCCCGGTACGAAACGGTCTTTGACCGAGCCGATCTCTATGTTCCCTTCATCGAGCGATCAGTGAAGTTGCTTTCTCCCGAAGGAAAGCTCGGCATCATCTGTGCGGACCGCTGGATGAAGAACCGGTATGGCGGTCCGCTTCGCCGCCTCCTGACAGAACAATTCCAACTACATATCTACGTGGACATGGTGGGTACACCGGCATTCCATTCGGACGTTATTGCCTATCCCGGAATATTCGTTATCGGACGCGAAAAAACAGGCAAAACACGTGTGGCGAGACGTCCGACAATCAAGAGCTGCTCTCTTGCCAGGCTCACCCATAGTATCCTCGACCATAAGGCGCCAGATCCCGGAGGCCCGGTCAATGAAATCTCCCGTATCCCTCTCGGTACGCAGCCTTGGATCCTGAATCCGTCTGAAGAGTTCACGCTGGTCCGACGGCTCGAGCGGGATTTCCTGCCCTTGGAAAATGCTGCCTGCAAGGTCGGCATTGGTGTGGCAACGGGTGCAGACAAGGCTTTTGTGGGACCCTACGACGAAATCGACGTCGAGGATGATCGGAAGCTGCCACTGGTGACGACACGAGATATTCAATCGGGCGATGTCCGATGGCAGGGTCTAGGCGTCGTTAATCCGTTTAGAAACACCGGCGGCCTGGTTCCTCTATCGAAGTATCCGCGCCTCAACCGGTACTTGGATGAGCGTAGAGCCGATTTAATGGCGCGGCATATCTCCCGGAAGACACCCTCCAACTGGTACCGCACCATAGACCGCATCTATCTCGCACTCGCCACCATACCAAAGCTGCTGATCCCGGATATAAAGGGCGAAGCGCATATCGTTTATGAAGGTGGACGCTTCTACCCTCACCACAACCTTTACTACATCACATCCCGTAAATGGGAACTGGAGGCTCTGCAAGCCATACTCTTGTCTGGAATTGCCAAGCTGTTTGTATCAGCTTACTCCACTCGAATGCGCGGCGGATACCTTCGTTTCCAGGCTCAATACCTGCGCCGCATCCGCATACCGTGTCGGTCGAGTGTCCCCGACTCCACAGCGAGTCTCCTCGTCGAGGCTGCCGCGAGCAGGGATACAGATACATGCAACGTCGCAGTTGCAGAACTTTATCAGTTGACCTTGGCGGAACGCGCTCTGATTGCACCAGGCCCAACTCTGCAGCATCCCGGCCCTTGATCTGGGTAACCTTGAAGATCAGGCACGTGATGCCGTGAAGACATTCTGGTCGACTCGCATCTCGGCACAAGAGCGGCAAACTTCTTCCGGAAAGGCGGATCAAGGCGAGCGCTCCGGTGTGACAGCCGGCAAAAACATGGACGGTTTCATCAGTCTTTTTTCCAACCTCATCAAGAGGAACGGACTCGTCAACGCCAGTATCCATACTCGCAGATCTGTTTTAACTCTGCCGGGTTACTTTCGCCCGACAAAGCGATGGGACGTCATTGTAACGAACCAAAAGCGGCTTGTCGCAGCGCTGGAATTCAAGAGCCAAGTCGGACCTTCATTCGGAAACAACTTCAATAATCGTGCGGAGGAGGTGATCGGTTCTGCGCACGATTTCTGGACTGCTTACAGGGAGGGCGCGTTTGGCGACAACCCACGTCCCTTCTTGGGCTGGTTGATATTGGTAGAGGACACAGAGGCGTCACGGAAGCCTGTTCATGATTGCGAGCCGCACTTTTCGATATCCAAGGGATTTGTCGAAGCATCTTATGCCAAACGCTATAACGTTCTTTGTGAAAGACTGGTACAGGAAAGCCTCTATTCGGCGGCAAGTATGCTCTTGTCTCCCCGCTCGTCCGTGGCAGACGGTAGCTTTTCGGAAATGAGCGAACTGACAAGTCTAAAAACCTTTGCAGCCGGACTGGCAGGTCGTGTCGCAGCAGAAGCCACCCGATGGAACTCGTCGAACTAAACGTGTGAGAGCAGCCGCTTGCAGATCCGGATTGCCCAAAGGCCCCCCTTATCTTGATTCAATCCGTCTGCACGACCTGGACCCAGACCCGGGACGTCTAGGCTGGCCACCACACATGACAACGCCATTGGCCAGGACAACGGATTTGCAACAGACCACTTGGCTGAGCCGGGCTGGACGGTTCGGGCTTGTAGCCGCACTTGTAGCCGCTGGCGTATGGGGCGTCACCACTTTGCGGCGTCCAAGGGATCGGGATCCTGGTCCCTACACCGTTGAGGTGCAGCAGCAGGCCTTGCAGGGGAGCGTTGTGGCCACTGGCACTGTGGAACCTGTTCGCCAGGTGAGCCTGAGTCCCCCGCGGCCGGGCATTGTGGCCGCCATCAACGTGGAAGAAGGGGAGCAGGTGCGCGCTGGTCAGGTTCTGGCGGTCATGGATGGCGGCGATTTGTCCATTCGGATCAAGGAACGCCAGGCTTTGCTGACCCAGGCAGAAGAAGAGCTGGCCCTACGCAACGAAGAACTCGTGCGGCACCAGGGGTTAGTGGAGGCAGGGGCGTTGAGTCCACTGGCTCTAAGTCAACTGGAGAGCCGCCACCGGGCGCAGCAGAGTCAGGTGATGGCCAGCCGGCAGCGACTCCAGGAAGTGTTGCAAGAGCAAAAGGAACTGGCGGTGCAAGCCCCCTTTGACGGCCTGGTGATGGAGCGATTTGCAGAGCCGAGGAGCTATATCACCCCTGCGGGAAGCGCTGCTGGCGCTACCAACGGCGCCAGCAAAACGTCTCTACTCACCATCGGGACCGGCTACCAACTTGTAGCCGCCCTACCCGATAACGAGGTTGGTCGCCTCCAATTCAATCAGGAAGCCGAAGTGGTGCTGGATGCCTTGCCCAACCAACCACTGGCCGCACAAGTGAACATCATCGCTCCCCGATCCCAGGTGAACGACAACGTGATCACCTTTGACGTGACCCTGAAGCTTTTGACCGAGAACTCCCGGCTGCGTTACGGAATGAGTGGAGACGTGCAGGTATTCACCGAAGCACTCTCTCCAACTCCTGTGGTGCCCACCGTTGCCGTTGTCACCCGTTCCGGCCAATCGGGGGTTTACGTGGTGGGCAGGGACGACCAACCCACCTTTCGCTCCATCGCCCTGGGCTATTCCAGCGGAAGCAACATCCAGGTGCTGGATGGGCTTGAGCTGGGTGAGCGTGTGTTTATCGACTGGCCTTCCTGGGCCCGCCAGCCCGGAGAAAGAAACTAAGCCGAAGCTGGCGGATGAGACAGGAAGGACGTTAGCCAGCGACGCGGATTGTGCGAACGCGGCCGCCACGACGCTGAATGCTCTGCAACTGCCGGCTCAGATTGGCAAACTGAACCTGGACAACCTGAGCGGCACGACGATTGACAGCGCTGTTCCCAGGTAGGTCATAGCTGACCTCATAGCGGGTGATGCGGTTGTCGTACTGGTTGTTGGCAATCCGAGGCGGATTGGCCTTGGCAGGCAATTTCGCCGCAAGCTGACGCACCTGGGCCATGACAGGCGCCCTGTCACTGCTGGCCCGGCCACGGTTCAGGTTCAGAGTGAGCAGGTAATCCCTGTTGCTCCGGAACTGGCTGCTGTCAACCCGTAGACAGGGAACGTTATTTTCCCCGAAAACACTGCTGTATTCCTCGCTATCAATGTAGGAGAGGATTTCAGCATCGTAGCCGTGGGTGTTGTAGATGAGCACGTGCTCAGCAATTTCTTGCTGATTTCGAGGTGAACGGCCCAAGAAGTGCTTGAAGTTCAGTTCAATGAACCGATACTGGCTGTTGCGGGTGAGAAATAGATTCCTGTAGGTCTCTGAAAGACCAACTGCCATCACGAATTCGCGGACTGTGATGTTGCCGTTACGCAACTGGGATTCAGCCTTCCTGCAACGCTCGAAGCTGTTGATGTGAGCGTTGCCCAGAACTTGACGGTAGGTTGCGGTGACCACGTCCTGGAGTTCTGTTTCGGAGCGAGCCTGGAACAGCTCCGATTTTAATTCTTCAGCGAGCCAAAGGGGCATGATGATTGGGGGAGTAAAGGGAGTGGAAAGGCTGCACCACAACCGGAAAGCCATGGTGCAGTGGGAGAAGCCGAGGGAGATCAGGTGATCTCCGTAAGGCTCACAATCCGACCGCTGTCGCGATGGATAAACGCCAATTGGCTGGTGATGTTGTCACCAGACACCACATAGGTGGTGGTGGCGAGACGACGACGGCTGCCGGCACGCTGGCTGCGAACCACAATGCGGAAACGCTTGCCGGGCGCATCAACGGAGCCGCTGCTGGCGGTGCTACGGGTGGCAACGGCCAGACTGGACGCTCCGGCAACCGTGTCGACCGTGCTGGAATCACTGCGCACACTATCACTGCCGGCATAGCCGGGCACCAGTGACAGAGTGCGATTGAAGTTGGCCTGGCTGCGGCCGTCTCCACTACTTACACCCCGCAGATAGGGCACCACATCCTCGCCAAACGCATTGCTGTACTCCTCGCTGTCCACCAACCAATCAATGGCGGCATCGTAGCCGACCGTGATCACCCGATCCAGTTGGGCGCCCATTTCAGCTTGACTTTCCGGACTGCGACCCAGAACGTGCTTATAGTTGATCTCCACAAACCGATAGGGCGCCGTTGTTTCAAAGAAGCGGCTGCGGTAGAGGGGCGTTTTGCACAGTCCACGAACAAATTCCCGTACACTCAGTCGTCCACTGAGGAATTGGGATTCCAGCGCGTGGGGACGCTCTGTTTCCATCAAATGGGGATTCCCCATCACGTGACGATAAAGCTGGCGCAGCAAGGTGGCTTTGTCTATAGCGTCATCCTTGGCTTGACGCACGTAACGGGGCTGAACCCGCTCGCCGACGCCAAAGCCACCGTAGGGACTGCTGCCAACTGGAACGGACTGGGGACCCTTGGTGACACGAGCGAAGTTGGACAGCTTGGGCAGAGGGCGCCCCTGACTGGGCAAGGGAATGGCATAGTTGGGATAACCAAGCAGCTCGGCAACGGTACGGCTGCGACGCCCCATGGAGAAGTCGCTGGCGGCAGCGCCGCCGCTGAGACGGAAGGTTTTGTTAAAGGTGTCTTGCGCAAAGCCCACCAAGCTGTTGACGGAGCGCAGATAGGGGACAGTGTCATCCCCAAAGGCCTCCTGGTACTCGTCACTGTTGACGTAACTACTGATTTCTGCAGCGTAGCCTTGCTCCCGCAGCAGCTTCACGTGGGTGCTCACTTCAGCCTCACTGGCCGGGGGGCGGCCCAGGAAATGCTTGTAGTTGAGTTCCACAAAGCGGTGGGGACTGGCGGTGTTCAGGAAGATCCGCTCATAGGCACTGGATTTTCCCAGCGCCTCCACAAAGCCCTTTACCGTCAAGTTGCCCTGGCGTAGCCGGGATTCGGCGATGCTGACGCGATCAACCTCGAACAGGCCAATCCCACCAAAAACCTGACGATAGGCGCTGTTGACGACTGCATCCAGATTATCGCGGCTGGGGCTTAAACGAACCGGATCGGAGTCCAGGTCGCGAGCCACACCAAAAGAATACTTCTGGGTGCGTTGATCAGAAAGGCTGGTTAGAGAACTCATGGGGTCAAGTTTGGCGAAAAGTTGACATCAAGTTGCGGTGAATTTAGGTGGAAGGAGAAAGGTCTTCCCATGAAAAGATTAGGACATCGGCGTAATGCTGGCAATTTTACCTCCTTCCTGGTGGATGCGCTGGAACTGCTCCGATAGCTTGGCAAACGGTACATAAAGAACCTTGTTGCTCTTGCGATATTTGGAGTAGTTGAGATAGCCGGTGATCTCAACGCGAAATACCTTGCCCTCCTCGCCTGCGCCAACACCAAGACGAGTCTGGGGCTCACTGCGTCGCGTGGTGGGGCGGAAACCAAACCCCTGACCGTTGCCGTTCACACCGGAAGGAGCCACAACCGGAAGGGGTCGATCAAGGTAAGCTGCGCGGCCCAACCTGAACTCGATGCCTGCCAGATCTCCTTTGAAATCACTACTGCTGGCACCACGGGTAAGCTGGAACATCCAGGTGAACTCTCGCATACTCTTGCCTGGTCCGGACTTCCAGCCATGGAGGTAGGGAACTGTATCTTCCCCAAAGCGTTGCTGGTATTCTTCGCTATCGATAAAGGAATTAATGTCTGCATCGTAACCCTGGCTATCCAGGCGTTGGGCATGCTCACGCATCTCTGCAAAAGAATCAGGAGAGCGACCCAGCAAATGTTTAAAGGTGAGCTCGATGTAGCGATAGCGATTGCAAGAATCAAAGAAACGACTACGATAGAGGTAGCTTTTGGCCAGGGTGCGCACAAACTCGCGCATACTGATGCGGCCCAGCTTGAACTGGGATTCGGCAACAAGCTGTCGCTCGCTGTCCATGACGTAAGAATTGCCGAGCACCTGGCGATACGCAGCAGACAGGAGGTTGTCCCGTTCTTCGTTGCTGGTGGCCTGATACTTTTGTTGGGGTGGAGTCGATTCGAAGCGTTCGACACCAAGACGAGAGGCTGGACCAAAGGTCATGGAAGGAGAGCCGTGTTGGGAGAGCGGAAGCTTGCCGCTTTGAGGGCAGTGGTGAAAGCTTAGCGCCAAGTTTTGACGCCACGGAGAACATGGCTGAATTGTTACGAAGCCTGGAGAAGACGGCGTTCCGGTTCCTCCTCCAGACCTCGCCTCCTGGCGGCTGAAGTCAGCCCAAGGAGTTGGCCACGTAGTCGAGAGCAGCGTTGTACTCCGCCAGAGCCTGGGCGCTCATGTCACGGGGAGCACATCCACGGTTGCGCAGGGTGTTGAGTCCATAGACATAGGTGGCAGGATCGATGCTCAGCGCTGCATAGACCTCCTTGGCGCCGTTGATGGCCAGTTCGTCCAGAGGGCCGGTGCCGCCGGTGACCAAAGCGTAGTTGATCAGACGCAGGTAGTGAACAAAGTCACGCTTGCACTTGTCCTTACCCTCGGTGTCGCAGACCCGGGGCTGACGGCCCAGATTGCCTTGGGGGTTGACCTTGTAGACCGCGTCAACCGCTTCTTGGGCCACGGCATCGTAGTTGGCGGCCAGCTTGTCGGCAGCTTCCATGCGGGCAGCGGCACGCTCCAGGGAACCGCGGACAGATTCCAGGTCGGAAGCGCTGGGGAAACGAGCAGCGTTATCTGCTGCGGCAATCACTGTGGTGATGGTGGATTTCATCGCAAAAGCGTAGGAAGGTTGTGGGCGTCGGAAATGCAGTTGTGGCAGTGCCTTCAACTGATGGAAGTGGAGACGGCGTCAAAGTAGCTGGCAGCTTCGGAGGCCAGTGCAGAGCAGTCGCCCTTTGCTGTGGTGCCCAGGTTGATGGTGTTGTTGGTTGCCTGGGGACCACGGTCACCGTTGGTTCCGTTAATGTGGGCCACGGCACAGGCTTTCATGATGGCCACGGCACGAGCCATGGAACCCGTGGGAACGCCCAGAGCCGCATAGGTCTCCTTCAGACCGTTGAGGCAGCGGTCCTGGAGAACGGAGCCGTCGCCAGCCAGAAGAGCATAGGCCACATAACGCAGCACGATTTCACCGTCTCGCAGGCAAGCGGCCATACGACGGTTGGAGTAGCAGTTGCCGCCGGGAGACGTGAGACCGGGATTCTCGCAAATCATGCCGGCCACCGAATCGGTGACGATGCAAGAAGCGGATGTGGAGATGGCCTTGACGGCATCCAGACGCTTGTTGCCTTCCGAGACAAAAGCCTTCAGGTTCGAGAGTTGGCTGCCACTAACGAAGGAGCCGCTTGCATCGGCAGACGTAGCGGCGCGGGAAAATGCGTCGAGCATGAGAAAGAAACTTCTTTCAAGACGTGGGGGGAGTGCCCTTGAGGCAGCGGTATGCCTCGTGGACACATGCAACTATCTATGCAGACTTCCTGCCTGGAATCATGCGCCCTACCCGAAGCCATATAAAAGTTTACCGAAGAAAAATCGTGAGGCACAACCACCTTCCATGTGCCGGTGTTCTCGGGCAGCAGTCGCCCACGGTCCAAAGAGAGCATCAGGAGTAGTAAGGAGGGAGGAGGCCCCTTGTTCCGGCTCGGTGAGCACCAGCTTGAGAGAATCGAATCCGCCGCTGGTCGAACAACGAGCGCATCGCGCGGCGTCCAGCCTCAACAAGGGGGCTCTCACCGCGATTGATCGGTTACACCAGGAGGGGACCGAACAGCAGACTCCATGTGGCGTGCCACAAGACAGGACGCCCTGTACGGCTTCACCTGAGCGAAGGGCAATATGAACGACTTCACCGGCGCTGACGTCCTGCTCGGGAGTCTTCCCCCTGGCGACGGACTTGATCGACCACAAGGGTGACGACAGCGACAAAATCCCTACCGTGCTGACGGCTCAAGGCATCCCGCGCTGCATCCCAACCGAACGGAACCGTAACCAGCCGGTTTATTACAGCAAGAGGCTTTACAAAATGCGACATAAGGTTGAGAACCCTGTTCGCCAGACGCAAGGACTGGCGCCACATTCCAACCCGCTACGAACGCGATGCACATACTCTTTCGTTCCCAGGCCCCCCTGGACGCCAATCTCGTCTCCTGGTTACGAGTCCCGAGGCTAGACTTTGTTGGAAGTCCTAGAACGACCTCTTCCATGACGATGCTCGGCAGATCCAGGCTCTGGCTTACGGTTGCCGTGTTGCTGGCGCCAATGTCCCCGGCCCTGGCCCAAAGTACGGGGAAATTCACCATGGTGCTCAGTTCCACCTACAGCTACACCAATCTTAAACAAAAGGACACGGTGTTTACAGCGGGCAGCTTACAAGGCAGCGCAACAGTGACAAGTAGCAGTGGCCCCTTGTTCCAGCGCGGTCAAAACTTTTTACGGTCTTGTGTCTTGTTCTCGGAGCGATCGGAAGACGGCCCCAATTTGAGGGCCCATTGCACCCTGACAGAGACGGCTGAGGATGGTGGAGACCAGATCTTGATGTCGGCCTACAGAAACCAGGGCGACCCCATTGGATCCAACACAGGGGGGAGGGGCCGCTCGGAGTTTGTTGGCGGCATGGGAAAGTATATGGGCCTAACGGGCTACTGCACCTACGATGTCCAGTACCTCATCCCAAGCCTTGGTGTGCTGATGGCAGACTGCAACTGGAGCAAGCCCCAGGCTCAGGACTCATAAGCCGAAGACGTAATCCCCCGCGGTAGAGAAAGGCGCGTGGCGTGGGCCGCCTGGATGAGAGCAAGGCGTTGAGCGGCATCGTCCATGTCCTCCGGCAGCCTGTGCCGGGTGGACGCCCCGGACGGTAACGGACCCCACAAAACCCTCTACAACTCTTTCCGCCGCTGGTCGAACAACGGTGGATTCAAGGCAATCTTCTCCCGGTGGGCGCGACCCGACGGCACAGAGCCGGAAGAGGCGACGACGACAATTTCACTGGCGCTGACGTCCTGCCGAGGAGTCTTTATACGGCAGGGGGGCCTGATCCACCTGTGCCCAGGACATCTGTGCAGAAGTAGAGATCGTGGCAATCACCAAGTCAGCCAGAATCCTGTGGCTTGCACCACCGGGGTGAACGTTATCGGCAAACAGATAGGTTGCATTGGCGCCTTGTTCATAGGCATAGGGATAGCCATACTCATGCTGGACCGGCCCACATGCATCGTTCAAAAACGGCAATTCGGAAAACCCTGAATGGAAGATCGGTGTCTGATGACACGCTGCTTGTGTAATATTTTTAAATCCATAGCCCTCCGGATCGTTCGCAATATCTTGAAAAAGATCATACACATCAATAGCAATCACTCCATGATCTAATTTTTCAAGACCGTCAGCAAGTATCTGATTAAACTCATTCACAGCATTTTCATTGATAAAATCACTGACTCTGCCCAGATTTGAATCATCTGAAACCAAGCGCGAGATTAAAGTCTCAAGAGAAGTCGGAGGATTGGACAAGACATCGGAAATTTCCCGAACACCGGGAGCGAGACCGACAGGAGGCATATTGAGAACGACAATAGCCTTTGCACCTTGGTTCTGTAAAAATTTAATTTGCTCCAAGTAATCTAATGCTGCTGTCTTTGAAATCCTGCTCAGGTTACTGAAATGGTTGGAGAGCATATGAACACTGTCCCTGACGGCAGAAGGGGATCCCAGGTCCAAGGCTTGTCCTACCGCCGTCAAGGATCCCCGAGGTCCTACAAGGTTAAGATCGTTTGAACCACCCCATATAACATAAAGTGAATCCGGATCAGCCTGTCCATTCTCTCCAAGGTGTCTCATGATTTGGCTGCGAACGGCAACCTGTTCGTTGCATCCTTGTGTGGAGCTGGGCTCTGTGCTGATGCACCCGCCGCCCATGGCATAGTTTGTCCCTCCCCTCCCCAGGGGTCGGTGCTCCCCGGGTCCACCGTAGAACTGCTCAACATACTGCGTCCAAACCCAATCCGGATTGGTGGAAAAATTTGTGCCTTCCGGATAGTGAAGATGGGGTGGCGCTTGCAACGTCTGCAGATCTGCCGTATTGCCCGAATCGCTCAGGCTATCGCCAAAAACAATCACGGAACGAAAGGTTTGCGCCTGAACGGAACTTGCCGGATGCCAGAGCGTCGCCAGTAAAGCAGTGCTCAAGCAACCGAGTTTCCTCAACCCGCCAGTGGCCAACTGCCGCCAATCCGGGGTTCCATATCGTCCTGTCTTCATGGGGGAGTGTCGTGGGTTGGTGGGGAAAGGATTGGTGGCGCTGCAGTGGGGAGACGGATCCACGGATTCACCAGGAGAAGTTACCGACAAGAAATCTACCCCGGCCCTCAACAAGAGGAATCAATGCCGTGGACCCCGGTTCAGTGCTTTGCAGGCCTTGCGCGCCGGGCCAGGGATCTGCTATATGTTGAGGTTAGCGGGTCATTCGGGAGGCGTCCTCCCCAAGGATCCCACCGGGGCCATAGCTCAGTTGGTAGAGCACCTGCATGGCATGCAGGGGGTCAGGAGTTCGAGTCTCCTTGGCTCCATTCACCACCTCCACCACGAACCAGCCCTGGCAACCCGGGCTGGTTCGTGGTACATGGGTCGGCGGCTGAGCACCAGCAACAGACCGGAGATCACGAGGGGCCAATCCCCGGTACGGCTGTAGACGGTGAGATCTGTTCGCAGGGGGACGTTCCAGACGGTAGAGGCCACCACAGCAGGATCCAGTTGCGCTGTGATTTTCCCTCGGCTGTTGACAAGGGCCGTGGGTCCGGTGTTACTGGCGACCACCAGCCAACGACCGGTTTCGATGGCCCGTTGCTGGGCCAGAGCCAGAAACTGCCGATGCAACAGCCCGGGATAGGGATCCAGGTTGGCCACGGCCAGCAGCAGTTGGGCGCCAGCATGGGTGGCGTCTGCCAACGCATGGGCCTGGCTGATTTCGTAGCAGATGGCTACCCCGGCCTGCCATGGCAAGGGCTGACCCGCCAAAAGCCGCTCTTCCGGACCTGGCTGGAGACCGCCGACCGCAGAAAGACCGGCATTGGCGAGCAGTCCACTCCATGGGAGCCATTCTCCTAACAGCACCAGGCGGTGTTTATCCAAAGCCATAGCCGGATCGTGGGCACCCACCGGGTACACCAGCAGGCTGTTGCGTAGCCCCTTCTGCTGACGGCGAAAACCACCTGTCACCAGTCCAACACCGTCCACAACGGGAGGAGATTGATCCAGGGCCAAGGTGCCTTCAGGCACAAGCAGCCATGGCGCTCCTTTTTGGGCAACGCGGTTCATGGCCAGCACGAGGCGCCGCTCCAGCGCCGCCATGGCTGTCCAGGTGAATTTCTGCCGTGTCGGGATGGCCGGTTGCAACACCCCAATGGGAACGGACGGTCCCTGGGTGTCCGCCAAGGACACAAGGCCAAGGCCATGGAGTGCAACGACCACCACGGCTCCTCCAGCCCACCAGCGACTGCGCTGACAGGATGGGGTCCGACAGGAACGCCAGAGCCACCAGCCCACCAATACCTGAACAGCAGCCAGCCCCCCTGGTCCCGCCAAGCTGCCGAGACCGGCGAGGGCACGATCATGGATTGCCGCCACCGTACTCAGTCCCAACCAGAACAGAGGACCACGGGCTAGCAGCACCTCACCGCATCCCCACAGCAAGGCCATGGTCAATGCATCACGAAACTGCGGTAACGGGTAGAAGCGCGCCAGCCACCACCAGAGACCCACGGCCAACGACCCGCCGCCACCCACCAGCAACCAGAGCAGCACGGTGAGCAGACGGCTCGGTGCGTCGGGAACACCCAGCCAGTCCAGGGGATGAAGCCAAAGCAGCCAGACGTGACTCGTGAGGAGGGCAGCCCCACCCCACCCGGCAGCCGGCATGAACCCTTGGAGAATAGAGCGGCGACTGACGGCTTCCCAGAGGGGGACCAGGCTGAACCACAGCAGGGGAGGCGCCCCCCAAGGGACCACACTGAACCCGGCCAGCGCCCCGGAACCACTGGCCAGAACAAAGAAGCCCCATGGGTGAACCAGGACTGTTCTCAACGCCGTAAGGTGTCTTGCCATCCGAGTCAATGTAGACAAACGCCCGCATCAACCACGGGGTTCCCTGGGGTTTGGTCGCCCTTGCTCCGTCTCTCCACAGGATGTTGCCGGTGCCGGTACAGCGCCACGCCGGAACACCTCGGGTCTTGATTATATGCCTCTGCAGCAAAGGCTTCCATAGTTTAGCCGGGTCTGTAGAATCAGCATGGCGGTTATTCGATTCCTTGTTGGTTACAGCCGTCGGTCTGGCGGATGCTCTCGACTAACCGTTGAGCCCGCGCTGCACAGGCAATCCAGACTATCTTCTCAGAGTCGGGATGGCATCAAGGGCAAGGTGGTTATGTTAGACTATTGAGTGTACCCATCGGGTTTCCAACATGCTTCGAGGTCCTGAACTGCTTGCCAAAGTCAAACTACTGGGCTCTGCACCCAAATCGGATGTGGTGCGCGCCTGTGGCTACGTTAGTTCCCGTAAGGGCGGCGCTGAACGTCTAAATTACACGGCCTTCTACGAGGCACTGCTAGAGGCCAAGGGGATGAGCTTCGGTAGTGCTGGGGAAAGCCCCAGCCGTAGAGACTCGGTTGGCCGCAAGCTCAGCTACATTGCCAAGGTGCATTTCAACGGTAACTTGCTTGTCGGCAAGGCCTACACCTCTTCACTGGGATTAAAGCCGGGGGATGAGTTTGACATCAGGCTGGAGCGGAAAGGCATTCGCCTGATTCCCAAGCATCGCTCGGAAGATATGGTGCCCAACCTATCTGCTTCTGTCACCGGCGCAGAGCGTGAAGAATCGGAGCAACCATCTGCTGCCGCTCCCGTATCTCCCGCTCCGTTGCCTGCGCCAGAGACATTCACCCCTGCTGCGGCCCCGAGCGTTCCAGTGGCTTCCCCAGCGGCGCCTCCCGCATATCCCGTAGCTCCTGCTGCTTCAATTCCGGCGCCAACGGCCGCTCCTGCTGCGCCTTCCGCACCGGGCCCATCCTACCAGCCAGCGCCGCCTGTCGCTGCCGCCCCTGCACCGACAACGCCATCCGGAACCGTTCCAAAACAAGTGGATTCCTGGGAAGATTCCTTGCGTAAGCTGGATCAATCCTCACGTCCGGAACGTTGGGATGCCTGAATGCAGGCCAACACTCTCCGGCTCTGGCCATGCCGGGGATTATCCTTGATCAGGTGTAGGGTTTCTCCCGGCTGCGGAGAACCTGACACCTTTTCATCAACAACCCTGATACAGGGGAGTCGTCAACATACGAGCTGCATACGCGCCGCTGACGTTGTCATCTGCAAGCGGTTTCCCGGGCGTCTGCATTCAAGGTTTCACCGAATACGGTCAATGGCTTTTGCCAAGGTGAAATCTTTCTCGGTCAGGCCACCATCGTCATGGGTTGTAAGCAGCACTGTGCAACGTCCCCAGCCAATTTCCAGATCAGGATGGTGACCCTGGTCTTCCGCAAGAGGTGTGATTGCCTGCGCAAAGGCCATGGCATCCACAAAATTCCCGAACGTTTCACGGAGAATCAGGTGTTTGCCTTGGCGTTGCCAGCCCGTACCCAGCTCTTGCAGTTTGCTGTTGATTGCCCCTTCTTCAAGCGTCATGGTGAAAGATTCCTGGCTGGTGTGAGCAGCTTCAGTATGTCACACACTAGGTTGAAGCTGGCCGGCAGTCAATAAACGATGCCCCTGGCCAGTGGTTCCGGCCAGGGGCTCTCGTCGGGTCCGGTGATGTTCGGAACCTCGGCTATCGGTCACAGCTCGCGCTGCCGAGGGCAGAGCGAAGACTTGTTAGGAGGCTTTCTCCGCAAGCCGCAGACCCTTGACGGTACAACTGTGGGACACAAACACCTCCTCCCGATGGGGGACAAGTCTCAGCCGGCAAGGCTTTCGGGATGATCCGCACCTTCCAAGGGAACACACCACCCCACCCGCTGCTGAGTGAACAGAGATAGCTTACCGGAAAAAGCGTCGGCTTTGCCGTGGGCAAACTTCCCATTCACCGACTTAGAGAGCGTTACCACGAGGGAGGACCTCTTCAGGGAATAGGAAGCGTTCGTGAGGCTGGTCTGCGTTGGCCATCCAGGCGCGCAGGCCTTCGTTCAACAGGATGTTCTTCGTGTAGAAGGTCTCGAATTCAGGGTCTTCGGCTGCCCGAATCTCCTGGCTGACAAAGTCGTAGGCACGGAGGTTGAGGGCCAGACCGACAATGCCGATGGAGGATGTCCATAATCCCATCACCGGCACGAAGAGCATGAAGAAGTGGAGCCAGCGCTTGTTGCTGAAGGCTATGCCGAAGATCTGGGACCAGAACCGGTTGGCCGTTACCATCGAATAGGTCTCTTCCGCCTGGGTGGGCTCGAACCCCTTGAAGGTGTTGGCGCCGTCCCCATCCTCGAACAGGGTATTTTCCACGGTGGCGCCGTGAATTGCACAGAGGAGGGCGCCCCCGAGAATGCCCGCTACTCCCATCATGTGGAAGGGATTCAACGTCCAGTTGTGGAACCCTTGCAGGAAGAGGAGGAAGCGGAAGATGGCAGCCACACCGAAGCTGGGAGCAAAGAACCAACCGCTCTGTCCCAACGGGTACATGAGAAAGACACTCACGAACACCGCAACGGGACCGGAGAAGGCAATGGCGTTATAGGGACGAATCCCCACCAGTCGAGCAATCTCGAACTGGCGCAGCATGAAGCCGATCAAGGCAAAGGCGCCGTGGAAAGCTACGAAGTTCCATAGACCACCCAACTGTAACCAGCGGACAAAGTCTCCCTGGGCTTCCGGTCCCCAGAGGAGAAGAAGGCTATGGCCCAGGGCGTTGCCCGGGGTACTCACCGCAGCGGTGAGGAAGTTGCACCCCTCCAGGTAGCTGGAGGCAATGCCGTGGGTGTACCAGGAGGTGACAAAGGTGGTGCCGGTCAGCCAACCCCCTAAAGCCAGATAGGCCGTGGGAAACAGCAGCAGACCAGACCAGCCCACAAAAACAAAGCGGTCGCGCTTGAGCCAGTCGTCGAGAACGTCAAACCAACCCCGTGCTGATGGCCCGCTACCTACAGCAATGGTCATA
>MKWU01003271.1_pt1 | contig 21857 bp, 19 predicted proteins | sample 809101 | NCBI WGS metagenome assembly MKWU01 (sample SAMN05860141, study PRJNA318959) | sponge metagenome | host: Aplysina aerophoba | place: Slovenia: Piran, Adriatic Sea, Gulf of Piran | collected 2013-05-07 | reverse complement strand
AGGCCTTGACCACGAACGCTTGACGTACCGGCATGTTGGGCGCGATTTCAGACTCACTGATGTAGGCGGCACGGTCGTGCAGGCCATGCTGGCTTAGCCTGCCGTTCAATTGAGTTCAGCTCCTATACGGACATCCGGTCTCCGAGGTAACTCGGATTTGTTGCAGACTTCCGCAATAGGGACGGTCTCATAAGGTCCTATTCGGCAGTCACCCCACCCGTCGGATGCTGGCTTGGCCGCAGATCAGCCCTTGGGAGCCTGGCTGGGAAACCAACCTACGGAAGGACCTGCAGACCCTCCATCTCGGCCGCCAGCGACAGTCTTCTGTCGAAACAGACGAACTCCAAGGAGCCCCCCAACTGGTCTTGGACCAACAACGCTGCACCAAGCTGACCCGCATCGGCTGCGCGGATCGGGTGGCGTGCCAGCAAATTGATTGCTCGGGAACGCACGGCGAGCGCATCGGCCACCTCGTTCCAGATCTCGGCGAGCGCGTCCAACCGGGCAAGGACCTGGCGACGCTGCGAGCGAGACAGCGCGCCTTCTCTTGTCCGACGCTCAATCGCAGATGACACTTCAGTTCGAGTCCACAGCCATGTAACGATCTGCCCATCCAGGCCCAGCCATTCAAGCGAGGCGTTGCTACTCTGCTCTGACACGAGCAGCGGCACGAGGGCGGACGCGTCCCAGTACCTCACAGCCGGTCGTCCCGATCTTCGAGTAGCGCATCCAAGATGCTCACCGGAAGCTCGAGGGGGGGCTCTTTGAGAACCTCGGCCGGATCGCCTTTGCCCGGCCTGATCAATCCTCGCCTGACCAGCCTATCAAGTGCCTTCGGGTCCTCTCCGACAGTTGCGGGAACAAGTTTCGCCACGGGCCTCCCGCGATCGAGGATCTGGACCTCGCCCCCGCGGCGGACTTCATTGACATAACGGGACAGATTCGCCTTCAACTCGGAAATCGATGCGGTCGTCATTGAGACTATTCTAGTCTGATGAGTTGGACTACACAAGTCTAGTCCACAATGCCTAAGTCGGGCGAAAGGCTTGCCGAGATGGGTGACAAGCACTGTTTCGCCACGACGAACCGCGCTCAAAAGGGCACTGAGAGAATTCTTGGTTTCGCTAACGCTCAGTCGTTTCATCCATTATTATGTACTTGACACAAGACCGACGGGGTTCTACAATCACCTTAGATGATCGGAAATACCTTTGTTGCAACGCTTTCCAGCTCTTTGGCGAGTTTGTCCAGCTCGCGCTTGACACGCTTGCCGAAGATTTTCTCCAACACCTCGGAATCGGGGCGCTGGACGATGTTGCGCGGCAGCCGCTTCTTTCGCTTGGAGTGATTCATGACTGACACCAATTCTCTCAACCTCATGCACCTGATGGACAGGTTCCAGACGGACGACAAGTGCCGCGACTACCTCGAAGCCCTGCGCTGGCCCGATGGCAAGGTCGAGTGCCCGCACTGCGGATGCGAGAAGGTCAGCGAGCTGACAGCTCGCCCGCAGTGGGACTGCGCGGCTTGCCGCTACCAGTTCAGCGTCACATCCGGCACCATCATGCACGATTCCCACCTGCCGTTGCGCAAGTGGATGATCGCCATCTATCTCATGCTGGAATCGAAGAAGGCGATCTCCGCAAACCAGATGAAGCGGACGCTCGGCATCGGCTCCTACCGAACGGCCTGGTATCTGTGCCACCGCATTCGCTCGGCACTGGGCAACGACCCCTTCGAGGGGCCTACCTTGGTCGGCATCATCGAGGTCGACGAAACGCTGATGGGCGGCAAGCGGAAGAACGTGGGCCGCGGATACCGCCAGAACAAGACGTTGGTTGCCGGAGCGCTCCAGCGCGGCGGCAAGGTGCGCTTGGAGCGCATACCAGAAGTGACTCGCGAAACGCTCCACTCGTTCGTCAACAGAAACGTCAAGGACGAGGACGAGGCGATCTACACGGACGAATGGAGGGGCTATCTCGGCCTCGAAGACGACGACACGCGCCACGAGACGGTGAATCACTCCGAAGAGGAATGGGTGGTGGGCGATGTTCACACCGACGACATTGAGGGCGTGTGGTCGCTGTTCAAGCGATCCATCGTCGGGGCTTTTCACCAGATCAGCACGAAGCACCTTGACCGCTACATCGAAGAGATGGAGTGGCGCTTCAACAACCGCAACAACCCCTACATATTCCGCGACACTCTGATCCGTATCCTGCGCACTGAGCCGTTGCGCTATCGCGAACTCGTCGGTGGCAAGGCCGCTTGACGCAAATGCATAGCTTGTGCCATAGTCATCCTCGCGACCTACGTGCATGGAAGCCTGAGTCGGGTTTCCTGCCGAATACAACAGCCATCCATACGGGCAAGGGGTAGCTCCCCGAGCCTTTGGCGAATAAGCAGGGCCTTTCCGCATTCCTGTGCGTAGGTCGCAAGGCCCGGCACCCTTGTCGCGTCTTGTACGAGTGCTCGGGTGCAGAAGGGAGGCATCATGCAACTCTCCAAGAATCTCATCGCAATCATTGCCGCGGCCCTGCTGGCGGCTCCAGTTCAGGCTGACGGACTGACACCTTCCATGCAATGCGACGGCATTCAGGTCCTTCACGAGGACGGCCCAAGGAATCCGCTCCAGTCCAGGTCCTTCGGGATCAATGACCGGGGCCTCTGCTCCCAATACACTCGCGGAGGAGGATGGGAGAGGCCGTTGAATCTGTACTTGGGCGAGGATGCCGCGGACTATAGCGCCTGGGTGGGAATAGCCGCAGGTGTATGGAGCGAGGCTCTGGGATTTGAGCCGGGAATCAACATCGTCGAGGGCGACCAGCCTAGAACTTCCAGAGTCTCCGATTCTGCTTGGAGGAGAGGATCGTCGATTCCCTCGAATAATGTCCAAGACAGGCAGTCCGTAATTTATATCAAGAACGAGGCTGGGACAGAAGACGACTTGGCTCATGGGTTTTGCATCACCAGAATGTCTCGTTCCGGGAATCGCATCGAAGAGGCCGACATCTACATCAAAGCTCCTGGTATTACAAGCAGGGACAGAATGGCCATCCCTTCCGTCGCTGCCTATGTGAACTCCGAGCACGCGGTCTACTCGGTTGTAGACGATCTCTACTCCACAATCCTGCACGAGATGGGGCACGCGGTAGGGCTCAAGCACGTGCGATCTCCGGGGAACTTGATGAGCCTGGCTCCGCATACGGCTGGGCTGTGGGACCCCGTATCGCTGCGCCTGTACGCAGAGAGCCAGTTGCGAACCAGATCGGGCACCAATGCGAATCCAGCCACTATTCCGTACGTATTCCCCTTGGGGTCATTGGGGCGAACACAGAGGATTCTGGTCAATACCGAGAAAATTCGTGAAGCATGGTTCACATTCAGTCTGAATCTGGGGCTGGGCCCGCAGGACCGTACCGCTCTGATGTGCATCTACGAGATCGAGTAGGCTCACGAGAAGGCCCCCGTGCGCGGCCAAAGTCTGTAGAGATCGACACTTCGAACCCTGAGGTCCGTGTACTGCACCACAATCTTCGGCTGCGTCAGGCCGTCCCAGTCGTCTGCCCAGTTCGGATCTAAGTATTGGATCAGGCAAAATCGAACGCCTTGGGGTGCGGATGGGTTCGCTGGGACTGCCTGATCCTGAGGCGTCAATTCTCGGCACTTGGCTGCTGGGATTAGCTGAGGGGAACCGAACGCCGTGGTGGACCCGATTACCGGCAAGTCACCGCTGCACATGCGCTCGTGGAGTTGCTTGAACGCAAGTCGTTCAGCCGAGCTGGACTGGTCGAATGAGTGTGGAACGGTTTGTTCAAGGTGGCCGATCACGTCCCGAATCGGCATGTCAAAGGAGGCCTCGTTCCCAACTTGGCCAACCTTGCTTGGTCGAGAGCTGCGAGTGACGACATCCATGCCAATGCAGAAGACCGTAATCACAGCAAGCGCCGCCACGACGATATCCGATGCCAAGAATTTGGCGACTACAGTTAGGGCACCCACTGTTCCGCCCCCCTTCCACCAAGCCGTGGCCTGAATCCAATCTCGAAGGGACACGATCCACTCGAGATTGCGGAGCAAGTCAATGAGACGTGCAATCCATTTGCGCACCCTGCTATGCTAGCAACCGCCCTGTCTTGTGTCAAGTGCATAATTACGAAGACAACTTGCTGCCCCTCCCCCCAGGCTCCGAAGGTCTGGTGTCCAGTCGAGGACTAGAACCCAATCTCGTCTCTGGCAAACGGATGCCCATGGGACCGATCGCCTTCACCCATGGCATTCACGACGAGACTGCTCAGTCGACCAGTCAGGGCGGGTTGGAGTTACCGGGCTTCCGCCCAGAGCCAGAGGGGCCGCAGGCGGCAAGCCGTTCCAAGGTTGCACTGCGCTGGCGGGCCGATGCCGGTCGGCGCATTGGCACCTGCCGGCACTGAACCAGCCCGGCCCTGCCGCGGGTCGAGCGCGAACGCGTCTCGCTGCTCTCGGACGGAGCCGCCGTCGTCCCCCGCCGCCCCCCGTTGACAACTTTCAAGCGTCATGGGAGTGAAATGAGAAATCATCAAGGGGCTTGAATTGAACACGTAGAAGCGAAGTGTTCGGGCCAGCCCACTATCGAGTGGGTGCTCCCCAGCAACGGACTCGCTCTGACCAACCTCTGTTCAAGGCGCCAATGCTCGGCTCCCGGCACACAGATTCGTTGACCCTCGGGCTACTGCTCACCGACGTCAAAGGTGTCAGTGTGCCGCTGGTTACGGCAGCGTGATAGCCACGGAGCGATACTACGCTTCGTGAGACCGGGCCCCGGCACCACGCGTGGGGCGCTGCTGGTCCTCTGCTAATGGCTCCGTGAGCGCCTCGAGGGCTCGTAGACGAAGGCGTCAACGAGGGCGGCACGGAATCGCCAGATTACCATCAGATCCTCGTCCACTGGCGGCCCGTCCCGGTACCAAGGTTGGTCGTAGAGCCACTCAAGCAGATTACCGTAGCCCTCAGGCTTCCGAAGGGCCGAATCCTCAGATCCCGATAGCTCTTCAAGCGCCTTTTCGGATGGTGTATTCACCGACAATAGCCGATCCGGCCGGGCGAGCGTCAGCAGCAGCGTCGCCGTCCCGTGCTTCACATACTTGATGCGCTTCAGCTTCTTCATCGCTCCAACGGCGATGTCTGGAAATTCCCCGTTGGCAGCCGCCTTAACTCTCTCGAGGATTCTCCGGATCTTGGTCTCGTCATTGCACACCGCCCACCAAGTCTTGCCCCGGTTCATCTGCCCCAACAGCCCCCACCACTCTGAATCCGCGCCTTGGAGACCGCCCGTGAGTTTCTGTTGAGACTCTAGTCCAAGTCCCGACCAAGGCGCGTCGCCAAGCAGGATGGCACGACGGCGACGTATCGCTGCCATATAGCTCCGGCACTGTGGGTTAAACACGTCCCAGCTCCGGTCCCTCAGCATCTCTTCGCACGTCTTCAGAGCCTGATGGTAGTGGTCGAAGGTCTGAGGACGATCTCCAAGAAGCTCCCTGCTGCGGATCGGTCCAGAAACGAACGCTCGGACCTCTCGATGGGGTGGCTTCCAGTCTTCTTTGTACCTACCGATCACATCCGCGATAGGCTGATCTGTGGCGTAGCGGTCCCACTCTTTCTTGAACCACGCGGCCAAATCATCGACCGTCTGACCGGGGCCTATCTCAACGATGATCTCTTCATTCGCCTTGGAGTGACCTCCGAACCCCGCCTTCGTAAAGTTGGCGCTTCCGACCCACGCCTGGCGCGTCATGATGCCGTCCCTGTGCCGTCCGAACAGGTACAGCTTGGGGTGGAAGAGGCGGTCGCCGTTCGGGACGATCCTGAGTTCGCCATGTGTAATCCTGTTCAGCTTGTCTAAGGCGTCGGGGTGCGTGGCACTCCCCGCAATCCCGACGATGGCGCGGACTTCCAGATCTCGGCGCGTGCTCTCGGCCTCGAGCAGTTCCAGGTGCTTTCCGCCCCAAGCCCAAGCCGTGGCGACGTCGAAGTGGCTGTGAGTCTCCAGAAGCTCCATCAAGCGGTGAAGCAAGTTGCCTCCACGGAGTACCATGTCTCTCCTCTCCCGTCTGGAATCTCTTGGCAGTTGGAACGCCTGAGAGCGCCTCTCGCTGCGACGTGGCTGTATACCCGTCAAATGTTGTCGTATCGAGCAGAAACAACTCAATAGATCGGCGATTCATGTCCATGGTGCCGCTCAGGTGCCTTGAAGCACGGACGCATGGGCAACATCGCCGCAAAGGAGACCCGTCTTCAGGTCGACCCTGTATCCTGCGTTACGCAGGGCGATCAACACGTCTCCCAGATGGAGGTCGTCCAGTAAGCGACCCTGTTGGATGGCCTTGCGCAGTGTCCGTGCGTAGATGTGGCTCGCACTGCACGGCTCACCGGCCGACAACTCGTCCATTGCCGCCCTGATCAGGGTGTCCGTGTCGGCGCTGGCGGCGGTCTCGGCCCTGCCTGTCTCCACGCCTTTCGCCGGACGCTCAACCGTCATGATCAAGTCCACCGTAACGACGCCCTCTGACCCGGAATTCAGTCCTTTCACCGAACGCTGCCCCTTGTCGAGGACCGCCACATGCACCGGCGATGCCTTGAACCCGGCGTCGCGCAACGCTCTCTGCACTAGGCCCCAGATGCGGCCACTGCTGTTGCCAAACACCACTGACATATGTCGGCCCGGCTTGAGCACCCTGAATGCCTCCGAGAAGGCGCTCCGCAGGAGCCCTTCATAGCGCTCCACGGACCCGTTCTTCCTTTTCCCGGTCGTATGGACGACGGCCTCGCTCGAGTGGTCCGTCGTTTCTGCGAGCCACGCTTCTTGGAACAGGTTCATATCGGAATAGAATATGTTGCTGCCGAAGGGAGGATCGGTGAACACATAATCGACCGAGCAGTCATCAAGATGCACTAGCTTGTCGGCTGATGCAATCTCGTAGCTGACGTCCGGAAGCTCGTCGGAACTCGACGAATCGCCTCCCCGAAAGACTGCCTCGTTCGCCCGAACGACTGCTCTTACCTTGCGGCCGTACAGGTCAAGAACGTTCCATTCGAAATACACCGGCGCGATGTAATACGTCTGGTTCTGCGCATTCAGAGGCCGCTTTGCGCTCCACTGATAGCGCATCGAGGCGCGCGGCAAGATGGCCGTGAAGGCGAAGCGTAGGTTCTGCCGTATCGCTTCGTCTTCAACGTCATTGATCGCACGCCACAATTCCACGAGCGCGATGCTGTTTCGTGCCGAGAAGAACTTCCCGGTGTCCGTCATGCCGGACCGCCGGAGGCCGGAGCGACTGAACATCTCGCGGTCCTCGTCGATTGGCAGGGTCGGCACCCTGTGCAATCGCCCGTCGCCTAAGGCTGCGCGCATCCTGCGAAGGTCCGTCTCGCACACGCTCTGGGTCACTTGCCTACCTTCCTCCCCCGGAACAACAACGTCTACCGGTACGTCCTCGCCGCGCGGCCAGCTTCGTCGCGCAAATGGGCCGCCACAGCACGGACACCGTTGCGGGACGCCGCACCTGGTCAGGGCTTCGTAGTAAACCATCCGAGTTCCGCAGGACGGGCAGAGATAGGTGAACGACCAGATCGTCCTGATCATCTCCACGTCCTCCTCGTCCGAGCTACGTTTCGTTCTATAGAGCGTGCCAAGGGCCGAGCGGGCAGCCGCAATCGCCTGATGCGCTGCGGCGCGCACATCCGGCGCAGGCGCATCCATCAGATAGCCCGCGGCAATGTGCTTTCCGAGCACCGAGATGTCGCTGAGCCGGGCGCGCCGGTTCAATGTCAATGCGGCCAGCCCCGTCATTCCGGAACCTGCGAAGAAGTCCACCACCATCTCACCTGGCTTCGTGAACGTCTCTATGAAGGGCTGGATCGCGCCGATAGGCACCTTCGTCAGGTAGGCGTGGCAGTTATAGATCGGATCGGTGCGCGGGACCGTAATCGTCTCGGGAAGCTGTATTGGTTCCGGGCTCACGGGCGGGAGAATAGTCCAGATGCGTGACGTAAAGTCTGTAGACAAAAAGTATACACGACTCTTACTCTACTTTCCAATCCCTTGGATCTAAGGCTGTCATCATTTCTATCCCGAAAGACACCTTCGCCTTCAACATGAGACGCCTGCGAGCCTCTGCCGGCCTCTCCCAAGAGGAGTTGGCCGCCCGTGCCAGTCTCCACCGCACCTACATCAGCTCCGTAGAACGCGCACAACGCAATGTCTCGCTTGAGAACATTTTCCGGATCGCGGATGGCCTTGGCACCACCCCTGCCGAGCTGCTGAAACCCATTCCGAAGGGCCGCGGCTAATGGGATTTAAGGCAGACACCAGCTTCCTGCGGTTCCTGAGCATGGGCGCGGTTGGCGTCCATCGCACGATGCAGCGACTCCGCGACCGCGGCTTCCAGCCGATCGAACTTGAGCGCTACTGCTGCTCCAACAAGATCTGGACCACAAAGATCAAACGACTGCGCCTTCCTGACCTGCTTTGCGTCAGGACCGGCATGCGTACCGAAGTCCGCGCGAAAACCGACCTCAAGATCCGCATGAGCGACGCACTCGCGAATCCGGAGCGGGGCTGGGACGCCGGTCTGCGAAATGACGACATTGTGGCCCTCATCACCTGTTTCGATACGGACGACGGCCCGAAGCCTGCCGATGACGCAGTGTACTTCACTGTCGGGGCGTTGCGCGCCTCCGTAGAAAGATCTCGGTTGGGTCCGCCGAAATCGGCATCCGAGGGCGCGGAGCGCGACAGGACTTGGTCCGCCACCGTACCGACTCGCGACGGCAGAGTACTTGAAGTTACAGACGAACGGCTCATCGTCCAGCAGAACGCCGATCCAGAACGCGTGGCCCGCCAGCAGACGTACAGGTTGCGTGGGAAGTCCGTTTATGTTTCGCCCGGCGATACCTTTCAGGCTCGCACCACCATTCTTGCCGGCGAACCACCGGCCCTTGCCGATTTGTCGGCCTATTTACCACGTTGCTATGCGCCTCTGGACGATCTACAGTCCGACACCGCGGTAGATCGCTATGCCGCCGCCAAAGCCCTGCGCTTTCGCGACGACCCGCGTGATCACGTCATTCCGGCGCTCGAAGACCTCATCTGCCGGGAAACCGAACCACGTGTCGCCCTCGAAGCGGCTGGCTCTGCCGCCGCTCTCGGTTCCGAACTCGGGCAGGAACAGATCATCCGTTTCGTCTGGGAAAACACTGACCGACTCGATTTGCGAATGGAAGCGGTCTTCATCTTGGCCGAAATCGGCTACAGCCGGTTTACCCGTGACCAACTCAACCTCGTTCTCGCTGATTCTCGTTTCGAAGGAGATGAACTGCGCCAGGCTGCAATCTGGGCGCTCGGCAAAGCCGGGCTCAAATGCTACGAGGATCTCCTGCCCTTCATCGCCGTCGGTGACGAAAACCTCGCGTTGCACGCGATCAGCGGTTTCGGCCCTGATACGCCCCGGGCGATCATCGACGATCTCGTCCAGGATCTTATCGTCGGCAACCCGCGCCGCGCTCCAGCGGCATCCGAAGCCCTCCGGATCATCGCTTCAGACAACGTATTGCAGACTCTCGTGGCGGCCGCCCATACCGGAAGACCTGTTCCGGACTGGATTGTCGCCACACTCGGCCGCCTGCCGCCGGACAGGGTACGCGCGGCACTTCGAGGCTCTCCGTTGCTCGATCAAATCGCTCCAATGCTACTGATCGCCCAGGGTGCACACTGGCTCGCTTCCGAATCCATGGATGCCGATATTGCCTTTCTTTTGAAACAGAACCTCTCCTGACGCCAAGGAAGCGGTCTTTTACCGGTCATTTGCAGCGGCAGGTCTCTAACCGTCTCAACCACTACGCCTTCGCCATGGTGGGGACTTTCCGCCCGCACCGCTAGACCTCCTTGCTCACTGCGACGCTGCACATGGCATCGATCTCGACCGACTTGCTTGCGAGCTTCCTCTTGGAAGGAGAGTCTAAGTTTCTGTGGTGCGACGATGGCCCAGGGATTGGCTCGGACGCGCGGACTGCCTATTCCAGTTTGCTGGGACCGTATTCAGTGCGCCGACGCCGTCTACGAACAATCTGTTTTCAAAATTGGCAAGTAGGGACTGCGCTAGGGCAGCAATTCGAATAGCTCATACGCCACCCTTTGACCATCTTCTTCCCTAATACTACGATTCAAATATCCATCAACAGAATGCCGAACTTTGGTCAATTCCTTGCTATCCATTGCTGCTAACTCCGACAATCTAGCACCGATCGAGTTCAAACTAGTACCGACTCTAAGGCCCGCAGACCTCGAAAGGATCCACCGATCATGAATCGGTGTCCTACCGCTGTCCACCAATGAGACCTGTAAGATCTCAGTATATGGGGGATCTTGATCACACAAACACTTCCACGCGGACCTATACAAGTCGGGTGCCCTTTCCATTCCGTCGAGAGAAGCACCAGCGCGTCCGGTAACAATACGAATGCTCACATTTGGGGTCCGTTCCATTACGAGCCTAACCACCCAAAGGTCATCGGGTCCAAAATATGGATCGACAATAATGACGAAATCATCAACATTCCTATCGAACCACGATCGCAAGAACCGAATAGCCCTATCTCGCTCACCACTTGCTATCACAATATGAACATCCTCTTCATCACGATGGCGCCACTTTGGATTGAAATCGAACCTGCCGGCCGACCCTCTAAGTAAGAAAAAGAAACTAGCCCCTCGTGCTATACCCTCAAACAAATCCCTAATGTACTGCGACGCTTGAGGTGTCTTAGCATACTTGTCCATGACATTTGATAACACCCAAGAATACATGGGATAGGACGTTTCCAATGGATATCTGCTAGCACAAGCCAACATATCCCTGACACGGTTCATGTCGACGGCAATTATCCTGCCCGCATTCAGAGCCCCGAGTGATTGCCAAGCAGCAACCGCTAAGTTTGGGTCATCGTCACGTTCCCGCAATGCAATATCCTCCTTGAACTCACCCAGTTCACGTTTTAACTCTTGCCGTCTAATCTGCTCTCTAGCACGTTCGCGGAACTGATCTCGTGCGGGGTCATCGTCGTACAACAACGCTAATTTCATCGGCAGCTCCGAGTCGACGCTATACGCCAAATCAACGATACGCTGCTCTCGCACTGCATACCGCCTATCGTCAGAACCGGTGATCGTCTGGAACGCCTTTTCGGCGGCACGTGAGGCTAAGGATCGGTCCCAATCCATTGAAACCCGGATAAGCATCAAATATCTCTCAGATCGGTCTTCAATACTTTGAAGTGTACCGACATCTTGCTCAACTTCCTTGATGATCTGTTTCCGACTTCCACGCATATTCTTTGGCAAATATGACGCTAGCAACGCACACACGAGGATGCGATCAGCCAGATTATGCAAACTTTGACCATTGGAGACGAGCTGCTGCCAGCGTTGCTTACTACCGCCAGAAATGCGCAGAGCTTGCGCATGCACCAGAATTTGATATCCAGCATGCTGAACACCGCCTGAAGTTGGTAACTTCGTGTCTGCAATTTCCACGATTAAGCGACTGATCTCAGCCTTTTGATCCCTAGTGATCCTCGCCGCATAATCGGGTGTATCTATTTGATCGGCAACGCCTTCAAGTACACCAAATATCGCCCCATCGTCGGCGAGCTCATGGCAAAGGATCAAGAGCTTTTGAATGTCCGAGTAACTCAAATTCACGGCCGTATTCCGTCCGCGGCCATCAAGCGGTTCGCCTGCGGGAAGATGATACAGCACCGCACAGCACAAATCGTGTACACAGGAATGACGAACACTGATCGGAAAGTCCTTAATCCCATCACGTGCGCGATCACGGTTTTCCAGCCAGACAACACCATAGGACACTATCCACGCCATAAACTGCAACTCCCGATCACCGTCACTCAATCCATCTAGCTCTTTCCAGACGTACTCATTTACGATTGATTCGAAATGTGTTTGCTGCTCTTCTCGCCAGTAAAAGAATGCCAGCCGAGAAAATAGCTGCACTCGCATATGGCGATCCGGAACCTCTGTAATCATCATGCAGATGCGCCGAACGTCGTCGAAATGTAACAATCCCGCTCGCGCCAATGCACATGATGCTTTCGTAAGGAGATCCAAGACGTAGAAACTGCCTTGCTCCACGTTTTCAGGCAACCTCGAAACCTGGTTATCTTCCGAAAACAACTGGAAGACCCTCTTAGCCAAAGACGGGGCGCTTGGATGTAGAAGTACTATTAGCTTACAGCCCATAGTGTACCGATCTCTAGGATTCAAGATACGGCTGAAGATGCCCAACATCTGCTCAGGGAGAGGTTCGTATTCTTTACCATCGATTTCAATCTTGCTCAGTGCCGCGACGATCTTACCGAGGCTTTCGCATTTATCTATAGAAGAAGCGGAACGATCTAAGCGCGATTGCCACATGTGGAGATCTTCGTTGAAAGGCATTCGGCGTTCAATATTCGTAGCAATCCTGTTAGCTGCCAACGATAGCGACTTATCGAGCAGGGGTCCAGCAGGCAACAAGTCGATAGCCTCGAAGACCATTCCAAAGTGGTTAGGGCCGTAATGCGACTCGCTGAGTATCTTCACAAAATAGAATAACGACTGGCTTCTACGTTCAGCGGTGTTTAGTTGGTTAGACAGTTCAAGTGCACGGCGAGGCAAAGATTCAACAAGAGGCTGGAGCGATTTCTCTAGGATTGTATATTGTCCTGCACAATCATCGAGCACCTGAGTGACAGAAATATCGAACTCCGACTCAACCAGTTCGCGAAACTCAGAGACCCCGCTAAGGTTTCGGTCCGGATCGAAGCGCTCCAGATACGCCAAGCACCAAGAAAGACATGCCGTTCGAGTTTCAAGACTGTCAATCATTTCAATGCACTCGAGATAGAGGTCTTCAAACCGATTGCCTGCTTCTTGCCATTCCTCATCTTTGCAACTGCACGCCGCTATAATGAGTTGGACGCGAACGTAGTCTATTGTCGGACCCTTTGCCTGCATTACAGGCCTCTGCGCATCTACCATTGCCACAAGCTTGAGACGACGGAATTTGTCTTCGGAATGGGGCAGTGCCTCCAGAATCTCACGATAGAAGCTTGCCGTCGGCGTGAAATCGGAAGAAACGATCGCTTCGTTGATAGCTGTTTCGACTACTTCTAAGACATCTTCCTCGGTACGATGTTGATCGATCCATTTCCGCAGAATGAAGAGTTTCTCCGACGGATCCTTGATATCTGCAGAAATAGATAGCACTTCACTGGCGTTCTTTGCATTCAAGGAGAGCTTTGTAGCATTGAAGAAGCGTTGGATTTTCTCATCGATCAAAATGTCTGTCGATTTTGGCGATGAATCATCTCGGGAAATAGATACGTCGATCGAGCGCTGAGATTGCAGTGCAGCGAGGGTGACCCGTGCCATTGCCATTTCTACGGATTGGTCCGTGCAGTCATCTCTTAGTGTAGCTTTTAAGATTCCAAGAGCGAGCTCGTGATCAACCGGGTATATATCAATAGCGAGGTCTATAGCCTCCTCCTTTTGCAACGCCTCCAGATCCACCTTAGGCACGAGCTCTCGTATTTCATCTTTCAGAGGCTGCGTCGCGACGCCAGGTTGCTCAGATGCCGCATCGACAAGAACTGCGAGGAGGCGCAACCTTTGGGTCAAAAGGGGAGCGCCATAGGCAACAGCTTGGGCGCCTGTGATGTCACCTAACACACAACGCGCACGGATCTCATGTTCGATTCCGGTGGTATTGGAGATTTGCGGTATGATCGATCGCAGAATCGAATAGGTAGTCAAAGCCCGGTCATTCCGCGCATCATGCGAAAGCATAATGGCATTGCGGAGTATTGGCTCCGTCCACGCCGGAGTACGAGTCTTCAAAAGTATCTTCGCGCAGCGGTGTTCGTCGAACCACTCCAGTATCTTATTTGCATCTCCAATGCGACGAAGGTACTGTGGAAGTAGCGTCAATGCTTCGTCGGAATCAGGATTGGTCAGCAATTTAGTTGCAATAGTCTCGGTGATTACCTTGACGCGTTGGCGTAGTCTAGTTTGGGCAAATTGTCGATACGGATCCGAAGTGAAGTCCCAACCGTTCAGATTGTCCGAATGTGATAGAAAAGGTAATGCACCTAGGGTGTTTTCTATTTCTTGAAAGTCTAGATCTGTATACCGGCGGAGCTGCTCCGTCGAAATGGGTCGGCCATAGGCGAGGATGTAACTTACCAGTGTTTCAGTGGATTTGGATAGAGGCGTGAGTAGATTCCATTCGGCCTCAAGAAATGTGTCGATATTTGGTGGAAGTGATAGTGTTTGCGCTTTGTTGCGGTCAGATTGCGACAGAAGTTGTCGTCGAGCGCTAGCCAATAGGGCAGGCACTCCTCCTAGGGCGTTGTGGTACTGTAGCCGTAGCGACTTATCATCAACGACATCGGACATGAATTCTTCGGTTTCGTGGGAGTTAAATGCCATCAGAACGAAGGGCTTAACTTGCAGGGCTCTATTGTGTCGAAATATGTCCTTAGTGTTATCAGAACTAAATAGAAAGCGGAATGGTTTCATGCCAAAGGGAAGCAGGTTCATGATAGCTTGGAGAAGTGCGTCGTCTTCGTCGGGTATATTGTCGAGACCATCGACGATGAAGTAGGCAGCGGATTGTTGGCGGTTTAAATTTCGCATACAGCGATTAAGGAGAGTACGTAATGTTAGTTCTGATGGCTCTACGTCGTCACTCATGCGATGCGATTCCAAGTGCCAATATAGCTGATTTGCTAAATCTGCCCGTGCCAACACAGGATCATACGAATGTCGACTACCCGTGCGCAAGAAGACACCGAAACTGGGCGCGTCGCACTGTTCTGCGAACTCCCGGAGTAATGTAGTCTTGCCGTAGCCCGGCCGACTTTCGACACAGACGGTTTCAGTTTGTGAGTCATAGAGTTGCATAATCGCTGAAATAACGTGTGAACGACGAACCATAGGAGATGGCAAACTTGGAGCCGTGTAGGAAATGTCTATGGGTTTTGCTTTGTGAATATTCATGGAAATCGCACCTCCGGAAAAAGGTTCTTGCGAGAGTGGTTCAAGATACCGGCGAATTGATGTTGCTTTCCTACGCCTAGGGACTGCTTACCGTGGATCTGTCCGTTGTGGAATCTGCTTGTTCTGCGCCAGCGATTGTTGATGGGCTTTGGGAGCAGGAGTGACGTGCCGAGTTACTATTTGGCGAACGGTTGCAGTGTCTTGGCGTTGGAGGGCATTGTGTTGTGAGAGTCCAAGTAAGACGGACGGCGAGGCGACGAGGGCAAAATTGTGGCGGTTGCCATCGATAGTGATCCTGTGATGCCATCTCTTCGTTCCGCTAGAGGCGAACTACGAGCACGAGGTCGGCCTGTCATCGCAGTCTCAGGGTTCGCAGATGCATCTTACCACGAGGCGTGGCGACCTCAAGCCTGAGTGAGTCAGTCTGCTCCAACGGCAGGTGAGCATTATGAGAGCACCCCAGTACGCGGCCTTGAGGGCGTCCTCGGTGTCAAAGAACGATTGTGAGGAGTTGTCCACGAATTTCGCCAGAGCGAGCCACCACTTGTAGGAGAGGCGCTTGCAATTCACAAAGTTCTCGTGCCCGAATCTGATTTCAATTGCCATGTCACTCCCTGCCAACGTGTAACCGCCGGCTACAACTCGCGCAGTTCGAATTTTCCCTCGTCCACCCGCACCGTGAATCCGCCTGGTGGAAAAAAAGGACCGTGTCCTTCGTCGATGCAACTCCGTGAAGCCGCTTCGATTCTGTCTGATCCCTATTCCGCCGTACTAGGTTCTCCCGCTGTTCAGACAGAATGAGCCGATCTACGTCGGCACGATCAAGGGCGATTTCGATGTTGACCAAGTCAAGGTCCACGATCACCCCGTCAGCTTTGGCTTCGGGATAGTCGTAGGCATAGACAATCGGCCCGAGCGCGGGGACGATGCGCAACTCGAAGCCATCGTCGGATTCTCGTTCGGGCGTCGCAGAAAGACCAAGAGTAGCCTCGTGAAGGTCTCTTAGCGCTCGGCTGTTCTCTTCTGCACCAGCCCGATGGCACTCATCCACAACGAGCATCGTGGGACCGGATTCGGAGAGTTCCTTAACCAGTCGTCGTGCTGTATTGATAACGAGGATGTTGATCCGGGCCGCTTTTCTCAGGCCGGGAGTCGGCCGAATAGCAAACTACGTCTGGCTCGTCCAAGTCGGTCGCATCGCAAATGTCCACGAACCACTGGTCAAGAAGCGCAAGCGTAGGTACCACGATGATCGCCCGACCATCCGGATGTTTGGTGAAGAACTCTTGCAAGCATAGGTAAGAGAAGACCGTCTTTCCTCCACCACTGACCACTCGGGCGATACCCCGGAGGCCTGGAGCCCAAGCCCTGACAGTTTCGGCTTGCCATCGCCTGGGAACGATTGAGCGATCTAGCTCCACGGATACTACACTCGCTGGATCTGCGGCACAGGAAGGTTCTGCCGGAGTGCAGATCGCTGGTCGCAAGCACCTAGGGCAATTTGCAGTGATTCTGTCGAATGGATGCGAGGCATATCGTCTAGTCCTTCGAACGTAGCCTCCTCAGGAGCCAAGACCAAGATACCCCACGACTTGCCCGTGCGCAGTGTCAAAGACGATTCTCAAGAGCACATCCGGCATAGCAGGGATGGCGGCGCGCCCACGGATTGTAATGAACACTTCATCCAGGTCCCAGACATCTCCACGGTGATCTTTCCGGCTGCGCAGGTTTGGAGCAAGGAGCGGTCGGAACTCTCGACACCACGATCTGATCGGCTCGCTGGACGCAGGAGTTCCCGTTCGACCAGGTAGTCCCGCCACGGTCTTTGGTTGGCCAGGTGATACGAGGATCAGGAGCCCCGTTAAGGCGTTGACCTGTCGAGTGCGCGATGCGCGGAAGACGAAGCGCTACTGGACGGCACGGCGATCGCTCTGGGCAGGCCGCATGGTCATTAGGGCACTTAGGACTTCGTGAAGCAGCCGGGCCCGGACACTCAACTCGGTCAGCGCAAGGATCGCGGCTGCCCGGGAGAAGGTTCTCACTTGCCTCGATCGAAAAGGGTTACTTGTTCGGGTCCGTCCATCGCATCCCGCGATGTGTATGCGAATGCAGGGACGCTCGCCGAGTTGAGATCTAGACAATCGCCGTTGTCGATTGCGTCGATGGACTGCCGGATTGCCTCTTCGGGCCAATCCTTCATGAAGCGCACGGCAGAGAGCGTCGCGAAGTCGTGACGCTGCTCGATACTTAGCCACCGGCGTCCGAGAAGCTCAGCTGCCTCTCCCGTTGTGTTTGAGCCCGAGAAAATGTCGACGACAACGTCATCTTCGTCAGTGAGAAACTTGATAAAGAACTCCGGCAGCGCCACAGGAAAGCGTGCAGGATGGCTATCCCGATCCAACATCTTGCACGTCCGGAGATAGTGCGAATTGCTCTCGGTGTTGGAGATCTGAAGTAGATTCGAAGGAATCGCGCCTTGATTTTCCTTCCCAAAGGAGCCCCCAATGTCATGGCCGGATGGCCTGCCCTTCGGAGCGTAGTACTTCTTCGGGTTCCGCAATAGGGCCTTCATGCGCGCTGAATACGGTACAAGCACTTGGCGTACGTCAGCCTTCGGGTGATCCGTCTTCGAGAGCCACCACACTGTGTTCACCGAGTCCTTGACGCGAATCTTCCGCTTGTTGACCCACTCTATAGGGGAAGGGAGCTTCGCCGGGTTGTGCCAGTAGAACTCCTCTGCGAGCTTGTACCCCAAGTTGTCGCAAAACTCCAGCAAGACCCGGAAGCTGTGGAGAGACCTGACTGGGCGTCCTCGTTGGTAGGCACCGCCTAGATCCAGCACAAAGCTCCCACCCTGTTTGAGCACAGCGAAAGCCGCTCGGCCGAACTCGCTAAGCCAAGCAACATAGTCCTCTTGATGCCTATTGCCGTAGCTCTTCTGGCGGAGCAGCGCAAATGGCGGGCTGGTGACGATCAAATCAACCGAGCATTCGGGAAGGGCGTTGAGGATTTGACGGCTATCGCCGCAGACCTGCAGACCCCTCACCGTTCGGTATACCTGGATGTCTTCGGGCGGATCAAAGATCATGTTCAGCCTCGTGCAATGCCTTGGTGTGCTGGACGGGGTTGGGGGGGCGCCCGTTCTGGCGGCCGTTCCTCGGGAATTTCGGCGGGTTGGCGGCCACAGGAACAGAGTAGGGTTCTGGTCTTCCACGGGCTCGTTTGTGCCAAAGCCCGCTGCTCCATGGTAGCAGCCGAAAGGAGGGGACTACTGGCCCTTAGTCATCCCTCATGGTCGAGTTTCTCCAGGTACGGACAGCGTTGGCGGAACGCGCATTCAATTCCCTTGGAGAAATACCACGCAGAAGCGGCGCTGACGACACGGACAGATAGAAAAGAGCCCGCCTAGGAGGGGATTCAGCAGTCGCCGTAGGGGCGAGAGCCGCCTCCAAGGTGGTTGTGATCGGCGGTGATCTGGCGCAGGCAGCGGGTCTCGACGGACCGGCCACAGGCTGCTGGTTCAGCGCTAGCTCTCAGCCCGGCCCTAGTGGCCGAGTCCAGCTCAGGTGCGCCAGCCGGTGATTTCATGCGACTTACAGGCTCTTGCCGGCAGCCTGCTGGTCATCGAGGGTTGTGTACTTCCACTCTTTCGACCCCGTTCTTCCATCGAGCTCCAGTGCATGCACTGGCTCCCTGCAGTAGTCCGCAGACCATAGGAAATCTGGATCTTCCACCTTCTTGGTTGCGTTCCTGAACGCGACCTCAGTGTCGCCGCGGGTTCAAGGGCGTCGTGCCCTCGGCTGAGTCGAACGCTCACGCTTGAGAACTCAATCGTGCTCCTGCAACGCCTTGATGTACGTGCTCTCGGTGATCGGTACCGTGCGTCGAGTCTACCCGGTAAACCTCAACTGTTCTACGTCCCCATGGCGAACGTGAAGCGTGTATGTGCCGGCACCCGAGAGGGCGAGTCGGATACCTTGGCGTTCACTGGGTTAGAGCCCTTGGAGGGCTGGAGCTGCACCGTGGTGTTGTAGGCTGCGGCACCCGATCATTGCCAGCACCCATCACGTTGCCAAGCTGCATTTCTCTTCGCATCGGCCCGACTCGATTAGCGCCAGTTCCAGTTCCCGTCGAACGATTTCCGCTGAACTGCTTCCGCTGAGCGCTCGACTACATCGAAGATCGCCTGCCAGACCCTGGCCAATTCTGGGAACCTAGCTCGAGCCTCGGCGGGGGTTGATGTTTTCTTCAGAGCACGGAAGAACTCCTTCTGGACCTCGACCTTGGCTTCGACTTCCCCTTGGTAGGCATCTGCGGTCTTGTCGTAGCCGGTCCATCTAATGAGACTCAGACTGCCATCGAGAGTTAGCGCAGAGCGGCCGAGATAGAGTTCGATGGCCGCGCCTCGTCCGTTTACGTCCACAACATGGCGGCCTTGGGGGCCAATCGTGGGATATGACCCTGCAAGTTCGATATCTGGGAGCCGAAACACGATCAGATTCTCGGGCAATTGAAGGCCTTGCGCTTGGCGATACGCCCGAATTCCAGCCGTGTCGTTATCGAAGACGGCGACCATCCGAACCGGAACTCGCGCGGCTGCGAACGCCTTAAGGAACTTCACCAGATAAGTGGTGCCACCGTCGACAGTGAGCTCCGCGTGCTCGAAGAAAGAAAAATAGTCTTGACGCTCAGGGAAAAGGGCCGACAAAGAATGCTTGAGTATCTTGGTGTCCGAACGACCTTCAGCGAGGATCACAGTTGGCGCGAGCGGGCGCACTTCGAATACCTCCTCTTGCCGTCTCGCGTCACAGATCTTGCTGTCGATTTCAAGCCAACCCCCACCGACCAAGTCACTAACGTCTAGGGTCACGACTCTCGTATCCCGGCAAGCGTCAAGTAGCGCCCTTAGGACGATCAGTGACCCGTACCCGTCAAACCACAGCCAATCAGCATCGTACGCTCGCAGACGTCGATCAATGTCGTTTTCAAGTTGGTCCTGGGTGTCACGTGTCGCAAGGGCTTCCGGGACACGCGCATACCACTGTTCGGGTGAGAACTCCCTCAACGCCTGGGCGGTCTTGGCCGCCCAGGCACCTCCCGGCTCGGACGCGTATTCCTCCCAAGTCTTGCGTTCGTTTTCGAACCACTCTGTCAGCTGCTCCCTTGCAACCGACGCAGTACAGCCCAGAAGGGCAAGACGGTCGAGTACCACATCCCTGTTCGCCTTGTAGACCACGCTTAGCAGGTGACCGTTTTCGTCGTCTGGTTCCAAGACATGCCTGTCCGACTCCTGGAAGATGGCGCAGAAATCCTCGGGCACGACGGACTTGGCAGAACACACCTCAATGCCATCGAAATAGATCTCGCAATAGCTACCCACTTAGAAACATTGTCGCGCTGGAGGCACACCTCTCACGGAACCCCGCGGTCCCGAAGTTCCGCGGGCAGCCATTGCCTGCCCACCAGCCGCCGGATCGTCAGCCCGCCACGGTAGCCCCGATCTGTGTCCGCAGCGGCACCGCGCCACCGTCGGAGGTGGGAAGAAATGGTGTCGGGCTCAGGCCGTCGGTGTCTCCGTGCCGGATCGAATGCTCTTCAGATAGCCGTGCGTCTCGTCGAGGTGCATTGCGTTGCTGCTGCCGACTGTGGTTGTCTACGTATATCCTCCTTGCAGCGGAGGCGGACAGAACTGGCCCGTTGGAAGTCCTTCGGCTGGCAAGCCGGGGCTCGATTTACTGTGCGTCCTAGGCATGGGCCCGGTACATTGCGGGGCTCGAAAGGGCTCAGCGGCGTCAGTCTAGAAAACGAGGTAAGGGGCCGAGGCCCTCTCCACCACTTTGAAGTCCGATCTTGCACCGGCCCTCCGCTAACTGCAATCCTACCGCCAACTGGCATACTCGCCGCTTGCAGCGCCCCGCCTGTTTCATGCTTACGGGGTGGCTGGATGCGGGCAGGGGTGTTTAGTTCCATGTGCTTGGTCTAATCCCACCGACCTTTAGTCGGTGCGCTTCCAGCAGCCAGATGGGTGGGCGGGAGGGCGCAGGGCCTAGACTGTGGGGATGGCCGAGTACGAGACAGGAGGGCACACGAAGCACGACATCAAGTAGCACTTGCTGTGGATCACAGGGGCGCGTCCCTTGGCGGGCGCATCTTGGCTCTGCAATGGGGCGCTTGCGTGCGCAATGCTGGGCCTCCAGACGCCAGCCGCTACCCCCCCGACGGGACGCATCATCAACGGTGACTAGGATCAAGCATCCCGTTGCGAGCGGGTGACTCGGCTAGATTGACCCGACCGCAAACAGATCGTCAAGCGAGTAGGTCTGTCCAGGGGCGGTTGCAATCGTGCGAATTTCGCTTGCGCCCGCAATCCGCACGCGACACCGCTTGCCGAGCCTTGACATTATCTCCGCCGTCGTTAGCTTGCCGTCATCCCACGCCATCGAAACCTCGAAACCGCCACGCGCCTTCAGCCCACTCACCGAGCCGCGGCTCCAGTGAGCCGGTAACGCCGGTAGCAGATGGATCTCCCCGCCGTGCGACTGCAGCAGCATTTCCGCGATGGCGGCAGTGCCGCCAAAGTTGCCGTCGATCTGAAACGGAGGGTGCGTGTCGAACAGGTTGTCGAGCGTTGACTTGGCGAGCAGGGCATGCAGGTTTTCGTAAGCCTTGTCCGCGTCTTCGAGGCGCGCCCAGAGGTTGATGAGCCAAGCACGGCTCCATCCCGTGTGGCCGCCCCCGTTGGCAAGGCGATGCACGATCGACTTGC
>MKWU01003270.1_pt1 | contig 21864 bp, 35 predicted proteins | sample 809101 | NCBI WGS metagenome assembly MKWU01 (sample SAMN05860141, study PRJNA318959) | sponge metagenome | host: Aplysina aerophoba | place: Slovenia: Piran, Adriatic Sea, Gulf of Piran | collected 2013-05-07 | reverse complement strand
TCTCGATCGAGTGGAACGGACGCAGGCTGATTCTGGACCGGCACGTCAAGACAGCCGCGAATACCCGCGATCCCAGATACTGTTTCCGCCTGTATTTCGCGTGGGACGACAGGGAACGGCAAGTGGTGATCGGTCACCTTCCGGGACACATGAAGACGTAGGCGCGCGGAAGCGCTGTCACCGGGTCAGGATGCCGATGGCGGTGGTTCGGCAAGCGCTATTGCCGGGCTTCCCTCCCGACTCGCTCTGCAATGAGAGTGTCAAGCTCGTCGAGGCGATCCTGGATAGCCAGCCCGAGGGCTTCAAGCACGAAGTCCGGGCCGGCTCCCGGAAGCATTTTGGAAAGTTCGAGTTCGGCCGGGCTGTGAGGCGCCTGCAGGTCGAGCATGAGGGCTTCGCGGGTGTTGCCTGAAATATCGATGCGCCACATTTCCGGGACGCCCAGGCGACGGTAGAACGCCGGCTTGTCCCGATCCCCCGGGCTGCGCTCGACTTCTACCACCAGGTCAGGCGGATTGTTCAACTCGAATGTCTCGCGTTCTGCCGGACCCTGCGCATAAGCCCGGCCCCAGCGTTCGGCCGTTTCGCCCAGATAGTAGCAGGCATCGGGTTCGGCACCGGTGTTATCCGGATCGTCGGGCCGGCGCCAGCGTGTCGAGCCCAGATGGATCGCGCGGATCCCGAGACGGCGGCCCATGGCGTCCAGCAGCCGGTCGGTGCCCCTTGCGTGTAGTTCATGCTCCGGCGACGGCGTCATCAAGTCGACAAACCCGGTCACCGGGTCGATGAAAACCCGCCGCGCAAGACTGTTCCAGTCGAATTTCGCCGTCAGCAGCGGCACGCTTTCGGGGTCGAGGCGGAACCGGATGTATTCCGACCCCATGCTTCCGATTACCCGTTCCATGGCGCAATCCCTCCGACTGTCTGTTTTCGCGTCAGTATAGCTGGGGCTTCGGGATGGTGTTTCGGGTCATGTCCTGGGCGGGCCGGCAGGCTCCCACATTCGCGCAAGGAAGGTTCTGGCCTCGATGCCGACGGCCGTGGTGTAGATCGCGGTGGTCGATATGTCGGTATGACCCAGCACGGCCGCGATCGTGGGCAGCGGCACGCCGGCCTCGACCGCGGCGATTCCGAAGGCGTGGCGCAATCCCTTCGGACAAGCCTGCGGTCCGGAGATCCCGGCGCGATCCATGACGGCGACGATGCGCCGGTGGCCGGTTGCGCGCGACCAGGGCCAGAGCGGCTCGCCGGCGCGCCGGGCCGGGATGCTGCGCAGCCCGTGGACGAGTTCGAGCGCGCGGAGCGTCTCTGCCGGCAGCGGGACCTCGCGCCAGTGTTCGGCGCGCCTCTTGAGGCTGGATATCCGGATGGCGCTGGCGTCCAGGTCGATATCGGCCGGTCTCAGTGCGAGGGCCTCGGAGATCCGGGCTCCGCTGTGCGCCAGGGTCAGGGCGAAGGTCTGATGCTCGGGCTTCGGGGCTCGCGCGGCGACCTGCAGGAACCGCTCGCGCTCCTCCCGGGTCAGGTATTTCCGGCCCTGACGGTCGACCAGTGAGATGGGGTTTCCGGTCATGCTGCGAGGGCGGCGGCAATTCTGGCGACGAGGGCGTCATCCACGACGATGCCTATGCGGTTGCCGTCAAGCATGCGGGGTTCGAGGTCGGCGGCCAGATGCGCATCGGTGTCGAGCGCGGCTGCGATGAGCGCTTCGTCGCCGATGCGGCCCAGATGCCAGGCGATCCAGCCGGGGCGTCTGTCGAGAGCGCGCTGGTGGACTTCGGCAGGGGTCAGGCGCCTCCGGGCGAGGCCGTCTTTGCCCAATTCGTGCTGGAGAGCGTTTATGTAGATTTCGTGCGGCATGGACGGCGAACTCCGTGTCGGGCGGCGAATGCGACATTACCTTACGGGTAGTGTTCGCGTACTGGGTTTCGGGTGTCGACAGCAAGCGTCTGTGAGCGCGGGTCCGGCCTCGGGGCGGGCTGAAGTGCGGCCGGGATTGAGACACTATGTCAATTCTGTCTCATAGAGGTTGAGAAAGAGGAGAATGGGCGATGGAAGAGAAAATGGCGATGTGGGTGTCGTCGATGGATGAGGCGTGGTCGGATTTGGAGAGTATTCTGAATCGTCTGGAGAAATGCATGGTGTCGGAGGACTCGACAGCGGCGGAGTGGGCCGGGTTGATGGGAGAGCAGGTGGCGGTGTTTGAGCGTCTGTTGCGTTGCGCGGAGGAGGGACGCGGATTAGCGGAGGGAGAGAAAGCGGCCGCGTTGGTGGAAGCGAGAATTGCCGTTATTGAAAGCGTGAAAAAATTTGTTGTGGCTTGCTACGAGAAAGACACGGGGTTGAAGTGGGCCTGGAACTGATTATCCACGGGGCGGTCAGAGGTTTTTCCTAACTGGTTTCAGGAGGTGCGGGTCGTCTCGTCATGGTTCGCCGGGGATGCCGCGCAGCCTCTGACGGTGCACGGGTATCCCGGTTCGGCTTCTATCTTCGCCATGATGGCTTCCGCGCTTGCGATTTCGCGGAGATCGATCCTGTCGAGGGCGGTGTCCGCGAATGATTTGGGGGCGCCCGGGGTACCGCGTTTCTTGTTGTGGCGCGCGATGTCGCGGCCTCGGCGTTCCAGGCTGTCACGGGCACGATCACGGGTGGCGGTGATGGATTGGTAAATGACGCAGAGTTCATCGTCGGTGAATAACGGTGCGGACATGTCGGGTTCCGTTGTTGGCTGGCACCGAAAGCAGGGAAGGTGGCTGTGCGGGTGCGCCTTAGGGCCAGAGATCGGCCAAGCTGAAAGTGATTGCGTCGAAAGGTCGAATGTTGACGGGGTCGTCGTCCTTTGCGCTTGCGATCAGCAGCCATTTACTGTCGTGGAGCTCGAATGCTTCCAGAGTGCGATCGGTTGGGTCCACGAGCCAAAGGTAGGAGACGCCTTCGCGGGCATAGACGGGACGCTTTTCGTGCAGGTCCAGCCTGCGGGTTCCGGGGGAGAGGACTTCGCAGACCCAGTCCGGGGCGAGGGCGACGTAGGCGGTGTCGGGATAATCCGGCATCCGCTCCCGGAGCCATCCGGCGAGATCGGGCACGAGTATGTCTTCGCCCAGGTGGAGTTCGGGTTCGTCCACGATCCACCATCCGCCGGGACCGCCGGAGTCGTAGTCGAAGGGGCCTCCGATCTTTGAGCCGAGCGATGAGCTGGCCCGTGCGTGAGGCATAGCGGGTCGGGGTTGAGTGTGCAGGGCGCCGTCGATCACTTCGGCAACCATGTGGGCCGGGGCGTTCAACACGTCCTGATAGTCGGCGCGGTGATCCTGTTTCAATGGTTGCATGAGGGGGTGGCTCCCTTCGGAGACGAAACTACATGTTGACAGGTTCTGAGTCTTCCCTGATCTCCTGCCAAACCTGCTTTCGTCCGGTATCCGGAGCGTTGCGTTGGACCCGGATCGCGACACCGTCAAGGCGAGGATAACGGAGACTTCGCAGGCCCCCTCGGCTTGGTGGGACTGGACAGTATCGACCAGGAGACGCAGGCCTTGCCGCGTACGGCAGCGCTATTCGTCGGCGCCGGCGTCGGCGGTTTCTTGCCCCCGGGCGTTTCTGCCGGAGATATAGTCGCGGACGATTGTGAGCTGTCCCTTGACCTCGGCGAGGCCGGTTTCGACGGCGCGCAGGCGGGAGTCGAAACTGTCGAGGCGGGTGTTGACGCCGCGTAGGCCGTTCAGGATGAATCCGGCCAAGGTAACGCCGACAGCGGGAATCGCGATCATTTCCGGGCTCATGTGGAAACCCTATCAGTTTCAGACTTGATGGTCATCGAGTCATGATAGGGATGATTCAAGGGGCTGCCGGACTGTCCGGCGACAGGTCGGCGAGGTTGAATGCAATCGCCTCAAAGGGAGGAACGCTTACCGTGTCGTCGTCCTTGAGCGATGCGATCAGCACCCACTGGCCGTCCCGGAGCTCGAAGGCTTCCAGACCGCGGGCGAGGGGATCGACGAACCAGAGATGGGCGACGCCTTCCCGGGCGTAGATCGGGCGCTTCTCATACAAGTCGAGCTTGCGGGTTCCGGGGGAAAGCACCTCGCATGCCCAATCTGGCGCGAGGGTCACGTAGGCGGTGTCGGGATAGTCCGGCATCCGCTCCCGGCGCCACCCGGCCAGATCGGGCACGAGGATGTCCTCGCCCAGATGCAGTTCGGGCTCGAAGACGATCCACCAGCCGCCCGGGCCTCCGTCGCCGTAGTTGAACGGCGGATTGATCCGCGCGCTCAGACCGGAGCTTGCCCAGGCGTGGGGCATGGCGGGCCGGGGTTGCGTGTGCAGCACGCCTTCGATCACCTCGGCCACCATGTGCGCAGGCGCATTCAGCACGTCGCGATAATCGGCGCGGCGATCCTGTTTCAATGCTTGCATGAGGAGGCTGGCTCCTTTCGAAAACGAAACTACATGGAGGCGGGGCCGGAGTCTTCCCTGATCACCTGCCGAACCTGCTGTCGCCCGGTGTCGGGATCGGTGCGGTGGACCTGGACTGCGACGCCGTTGAGGGTAAGGGCAACAGAGACTTCGCAGGGTCCTTCGGCCTGCCGGGACTGGGCGGTCTCGACCAGAAGCCGCAGGCCTTGTCGTGTGCGGCGGCGAATGAGGGCGCGGCAAGCTTCGTGCTCGTCGCGAACATCATCGTCGTCGGCGTCGTGGCTGATGCACGAAATGCGCTGAATGGTGCGATGCAGAAGTGCAGCCGCCGGAGCAGCTGGACGTGCGGGCCGTTACTCGTCGGCGCCGACCTCCGGAGCGAGCGGCGGCTCGTTCCAGCGCGTGATGCGCCCGAGATGGCCGTTGACCTCTGCCAAGCCTGTCTCGACCCCGCGCAGCCGTTCGTCGAAGCTGTCCAAGCGGGAGTTTATATCTCGGCGCATCTCGCCCATGTCGTGACGCAACTGACTGATGTCGTGACGCATCTCGCCGCGAAGCTCGCCCATGTCGTGACGCATCTCGCCGCGAAGTTCGTCCAGGCGTTTGTCGACGCCGTTCACGCGCTTGTCCAAGCCGTGTTGGCTTCGCAGCACCAGGCCCGCCAATGCCACGCCGACGGCTACGATCGCGATCAGTTCAGGACTCATGTCGGTATCCTAGCAGATTGGGGGTTGCCGGTCATCGTGGGAGCGGACCGAGAGGTTCGGGGCGGTGAGTACGCTGCGGCGGTCGAGACGGACCAGGGTGTCGGCGCCGATCTGCAGAAGAAGAGCCTGGCCGTCTTCGAACTCGTCGATGTCCCACCAGGTGGGTTTGTCGAGATGGTCCCATTTGATCTTGAGCTCGACGCCGCGGCTGGTCTCGATGACGAGGCCGCCCTGGGAGAGGTCCGAGGTGAATATGCGCCGGCCGGTAAGGTCGATCGGAATATCGGCCTTGCAGCGGGTGACAACGTCTGCGGTGAGGCGGCGGACATGATCGATGGTGCGGCCGGGCGTGTCGTTCCATCGGACTATGGCGTCGAGAGCGGGATCGCCGTGCGGTCCGGGCTCGGCGGGAGTGACGACCTGGATGTCGGCGACGCTGGCGTAGAGTCGGGCCATGGCCTCGTCGCAGCCGCCGGCGGAGTAGATGTCCTTGATCTCGGGGATTGCGCGCTGGGTCTCGATGCGTATGGCGCCGCCGAGACAGAAGCAGTTGGCGTCCTGGTCCTGCCACCGGGATAGTTCGGGAATCGACATGTAGCCCCAGATATCGTTGACGCAGGAGCACCATTCGCCCTGCTGCCAGGAACCTTCGTGCTGGAACCGGGCGGCGACGGCGTCTGCGATTTCGAGGCGTTTTTCGGGGGTGAGGTGTCGTTCGGCGAAGGTGGGGCTGGCGGAGGTTTGCATTGGTTGCCTCAAGGCTTCGGTGTGGGGATGGAGCGGGATGCGGTCAGGACCGCTCAGCGCCTGTTGGAGGAAGGGGCGGCTCGAGTCCGATCGAGAAGAAGTAGCCGCCGTTCCGTTTGAACAGGACGATGCGGCCGCCGATAATGACGGTGTTGAAGTGGAAGCCGCGAAGCTCGCAATCGGCGAAGTCGTCGGCGTCCCGGATGGTGGTGAAGGGCTTCGCGTCGGCGTGGTCGACGGTCATCCGGAGAACCATCTGGCGTCTGGGGGTGCCGGTCATGGCCGAGTTTCCTTTCCAGCGTGGCGGGGCGGTCAGCCAAATCGCTTGCCGTCTTTGGTGAACGTGTATTCGTTGACGGCGAGGGCTTCGTCGACGGCGCAGTCCGAGGTTTCGGCTTCGTAGGCGTCCCGGAGTTGGCGGTAGAGCCAGTGGGCCAGGTTGCGGAGCGCTTCGACGGTGGTGTCGTCGGTGCCGTCCGCGATGGGCTGCCAGGTAGGGCTGTCGCGTTCGACGGCGATTTCCATGCTGTTGGCGTGGGAGTAGAGGCCGATACGGCGGAAGGTTGCGTGGAGCTGCCATATGTTGCGACGCTGGGCGTCCTGCAGGGCGTCCACGATGGAGTGGAGTTCGGTGTCCTTGGGCGCATGGGCTCGGAGGGCCTTCGCCGCGCCGCGGGTGTGGCTGTATTGGCCCTCGTAGCAGGCGCCATCTCCCTGCGACCAGAACCCGCGAAACCATATATGGGGCTTGTCCCGGGTTCCTCCCCCGTAGAGACGGATGGGACTGGTACGCAGCGTGATGCCGACGATCCGGCAGATGGTCTGGAAGTCGTCGTATATGTAGTCGTACCATTCGTCGAAGAGGCCCTCCTCGCGATACCAGGAGCGGGCCTTTTCCCTGGCGGCGTCGGAGAGTTCGTCGATGGTGAAGACGGTGGTCGTGATGATCTGGGGCATGGTTCTGCTTTGTCCGGGATGGGGCGGTGGGCAGCTTGACGGTTTGTCGGGGTCCGGTCTGAAGGTCAGCTCCGGTCGGGCGGCGGAGGCGAGAAGCGGACCGCTTCCTCGAGGCGCCGGCGGGCGACGCGGTCATGTCTCGGGTTGGCGCGGATCCAGCGTTCCGGTTTGCGGGAGAACCACGAACCGCTGTCGGCAACGAAGGTGTCGCTGTAGGCGATGAGGTGGGTGGTTGTGGCGATGGCCCAGGTGCCGGAGGGCCAGACGTCGAGAACCCGCCCGATGGTGACTGAACGGGTCTCGGAGGGCACGTCGGCGAAGATGCTGTCGTAGGTGTCCTGCCGGCGGGCGTGGCGGCGATTGTGCAGGTTACGGTGCCGAAGCGCATATTCGGGGTGCCAGCCGAGTTCGATCAGGGCGGCGGCGAGCTCGTCCATGTAGACGCCGTTGACGTTTGGGCGGTCGAAGAGCCGCCTGATGATGGCTGCGGCGTCGTGCGTGTGGATGCCGGCTATGGCGCTGATGGCGGAGGGGCCGCATTTGGTGGCCCGGCCCTTGATGCGATGGAGCATGGCGTTTCCTCCTTGTCACGGGGCAAGGGAATTCGCCGAAAGACTGCTTTTCTCTGACTCCTGTTTCGGGCTTTCGGGGATTTACGGACGTTGGCGAGCGACCGATGAAGCTGCTTTATGGGGAGGATAAAAGTCGAAGGAATTTACGGTTGGGAGAGATCAAAGTGAGGACAATTATGAATTCGATCGGGCCACCTTATGTGTGGCTGCAAGGCGGAGTTGTTGTGGCAGGTGGAAGGGATAGCAAGTAAGATTCCAAGAAAGGGGAAATCACTGGCATTTGGAGATGGGCGGAATGTCTGAAGTGGTAGGGACGGGACGCGATGGACTGGTCGTCCCGGGCGATCTTGGAGATGTGTTGGAACACGAAGCGGCGGCTCTCGGGAACGGGGAGGACTCAGTCGTCGTCGCGGAGGCAGCTCCCGGGAATGAAGCGGCCGGTGCGGATGCAGGGCATGCGGGGGATGATACCGACAAGGATCGCGACTGGGGGCCTATCGATCGTCATGCGGATCGGGTCGTCGAGCTTCTGGGAAAGATCTGGGAGGATTCGGAAAAGAAGGCTGAACGAACCCTTGGCAAGCTGCTCCTGCAGACGGAAGCAAAGATTGAGGGGAAGTTCCGGGCGGTCAAGTATCTGATCGATTCCGCAGTGTGCTCGGAAGGTCGGGAGCAGGTTGCTGCTGCCTGGCGCGGTCCGGCCGAAGCGCTGCGGCTGTTGGGAGGGGTGTTGACCGGGCTTTCCGAGAAGGCAGGCCACGATACGATCGAGAACAGTGAACTCATGTCGATATTTCCCGTCCTGAAGACGGCGGAAGAGCTGCTCCAGCGGGCCTCTCAGCACGAGGAGGGCAAGTTGCCGACAATCGACGAGGCGCTTGGCGGGACGGGGACGCTCGGGGCGAGGGTCGGCGTCGTGGCGGCGAGCGTTGGCGAGGCGGTTGCGCTCGCGGAGAAAATGCTGCGGGGCACGGAGACCCCGAGCAGAAAGACGGTCGCGGTCCTGATCGGCGGCGGCATCGTCGAACTGGGGAGTGTCTTCGGCGCCGGGGGCGAGAACTCGGAATTTGTCCAGCGGGTTGAGCGTTTGCGCCAGGAGCGCGCCGGTCCGGTCGAAGGTGCGGAGTCGAATGACGTGAGGGCGTTCCGGGCCGACTTCGGCAAGGAGCTGTCCCGGCTTCGCAACGCGATGCGATGGCGCGAGCGCGGGATCTGGGCGGCCGGGCTGGCGGTCTGTCTGCTGTTCGGCTGGGCGGTCGGGATATCTGGCGCGGATTTTTCGTTCGTGGGTCGCCTGTTATAGGACCGACATACCGCCGCCTTCTTCCCGGGAGACGCTGCGGTCCTCTTCCTCCGTCTTCTTTTCTGCCTGCCGGCGATCGGGCGTAAGTTCGCGTCCGGTCTCTGCGGCTTTTTCGGTTGTCTGCGACTTGTCCGGGCCCGGGGACGCGGCGCTTTCCTGTCGGGTCTCCTTGACGATGGCAGCCAGGCGCTCGGGTAGAGATGCGCCGTCCCCGCCTGAAAGCGCGCGGTTGGTGAGGCGCAGATGCGCGTGGAGTGCGCCGAGTTCGGTCCGGAGCGAGGAGACGGAGAGATCGGCTTCGATGTCGCCCAGGACGGCATCGATGCGGTGTGCCGGCGGCAGCGCGGCGAGCTGGCGTTCGAGGGCCGCCAGAGCGTCTTCGAAATCGACGGTCAGGCGGGCGGCTCGAACGCGATCGTCCGGGAAGGTCGTGTCGCGGAAGCGGCGGGCTTCGTCGCGAAGACGAATGAGCTCTCTTGCGGCGCCGGCGGCATTCTCGTCCAGGCGCCTGTCGATCGTCGAGATCGCGGCGAGGGTATCGGCTGCGAGCCCCTCCACTGCTGCGAAATTCGTTTCGTGCCGTTCGAGCTCGGAATCGAAGGCGCCGGACCCGGCGCCGAGGGCCTGGCCGAGTTTTCGGCCGGTCTCGCGGAGCTTGTCGAGGTGGGCGTTTTCGTAGAGGGCCGGGAGCCCGCCTTCCCTCATGGTCCGGCGCAGATGGTTGCGCAGTTCGACGGTTTCGGTCGTGATCTCGAAGAGCTCCGCGGCCGGGAGCTCGATCTGGTGGCGGTATGCGGCGCGGAGGTTCCTTTCGAGGCGCGCTACCATGGTATCGCCGAGTGCGCTGTTCGCCCGGGCGTCGTAGTGGGCCAGGTAGGGGTCGAATTCGTCTGCAGGCGGGAGATGGTCGACGACCTTCTGCAGGGCGTCCTTGCGTTCGCGGATGCCGGTCCAGTCGATGTCGGGGTCGTGGGGTCCCTGTGTGGCGGCGAAGAGAGCGTTCGCATCTTTGTGTGTTTCGCCGATGAGCCGGATGAGGTTGCGCGCCTGGCGGTCGTATCTGTATGCGGTCCGCTGGTCCTGGAGGATCGAATTGAAAGTGCGCTGGGATGCTTCCGGGATGGTGCGTTTCTGGATTGCTTCGGAGATACGGTCGACGGCAGTGCGCCAGCCCGCGACATGCACCGGCAGGATGTCGCGCCGGCGGGCCTGGTCGGCGACGGCGCGCCACTGGGCTTCGAGTTCCTTGAGGTGTTCGCTCCGGGATGGGTGCGGCGTGGCGGCTGCTGCGTTGAATTCCCGTTGCCGGTCGGCGTAGTCGTGGATCCAGTCGACGAGGCCTTCGCGCGTGATGCCGGCGCGGTCCGCGGCCTTGCGGTGCTGGTGGCGCTTGACGATCCGCCGGAGCGCCTGACGGGCTCGGTCGAGGAGGGAGCGGTGCGTTCGGAGCGTTTCGAGATAGGTCGGACCGCGCAGGGCTTCGGCCTTTTCGGTGAGACCCTCGCGTTCCGTGACAGCGCGGTAGCTCTCCTTGATGCCTTCGATGGTGTCTGAGAGTTGCTGGTAGGAAGCCACGTGGTTGCGGTCCACGTTGTCCTGTTCGACCGTTCGGATCAGCTCGTCGAGGAAGGGCGTTTCGCCGTCCGGCGAGCGGTTGGCCCGGAGCCAGTTGACGGCTGACAGTCCTCCGGGAGGACGTGGCCGGACCATGCGCTTGTAGTAGCCTTTCGGTTCATGGCGCGTCGGAATCGCGGGGTCTGGCGGCGGCGGCGGTTCCATAGCGGTGGCGCGTTCGTCCGGAGGAAGGATGAAGTCGCGCGCGGCCTTTTTCGGATCGGACCGCGACCAGAGTTTGGCGAGGTGGTCCCGCAGGTCCTGGTCGGTGACGTCGCGCTGGTGCTCATATTCTGGGCGTTCATCCGCGACCGTCATCCGAAGCGGCTCGGCATTCACGTAGACGTCGAGGCGGTCCCGGTGTCTGGTGAGGCTCGGATAAACCGTCTCCAGCGCCGGCCGATCGTCGGCGAGGACATAGGCGTGGTCGACGGTCGCGCCCTGGGCGGACGAGAAGGTGAGTGCGTATCCGTAGTCGAGCCGCGGCAGTCCGTGGCGGCCTTGATCGGGGTTCCAGTCGCGGATGTCGTCGGGGTCGAAGGTGAATGTCTTTCCGTCGTCTCTGCGTGCCGTGATGATGTGCCGGACCTGGCCGCGCTTGTTCCTGAAGGGCTGCCCGGTTCCGTCGGTGGGAGTCTCGATGGTCTCGACGGTGACAAGGTTGCCGGTATCGAGGCCGAGGTCGCGGCAGGGGGTCCGGATGACGAGGCGGTCGCCAGGTGCGACGAGGATGTTGCGGGGATTGTTGTGCCGCGTGTCGGAGTTGTCGCCGGCGACGGTGATGGTGACTTCCGCCGCGCGCTGCTCGTCCGTGAGGGCCAGGTGGCGTAGGCACGGAGACAGCGTACCGATTTCGTCATGTGTGCGGGCGATGACGAGGGTGGACCGATCGGGAGATTTCCGGCGGTGTTTGTCCCAGTCTTCGACGAGTTGTTTCAGGGTCCTTTCGAGATTGTGGCCGAGATGAAACCGGTCCCGCTCGTGGTAGGCGGCGATGCTTTTCGCGACGCTTTCGGTGGCTTCTTCGCGGTTGTCGGCGAAGCCGTCGCGAAGGTTCGATGAAGCCGTGATCTGCCAGGGAACGAACCGCGGAGCATCGGCGTCGGCCCGGTATTGCCGGACGAGTTCCTGCCGTTCGGCATGGCTCATTGTCGCCAGGCGCTCGCGCGCTTCGGCAGGCGTGATGCCCTGCGCGTGGACCAGGACGTCCTCGGCATCTGCGCGCTGGCGGCGGATCTGGGTTACGAGTGTGCTGCCGATCTCGTTGCGCAGCAGTCTCAATCCGGGTCCGGCGCCGATGGGTTGCTGCTGCCTGGTATCGCCGGACCAGATGATGCTGGCGCCGGTCTTCTCGGCGATTTCGAGGAGCTGCGCCGTATGCTCGACCTGCAATTGGCCGGCCTCGTCGACGATGATGAGGGACTTCTCATCGAGTTCGAGTTTCTGTTGCTTGTACATGTTGAGGAGCTTCATCACGCACCAGGCCTGGATATGCGCAGCCGCCCCGAGCTCTTTGGCGTTCCGCCAGGCCTGGGCCGTGCCGTAGACCGTCCAGCCCGCCTTCCGGTAGATGTCCGCGATGGGAGTGAGGGTGGTGGTCTTACCGGAACCGGCTGCACCTTCGATGATGAGGTTGCGTTTGCCGACGGTTGCGGCGCGGACCGCATTTGCCTGCTCGGCGCTGAGAGGCTCCCCCTTTTCGGTCATGGTCTCGAGGTGCGTGTCGACGAACTCGGAGGGGATGGATTGCGCTGGCTGGACGGCAAGCGACTGACCGAGGCGCCCGATATCCCGTTCCCGATCGAGATGCGCTTTGGCGGTGAAGACGCGTGTCTGGAGCATGTTGGCCTTGACGTCCGGTCCCTCGCCCCAGCGGTCGAGTTCGACCACGTCGGAGCGTTCGATGACCTGCGATGTCATGGCTTCGATATTCTCGGGCGCCAGCATGCCGGGCATGATGTGAGCAATTCGCTGCATCAGATCGGTCATGTGCCAGACGGCTTCATTTTCCGTGAGGTCGTTTGGAATTTCTTCGAGACGCTTGCGGACTTCAGCTTCGTCCTCGTCCGTTATGCTGTGGCGTGGAATGCTGTCGAGGACGGTGGTGACATCCTCGACGAACCGTGCGCGTTGGAGGTCCCAGAGGAGCGACCGTCCGACCGGATCGAGGCTCTGTTCCTTGCTTGCCCGGGTGCGTTTTACGATCTTCTCGGCGGCCGCGCGGTTGTCGCCGGTTGAAAATCCCATTGCCCTTGCGGCCTCGGTGATGGTGTTGCTCCGGCTCGACCAGTGTTTCTGGAGATCCTGGGGTACGCCGCAAATGCGGAAGAACGCGTTGTCGCGGCCGTGGCGTTCGACGGCGAAGCCGAAGCGTTGGGTGATGTTGTATGCGAGCGCCAGGCGGTAGATGGATCCGGCGGTCCTGTACCAGTCATATAGGGGTTTGGCGTGTAGGGATCGCCACTTGCCGTCGTCAGCGAGGGCGGCGTTGAAGATGACACAGTGAGTATGGAGGTGTGGTTCGTTATCGCGTGAAGACTGGTGCTGGAAGGTGGCGGCCATGATCTTGGCGCGCATCGCTTCGAGGGTTCCGTCCTCTCCTCTTCGTCTGGTCCATGCGCAGTACTTATTGATGATGAGGTCGAGCGCTGTACGGACGGCGTCGTCATGGGCTCGGGCGAGCTCGTTATGGATATGGTCGTCTTCGCCATGGGTCATTGCCCAGAGGGTGGAGACGGACTTGTCCGCGCCGAAGGTGAGATCGAATGCGGCAGTGCGGGTTTCGCTGCCGGCGTTTCTTGTGAGCTTCAGCGGCTCTCCGTTGTCGTTCTCGTCGTTTGGATTGAATGGCGCGTAGCCCTGGTGAAGCCGGTGGAAAGCGTTTGCATCGACCCGCCGCCCGTCCTCCAGGCCGAACAGTCCGTGCGGGTTGTACCACACGCCGTCGGGCTCCTCGCCGGCGAGGTAGTATTCTCCGGGCGGCCGGTGAGAGGCCTGCGATTCGATGTAGTAGTCCGCTGCTTCCTTGGCGCTGGAGATTCTTGCGAGGGTTCCGACCATGCCAGGCGTCTCAGCGCTCGACCTTGCGGTGGTGGTGATCGATGCAGAAAGCGCGGATGGCCTGCTGGATCGCGTGGCTTATGGAGATGCCGAGTTCGGCTGCGGTGATCCTGAGGGATCGCAGTTCCTCTTCGTCGAGATAGACGTACTGGCGCTTCCTGGAGGCGGGGCGTGATCCAGTCTTGCGGGGTTGGAACTTGCGAGCGGGCTTCATGAGGCGTCTTCTTTACGGTCGAAATTGCGAAATGCACCCATTTCGTTTGAGGGAGTTTGGCGAAAAAAAGTTCGGTGCGATAAAGCGTTACTTGGCGTGAAGTGTTTCGAAACACATCCATGTGCAAGAGTATGACAGCCAGAATGCTTGTTACCGGGACGTATCATGGGGGTGTTCGCTATCGGATGATGTGGTGGGAGGCATAATGATGGAGGATGGAGAGGGGAGCAAGGGGTTGCGATCTGAAAACTGGAAGGGGATATAGGAAGTCGATGACCCACGAAACGGATGAAGGGAATCGGGGGAGAAATCAAATGGTGAAAAATGCGCAAAAAGCTCGTCGTAACAGGAGAAGAACGGTTCAGGAGGCAGGTATCGACTTCGAAGGTATCGTCGATGATCTTGGGAAGGAAAAGCCCAGGACGATCATGGTGAGTGAGGCGTTGGAGCGTTTGGTAGTGGCACTTTCGGAAGGGCATGAGCGGGGGTTGATGGTCGGGCAGATAGCAGAAATCTGTCGTCGACGAGGCCTCGATGTGGATGAGGATGAAGTGCAGGATGCATTGGCAAATGCGGCGGCAGGGGAGGCAGGGGAGAGGCGCACGGGGTAGAGATGACATGAGCGGGCGGTCGAACTGAAGAGGTAGAGAGCAAAGTAGCAATAATCTCACAATCGGTGTGAAGCGAACGGTGAAATGTGACCGGTACGCGGAGCAAAAAAAGGGCCGGCGCTGAAACACGCCGGCCCTTGGTGTCAGATGAAACGCGGATGGGTGTCCGCGAGTGGGGTCACGCGGCGAGCCTCTCGTAGAGGAAGCGCGGACTGGAATTCACGTGTTCGACCACGCGGGGCAGCAGCTCCGAGGGGGATGAGACCCGGAACCGGGCGCACGGGTCGGTCAGGATGAGGACGGAATAGAGCGGTCCGTCCGGGGCGCCTTCGTCCGCGAAGGTGGCGATCTCGCCGATGATGCGGCCGCCGCGGTGGATGTGGGTCAGCGCCGGCGAGTAGCGGTGGAAGCAGATGCCGGTCTCGGACGAGCAGCCCGGGCAGGAAGGGCTGGTCTCAGTGCGCCGGGGCAGCGCGAGGGGGCCGGATTCCTCGCGGGAGCCGTCCTCGTTGAAGTGGACGGTGAGGAGGGGTTCACCCGCGGGGCGGCCGTCGGGGGACGCCCGATATATGTGGTTGACCTCGCCGGGCGCGGGGTACTCGGCGTAGCTGTAGAGGATGTCCTCATACGCCCAGAAGAGGGTGTCATAGCGGCTGGAACCGGACCGGGCGGGCCTGGATTCGGTTGCCGGGCGTGTGTAGGCGAGGATGTACGAACCGGACATGGGAACCTCCCAGGGTTGAGTTACCAAAGCGAAGCTTTGCTGTTCTTTCGAGACGAAGGTGCTCACCGGCGCGGTGTTGCGAGGAGCGTGCCGAAGGCGCCGAAGACGGTGGGGGCGGCGATCGCAGCGAGAGCGAGCGAGATGTGAATCCGGTCCGAGAGGACGAGCGGTTCGAGCAGGAACGTGGCCGCGACCGCGTAGGGGATGCCGAGGATGGCGAGGATGAAAAAGAAACGATTGGCGCAGGCGGGCATGGCGGTGATTCCCCGGAGGTTGGTTCACCCGAAAGCGGCTTTGCTGAAACTCCGGGGAGGTGAACGGGACCGGGGATGGGAGCAAAAAAAGGGCCGCCGCGGTGAAGCGGCGGCCCGAGTGGGGAGGGAGGAACGATCGGTATGGCAGCGATCAGAAGGGAACGGGATCGCTGTCGTTGAGGCCGGTGGGCTCGGGCGCCGGGGCCGGTTGGGCCGCGGGCTGCGGTGCGCCGCCGGGCTTGTCGAGGAAGGACACCTGGCTGCCCGGGATGACCATGATCTCGGTGGCGAAGCGGTCGGTCTGCTCGCCTTCCTTGCGCCACCGGCGGGTCTTGAGCGTGCCCTCGACGAAGACGAGCCGGCCCTTGCGACCGTGCTTCTCGAACATCGAGACGAGACCCTGCTGGAAGGTGACGACCTGGTGCCACTCCTGGGAGTCGACGCGCTCGCCCGACTGCTTCGAGACGTAGCTCTCGTCGGTGGCGACGCGCAGCTTGGCGATCTTGGTGCCGTTGGTGAGGGTGACGATTTCGGCGTCGGCGCCGAGGCGCCCGATGAGTTCGACGCGGTTCAATCCGAAAGCCATTATGGCCTCCTCTGTTTGACGATGGCTGAAAGAGAACCGAGCGACCGGATCGTCCGACCCGATCATCGTTCAGTTCGAAAAAGCGCAAGCTTCCCTAAAACTTGAAACCCCGCGTGACGGCAAGAGAGGTAGTGGCCGGTGAGTTGGAGGCGGGGCAGCTGGGTGACGGAAGAGGCGGTAGCGGCTCGGCACGGGTGAGCATGGAGATCACCGTTCCGAGGTAGATGGCGAGGGCGACCGTGACGATGAGGACGCAGAACCGCACGTAGAAGCGCGAGATGAAGTCGATGGCGTCGAGCGTGCGGTAACGGAGTCCGGCGAGGAAGTTGGGGAAACGCGGGCAGCGCCGGCGCGGGTAAAGGATGTAGCGGAAGGTGGGTTTCGGCCGGCGTCCGAAAGAGGGAGCGGAGGCGTCCGGTGAGCTGGTGGCGCGGAGGAGCTCGCTGTCGAAGTCGCATGGCGGGATGGTGGGGACGGACGGTTGATGGCCGATGAAGGGAACGATAGCGCGCATGGCTGCCTCCGGGTTTCGGTTTGCAGCCGAGGCGCTTTTCTGGTCTCGGTACATGCCCGGAGGGGGGAACAAAAAAATTGCCGGCACTGCTGCGCGCCGGCAGTTGAGTCATCGAAGGGAATCGGGATTTCGCTTGCTTGAGGAGGCGGTTGAAAGCGCGGTTGCGGCTGGAGATGCGGGATGCGCGGTTGCCTTTCGGTGAGTTTGGCAGCCTATTGGCGCTTGGAAGGACTCGCGGCGAGGGGAGACCCAGACGTGGAGATGTTCGGGGTAGGAGCAGCGTGACGGTGCTGGTATGCCGTCTCGTCCGCCAGAAATTGCGCTTTGAGTCTATCGACTTTCTGGCGGTCGGTTTCGTCGAGGTTGTCGATGAAGTCCTGGAGGGTGTTCGGCATCAGCTGGTTCCCTTGGTGGCGAGCCGGGCAAGGTGGCGGTCAAAGCGCTCGTCAGCCTTTCGAATGAGTTCGCGGTAGAAGCGTCTGCTTGAAAGGCCGGACTTGTCGGCGGCAACGAGAAGAATTGCGCTGCGTGAAGGGTCGAAGGCGAAGGCGATCCTCCATGCGCCGTCGGCGGCGTTGAAACGCATTTCCTTCATGTTGGCGTGTCGAGAGCCGCTGAGTGTGTCGACGTGAGGTCGCCCGACATGGGGCCCGCGTTCTTGAAGAATTTCCGTCATTGCGACTATGGACACCTTGACCGGGTTCGCGAGCATTTCGAATTCTGGAGCAAATTCGTCGGCCAACTCCACGTGCCAATTCATAACGAGAGGTTGGGGCGCGGTGTGGCGCGAGTCAAGGTAGCGGGCAGGTCCATGGCGGTATCCTCTGCGAGTGTAGGTTGCGTCGGACCAAGGCTTTTCTACGCTGGCACGCTGTTGTGGAGGTAGGTGAGTGAGGCCGGGGAGTCGGAGCAAAAAAAGGGCCGCCGCTGTGAAGCGACGGCCCTGTCGGGGGAGGATCGGAGAGGGTGGTCGCGGTCAGGCGGCCATGGGGTAGGATTCGTCGAGCGACGGGAGATCGTCCGAGGCCGGTGCCGGCGTGGGGTCGGCCGAGGCGCCTGCGGCGGCGGTGCCGGGTTTGTCGAGGAACGACACCTGGCTGCCCGGGATGACCATGATCTCGGTGGAGAAGCGGTCGGTCTCCTCGCCTTCCTTGCGCCACCGGCGGGTCTGCAGCTTGCCTTCGACGAAGACGAGCCGGCCCTTGCGACCGTGCTTCTCGAACATGGCGACGAGGCCCTGCTGGAAGGTGACGACCTGGTGCCACTCCTGGGCGTCGACGCGCTCGCCCGACTGCTTCGAGACGTAGCTCTCGTCGGTGGCGACGCGGAGCTTGGCGATCCTGGTGCCGTTGGAGAGGGTGACGATTTCGGCGTCAGCGCCGAGGCGCCCGATGAGTTCGACGCGGTTCAATCCGAAAGCCATGTTGGCCTCCTCTGTTTGACGATGGCTGAAAGAGAACCGACCGACCGGACCCTCCGGCCCGATCGTCGTTCGGTTCGAAAAAGCGAAAGCTTTACTCAAACTCTGGACGGATGTTGTCGGCGGGGCCGATCCAGAGCGGAGGAAGGACGTCGCGGATCTCGCGAGAGGACATGCCGATCTCTGCGAGGAGCTCCGGAGCGTTGAGGGGTTCGCGATCCGACGACGCGGAGGCGCGGTCGACGTCGATGGTGTCGATATACATGGCAGCCCTTTCTTCTGCTGGCCCGGTATTCCGGGCGGTTGCAGAAACGGGGCTTTCCTTAAACTTGTTCGCGGGAGAGCGGATGTGGGGAGCGGAAACCGGTAGGGAAACAGAAAGAGCGAGACGCGGTTGAAGGGGAGTGCGCGGCGAGATTGTACGACCCGCCAGTTCCACCTTCAGGTGCAAGAACGGCTGCAGGTGGGCTGAGTGGCAAATGACGAGTGGGCGCAGTCGTGCGACAGGAGAGGGCCGGGAAGCTATTGGTGGCGGTAGATCGAGCGGCGATGGCCGATCTGGACGACTAGTACACGTTGTTCGTCGTCGTGGAGTTCGCACAGGATGCGGTAGTCGCCGACGCGATAGCGCCAGTAGCGGCCGAGAGTGGAACCCTGCAGCGTGGCGCCGGCCTGTCGCGGATGATCGAGTTGAGACAACCGGTTTCGCAGATAGGTGCGGATCCGGGCCGAGTCGGGTGGATTGAGCTTCTTGATTTGCCTGGCCGCGCGCTCCGCGATTTCAATCTTCCACGCCAAGGTAGGCGTCCAATTCGTCGAGCGTGAGAGTCCGGTCGCCGGAATTTCGGTGCTCCGCAGCGGCGTTCTCGGCGGTGTGCAGGTCCTCGAGGTCCTCCAGATGACGTTCGAGGGCTTCGCGAATGTAGAAGGCGGCGGTGCGGCCCGAGCGGGCGGCAAGGGCGCGCAGGCGGTTGTGGGTTACCTCGGGCAGTCGCACGGCTGTTTGCTTCATTGTCCGGCTACCTCACCGTCGCGGTGGCGTCGCTCGCGAGGCAGTTGTGCTCAAGGGCGAGAACTGTCTGTATGCCGACGAATTCTGCCTGGATGGTGGGTTCATCGTCTTCGAAGATCAGGGCGAGGACTTCTGCGTTGATTTCGTCGAGAGAGTTGCCTTGAGAGTGAGCGCCGGGGATGCCGGGGACATGACCGATGTAGACGCCGGTATCGGGGCATCGCTGGATGACAGCTGTATAGGCGCGCATGGTGGACGCTCCTTTCGGTTGTCGGGATGGAATGTAGAGCGGAAGCGGTGTTGGGGAAAGATGGCTGGAGAAGTGCCGGGCTCTACTCGGGGGCGGGACCGTGGATGACGACATCCACGCCGTCTAGCGTGGAGAGATGGTGGAGGATCAGTTGGCGGACGTCGGGCCAGGGCAGCCCGCCGAGGCCGCAGCCGAGCGGGGGGATCGCAATCGAGCGGATGGTGTTTGTAGCGATGGCGCCGGCTAGGGCGTGGAGGCCTTGGGTTACGTCGTCGAGGCGGCTGGCGTCGCGCCAGTGGCGTTTCGTCGGGAAGTTGACGATGAGGCGGGGAGCGCCGGCGTCGAAGACGTGCAGGCGGCCGGGGGCGAGATCGCGGCGGCGGCATGCGGCGGCATAGGATGTGAAGTTGGCGGGGAAGCGGCGCTTGAACTGGAGCGCCAGGCCCTTGCCCATGACGCCGACGCAGTTGACGGGATTGACGAGGGCCTCGCAGCCGGAATCGAAGATGTTGCCCTGGACGAACCGGATCATGGCGATGCTCCTGGAAGGGGACGGTTGCAGAGACTGGGGCTTTGCTTCGGCTTGGGCGCTGGCGGCAAAAAGAAGGCCGGCGCTCTGGAGAGCGCCGGCCGATAACGGGGTTGGGCGGGTCAGCCCTGGAGGCTCTCGTCGTTGATGAGCTCTTCGGTTGGGGGAGAGTCCGGCGGCGGAGGCGCGGCCGGATCGGCTCCCTGGGGGGCGGTGTCGTCGCGTCGGTCCAGGAAGAGAAGCTGGCCGCCCGGTGGTATGACGATTTCGGTGGAGTAGTGGTCCGTGCCGTTGCGGTCTGTCCATTTCCGCGTCTGCAGTCGCCCGGAGACGAAGACGCGGCGGCCCTTCTTGCCGTGCTGGGACAGAAGGTCGACGAAGAACGGGTGGTAGGTGGCGATGCGGTGCCATTCTGTCCGTTCGGTGTAGTCGCCGGTCGAGCGGTCCTTGAAGCGCTGCGAGGTTGCAATTGAGATGGTTGCGACGCGGCCGGAGTCCTGAAACGTACGGACTTCGGGATCGCGTCCGAGGTTACCGATAACCTCGGCGCGATTGAGCGATTGTGCCATGGATGTGTGAACTCCCTGGTGCACTGGTTGTCGGGCCGCAGGGAGATTCTGGCCTGCGGGGAGTCCGCAATCAATGGGGAAAAGGAGTGTGTGGCGCCGGCCGAATCGATAGCGGGATCACCTGCAGGTGCAGGGGAGAGCGTTAGTGGATGTGGCTGGGGTCGAGGTCCTGGAGGGCGTCTGTCGCGCGGGACCTGTCGGCTATGCGCTGAGCGTCGGCGCGACTCTGGCCGAGAGGAGCGTTGAAGCGGTCGCAAAGCTCGAGGGCTTCGTTCATGTTGGTTGCATGCAGTTCTGTCGGGATGTGGCCGGGGACGCCTTCGATCGTGATGACGATCTGGATAAGGCCTGGGGTGTCGGTGGGCTCGGGAACGAAGGCGTAGGTGATTTCAGGTGGAAGGCCGTGGAAGGGCATTGGCGTCTCCCTGCGGGAAGAGGGAAATTATAACGCGGGGGCGGGGTGTGAGGAATCCCCAGGGGTCGGTAGGTCAGATGCTCAGGAATGTGCGGTGAGCGGCGTCAAGGAGCCCGGCGTAGGTGGTCGGTTCGATCGTGTCGCCGGTCCGGCGCCGGATGGTGATGCAGGCGGCGCAGTCATTGCCCATGTGGCGCTTGTGGGCAATCTGGCGCCTTCGCAGAAGGGCGATGGGGTCGGGAGCGCGGCGGCAGGTTTGGTGGCGTTGATGACGATTCCGTCTTTGACGGTGCTGGAGGGACTTACCGGGAAGATTGAAATACCCGCCGCCTGTTGAGGGTCAAGCTGCTTCTTCCACGGTGATTACCAGACGCTTCCTGAAGCTGGCCAAGGCCTCTTCCAGCCTGCCGATCTTGGTGGTGTGGCGGGGATCGAGCATGCGGCGAACCTCGCTCTCCTGAATGCCCATCGACACCGCGAAGGCGCTGTTGGACAGCCGCTGCTCTCGCAGGGCCTCGTAGAGCGCCACCTTGGCGGCCAGCACGGCGCCAGGAACTGCGGTCGGTCGGCCTTTGGCCGGGCTGGGCGCCGGAATGGCCTCGCGCCGCGCGATGCGGCCCGCGAGCGCCTCCTCGAGGCAGTCGGCCGCTTCCGCGAGCGCTTCGGCGAGCGTGTTGCCGTCCGTGAAGGCCTCGTCGAAGTCCGGGAAGGTGACCGAATAGCCGTCGTCGCGTTCCTTGTGGAGGTCGATGGGGTAGCTGTAACGCGTTACCATGGTCGGAACTCCCTAAAGGTCGTCCGGGTCGATGCCGAGCTGTTTGCACATGCCGTGGAGCGTGCCGGTCTTGAGCGGCTTCCTGCGGTCCTTCACCACGGTATGGCGGTCGCCGTAATAGAGGGTGCCGTGGCTGCCCTTGCCCCTCGTCCTGTCGAATCTGACCGCGATCCCGTTCCTGCGTGCAAGTCTTCTCACTCCCGCTATGAACTCGCGCCCGGTCACGGAGGGGAATCTCGCACAAAAATGCGCGACGGGACAAGGCTCGTTTCGCATTCGCAGTCCTGGCAGAAGGCCATTTGCATGGTGGAGTCGAGTTCCCAGGACTGGGATTCGACGGACCAGGCGGACCATGCGTCGAGCTTTACACGGTCGGAACGGCATGTCGTGCAGAGATAGGTGAGACGGGTGGCCGGGGGCATGTCAGGGGCTCCTGTTCATTGCGATTTTCGCGAAGGAGCCTTTGCACCAGGCCATGGTGGCTTCGATAAAGGGATCGAGCTTGTGCGCGGGACAGACGTGCAGGACCTCGTCGCGAAAGCGGCGGAGGGGGAAGGCGGCTTCGCAGTCTTCCTCGTACCAGCCGTCGGTGGAGCGTTCGTCGGGGGGCATTTGGGC
>MKWU01003269.1_pt1 | contig 21873 bp, 15 predicted proteins | sample 809101 | NCBI WGS metagenome assembly MKWU01 (sample SAMN05860141, study PRJNA318959) | sponge metagenome | host: Aplysina aerophoba | place: Slovenia: Piran, Adriatic Sea, Gulf of Piran | collected 2013-05-07 | reverse complement strand
ACCGGATAAGGCGAACTGGTTGTTGTATTAGGCGGAAACCCGACTTACGGGCTTCCAGCTAATGTCTCCTAAAGGATAGTATAGGGCTACGCGTCTAAGGGGTCAAGCCCCTAACCGCTCATTCCGTCCGGGAATGGCTCGATGCTGCTGGCATTGAAGACGGCCCCCTCTTCCGATCGATCGCCCAGGGCGACCGGATAAGCACAACTGCGCTCACCCCCCGTAGCGTAAGGCATATCATCAAGGCCAGAGCAGAGGCTGCCGGACTCGAGGGTCGAGTCTCAGGTCACTCACTCCACCCGGTCCTTGGCTGCTCGAGGGGCCACGGTGATCGAGATTCAGCAGGCGAGCAGGTGGTGGTCGTTGGCAATGCCGGGGCATTATGCCCGAGTGGAGTTGGCCGGTTAGGGGTGCGGTGGCGCGGTTGCTCTATCGGAAGTGATGGGCCGGGACCTCGGCTGGCTCTTCTGAGCGCGGTGTGATGCCACAGCCATGATTATGAACTGGGCCGACCGCTGGGGGACAGTCCGACAAGTTTGTGTGGTGGAGGAACACAGTGTTGACTGTGACCACCCATAAGGAGGCGCGGATCTTGCTTTGGTCGATCGGTATGACTATACAAGTGTTAGGAGTTGCGCGCGAGGGTGGGCATCGTGCGACCCTGAGTGTACGCTGCTACTAGCAGTACACTTGCCTTAGGGAGGTCTTCATGATTAGTCGAGTTCCGTCTGGACCGCTGGTAAACCGCCTCGTCTCTATCCAGAACGTGCCCGCCCGCACTCTGATCCAGGTAGGTTCGGGTGTCCTCTTCCTGGCCCTGCTGGCCCAGGTCCGCATTGAGATCGGGCCGGTTCCGATCACTGGCCAGACTCTTGGGGTGCTACTTATCGGTGCCGGATACGGCCTCTCCCTCGGCACCCTCACGATCGCCAGCTACCTGATCGTCGGCGGCCTGGGACTCGGAGTGTTCGCTGGTGGGGAGTCGGGGTGGTCCTACATGGCCGGGCCGACCGGGGGGTATCTGGTCGGCTTCCTGATCGCAGCTGCTGTCATCGGCTACTTGGCCCAGCGGGGTTGGGATCGCCGGGTCTTCGCCACAGCGCTGATCATGCTCGTTGGTAATGTGCTGATCTACGTACCGGGCCTGCTCTGGCTCTCCCGGGTCGCGCCCGATTGGCCCACCACCCTCCAGTGGGGGCTCACCCCGTTCATCCCGGGAGACATCCTCAAGCTTCTCATCGCGGCTGGGCTGCTGCCGACCGTCTGGCGGCTGCTGGAGAGGCGCCACTAGCCCAAGCCGGAGTTGGCAGCCGGACCCTGGGGGTCTAGCCTGATCTCGTTTGAACTCCCTACTCACCCCTCGAGTCGCGCTGCCAGAGGACTTAAGATGAGCGCCGCCGATTGCATTCACCGCAAGGTCCAGGACCAGTTCGGCAAGACTGCATCCGGGTACCTGAGTAGTCTGGACCACGCCAAGGGAGAGGATCTAAAGGCCATGGTCCACCTTGCTGGCGACCTCCAGGGGCGAACTGTCCTCGACATCGCCACCGGTGGGGGTCACACCGCGCTCGCGTTCGCCAGGGCCGGCGCCATGGTTACCGCCACCGATCTCACCCCCGAGATGATCGAGGCCGCACGCGCCTTCGCGAAGGAGGAGGGCGTTAGAGGGGTGACCTTCCTGCCGGCAGCCGCTGAGGAACTTCCCTTCGAAGATAACAGCTTCGATATCGTCAGTTGCTGGATCGCCCCTCATCACTTTGCCGATCCCAGGGCGTTCGTCTGGGAGGCTGCCCGGGTGCTCGTCCCCGGTGGCCTGATTCTGATCGTGGACAATGTTGCCCCCGAGGACCCCGGGTTGAACAGGGCCATGAACCAGATCGAGCGAGAGCGCGATCCGAGTCACGTCGAGGCCTACACCGTCCGCCGCTGGGTTAACTGGCTTGCCGATGCCGGCTTCGACCTCGACCACGTCGAACGCTTCAGGCGCGATAAGGACTTTCGCAGTTGGATCGAGCGTGCCCACACCCCAACTGAGATCGGCGAGATGATCGAGCGCTGCGTGCTGGGCCTCCCGCCACGGGTCCGCCACTACCTGAACGTGGTTGAAGAGGGAGGGAAACTCGTGTCGCTGGCGCACGAGGCAGCGTTGATTATGGCCGTGCTGGTGATTGCCCGGAACGACTAGTCCGGTCGGCTCGGGCGTGGCGAGTGGAGGAGATTAAGAAAGCGCCCCCCGACCTGTTCGGGGGGCGCCGGTTACCCGCCTCTTCTTGAGGGAAGCGGAAATCCCCGCATTAATGAGGAGGCGTACTCCGGTTACCCTCGACGGGCACCTCCACTGGTCATTTCACATCTATTAATATGGACCACCTCCTTTCCGTGGTAGCGACAGTGTAAGGTATCTAGCGCCGGAAATCTAGAGGTCTTCTTAAGTGGACCTCCTACAAAAGCAGAAGTTCAACGCCTAGGCCATGTCCTATCAGAAGGCTCAAAGACCTGTCGCCAGAGGCGTTGGCATTAAAGAGGTTTGTGCGAATGCAGGCTGGTATAACCGACTCTCGCCACTCCGATTACAAGAAGAGGCGGGTGGAGAGAGGGGGGTCAAAGTAGCAGCCCCGGCCCCAGAGAGTCCGACCTTAGCTCGGGTATAGCTCTGCTTGCTTTTGGATCGGTCCTGCCCAGGTATTTATGGGATATACTCTAGCTTCTCCAGCGAGAACCCGTTGCTCCCTCGGTGGGGGCTGACATAGACTCGGGGCACACCTTGGTTCCAGCCCGGGGAGGGCTGGCGTGACCCTGGAGGGTTGACCGTGTGCTGACCGTTGTCGAAAAGGTTCTGTTCTTCATCCTCACCCTGATCTCTGTCCACTTCGCGACCCTCGGATTCTCCCGCATCGTCCAGATCGTCGCGCGCGGCGGGAATGGGTACTACCCCCGCCTCGATCACCTGCCCGCCCGAGTGGGTGAGGCCGTCTGGCGGACGCTGACGCAACGCACCGTATTCAGGGATCGGTCCTGGGTAAGCTTCTTCCACGCCTTCATCTTTTACGGCTTCAGCTTCTACCTGCTGGTCAATCTCTTTGATGGCCTCCAGGGCTACCTGTCAGCCGATTGGCAGGGGCATCTCGACTTCGGTCTGTTGGGCAACCTCTATCGTCTTGGAGCCGACCTGTTCACGGTGCTGATCCTGGTCGGTGTGGCCTATATGCTGATTCGTCGCTTCATAGTGGGTGACCGGCGCTTGGAGCACAACGAGTTGACGCTTCTGCACGAGGCTGTTGCGGCAGGGGGCGTCCGCCGCGACAGCCTCGTCGTTGGTGCGTTCATCCTGCTCCATGTCGGCTTCCGGTTGGTGGGGGAGGGTTTCTTGCTGGCTGCGGGGGGTCACACCGACGCTTGGCAGCCGTTCGCCAGCGCCCTGGCTCGGATGGTAGGCTTCGGCGAGGGCAGGATCATAGGTTGGCACGTCGGCTGGTGGGGGGCGCTGGGTTTGATTCTCGCCTTCCTGCCGTACTTCCCGCGCTCGAAGCATATCCACCTGCTGGTGGCGCCCATGAACTTCGTACTCGAACCGCGCCTGGAAGGGAAGCGGGTATCGACCGGTGCGCTCGAGCCACTCGATTTCGAAGACGACTCCGCAGAGCAGTTCGGTGTCTCCAGGCTTGAGCACCTGCGCTGGCCTCAACTCCTCGACCCCTACGCCTGCATTCAGTGCAACCGCTGCAGCGATGTCTGCCCTGCCAACCAGACCGGCAAGGCGCTTAGCCCAGCAGCGATCGAGATTAACAAGCGCTACGAGCTTACCTTGGTCGGCGACCTGCTTGCCTCCGAGGTGAAGACTCCCCGCGAAGTCGGCGAGTTCGTCCTCTCACCGGAGGCGTTGTGGGCCTGCACCACCTGTGGCGCCTGCATGGAGGTCTGTCCGGTCGGTTGCGAGCAGATGATCGACATTGTTGACATCCGCCGCGACCGGGTGATGATGCAGGGCGAGTTCCCGGCCGGACTACAGAGCGCGTTTCGGGGCCTGGAGCGCACCGGTAACCCTTGGGGACTGGGTCAGGATAGGCGGATGGACTGGGCTGACGGCCTGGATGTCCCCACCGTCGAGGAGAAGCCTGATTTCGAGGTGCTGTTCTGGGTCGGCTGTGCCGGCAGCTACAGCCCGGCTGGGCAGGCGACGACGCGCGCTATGGTGCGCATCCTTGAGCAGGCCGGGGTCGACTACGCGGTGCTCGGTAGGGGTGAGAGGTGCACCGGCGATCCCGCCCGCCGGGCCGGCAACGAATACCTCTACCACCAACTCGCTAGCGAGAACGTGGGGGTGCTCGACGAGGCCCTGATCGGTGACCCCGCCAAGAGGAGACGGGTGGTGACCACCTGCCCCCACTGTTTCAACGCCCTACTCAACGACTACCCTCAGCTCGGTGGCAACTACGAGGTGGTTCACCACAGTACGTTTATCGACCAGCTAATGCGCGAGGGGAGGCTGCCGACCTCAAGCTCGTCTCGGTCCCTGACCTACCACGATCCCTGCTACCTGGGCCGACATAACGGCGTGTACGACGCCCCCCGGCGACTGCTTCGGGGGGCCTCGGGGGGCCTCACCGAGATGCCACGAAACCGAGCTGGCAGCTTCTGTTGTGGCGCCGGCGGCGCGCAGTTTTGGAAAGAGGAGGAGCCGGGCGAGATGCGGGTCTCAGAGAACCGCTACCAGGAGGCACGTGAGACCGGTGCCGAGGTGGTCGCCGCCGGCTGCCCCTTCTGCAAGATGATGCTCTCCTCGTCTGGGGGCGCTGAGGAGGGAGGGGGCCCCGAGGTGCTCGACATAGCTCAGATCGTCGCTGCCGAGCTTGATGCCGTGCCGGTGAAGCCCTCGGAGACCGACCGGCCTCCTAGCTGAACTCAACCTCGCAGGATGGAAGTGCGGGGACGCCGCTGGGCGGCTCCCATGAATTTTTGTAGGTTGCAAGAGACCCTCCGGAGTGTGTTTGCAGATCGCCTCTGCCCTCTTAAGACCCTTGAGATCGGATGGATTGTTGCGGAACGAAGGCTTGGCTCCCGATCTTCGCTCGAACGGCATGAGCGCCTTTAGATGGCTGTTGGTACCAATTACGGTCTTGAACTCCTCTCGTCCATCATGTTTCCCGGCCGTGGTCGAGGGAGCTGCGAGAAGTTATCCCCATCACTCAGCGCCCCGGGGGACAAAAGGACGGTCGTGTTACTTCAGGTGTCCGGGGGGGATCCTATACTGGCAGCGTGAAGCGAACCTGGCTCTACGCACTTACCGCCGCCGGGTTGATCGCCGCTGGAACCGCCGCTTTCAGTCTGGGGCGGATCCTGTCACCTAGGCCCGAGTTCTACGGCACCGAGTTGCAGAATCCTCCCGAACTCGGCGCCATCATCCTCCAAAACGTCAACCGGGGTCAGGTCACGCTAGCTGACTTCGAAGCCCCTATGCTCCTCGTCTTCTTCGGCTACACCCGCTGCCCAGATGTTTGCCCCCTCACCCTGGCCAGGGTGGCGAAAGTCTACCGCGATCTGGGCGAACCTGAAGAGGTCCAGTTGGTCATGGTGACTGTCGATCCGGCTCGCGACACGCCTGCGGTAGTTCAGGACTACGCCAGCTCCTTTCACCCCGACTTCCTGGGGCTGAGCGGCGACCAAAGCGAGATCGCCGCCGCCGCCCGGACATTCTTCGTCGGCTACCAGCAGGCTGCAGACAATCTGTTCAGACACACCGACATGATCGCCGTCCTCGACGCTCGGCGACTCATGCGCTACGTCTACGGCCAGGACAGGATCGTAAGGCTCGCTCAAGATATCCCCGCACTGCTGGCGCAGCGCGGTTTCTAGACCTTACATCCTAGCTGTAGCCCAGCGACGCCAGGTAGGCGTAGCTCCGGGCTGCAGTGCGGGCCGGGTCGGTTGGGGTGTCGTGTTCCACTATGAACCATTCAGCCCCAGCCTTGATCGCGGCCGGGAGCAGGGTGTCCCAATCGAGCGTCCCGTACCCGACATCGGCCCAGCCATCTTCCTCGAGATTCTCCCCCGCGGGCGCGAGATCCTTAACGTGGACGCGGGGGCAGCGGCCCTGATGACGAGCCAGCAGTTCAAGCGGGTCGCGGCCGCCCCGCACCACCCAGGCGAGGTCGAGTTCCAATTCCAGCAGGCCGGGCGGGGCCGCCTCTAGGAGCAGATCGAGCGCCGTCACCTCCCCAAACAGGTCCATCTCGGAGTCGTGGTTGTGGTAGGCGAGCCTCAGGCCTCTGGCGCGGCAGACCTGGCCTAGGGCGGCTAGGCGCCGCCCTAGGGCCTGCCAGCTCTCGGGGCTGTCGCCGTGGAACTCCTCGGGCAGACTGGGGACGATCAGCACCGGCGAGCCCACCGTCCCGTAGAAGGAGGTTATGCCGTCGGGGTCGGCCTCGAGGCTGGCTAGCGCGACATGGCTCGACACAGCTCTCAGGCCGTGCTCTGCTAGCCGGTCGCGCAGCGCCTCGGCTTCGAGGCCGAGGCCATGAAGGAGTTCGACGCCGTCGAAGCCGGCCTCAGCGGCGCAGGCAAGATGCGCCTCGGGACCTCCCGGAAGGTGGCGTAGGGTGTAGAGTTGCAATGCAGTACGGGGGGGCGTCATCCGAATGATTCCTCCAGGGGACCGGCTGCCAGCGGGCGAGGTCTTTCAGGGCGAGTCGAAGGGACTAGGGCGGTTGCCGACTCGGCCGACGCGAGGGCTAACTCCATCAGCTCGAGGACGTGGAGGGCGAGGTCGCTACTGGCTCGTGGTGGTGCGCCGACCGACTGTGCCCGGATCAGTTCGGCCAGCCCTAGGCCGCGAGACTGCTCGGTGTAGGGGTTGATCAGTTCGAGGTCCTCCCATTCGTCGTCCCGCCCCCGGCGGATCCGGGCCGGGCCTCCGAACCCGTTCGGGTCCGGCACGTCCAGGGTGCCCTCCGTTCCGTAGATCTCGATCCTGGGCAGGTCGCTCGTCTGCACATCGAAGCTGGTGACCAGGGTGCTGATCGCCCCACCCTCGTGCTCGAGGCTCGTTGTGATGTGGGTTGGGGTATTCACCGGGATGACCTCGCCGCTAGCAGCGACCCGCTCGACCCGGCCAGCGCCGGCGAAGGCACCGACTCGGCGTACTCCACCGACTAGGTGGACTAAGGCTGTGAGGTAGTAGGGTCCCATGTCGAATAGCGGCCCCGCTCCGGGCTGAAAGAAGAAATAGGGGTTCGGATGCCAGCTCTCTGGACCTGAACTCATGAAGAAGGCGGTCGCAGCCAGGGGACGGCCGATCAGCCCTTTATCGATGGCGGATCGGCAGGTCTGCAGCCCGGCGCCGAGGAAGGTATCGGGCGCGCAGCCTAGGGGAAGCCCGAGCGATCGAGCTCGTTCGAGTAGGCACTTCCCGTCCCTCATGCTGATCGCCAGGGGCTTCTCGCTGTAGACGCCCTTGCCAGCTTCGAGGGCCGCCAGGCTCACCTCGAAGTGGGCGGCAGGGGTCGTCAGGTTCAGGATCAGGTCGATGTCGGGATTCGCGAGCAGCAACTCGACCGAGACAGATTCGATACCGAACTCCCGGGCACGGGCATCGGCCCGGTCCCTCTCCAGATCTGCCACCGCCTGAAAGGCCAGTTCGGGGAAGAGCTTCCCAGCCCTCAGGTAGGTAGAACTGATGTCACCCGCTCCGATCACGCCGATCCGGCTGCTCGGTCCTCCGCTTAGCCCGGTCATGTGGCGAGCACCTGCTCGGTCGTGGTCACGAGCCTCGCTGTCGCCCACCCCCGGTGTGAGGGCTGGTCGGGGTTCCAGGTCAGGGGGGGTTCGATAGATCTCCCTGTCCCCAGATCTCCCTGTCCCCATCGCGGTCCCGGGTTGGCGTGCCACGCCGATCCCGTCCCGCCCCCTCCGTCCGACTATCCTTATAGAGGGACCGACCGCGGCTCTGGTTCGCTCGAGCGCCCCCTGGAACACTTGGGGTAGGTGGTAATTGAGTTGCCGGGCGACAGCGGGCATAGGCGACTTGGTCAGGGTGGTGGTGGCGTCGGTCATATACCTGCCCGACTTGGAGATTTTGTCCAGCTTCACGGTCCCATCGTCGACGCTGAGGGGAGTGGCCGCTGGGGAGTCGGACGTCTCCGACTCGGTGGAGACCACCTCGAGTTCGGCTGTGCCCAGGTCTGACCGAAGCGTCTCCAGGGTCTCGTGGACGACGCGGTCCCCGGGGATCTCCCGATCTTTCGCTCTACCTGTCGACATGCACCCTCCTTAACGCGAGCTAACATAAGTCGGACCGGGTGGTTTAGCGTCGCTGACTGATCAGTATCATGGTGCAGTTCGGGTCTGTTTCCGACGCGATCCCCTTGACAAACGTTCCGATCATCTTACGTTGGCGCCTGTAGCGTCGCAGCCCGAGGATCATCAGATCGTGCTCTGCAGCCCGTGTGGTGATCTCGCCCAGCGGGTCGTCACTGGGGACCACTTCGGCGTGAGCCATACCTAGATTGCGGTCCTCCGTAAGTTGGGCTAGACTCCTGCGGGCGCGGGCCAGAGAGGCTCCGGTGGTGCTGGTGGGGACCACCCTCAAGTAGGTTACCTCCGGGGTGGCGGTGCGAGTGAGATTGCCGAGTAGCCGAGTTCGCAGGACCTCTTGGTCGCTGCGTCCGCGGATGGGGATGAGCACCCGGCCGACATCGCTGAGCTGCCACCCAGGGGTGACCCTCAGGACCACCACGTCGCTTCTCACTCTGCTGATCAACCCGTTGATCTGCTCGCGGATCTCGTCGTCCTCGAGGTCGCTCAGTCCCAGTAGAAGACTCTCACAGTCGTGTTCGCGAGCCACCCGGCCGATCTCGCGCCAGGGGGTTTCAGATACCGTTGTCAGGGCCTCTGGGTAGAGACCTAGGTCGAACGAGGCCGCTAGCGAACTCCTTAGTACCGCTTGACTGTTCTCTAGCGCTCCCTTCTCCTCCCCCTTGAGGTCGGTCACAATGTTCAACAGGAGCACCCTCCCGGGTCCCGGCGGAGTCAGCGCGTTCGCCACCGTGGCCATCGCCTTAGCGTTCGCCGGATTGTTGATGGGGGCCAGCACCAGCGGCCGCCGCCCCCGGAGTTGTACCAGGAAGGGGTCTTGGGCCTCGGCGAGGGCGTCGGCGGCCCGGGCGTCGTGGGCGAACAGCCATAGGTAGATGCCGGTCCCCAAGGCGATCCACAAGAGTATGATGATTCCTGCGATGGGGACCACTATCCCCTGGAAGATCGCCAGCGCTGCGCAGGCCACGCCTCCTAGGAGTGGCACCGCAGGGAAGAGCGGGGTCCGGAACGGGAGCGGTCGGTCTCCTGTCCGCAGGCGCGCCAGTGCCCCGGTAGCGTGCGCCAATGTGAAGGTGATCAGGAAGATGAGGCTCGCCGTAGCTCCGGCGGTCGCCACGTCGGCCAGCACCAGCAGGATTAGGGCTAGTACTCCGGCGCTCACCAGCACCGCAGTCGCAGGGAGGCCGCGCGCGTTCCGGCGTCCGAGGGAGCGCGGCAGCGTGCGGTCTCGGGCCATTGCCATAGCGATCCGCGAGGCAGCGAAGAGGTTCGCCTGGAGTGCAGACAGCATCGACAGGATAGCGGCTGTCACGACCAACCAGAAACCTGCCCGACCCATGAAGGTCTCGCTCGCGACCGCCACCACTGTTTCGGGGAAGGTGCGGCCCAGCTCTGCTACGCTCCGGCCCTCCGGCGTGCCGACGGTGGCGATCACGAGCAGGAGGGGCAGGTAGACAGCGAGGGCTATCGCCAGCGAGAGCAGCATGGCGCGGGGGATGGTCTTCGCAGGCGCCTTGATCTCGCCCGCCGCCGCCGCAATCAGGTCGAAGCCCTGGAATGCGATGAAGGTGAAGCCCATGGCCGCTACCAGGCCGCCCGCGCCCCCGGTGAAGAAGGGCGTGAGCTTGCGTCCGACCGCTGCGGGTGGGATCCCTAGGAGGGTGATCAGACCTGCCACGATGATGACTGCGAAGACGGCGATCTTACCGATCGTGGCCCAGCTGCCACCGCCGCCGCTGCTGCGCGACAGCCCGAAGGCGTACAGGGCGATGGCCGCTAGCGCTAAGGCCACCGTGAAGGTTCGCTCCTCGAGGAAGGTCGGCAGGGAGCCGAAGACCACCAGCACCAGTTCCCGGAGAGGAATTGCAGCAAACTCGGCGAAGCCGACGGCGTAGAGCACCCCCGCCGCAATCGAGGCGAAGTAGACGGTCCAGCCCACCGTGAACGCTGTTCGGACCGAGAGCACCCGCTTGGCGAAGGCGTAGGTACCTCCCGAATGGGGGAACAGTGCCGAGAGCTCCGCAAAGCTTAAGGCGGTGAGGAGTGCCACCGCACCGTTGAGTGAGAAGGCGATCAGGGCGGAGGGGCCGGTCTTGGAGAACGCGACCCCGGCCAGCGCCAGGATTCCGCCCCCGACAATGGCGCCGACGCCGATGGCGAGGGCCCCGAATAGTCCGACGGTACGGTCGCTGGGTCTGCTCAAGAACGGTTCGACCGTGATCGGAGTTCAGAAGCTTGAAGAGGAGTCACAGGCATGCGGCCCCAGTCTACCGAAGCGGACAGAAGGGGGATTCAGTTCAGGAGTTGAGGGAAGATTCGGTGGCGAAGTTGTGCAATTGCTCCCGTTGGAAGCGGTAGTTGCCGCGTGTTCCCTGGATCAGCCCCTGGGCACGCATCTCACCAAGGGTGGCGGTGGTGGTCTCGCGGGCGGCGCCGATCATAGTGGCGAGGTCCTCGTGGGTCAGCGGCAACGTCAGGCGGACGCCCTGGTCGGACAGATGCCCGAACCGATCTCCGAGTCGCAGCAGAGTGCGGGCCAGCCGGGCGCCAACCTGCAGACCGCTGTCCTCAAGGGCGCTCTGCAACCGGACTAGGTGCTCGCCTGCGGCGGCGTAGACCTGCTCGAGGAGCTGGTTGCTTAGGTCCTGCCTGGGCACGATCCGGACCGTTACCCGGTGGCTGAGCGCCTCGGCACTCTCCTGAAACAGGGCACGCGACGGCACCAGTGCGCCGACGTAGTCGCCTGGTCCGGCCAAGCTCACGATTCGCTCCTTGCCCGTAGGCACGTCGATGCTCAACTTCAGCAGCCCCTCCTCGAGCCTGAACACCGCCTCAGCGGGGTCTCCGGAGAGATACAGGGGCTCACCCTTGCTGAGCTCACGCAGGGGGTAATCCTGGGATGGCCCTGTCGGCGGGGGTAAGGACTCTTGGGTAGCAAGGGTGCGTGTGTCCAAGGAGGCCGACATGGGTATCATTCTATCCAGGTCCCATCGGGGATCATAGTTAGGTATCTTGCAGGTTCATATCTGGGTGAAGAGATCCCCTGCGGATTGTGATTCTTTTGGATGTTCACGGTAACCTGCTGGCCCGCTGAGATCTTTCGCTATGGGAATCCTGATTCTGGCTTTACAAGTGCAGAAAACCACACCGCACTGGACGCGCCACCGTCCTGCCTGGAAGAGACCCGCTCGATCTTATTCGATCTCACTCTTCGATCTCTATCCTCACCATCTCTATCCCTGTCTCTTCTCGAAATTCGTCGATAAGGCGCTTCACAAACTCGTTCTTTTCTAGCTCCACTTCTCCAGACACTATCTTTCCGAACCCATCTCTGAGTTCGTCGCGAAGGGGCTTCGTCAACTCGCCGAGTCTCGCCGTGGCTCTATCAGGCGACGGCCCATCCACCCCTACAACATGCCAAACTACCGTGGGCTCTAGGGGCTCTTGGATGGTCCCCCAAACATCACCGCTAGACGGCGATTCCAGCCCTTCCATTGGGCAGACAACCATCTCACCCGGCTCTGGTTCGGTCGGGTAGCAGTCGTACAGGGAACCCGCGAGCACGATGGGGCACAGCAGCACCACCGCGGCTACCGATGTAGTAAGTCTCTTCATCTCCACCCCCTGTTTACCCTGTGTGCCTTACCTGGAAACCAACATATTGGGCAGGACAGCCTTAGACCACGCTTATGATCTGTGGCTATCCTGCCCTTGAGTGTTCGTGTAGCTCAGATGGATCAGAGCAACTCTTTGACTGAGGGCCGGTCGCGGGTTCGAGTCCCGCCACGCACACCTCAAAATAGACTCAATCATTCATGAGGGCTCTGAGAGACAGACCTATGGATCGAAGGCTTGCTCACACGCTATAATTCCCTTCGCTATAGGTCCGTTCTCTGCGACTACCAGGTTCGCTGACGAGGATCTTGGCATCGCCGGTAGGGCTCTGTCTGTTCCGCACTGCCTGGGACGAGAGTAGGTTGGGGACGCCGTGGTCGCCGCCACGAAGTTCTGTGGAAGTTCTGTGACGGTGCGGCCTATGGATCCAGGGCACACTCCTCCGGGAGGTGATCCCCCAGAGCGTCTCGTAGCGTCTGGGCGACGTAATCGATCTGCCCAGCTGTTAACTCGGGGTAGATCGGGAGCACGATCAGTTCCTTTGCAACCCTCTCTGTGATCGGGAAGTCCCCCTCGCGGTAGCCGAACCTCGCCATGGCCGGTTGGAGATGGACCGGCGGGAGATACATGGTGGCTGCCTCCACCCCGTTTGTCCGAAGGTGCGCGAGGACCCGGTCCCTCTCTCTCACGCGGACGATATATCCGCGGTAGGCGCTGGTGACGCCGCTGGTGAGGACGGGCGTGACCAGATCGAGCTCCATGAGTTGGGTGTGGTAGCGCTGGGCCCGCTCGGCACGCTCCTCCACCCACCGGTCCAGGTGACGCAGCTTCACTCGAAGGATCGCAGCCTGGATCGCATCGAGGAAGCTATTCAACCCCGGCTCCATCCAGACCCTTCTGCCGGGAGGGAGATAGGCCGCTCGAGGATGCTCGGGATCGGGGTTGCTCCCCCCGCCGTAGTTGGCGATCGACCGCGCCCTATCGGCGACTGTCTCCGAGTTTGTGAGGATGATGCCCCCGCCATTTCCCACCGCGTTGAGGATCTTGCCCTGGCCGAAGCTGGCGATCGCGTGTTCCCCGAAGGCCCCGACGCGCCGTCCCTCGATCCTCGCCCCCGGCGCAAGGGCGATATCCTCGAGGACCGGTAGCCCGTGCTCTGCGGCGACGCGGTTGATCGACACCATATCGCAGGGCTGACCGTACGCGTGAACTGCGTGAATCAGCCTCGTCTTCGGACCGATCCTCGCCTCGACCTGCTCGGGGTCGAGGTTGTAGCTGCGTTCCATGATGTCGGCCGGCACCGGCGTGGCGCCGCCCAGCATGACGGCATTGGGCTCGCTCGAGCAGGAGTTCGCTGGCAGGACGACCTCGGAGCCCTCTCCGAGGTCGAGCGCCCTTAAGAGGACCGCGATGGCGTCGGTTCCGGAGTGTACGGCTACCCCGTAACGAACCCCACAGTAGGCGGCGAACTCCTCTTCGAAGGCGAAGACATCCTCGCTTAATGCATACTTCCCACTCGAGAGAACCCTCTCGATCTCTGGATCCAGCTCCTCCTTCAGCCGCCGATACTGGAGGGCGTTGTTGCTCCAGGGCACGATGGCTGAAGGCTTGGAGTCGGCAGGGATCCGAAGGTCGCCAAGCTGCTCTCTAGTGTCCATGGCTAGCACCCTTGCACACGGTGGGGGGAGTACACAAGGGATAGGAAGGGGTGGGTTAGAGGTCGGTCGAGACCTCTCCACTGAGGCTATTGGGGGCGTTCGGCTCCGCGACAGGAATCTCCTCATTGCGGCCGGGTTGGTACCGAGCGGGGTCAGTTGGCTTCCAGCACCAGCCCCCAGTCCTGGATGGTGGGGGGCTAGCCGGTGGCTGCCACTCCCCACCCTGAGCTGCGCTGACCTCGCCTAGGTTCTGTTCATCCCCCGATCTCGGATCGAAATAGAAGGCGCGGTAGTCGGTCCCCCCTTCTAACCCTTTGACCTTTAGCAAGGGCCCCGTTACCAACTCCGGGTTGGAAGGTGCCGAAATTCCCATGGGGGAGGTAGGGGACGCGCACCTCTCCGGGCACGCCCGCCACGGTTGATACTTCGGGTCGACCCGGCGACCCCTAACCGGTAAGGTGGGAGACTATGTCTACAGCCGCTGCTGACCGCCCCTGGCAGTTCTGGATCGATCGGGGTGGTACCTTCACCGACTGTCTCGCCCTTTCACCCGAGGGTGAGTTGCGCGCTGCCAAGGTGCTCTCCTCGGACTGGGCCCCCCTTGAGGGCATCCGCAGGCTGCTCGGACTCACAGCCGACGGGCCTATCCCCGCCAGCGAGGTCAAGATGGGCACCACCCTCGCCACCAACGCACTGCTTGAGCGGACCGGTCACGACCATGGGCTCGTGATCACTCGCGGCTTTCGTGACCTGCTTGAGATCGGCAACCAGCAGCGCCAAGAGCTTTTCGATGTCCGGGTGGTCAAGCCCTCCGTTCTCTACCGGGCCGTCGAAGAGATCGGTGGCCGCCTCGCATCTGATGGCGAGGTGGTTGAACCGCTCGACCTCGACGAGGTGGATGCCGCCCTGCAGAGGCTGCGGGCACAAGGCCTCGAGAGCGTAGCCGTGGTGCTGCTCCACGGCTACGCCTTCCCTGAGTTTGAGCTCGAGATCGCCGAGCACGCTCGCTCGCTCGGCTTCCGCCACGTCGCCTGCTCGCACGAGGTCTCCCCGGAGATCGGCTTCTCCGCACGGGGTGACACTACCAGTGCGGACGCCTACCTCACCCCGCTGCTGCTCTCCTACCTGCGGCTCCTCCGTCGGGAACTGCCCGATGCCGACATCCGTATGATGCAGTCGAGCGGTGGCTTGGTCGAGGCTGAGCGCTTCCGGGGTCATAACGCCGTCCTCTCCGGGCCCGCCGCCGGAGTGGTGGCTTGCGCCCGGGTGGGCCGCTGGTTCGGCTACCCTCAGGTCATCAGCTTCGACATGGGTGGCACCTCCACCGATGTCTCACGCGTCGGCGGTGAGATCGAGCAGGTCTACGAGACTATCTTGGCGGGGGTGCGGCTCAAGGCCCCGATGATCGATATTCATACTGTGGCGGCGGGCGGCGGCTCGCTGTGCCGCTATCGCTCGGGCCGGCTCACAGTCGGTCCAGAGAGTGCCGGCTCCGATCCGGGCCCGCTCTGCTACGGCCTCGGGACCGGCAGCGAACTGACCGTGACCGACCTCAACCTCTTTCTCGGTCGGCTCCAGCCCGAGAATTTCCCCTTCCCACTCCACCGGTCCCCGGTCGAGCGCCGCCTCCAGGAGATCCGGTCCGCCCTCGCCGCCGACGGCCGCGAATTGAGCCTTGAGAGGATCGCCTTGGGGTTCGTGGAGATCCTCGACCTCAAGATGGCTGAGGCGGTCAAACGTATCTCCGTGGCCCGTGGTCACGATGTCCGCGAACACCTCCTCTGCTGCTTCGGCGGCGCGGGCGGCCAACACGCCTGCGCGGTGGCCCGCCACCTCGGCATCGACACCGTCCTGATCCACCCGCTTGCCGGAGTGCTCTCCGCCTACGGTATCGGCTGTGCCGACTCACTCTGGCAGGGCTCGAGGCCGGTCCCTAGGCTGCCGCTCGACGATGAACTCTTGGCTACCCTCGAGTCCGAGTTCAAAGCCCTCGACCTCGAGGGCCGGACCGCGCTCGCTGGGCAGGGCTTCGACCCCGCCGCAGTGCACATCACCCGTAAGCTCGACCTCCGCTACCGCGGCACCGAGACCGCCCTGACCCTAGATGAGCCTAGCGACGGGAGCTACCTCGAGGCCTTCAAGACCCAGCACCGCCGCCTCTACGGCTACGTTCGCACAGGCCGGCCCGTCGAGGTATTGCAGGTCCGCGTCGAGGCGGCGAGCCTTTCCGAAGTCGGTCCGCCCCCTGCAGCGCAGGAACGGTCTGAGAGACCCCCTGAGCCCCGACGCTACGCTCCTGTCACGTTCGCTCACGGCCGATTCGACACCCCGGTTTACGCCCGCGAGGATCTCCGGCCGGGCCAGACGATAGAGGGTCCGGCGTTGATCCTCGAGTCGATCGGCACGGTGGTGGTCGATCCGGACTTCCGCGCCCGCGTCGACCGGTACGATAACCTGCTGCTCAGGTGGCATCCCGAGGAGCGCTCCACCCACAGTTTTGCCACCGTCGGTGCCAAGGTCGACCCGGTAGCGCTCGAGGCCTTCCACCACCTGTTCATGTCGATCGCCGAGCAGATGGGTACCGTCCTCCGGCAGACGTCGGTGTCGACCAACATCAAGGAGCGGCTCGACTTCTCCTGCGCCCTGTTCGACGCTGAGGGCAACCTGGTCGCCAATGCTCCCCACCTGCCGGTGCATCTGGGCGCTATGGGGGAGAGCCTGCGCGCTATCCTCGACCGCTGGCCTGAGATGCGCCCGGGCGACGTGTTCGTCACCAACGACCCCTACGGTGGCGGCTCGCACCTGCCCGACCTCACCGTCGCCACCCCGGTGTTCGCGGCCGACGAGCTCAGCTTCTTCGTGGCCAGTCGTGCCCATCACGCCGATGTGGGCGGGGTCACCCCCGGCTCGATGCCTGCCTTCTCGACCACCCTTGAGGAGGAGGGTATCCTCCTTAAGGGCGTCCGCCTGGTGGCTGCTGGCCGTTTCGATGAGGAGCGCTTCGAGACCCTCTTTAGCGACGCCCGTTATCCGGTTCGCAATCTCCTCGACAACCGCGCTGACCTCGAGGCTCAGATCGCTGCCAACAACTCCGGGACGCGACTCTTGGGCGAACTGGTTGCCCACTACGGCTTGGGAACCGTGCTGGCGTATATGGATTTTATTCGCGACAACGCCGCCCGCTGCGTCCGCGACGCCCTCGCTCGCCTCCCCGACGGTCGCTTCGAGTTCGCTGACTGCATGGACGACGGCACCGCTGTCGTGGTCTCCCTGACCGTGAGGGGGGATCGCGCCGTGCTCGACTTCGGCGGCACCGGTCCCGAGAGCGCTGGAAATCTTAACGCACCACCTGCTGTGGTGCGCGCCGCCGCCCTCTACGCCCTCCGCTGCCTCGTCGCTGAGGCCATCCCCCTCAACGACGGCTGCCTTGAGCCGGTCGAGTTGATCATCCCCAGCCCTAGCCTCGTCAGCCCCCGCCCCGGTCGCGCCGTCGCGGGTGGCAATGTCGAGACCTCACAGCGTCTCGTCGATGTCCTTCTCGCCGCCTTCGATCTGGCCGCTGCCAGCCAGGGAACCATGAACAACGTCACCTTCGGTGACGACGGCTTCGGTCACTACGAGACCATCTGCGGCGGTGTCGGTGCGGCTCTCGGCTATGCTGGCGCCTCAGGCGTTCACACCCACATGACCAATACCCGCATCACCGACCCTGAGATCCTCGAGACCCGCCACCCGGTCCGCCTCCTCGAATTCGGCCTCCGCAGAGGTTCTGGAGGGAAGGGTCGGTGGCCCGGCGGCGACGGGGCGCTGAGGCGCTTCCAGTTCCTGAAACCTCTCGAGGTCTCCCTGTTAACCCAACGTCGCTCCACCCGACCGTTTGGACTCAGGGGCGGCGGACCCGGCCAGGCGGGGAGGAATATCCGAGTGAAGCTCGGTGGGAGCAGGGAGGAGCTAAAGGGTGCGGATTCTTATCATGCTGAGGCCTTCGAGGAGCTGATCGTGATGACGCCGGGAGGAGGAGGATATGGACGGGAAGATGACCACCCTTCTTGATGGTAAATCGTGGCGAGACGGCTTCCTACCAGGGCTGCGCCGGTCCCCGAAGCGCCTACGGGGGGTACCAGATCTTCCGGGCTGAACAGCCTCACTACCCCATCGGGCTCGGCAACATTGGTGGCGGCGAGAGCTATCGAACTCGGAGAGGGTGTAACCGGCCTGAACCTGGAACACTTCACACTTGCGGACACTTCGGTTGAGGAGCAGGTGCAGCCAGCGGACGGGGTGCGGACCCTCCCCGAAGGGCTGTCGTGGAAGGCTGCTGCCTGCCTCGACCCGGCCGACTTCGCACTCAGCGCGGTCCGAGACGGCCATGTCCGCATCGCTGTGGCGGTGTTCGGCATGGGCGCTAGCGGGCTGGTGAAACTTACCGCTACGCTGCCAGCGAGTGCGGCACCGAGCTGGTCCACTCGGGCGTTCTACCATCGGGTGGCGAGCGACTGAACGATCGCAGTGGATGCACCCCACTTCCGAACCCTTCATTCTTCGACGTTTCCCCTCCCTCCCTCCCTTGACAGGTCCCTTCGGGCGGGTGTACACTCGCCTTTGCTGCTCAGTAGGAGTGGCGGGTACATTGACAGGCGAATAGGAGAGCAAGAGCATCCTGTTATTGATGGCGCAATCTGTCTTCTCAGATGGTGGAGAGCGCCTGAATAATGTGAAATTGGGTCATTGGACCCGAGATGCGTGTCTGAAGATCACTCTTACCAAGAAGCAATTCAGGAGGTTAAGTTACTAAGGGCACACGGTGGATGCCTTGGCAGTCGAACCGATGAAGGACGTGGCTACCTGCGATAAGCCTCGGTGAGCTGGAAGCAAGCTTTGACCCGGGGGTGTCCGAATGGGGAAACCCACCAGAGCGAACCTCTGGTATCCCACGCTGAATATATAGGCGTGAGGAGGGGAACCCAGGGAACTGAAACATCTAAGTACCTGGAGGAACAGAAAGAAACCTCGATTCCCTTAGTAGTGGCGAACGAAAAGGGAATAGCCTAAACCACTCCCTTCGGGGAGTGGGGTTGTAGGACCGGCAACTAACGAGACCCGAACGTCTAGCCGAAGCGTACTGGAAAGGCGCGCCAGAGTAGGTGATAGCCCCGTAGGCGAAAGGCGTGGAGGCTCAGCCGGCACCTGAGTAGCTCGAGTCACGTGGAACCTCGAGTGAATCCACGGGGACCACCCCGTAAGGCTAAATATTCCGACTGACCGATAGTGAACCAGTACCGTGAGGGAAAGGTGAAAAGTACCCCGTGAGGGGAGTGAAATAGTACCTGAAACCGTGTGCTTACAAGCAGTCACAGCCCTATGCATGGCCCTTCGGGGCCTGAACGGGTGGTGGCGTGCCTATTGTAGCATGATCCTGTGACTTACTGGCAGTGCCGAGTTTAAGCCGATGAGGCGAAGGCGTAGCGAAAGCGAGTCTGAATAGGGCGCTTGAGGCGCTGGTAGTAGACCCGAAGCCGGATGAGCTAGCCATGGCCAGGTTGAAGCTTCCGTAACAGGAAGTGGAGGACCGAACCCGTTGAGGTTTAAAACTCTTGGGATGAGCTGTGGTTAGGAGTGAAAAGCTAACCGAATCCGGAGATAGCTGGTTCTCCCCGAAATAGCTTTAGGGCTAGCCTCGGGGGTTTACCAATGGCTGTAAAGCACTGATTGGGCTAGGGGGCCCACCAGCTTACCAAACCCTGTCAAACTCTGAAGGCTATTGGTCCAGACCCCGGGAGTCAGTCTGCGTGAGCTAACTTTCGTAGACGAGAGGGAAACAACCCAGACCGCCAGTTAAGGTCCCCAAATCGTGGCTAAGTGGAGAAGGATGTGGAGACGCTAAGACAGCTAGGAGGTTGGCTTAGAAGCAGCCATCCCTTGAAAGAGTGCGTAATAGCTCACTAGTCGAGCGTCTCTGCGCCGAAGATGATCGGGGCTAAGCCATGTACCGAAACTGCGGCAGCGCGGATCCTTGGATCTGCGTTGGGTAGGGGAGCGTTCCGTAGGCCGTTGAAGCGCTACCGTAAGGAGGCGTGGAGGTATCGGAAGTGCGAATGCAGGAATGAGTAACGATAAGAAAGGTGAGAATCCTTTCCGCCGAAAGCCCAAGGGTTCCTGAGCAAGGGTCGTCCTCTCAGGGTTAGGCGGGACCTAAGGCGAGGCCGAAAGGCGTAGTCGATGGATTGCAGGTTAATATTCCTGCCCCACTTTCGTGGAGTGATGGGGTGACGCATTAGGATAGGCCAACCGGAGCTACGGCTATGCCCGGCGGCGTGCGAAGCCTGGAGGGATAGGAAAATCCGCCCTCCGCATAGGGTGACGCAGGTCGGGAAGGTCCTACGGGACTGATAACTGGTCGATTCCACGGTGCCAAGAAAAACCTCTAAACGTTGAAGCGAGAGTGCCCGTACCAAAACCGACACAGGTGGGCGAGTGTAAGAGCACTAAGGCGCGCGAGAGAACTCTGGTTAAGGAACTCTGCAAAATAGCCCCGTAACTTCGGGAGAAGGGGTCCCGCGCGTAGGGTTAGCTACTGCGAAGCCCGAGGCGGGCGCAGTGAATTGGCTCTAGCGACTGTTTACCAAAATCACAGCACTCTGCAAACCCAAGTAGGGGACGTATAGGGTGTGACACCTGCCCGGTGCCGGAAGGTTAAGGGGAGCGGTGCAAGCTGCGAACTGAAGCCCCGGTGAACGGCGGCGGTAACTATAACCGTCCTAAGGTAGCGAAATTCCTTGTCAGGTAAGTTCTGACCTGCACGAATGGTGTAACGACTGGAGCGCTGTCTCAACCAGAGACTCGGTGAAATTGAATTGGCTGTATAGATGCGGCCTACCCGCAGCAGGACGAAAAGACCCCGTGGAGCTTTACTACAGCTTGGTATTGGCGTTTGGATTGATCTGTGTAGGATAGGTGGGAGACTGTGAAGCGTGGCCGCTAGGCTGCGTGGAGTCATCGGTGAAATACCACCCTGATAAGTTCGGCCGTCTAACCTGCACCCGTTATCCGGGTGGGGGACAGTGCTAGGTGGGTAGTTTGACTGGGGCGGTCGCCTCCCAAAGTGTAACGGAGGCGCACAAAGGTTCCCTCAGCACGGTCGGCAATCGTGCATAGAGCGTAAGGGTATAAGGGAGCTTGACTGCGAGACGTACATGTCGAGCAGGGACGAAAGTCGGTCCTAGTGAACCGGTGGTACCTTGTGGAAGGGCCATCGATCAACGGATAAAAGTTACCCCGGGGATAACAGGCTGATACCGCCCGAGAGTTCACATCGGCGGCGGTGTTTGGCACCTCGATGTCGGCTCGTCATATCCTGGGGCTGGAGAAGGTCCCAAGGGTCCGGCTGTCCGCCGGTTAAAATGGCACGCGAGCTGGGTTCAGAACGTCGTGAGACAGTTCGGTCTCTATCCGCTGTGGGCGTAGGAAAGCTGAGGAGAGCTGTTCCTAGTACGAGAGGACCGGAATGGACACACCGCTAGTGTCTTAGCTGTCGCACCAGCGGCACATGCTAAGTAGCTACGTGTGGAACGGATAAGCGCTGAAAGCATCTAAGCGCGAAGCCGACTCCAAGATGAGCTTTCCCACCTCCTTGTGAGGGTAAGACCCCCGGAAGACCACCGGGTTGATAGGCTGGAAGTGTAAGCGCAGTAATGTGTTTAGCTGACCAGTACTAATCGGTCGAGGACTTAACCTCTTTAGGACTTATTCCTCAAGACGCGCGTTAGCTCAAGATCTCCTATTCCCTGTCGCTATTTTTTTCTCCGTGCTCATAGCGGCGTGGACCCACCCGATCCCATCCCGAACTCGGAAGTTAAGCACGCCAGCGCCGATGATAGTTGGGAGGCGACTCCCTGCAAAAGTAGGACGGTGCGGGGGATATCTTTTACGAGTTGCGTTGGGGGTGCCATCGCCGGTAGCGGCACCTTACAAGCGCCTATGAACCGAGGACGGTGTGCGGGAGTAGCTCAGCTGGTAGAGCACCACCTTGCCAAGGTGGATGTCGAGGGTTCGAGTCCCTTCTCCCGCTCCACTTCATCCTCTTCTTGAGTGGCTTGGTTCCGGGGCATGGCATCCTTCATCGGTTGTCGAGAATCTCGATGGATATACCACTCGTTCAAGCTCTAAGGAGAAGACCAGGCTAACGGCAACAGTCTTATCGTGCCGGTTGCCCCGCTGATGAAAGCAGCTAGGGGAGCACCACGCTTAGCGACCAGCAGCTGAAGCTTGCTGGCCCGCTTACCCCTGTCGG
>MKWU01003268.1_pt1 | contig 21876 bp, 19 predicted proteins | sample 809101 | NCBI WGS metagenome assembly MKWU01 (sample SAMN05860141, study PRJNA318959) | sponge metagenome | host: Aplysina aerophoba | place: Slovenia: Piran, Adriatic Sea, Gulf of Piran | collected 2013-05-07 | reverse complement strand
AGGACGGTAACACGCGCCGTCGCCGCCAGCTCGGAAGCGGCAGAAACCCCGGCGATACCCCCGCCGATGACTATGATGTCCGTGGTTGCTGTCATGTCAGCCCAGGAAATTACCCTCGGAATTCAGTGGATGAGGATTATAGCCATAGAAGGCGCAGAGAACACGGATAAAAGTAATAAATGAACACTGGCGTCCCGCTTTCGCAGGAACGATGAGGGGGCGGCGCTGTTGCTGCAATTACTGCACTCCTTCGACCCGGCCCGGCTGCAGGGGCGCAGTCACAGCAGTTCGGCTATCTCACGGTGTATACGCATCAGTTCGGGTAATGTCTCTTTGGGTCGGCGACCGAAACCGCACTCCGTTGCAATACCGAAGTTGTCCATATGGCGTTTAGCGGTCGCCAGCCTGCGCTTTGTGCCATCCACACCGCCGGTATGGTGCACCAGGCCCAGGAACAGCTTGCCCGTGTTGTCCGGCCAATCTGCCAACGGCGCAAAATAGGCATCGTCATGGCGGTCCCTGGGAACCGGGATATGGCAGAAATCAATGGTGCGCCCGATAGCCTGAACCGATGCTGTTGCGATGCGCGTCGCATTTGCCAGGTTGCGGGGTTCGATGAAATGCCTGTGGCCCAGGTCACCGTAACAGAAATGCAGCCCCAGCAAGGTCTCCCCGGGTACAAATTCCGAGAACGTTTTGACGTTTTTGGCATAACGCCCCAGAGCCTCGCCCCGGGGTTTCCAGGGAAACAGTACCGAGTGGTCATCATTTACGTCAACCGCGAGCATTTCCATGCAGATATCCCACTGTATTACCAAGTCACCGGCCGGGATTACTTCCAGCATCTTCGCTATTTCCCGTGACATGGCTTCGGTGTAGGCGCCGGAAATCTGCTCATAGTCATGCTCCCCCGCCTTGCCCAGGAACGGGCGCACCGCGGATTCACACATGGGCATGGCCACCATAAACCGTTGACGGGCGGAAATGAGACCCTCTGCCTGCAGTTGTTTGAATACCTGGTAGGAAGCAACAGCTTCCTGCGCATAGCCTAAATGCTCAAAATAAACCTGCCTGTTATCCTTGATCCTGAATTGCCAGTGATCGTGATAGCCCTTCGGAACCCAGTAATCGCTCGCCTCCCGCCATTCTTCCGGGTCATCCGGGTTCACCGGTTCGGGCTGGTTGACCGTCTCCAGGGCATCATTGGGAGCGTAGCGAGTAGCGGCAAGAAAGTTGATCCAGATTTTTCTGAAGCCGGTTTCCCCATCGGGCACAAAGCTCAACCTGTCTCCCAGTTCCCGCGCGCACAACCGCATTGCCTCTTGTGCGTCTGATCCCGGGATACTACCTACCAGTAAAACCGAACCATCTACTCTTGACATGTTGTTATCCTCTCGTGTTACATACAAAGACTAACACTCTTTTATTTGCTTATCGACCGAATGCTCCCCGTTGATTATAAAGACGTAATCCAGGCCCGCGAACAGGTATACGAGTACCTGCGCCCCACCCTGCTGAACGAATGGCCATTGCTGAAAGAACGGCTGGGATTCCGTTACCTGTTGAAGCACGAGAACCACCAGCCCACCGGGGCGTTCAAGGTGCGCGGCGGCATCAACCTGGTGAGCCGCCTGCCTGAGGAACAGAAGCAACGGGGCATTATCAGTTGCACCACCGGCAACCACGGGCAGTCACTGGCGTACGCGGCGCGGCAGTTCGGCGTCAGATGTACCCTGGTGTTGCCTGAGCACGGCAATCCGGGGAAAATCCAGTCCATGCGCGCCCTGGGCGCCGAACTGATCGAGCATGGCAAGGATTTTGACGAGGCGAAGCTCCATTGTGAGAGGCTGACGGAAGAGAGAGGGCTGCGTTATGTGCATTCCGCCGAAGAACCCCTGCTGATCGCCGGGGTCGGCACCATGGCCGACGAGGTATTCGATGAGGAAGCAGCGCCTGACGTGTTAATTGTCCCTATCGGCCTGGGCAGCGGCATTTGCGGCAGCGCCATCGTCGCGGCAGAACGCAATCCGGGAACACAGGTGATCGGGGTTCAGTCCTCAGGCGCGCCCGCGGTAACCGAATCCTTCAGGAGCGGGAAGATGGTCCGCTACGATTCGCTCGACACCATCGCCGAGGGCCTGGCGACCCGGGTGCCGGCGCAGATGACAATGGAGATCATGCGCCGGCTGGTCCACGACATGGTCCTGGTAACCAACGATGATCTAAAACAGGCCATGGCCTGGCTGCTGGAGGCCACCCATAACCTGGCCGAACCGGCCGGCGCCGCGTCAACCGCCGCGGCCTGGAAGCTGCGTGACAGGCTCAAGGGGAAAACGGTTGTCGGGATCCTGTCGGGGGGCAACTGCGACCTGCAGTTGCTGGCGGAGGTCTGCGCCGGCTATTCCGGCCTATAGATACGACCGTTTGCGGATTTTTTCCAGCAACCCCATATCCATCACCCACAAACAAAGCAGCAGGCGTGCGCCGGGCTCCAGGCCGTTGACGAAGTTCACCTGGGCACGGGGGTTGTGCTGCAATTCCTTGAGGGTCCTGATGCCGCCGGCAATGCATGCGACGATCTCCTCGTTCAGGTTCAGGTCGGCAATATCCAGTTGACCGGCCTGCTCTACCGTTTCCCGGCCGAACAGAAAGGCCAGTTCATCGTTGGAGCGCTGGTAATCCTCCATGGACTGGATAAGCTCATCACTGTTACCGGTTGCCGTGTCTGCCAACGGTTACTCTCCCCAAGATGTCTGTTAATCTTAACCTGTAATCCGGGAGGGAGCCAGACGTTCCGGGCTTACCGGACCCCGCCGTTGTGTAGCGGATTCACCACTTGACCCTGACCCGTTAACTCACCTAGGATAATTTGTCCTATGCCGGGCAATAATCAACAATGAACGTCAGAGAACGCGCTCGCGCTATTGCCGGAGGAAGAGGTGGGAATATCCGTCTTGTCGTTCCCTTTGCGTTCGAAGTGGCGGCCCGTATTTCGGCAAGACCGCTGGATGAGTTTTTTACCGATCCGACCCACCTGGCCAACGGCCTGTCCGAGCTGCACCAGGCAATCGGAGCGGATGGCGTGCTGTGCGCCGATGCCCGCGGGATGGAACTTGATTCTGCCGGCACGGCAGGCCTGGATGTTGATCACATAATCGGTAACGGCAGGGTGGGGGCGAGCCTGGAGGCATGCCGCCGATTAAGGATCACACTGGATAACGAGGGCATCGTGCTGGCTGCGGTCAGCGGTCCGGCAACCCTGCAGAAGCAATTTTCGGTATCCGGTGTCACGGCTGCCGAAGCCTTTGTTGAGATTGTCCGTCATTACTGCGATGCCGGTACCGACGGCATAATCGTAATGGAATCGGCGATGCCCGGTGACGGCGAATGCTGGGAAGACGGTTTGTCGACCGCGCGCAACATTGCCGTTTTCTACAGGGCCATGATGTATCTTTGGGACATGGAAGGGCCGTTGCCGAATCCCGCGCGCACAAATCTTGCAATGCCGAAAAATGATTGTTCCGGCCTTACAATGACACGGGAAGCTGTGCCGGCCGATTACGATATCGAAGCGTTGCGCTACTGGGTAACTGAAAGCAGGTGAACATATGCGGCACACTGGTGCTGATGCCCGGCTCTTCCACCGAGCTGGCCGTGATGGACTACGAAAGGTTATTGCTACATTAAAATTCTTACGGAAAGTACTTCAAAGAAGCCTCATACTTTTTTGCTTTGGCGTTCTGGGAGTCCGTTTAAATCCTCCATTATTGGAAAGGGCAGAATCGTCAGTGGAACCTGCCAGAGAGCACGGAGGAAATACCTGATAAGGAACGGCGTCCGGTTTCGGCAGTTTTGGCTTAACGCCTACAAACCGGGACACGGCGCCTTTCAGGTATTCTTCGTTCAGGTCGCAACACGCCCACCTGCGATTGAGCGCTTCGGCTGCTTCACCTGTGACACACGAACCGCCAAATGGGTCAACCACAAAATCGTCTTCATCCGTAAGCATACGAATAAAATATTCAGGTAAACGAGCCGGGAATCTAGCCGGATGAACCGGCAAGTCATTCGCTTTGCAGTAGTTCTGGTAAACGCCGTTTGACTCGGTATTCGCTACCGCCAGAAGATTGGGGGGCACTGAACCACCGTTATTCTTTCCAAACTTGTCGGAAATATCATGCCCAGACGGCCGCAATTTCGGCTTATAGCCATTTTTCAACAGCGATTTCATCGATTCGCTGTAGGGAGCAAGAATACGTTTATTTGAAGCCTTGGGCCACGGAGTTTTGGATAGCCACCAAATGCAATTGACTGCATCCTTGACCCTGATGCGTCTTACGTTGACCCACTCTGCGGGAGTAGGCAGTTTCGATGGATTCCACCAGTAGTGTTCCTGACACAGGTGAAATCCATTATCCCTGCAGAGACTAATCAGCAGTTCAAAATGGTACAGTGACCGAGTTGGCATACCCGGTTTCCACGCTCCACCTATATCAATAACAAGACTTCCCTTATCCTTTAATACTCGTTTCATTCCTTCGGCAAAAGGCTTGAACCATTCAACATATTTATCCGCGTCTTCATTGCCATAGCTTTTTTTTCTGACAAGTCCGAAGGGTGGGGAAGTCATTATCAAATCTACTGAGGCCGGCTTCAATGTCCGGTTTAGCAGCCCCAGTGCATCACCCAGATAAATGGTTCCGCGTTCGGTTTCTGTATATACCTCAGGTTCAGCAACCTCATACAACGGAATGGTATCTTTTACGTCGGAAACATCAGAACCGGATGTATAGAGGTATCGCAGATAATCACTGAGAGAGTCGAAGCCGTATAACTCAGCTGAGCGTCGTATCTCAGCATATTCAGCATCAGTCAGCCGGAAATTTATGAGCCTGTTACGAGGATTCTTGACTTTCGGGCGAGTCATATTCAAAGTGTAATACAAAAACAAAACTGGTCAAGTATTTTTTGTAAGACGTTAAATCGCGCGAAACCGATTTGCCGCTTCAATAAAGTTTTTACTTGGCCAATGGTTTTTGTTTCCAGGAAGGAATATCCCTCTGTCCAGAGGTAGCTTGAATTCCTGCAGCCCTCCGCCTAGCCCAAGTCGAACAAACTCTTCCCTCTTTTGGTGGTTGAGCATCATTTTTCTGTCTTCAGTCAGATAGATCAATCCAAGATCATAAGCCCTGTGATACGTCGGAGAGAGACATAATCCATTTTGGACATCATCTGAACTACCCGGAGCGCCTACCGGCAGGATGTGCGCGGCATCAATGAGACGGAGTTGTAACCCGGTCACACAACATCTTCTGCTATAAGCGTCGATAACCTTTCTTCTGAAATCTCCGTCACGGGCCAAGCGCAAGACCTTCGTCAAAACCCGTTTCCTCTCAGGGGTTAATGTATTTATCTCGTCATCAGTAACAAGTTTAAATCCGTCTGCTTTTGATAATAATTCCGAAATAGCCGCATCCGCTCCGCTCTCATGCAAATTTTTTGAATTGAGACTGTACAGAAGTATGTTATCGGCACGAAAACCCACAGCAATCTCATCGTTTCCCTTCCGCGAGAACGCGAGACCGTTCTTATCAGCTTCCCGGAGTGTATTGATATTAATCTGTATCGAAGGCGACTGAGTAGAAAAGGTCAAATGTTTATTTAAATCAAATCCCGCAAAGCATTGAGATTCAGGCTCATATCCCAGTAACAAGGTCGGACCATCCGGGTTTTCGCGTAATGGGGAGACGACAGATGTAAGTTGTATTCGGTATTCATCTTGCGGCCGCGCTGCCCCTCCGCCGTGAGTCAAAGTCCATATATAAACCCATACAGGAAACGACGTTTCCCTGGTTGTTACATAAAACTTTCGAGGATTTGATGTACCATCAGAAATTAATACTGCGGATGCTGAAGCTTCAATAAAAGCCTCTTTTATTGCCTGTATAATTGCTTTCGGACCTGCTGCCGGCACTGATTTACCCCACTATCAAGTAATGTCAAAGAAGCCGTTTTCTGTCGGTTTTCTTGACACCTTTCTTTTTATCTCCCCAGTCTTAAACATACGATATTGCTGAATATAGTCAAGCATTGATATATGAGCTGACGGTATTAATAAAAACTGGTCACTGCCGTACATGCCGGGTAGACTTCCGTACTTTGGGATCCGGAGAACAAAGCATGCCCCTGACCATTATCAACGCCGCTGGCGTACGCAAACTGCTGCCCATGGACGAATGCATAGACGCCATGGAACCCGCCATGATCGCCGCTACCACCGGCGCCATATCCATGCCACCCCGGCTGGTCGCGCCGCTCATCGATGAAAGCGGCACGCTTGTACTGATGCCGGGTTCTTCCACCGAACTGGCCGCGTTCGGCGCCAAGGTGATCAACCTGATCCCCGACAATCCAACCAGGGGACTCCCCGCCATCCAGGGCTTCATCGCCCTGTTCGACCATGCCAGCGGCACCCCTGTGGCTATTATCGACGGCGCCGAGGTAACGGGAATCCGCACCGCCGCGGCATCCGGCCTGGCGACCCGGCTGCTGGCGCGCGCAGACGCGCACACCTGCGGCATCTTCGGCAACGGCGTGCAGGCGGTCACCCATATCGATGCCATGCGCGCGGTGCGCCCCGTGGATGAGATAGTCGTGTGGGGGCGCAACCCGGACAAGGTGCAGGCTTTCGCCCGGGAGCAGGCGCAACGCACCGGCATCAGCGTCAGGGCGACGGCAGACCCGGCAGAAGCCGGCGCCTGCGACCTGGTATGCACTACTACCACCTCGCCCGATCCCATACTGGCCGGCGAGTGGGTCAGACCCGGCGCCCACGTCAACCTGGTCGGCGCCCACAGCCTGACCACCCGGGAATGCGATACCGGCCTGGTCGTCAAGTCCTCGGTCTACGTGGACCTGATGGAATCCGTCCGCAACGAGGGAGGCAATATCATGATACCCGTGGCCGAAGGCGCAATTGATGAAACTCATATAATCGGGGAACTGGGTGAACTGCTGGAAGACAAAATCCCCGGCAGGCAGGACGATCGGCAGGTTACGCTCTACCAGTCCCACGGCGTCAATGCCCAGGATATGTATGCGGCAAAGCATATCCACGCAAAAGCGCGTACAACGGGTATAGGCCAGGTTGTGGATTTTTAATCCCTGTCATGGACGGGAGGGCGAAACCGGGCCGGGAGAAAATGCAGGATATGCTATTTTCAAACTGTACATATTGATGCACATATCGGGCTGCCGTGTCAATCGGTGAGCCACATGTGCATATACCGGCTGTTTGCACGATCCCTAGGGCAAAAGGTACAAAAAATGCTGCGTCAGGCAAACCTGACACAGGGTAAATTTCAGACAAAATACTTGCATATTTAACAAGATAGATTAGAATTATTTGTTTGAATCCCCCCGGAATACGGAGTTATGTCTGAACACGGCGCAGCAACAATAACAGATACGCTATTTGGTGAATTACTTTCACCCAGGCTCCTGCAACGGGAAGAGACAAACGTTCCGGTTCCCCAGACCGATCCCCTGGCCGACACGCTGGTACAATCGGGCACGGCTTTGCTGGAGCGCCAGTACCGTGCCGGTTACTGGCGTTTTGACCTTGAAGCCGATACGACCATCCCTGCCGAATACATGCTGTTGCAACACCTGATGGGCACGGTGGACAGGGAACGGGAGCAACGCCTGGCCGATTATATATGCAAGCGGCAATTACCGGACGGAAGCTGGCCCCTGTATGAAGGCGGCGCCGGTAATATCAGCGCCACCGTAAAAGCCTATTTTGCCCTGAAAACGGCCGGTTATGATCCCGCTGCAGAGGCCATGCAACGGGCCCGCGCCTGGGTGCGCAATAACGGCGGCGCGGAGCAGGTCAATGTCTTCACCCGTATCCTGCTCGCGATTTTTGGCCAGATGCCCTGGCGGACCGTACCCGCCATGCCGGCAGAAATAATCTGGTTGCCGCGCTGGTGGTATTTCAGCCTGGACAAGATTTCCTACTGGTCCCGCTGCGTCACTATCCCCCTGTTGCTGATCTTCGCGCACCGGCCGGTACACAAGGGAACGGATATAAGAGAGTTGTTCAACCGCGAACCGGAGTCCCTGAAGCATATCGATCACTATCAGCCGGGGAGCCACTTCAAAAACTGTTTTATCCTGCTGGAGCGTCTGCTCAAGTTGCTGGAACCGCTGGTGCCCGGGTTTGTCAGGCGGCGTTCCATGCGCAAGCTGGAAACCTGGATGCGCGAACACATGCGCGGCGAGGGCGGAATCGGCGCGATTTACCCGGCCATGGCGAATGCCGTCTATGCGCTGAAGTTATTGGGCCGCGATACGGCCGACCCGGACATGCAGCGCGGCTTGCAGGCTATAGAGGACCTGGTGATTGAGGAAGAAGCACAGACTTACGTTCAACCCTGCGTGTCGCCGATATGGGATACCTGCCTGAGTTTGTCCGCCCTGTCGGAAGCCGGCCTGAGTCCGGATAACGGAGCCGTAAAACCGGCAACGGACTGGCTGTTCGATAAACAGGTATTCACCCGGGGGGACTGGATCAGCATGGCGCCGGACCTGGAAGGCGGCGGCTGGGCATTCCAGTTTGAAAATGACTTCTATCCCGATGTCGACGATACCAGCATGGTGGTCATGGCCTTGCTGCGCGTGGGCGCCCACTATAACCCGGACAGGAAAAAGCGTATTGCCCAGGCCGTTAACTGGGTCATCGGCATGCAGAATACCGATGGCGGCTGGGGCGCGTTCGATATCGACAACCATTACGAAAATCTCAACAACATACCATTTGCCGATCACGGCGCGCTGGTCGACCCGAGCACAGCAGACCTGACCGCGCGCTGTATTGAAATGCTGGCCATGCTCGGCTATGACAGGAGTTTTCCCCCCATCGCACGCGCGCTTGAATACCTGCAACAGGACCAGGAACCCTGCGGCGCCTGGTTCGGCCGCTGGGGCGTTAATTACATTTACGGCACCTGGGCCGTACTGGTCGGCCTGGGCGCCCTGGGCGAGGACCCGAAGCAGCCTTACCTGCGTAAGGCCGTGAACTGGCTAAAACGAATCCAGAACAGCGACGGCGGCTGGGGTGAAAGTTGCGATTCGTATAATGACCCGGACCTGGGAGGGTCGGGAGACAGCACCGCTTCACAGACCGCATGGGCCCTGCTCGGCCTGCTGGCGATGGGTGAAACGGAATCCGACGCAGTGGAAAAAGGCGTTAATTACCTGGTGCGTAATCATGACGGCGCAAAGGGCTGGGAAGAAACCGCGTTCACCGGCACCGGGTTTCCCCGGGTGTTCTACCTGCGTTACCACGGTTACAGCCACTACTTCCCGCTCTGGGCATTGGGTGTGTACGCGCGTTACCGGCAGGGACTGGAAACCCGGCAGGAGGCGCTGGTGCGGGAAGGGCCGGTTGACCTGGGCGTATTACCCGTACTGGACAGTAAACATTACCGGTCGAGATTCGTAAACGCGTGAACCCGGAGTGGTATGCTGCAAGAAGTCGCTAACGGCACAATCAGGGAAATAGACGGACTGGAGCGCATTTATTTCGACGGCCACTGGATCCGCTATTACGATGTACCAAACAACCTCGCTTATAAAAAGTCTCTCATCGACCAGTTGACCCGCCGGGTCTTTCATCACGTCGAACCCGGCATCAATACGCCCGGCAACAAACTCGAAGAGGTCAGGCGCAGGTACGAGGCGGAGGACGACGCGTCGAGAAAACGCGTGCTGGCCGCCATGCTGGCCGGCGCCCTGCTGAACCGCGGCTCGGACATATTGACCCACATCGTCGAACTGGAACAGACCGGCGTCACCATTAACCCGGAAAACGAACTGATAAAGGAATGCGGCCTGTGCTTCATGGGCGCGCTTGAATACGGGAAATACATCCGCGTCAAACACGGCCGCGAGGGATTGGAAGAGCTCTGGGGCGAACCTTTCAGGGCCTTCACCACGCCGGTTGAACGGTTCCTGGAAAGCCGCTATATCAAGATTGCGCACACCATGCAGGAGATCGATGAGATTTCCGAAAAAATGAACGCAGTCTTCGCAGGATCGCCCATGTTCCGCAACCAGGTACAACTCATCGAGGAACTGGCTACCTGCGGTAAAAACACCATGGAAACGCTGCGCAGCGACCCGGCCATCATTGAAATCTGGCCGCGTTTCGTCACTGCATCGGAACGGGTGACCGACTGCAAACCCACCCTGGGCGAGGATGCCACCCGGCGCGAACAGGCGCTGGGGAAACGCGGGATAGATATTTTTCACCGTTGCGGTACGCTGATCGAGGACTTGACCAATTACCGGATACCGATGCCCAAAACCACGCAGACCCTGCTCCAGGACTGTGACCAATTCAAGGAAAGGTATGCCGCCCGGCTGTACTGAAGGATCGGAAGGGTCAGGGACAGATTTAAATCTGTCCCCAGCCAGAAAATGAGTAATTACTCCGCCCCCACGCGCGACATGCGCTTTGTACTGAATGAACTGGCAGGGCTGTCGGATCTCAACAAACTGCCCGGATTCGAAGAAGCCACGACAGAGACCGTGGATGCGGTCCTGGAGGAAGCGGGAAAATTTGCCGCTGAAGTACTCGCCCCGCTTAACCGTCAGGGAGACATCGCCGGCGCGGACTTCAAGGAAGACAGGGTAATCCCACCCGCAGGTTTCAAGGATGCGTACCAGGCGTTCGTGGAGGGCGGCTGGGCATCGCTGCCGTTCGAACCCGGATACGGCGGCCAGGGACTGCCGGAACTGGTCGCGGCCGCGGCCAATGAAATCTGGCAATCGGCCAACATGGCATTCGCCCTGTGCCCCATGCTGACGGAAGGCTGCGCGGTCGCCATGGGAATTCATGGCTCTCACGACATCAAGTCCATATTTCTGCCGAAGCTGGTGTCGGGCGAATGGGCCGGGACCATGAACCTGACGGAACCGCAGGCCGGTTCCGACCTGGCGGCGATTAACACCAGGGCTGAGCCCAACGGCGACACCTACCTGTTGTCGGGACGGAAAATATTCATCACCTGGGGAGACCATGACTTCACGGACAATATCCTGCACCTGGTGCTGGCCCGCCTGCCCGACGCGCCGCCGGGAATCAAGGGTATCAGCCTGTTCCTGGTGCCCAAGTACCTGGTCAACGCGGACGGTTCGACCGGACGCCGCAACGACGTCTACCCGGTTTCCATCGAGCACAAGCTGGGCATACACAGCAGCCCGACCTGCGTCATGAGTTACGGCGACAACGGCGGCGCTCACGGCTACCTGGTGGGCGAGAAGCATAACGGCATAGCCTGCATGTTCACCATGATGAACCATGCCCGCCTGTCGGTCGGCCTGCAGGGACTCAGTATCAGCGAGCGCGCCTACCAGCAGGCGCTGGGCTACGCGAAAGAGCGCGAACAGGGCAAGATCCCGGGACAACCCGGGCGCGCCAGGATCATACAGCACGCGGACGTGCGGCGTATGCTGATGCTGATGAAATCCGGTTGCGAGGCGATGCGTGCGGTCGCTTACGTCGCTGCCGCTTCACTGGACCACATGAACCGGTCTCCGGACGGAGGCAACCATGGTGAAAGATTTGCCCTGCTGACCCCGGTGGTCAAGGCCTGGTCGACCGAACTGGCCCAGGAGATCACTTCACTGGGCGTACAGGTACACGGCGGCATGGGTTATATCGAGGAAACCGGCGCCGCCCAGCACTTCCGGGACGCCCGTATCACCAGTATCTATGAGGGAACCACCGGCATCCAGGCCCAGGACCTGGTCGGCCGCAAGGTTATCAGGGACAACGGCAAGGCGATCCGGGAACTCATCGGCGAGATCCGGCAAACCACGGCCGCACTGTCCGATGCCGATGCCGACCAGGCCGTCATCCGGCGCGCCCTGGGCCAAGCGACCGAAAACCTGGTACAGGCAACGGACTGGCTATTGAACAACTACCGGGACGACCCGGATGCGCCGGGATCCGCTGCCGTCAATTTCCTCATGCTCATGGGTTATGTGTGCGGCGGCTGGCAGATGGCCCGGGCGGCGATGATCGCCGCGCAAAAGTCCGCTTCCTCAAATGATGATTTTTATCGAAGCAAGATAATTACGGCGCGCTTCTACGCCGAACACTACCTGCCCAGGACCGGCGGGCATCTCTCGGCCATCCGGGCCGGCAGCGGGTCGCTCATGGCCTTGGACGAGGAGCAGTTCTGATTCAAGGCTTCACATGGATGGGCAGGTTTGAGCTAAGGAGCTAGCGGGAACTGCTTTGAGAGAATACTCACTATTGACAGAATAACTCATATTTTATATATTGCTTTTATCGATTTACATGAACTATCAGCGGAGTTGCCATGCCCCGAATGATATCTGCGCCTTTTTTCAGCACGCACCCGGTTTTTCGCCGTGCCGAATACGCTGCCGCGGTCGGTCGCCCTCCCGGCGACAAGGTCGTTACGGCGATGCTCACACAGCATCTTCAAGCGGGCAACATCCGGCGCATTGCGCGGGGTGTCTTCGCGTCCGTGCCCAAACATGCTGAAGCGCGGGCCTGGACTGTCGACCGCTTTCTGGCCGCCTCTCGTCTGCGTCCGGGCTGCGTGATCGCCTATCATGCGGCCATGGAGTTGCACGGCTATGCTTATACTGAGAGCCATGAGGTACAGGTCATCGCGCGCGGTGAACCCTGCGTGTACGAGGCCAACGGACTTGTCTGCCGTTTCGTCAAGCCGCCGCGAGGCTTTGCGGGTCAAAACGGAGCGCCGACAGACGGTGTAATGATAATCGACCGTTTGGGGTTAGCGGTCGATGTGACGACAGTTGAACGGACCATTACGGACCTGTTCGATCGTCACGACCTGGCCGGCGGTGCAGAGGAGTTGCTCAACTCGCTGGACCTGGTGGCGCGAATCGATGCCGGAATTCTGGTTCGATATGCACACAAGATCGGAAATGCCACGGCTGCCGGCGCGTTGGGTTTCTGGCTGGAACGCGAACAGAAGCGATTGGGTGTGCTGGAACGAACGCTCGAAGAACTGCGGACGCTGGCGCCATCCGGAACCCGATATGCCCTGGGTGCAAAACCCGGCTCCGGCAGGACGGCGAAGGGCTGGAATGTCATTCTCCCAATCGATTTTGTCGAACGCCGGTTTGAGGGACTGTGAGTGGCGCCCCCCTCTGTCCAGACGCTGCAACGCCTTGCCGGAGAGACAGGATACCAACCGGGTACGCTGGAGAAGGTACTCAGGCTGCTGGACCTGCTGGATGAGATCAACCGTGACCCGCATCTCTCCGGACGTCTCGTCCTCAAGGGCGGCACGGCCCTCAATGTCTTTCATCTCCATTTCGACCGGCTCTCGATAGATATTGACCTGAACTATATCGGCGCGCTCGACCGCGCGGTAATGGAAAGCGAACGCTCGGACGTCGATGCCGCAATCGACCGTCTTCTCGTCTCTCAGGGCTACAGCGTTCGTCGTCGTCCCGACGAGCATGCCGGCGGCAAATGGCTGTCACGCTACACTTCCGCGCTTGGCGGTAATGCCACGCTGGAATTGGATGTGAATTATATGGCGCGCGAGCCCTTGTTCGGCGCTACGCGCATGGAGTCCCGTAATATTGGCGGGATCCAGGTAAACAACATCCTTATTCTCAACCTGCACGAAATCGTTGCCGGAAAGATCGTTGCGCTAATCGACCGGAACGCAGCGCGCGACCTGTTTGATGCGCGCCGCATTCTGTCAATCGAGGGACTCGACTGGGGCCAGATCAAGGCCGCCGTTCTGGCCATCGGCGCTTGCAGTCGGTTCGACTGGCGAAACACGTCAGTCGACGCTATCGAAGGCAACCCGCGCGATTTTCGTCAAAAACTCCTCTTTTGCCTGCCACATGGCTACTTTACAGAGAAAAAGGATATCGAACTGTGGGTCGAAGAAACCGTTGCGCTTTGCCGAGAAAGATTTGCTTTCCTGTTCGACCTGTCAGCTAACGAGCGAGCTTTTCTTGACGGCATTCTTGAGCGCGGCGAAATAAATGCGCGCCTGCTTGATGTCGACCCGGATATACAAACACGGATTGGCGCCATGCCGATGCTCGCCTGGAAAACCCTGCATGTGCGCAAGCATCGCCGCGGGCTGAGTGTAACTCTGGATATTGCATGAGATTCGTCCTGTTGTATGTGGTCCATTATGATCCGATAAACCAGAAATATTATGCTCCCTGGTAGATTCCCTCCCAGCATAATCCAGGTTATTCAGCCCGGTCCCCTGGAGGCCATTACGACCTGGAGGGTCGCGTGGGAATATCAAACTTCACCTCGGCGCCACTATCCCATGTGCCCAGGATTTTTCTATTCTCAACCCGATTATAAAATCCGCCGACTTCGACAAGCTTTGATGACATATTTGCTGCGGACAAGTTGGTGTTGACCCATTTTCTGCTCCGCTCTAATTGTGTTTTATGTTCTATTCCTTTAGGAATCTCCTCCCTATTCTCAGATATATGATACCCGGTACCAAGAGCGCGGCTTTTCATTTTGTTGAACTTTTGATTTTTTAGTTCCTCAAATCGACCATATTCGGCAAGAACATAATCGAGCGTTTTCATATATACATCCTTGCCATTCTTGCCATTATCGGTTTGTCCGTCGATTTTATATCGATGTGTTACTTTTTCTGTTCCAGAATCAGGACCAGATTCTTGCTGACGATCCTTTCCTGGCCCCGGCATAGGTTGCTTTGCAGGCTTCAATCCCTTTAAAAATTCAACCACATCTTCTTTCTTTGGCGTATGTCTCCTGTCGCTGATCTCTTTCACTCGGTCAACAATAACCTCGACCAACATTTCATCTGAGCTGTTGACGAGAAGGGACCAGGCTTCAGGAATTTTTGATTTTGCTTCGTTAGCCGACCGAGCTTGGTCATAATCACGACGTAAATTATCGAAAGCCTGTTCCGTTTTCACTTCTTCGTATTGCAGGTAACGACGGAAATACTTAACGCAACCAGTTGAATCATTCTTCGTAAGCTGGATGTTTTTCACTTTTCTGGATTCATAACCTCCGGTGCCGTAACTATTGTAAAAATGCCATTCATCGCCATCGGTAAAAATAATCATGGGAATGCCGCCTTGCCCGGCAGCGTAATTGAAAACCTGATGCTGACCCTGTGGTGAGCATTTGCCCGGAGCTTTTACCTCGATAAAAATTACCGGTTCTCTCGGCGAATGGCATAAGGCAATATCTACTTTTAAAGTATCGACTTTGTATTCAGGGACCACATGAACGGGCGAATGCGTATCCCAACCCAATTTTTGTAAAATCGGATAACAAATCTGCGCTCTTACCGCCTCTTCGCTATCATAAGAACCTGTATCGAAATATTGCTTGATGGTATTAATTAGACTTTCCATGGGTAAACTTTAGCCTGTGTAATCAGTTTTCACAAGCAGCCCCCGTGACCTTCTATTCAAGAAGACTCGCGATAGTTTTTGCAAACGGCCTTAGCCAGCCCAGAAAAGACCCTGGCGCATTTGCTATCCCGCAACACAGAAGTCGGCTATCCATTCTCGTAACTGATGCAATCGGAAAGCATTATTGTGTGTAAACCGACGTACATGAGCCGCTTCACGTTCCAATATTTTAGGATCTTCGACCACGGCAGGAATAAAACCCTGCCCCCAATCTTCCATAAATGGGCCGATGTATGATCCATGGACTACGGCAGATGCTCGTTGATGGGACAAGTAGCCGAATCCCATTCCAAACTTCCGTAGCATATCTCGTACGGAGGTGCCTACAACCAAGTCAGGAAAATTGTTTACAAAGCGTTTTTTAGCAACGCGGTTTCGGATTTCATCATCCCACTTAGCCAAATCTTCATGCTGAAGCCATCGCCTTAAACGATTTTTCTGTTCTTTAGCAAACCCTCTGCGTTCTGCTCTCCTCGGTACTTGAGTAGGGCCATCGTTTTCGACGTCATCACCCCAAAGTTCTTTTTGTAATTTCTTGAACAAATTGCTGTATTTAGATGTTTCGCTCAGGAGTTCCCGTTCGGAGTCCATCAAGTCATCCACGGCATTAAGAACATCTTTCTCGTACATCTTTATATAGTACCTGCTCTCGTTATTTGCACAGTAAGCGATGTAAGCACAGAGACGGTCATAGACCTCCCCCACTTTCTCTGGGTCGATTTCCCCCAAAGATGCCTCGTCCGGGTTTGCAATCACCATCAAGTCAAGTTGCAGTTCTACCGCTTGCCGACAGAGCACATCAAGCATCCGACGTTGTCCGCCGCCGGTAATGGGGAGTTGGCATTCAAGAAGTGCGAGCGCTGATTGGCCGATGCCGAAATTTCTCGACCATAATAATAACCATGCCATAGCGCAGGGTGTAGCATCCCAGTTTTGACACGGTTCCAGGATGTGTCCCATTTTTTTCATAACTTCCAAAAACCGTTTGCTTTCCCCATTCCGTTCGGAAATTATGTCATCCCAAGGCACACTCCATAAGACATCGTGAAAATACAACTTTGCGTCAGGTAATTTAGTTGTCACTGGTAATTTCTCTCCTAGATTATGCTGAAAACCGACTCGCGCGGGGTCAATACTGAAGCTATCGAAAGCACGTCGCCACGCCATCTCCGGTCGTGCCAGATGGTCTGCTCTTTCAAGCCCATCTCCGTAGTAGCTTTTTCAGGGAAGGATTCAAACCCAGATGTTTAAATTTTGTGCTGCTACGCGAATACGGTGAATTTGGACGCCCCCGGTAAATGAGTTGATGACAGAGTATTTTATATATAGACCGTTTCAACCCCAGAGCTGCAAGGCAGTTCTGGCAGGGGTGGAGGTCTGTCTTGCCTGCGATGGGAATACCAGTCTCTGTCTCTTCATTCCTGCCCCGCGTTGGATTGCTTTTTGCATCTCTTTAATTCCATGCTCAAACGTATTTGAGAGAACCTCTATCTGGTCTGTCGAATGATATAATGCCGGTCACTGTTTTCAACTCATTGGCGCTTCAACATTCCCTGCAAGTCGTAAGCGGGGATCAGAGTCCAGTACAGAACATGCTCCATAGGCCAGGGCATTCCCCCCGTACCACTTCCCCGAAAGTGGGAGTCCAGTGGATATTGTGTCGCCCTTTGGGCGACCCTTTGTTTCACTGGATTCCCGTTTGCACGGGAATGGTACAGGTTAGTTCCATTAGCAAAAATTAATTTATATCGCGCTATATTGCGTAATTGACCTGTCACGCGGCAAGCGACCGATTTAAGCATGCCTCCGCATGTTGTAAGCGGAGGTTCGTCCCCGTATAGTTTCAGAAACTTGCAGCTATGATAGCATCATAGTAAGATTGCTATCATTGAAAGCAAATGATGGTGATGATTATGGCAAGTCTGACGATACGCAATTTGCCAGATGACGTTCATCGCGCCTTGCGCGTGCGCGCTGCCCGTAACGGGAACAGTACTGAGGCCGAAGTCCGTGCAATCCTGAAACAAACCGTAAAGCCCGAGAGCCGCGTCAAGCTCGGTTCCATACTGGCCGGGATAGGCCGTGAAATAAAGTTGACCGACGAAGAAATCGCGCTTATCGACCAAGTGCGCGACAAGAGCCCCGCCAGACACGCGAGTTTTGAATGATCATGCTGGACACCAACGTGATTTCGGAGTCGTTGCGCCCGAACCCCGAATCCCGTGTCCTGGATTGGATCAATGCACAGGCCATCGAAACACTATACCTGTCGGCAATCACCGTGGCCGAACTACGCTTTGGAGCGGCCCTGCTGCCGTCCGGGAGGCGTAAAACAAAGTTACGGAACAGCCTGGAGAACAAGCTGTTGCCGCTGTTCAGCGGTCGCGTATTGCCTTTCGATCTTGCCGTCACGGAAGCTTATGCCGAAGTCATGTCGCAGGCCGGGATGGCCGGTCAGTCAATCAGTACGGCTGACGGATACCTTGCTGCAACGGCTGCAGCCAACGGGATGAGCATCGCCACACGGGACACAAACCCATTTGTCGCGGCGGGCCTTCAGGTTATTAATCCATGGGAGATAGGATAGCCCGGGATCAGCGCTACAATCTCTGACCCGGACGGGACCTGCACCTCCATAGCATAGCGCGTAGTATTTAGAGAGAATACTCAAGCCAGTTTTGATACATTGTTTAACACGGCATAGTCAACTATACTGGAAACATGTCTCCCGAATTTATGGCAACCATCGGCGTTGGCATCGCCCTCGCCGGACTCATCCTGCGCCTGGATAAGCGCATCGACAAGGTCGCCGAAGAGCTTGCCGACGTGCGCGATCGCTTGTCCCGCCTGGAAGGACTCATCGAAGGACTGTTCCGGCCCCGGCCCGTTGTGCAGCCATAGCCAGACCCCGAAGCAAAGCGCCACGACAAAGCCGCCTGATTATTGGCATAGAAACCAAGAGGCTCCTTAAATTTAATTCTGTCCCCAGCGGTCTGCTTTCCAGCCTCCCCTGTATGAGGTCAAGTCTGATATGGGAAGTTGTACCCCTGTGCTATACTTTCTGCCGTGACAGCAAAATATTCAGACCCCGGGTACCGCTCAAAATTAAAGCGCCTGTTTCGCCCCGGCAGCGGCGATGCGCCACCCTTGCTGGCGGGACGCGAAGCGCCGCTGGATACATTGCAGACACTATTTGCCAACCTGCAGGACGGCCGCAGCCCGCCCCGTGAAGCGATACTCTACGGACCCCGGGGCAACGGCAAGACCGTGCTGCTCGAAACCTTCCGGCGACAGTGCGAAGAGCAAGGCGCCGACACGCTGGACCTGACACCGGCCGAGATCAGAAACGTCACGGATCTGGCAGGTCATCTGCTCTATGACGATAGTGCACTGGGGAAGTTTCTTAAGTCCATTATGCCCACCGGTGTCAGTATCGACTTGCAGGCCATTGGCGCCCGTTGGGACAACATGACACCCGTCGAGAAAGATAACGTTAAACGCCGTCATCTTGCCCAAATGTTAATTGCCCGCTGCCGCAAGCGCCCGCTGGTGGTGGCGCTGGATGAGGCGCATACTCTGGACATCGAGGTAGGACACACCCTGTTGAACGCCAGCCAGCGGGCGCGTAAGCAGGGCGCCCTTTTTCTGCTGGTTCTTGCCGGAACCCCCAACCTGAGAGACCACCTGAATAAGATGAGCGTCACCTTCTGGAACCGGGCCGAGGTCCTGGGCATCGGACGGCTCAGCCGGGGGGCCACTGTCGAAGCGTTGGTGAAGCCCCTGACGGACTATGGCATCGTCTTTGATGAGATCGCCTCGGAGACTGTAGTAGAGGAAAGCCAGCGTTACCCCTATTTCATTCAACTCTGGGGTGAAGCCCTGTGCCATGCCATGGTGAACTCCCTGAATTTTAGTGTGCAGGCCGGGACTGTCGAGGCCGCCAGGTCGAAGTTTGAAGCCGGCAAGTCCGCTTACTACGGAGATCGTTACGGCGAGCTGCGCAGGCAGGGGTTGCTCCAGGCCGCGCAAGCGGTAGCCGACGCGTTTGAAGAACAGGAAACGGCCCGTCTGGCCCAGCTTTCAGACTTCCTGGTTACCCGGACCGGCGTGGAGACACAAGCAGTCGATGCCCAGTTGGACCAACTGTCAAACCTGGGCTATATCTGGCAACCTGCGGGCGATGATCTATGCGAGCCTGGGATCCCCAGCCTGATGGCGCACGTCAGGGTAGAGATGGCTGCCGACAGGCGCGCAGTCTTTCTATCTGCGAATTGACAGGGCAATCTTAAAGTCGCGTCCAAGTGGTTGACCTCAGGGCAAGATTATACTTTTTGTCATAAGCAAGAGGTTTTTTATTCCAATGGAGGGTACATTTTGGTTCTGGCTTCGCCAGGTCAGGGCAGAGTAAGAAATTCATCAGGCATTACTCTGACCCATGCTGTATCTGTTGTCCTGATGGCTGAGTCGTAGCCGGCACGTGTATGACGTTCCCGAATTCGTAATCTTCCCGGAACAGGTTGAATGCCTTTAACTCGTTTTCAGGTGGTGGTTGCATTCCCCCGTACCTGCTGTTCTTCCAACCGTACTGTTTCAATAATGCCGCGTTTTCCGCCGCCTTGAAGGCGGCTATTGACGGATCGATAACCGGGATCCCTGCGCCGGGAAATGCCTCCGGGCCGTCCAGGTAGTCCTGGAGTTCCCGGTAAAAACCGATTTCCAGGGTGCAACCCAGGATGATGGATTCCGCCTTGTGGACCTGCACGGCTTCCACGGCAGCGGCTTGCAGTCGTTTGCGCGTCTCTTCCGGATCTTTGTGAAATTCGTTAACCCGCAGATCAACGGATTGGAAGGAGGCCAGCTTGTCTCCGAATCCGTACTCATGAACGGCCTGGCGCATCTGGGTTTCCCATTTTGTCTTCCCTATGAGGATTGAGAAGTTATTTGCGATGTTCAAAGCCGTAACGATGGAGGCCTGACAAGGCGCCACGATGACGGTGTTGCCCGATATTTCACGGGCATCATGCAGGGCGGGGTCGTAAAAACACCCTATCACCATGGCGTCATAGTCATGTTCAGACGCATAACGCGCTGCCTTGACCGTGTCATTGACAATAAAGGATTCATAGCTGCGGTACTCCAGGTTATTCATGCCGGGCGGCACGGTTTCCGGATTCAATGAAACCACGTCCGCGTGCGTTGCGGGATACTTGTATTGTTCAATCATGTCTGCAAATACCCGGTCGTAGGCACTGCTGCCTACTGGATTCAGGTACATAACCTTTATATTCAGAGCGTGGGCCATTATCGATTTCTCCTGAATTACACTTGACAGTTATCCAGAGATTCCGGCGCGGCACAAGCTACCTGTAAGTGTGGCTGTGTTTCATGATGATGTGGGTGTACCCGGCTGCAAGGAACCGATGTATCCCCGCGTTTAACCTACTCCTGCGGGTAGCTTGCGGCAAGTGAGCCTGTCCGCTATTTTCAAATTATGGCGGTTGACAGGTTTACCTCCGGCATTATCCAGGATGCCCTGCAGGCGGTCGGCGATGAGATGTTCGAGGCGCTGCGCCGGACTTCCATGAGTCCGATCATTTACGAGGCCCTGGATTACGCCGTGGGCGCCACGGACGCACAGGGAAACCTGCTGGCCCAGGGCAACGGGGTAACGGCATTTCTCGGTTCCCTCGACAGCGCAGTCAGGGGCGCGCTTGAACATTATGACGGCGGCGCCGGCCTGCACCCCGGTGACATCATTCTGACCAACAGCCCATACCGGGGCGGCGGCACACACCTGCCTGACGTTGTTACGATACTGCCGGTATTTCATGACGGCCGGATTGTCGCGTTCACCGTCAACAAGGCCCACTGGACCGAGATCGGCGGGATGGATACCGGCAGCCTGACCACCCGTTCCACCGAGATATTCCAGGAAGGTCTGCATTTCCGCTTCCTGAAGTTGTATGAAGCGGGGCATCTCAATACCTCCCTGGTCGAACTGATCCGGGAAAACGTGCGCCTGCCGGATGATACCCTGGGCGACATGCACGCGGGCGTTGCCGCGGCGCGGGTCGGCGCCCGCCGCCTGGAAAGTCTGATCGGCAAGTACGGGTTGGATACGGTACTGGCCGCGATGGAGGAACTGCTGGACTACGGCGAGCGAATGACGCGCCTGGAATTGCTCAAGCTGCCCGAAGGCGTATATACGGCGGAAGATGTGATCGAAGAGGATGGACTCGGCAACGGACCGTTTACCATCAAGGTTGCCGTTACCCTGAAAGACGGCTGCTGCATTGCCGATTTTACCGGAACGGCGGCACAGGCGCCCGGGCCGGTCAACTGCTCCTACGCAGGATTGCTTACCGGCGT
>MKWU01003267.1_pt1 | contig 21880 bp, 24 predicted proteins | sample 809101 | NCBI WGS metagenome assembly MKWU01 (sample SAMN05860141, study PRJNA318959) | sponge metagenome | host: Aplysina aerophoba | place: Slovenia: Piran, Adriatic Sea, Gulf of Piran | collected 2013-05-07 | reverse complement strand
CGGGCCGCGGGCCGAGGACGCCGGCCGCACCGGTGACCGCGCAGAGCCGGTTCCGGTCCACGGCAGTCACGCCGTGTCCGCCGGCGCCAGCCGGCCGAGGTAGGTCCGCACGTCCGGCTCCCGCAGCAGGGAACGGAAATCGGGATACTCGCGCACCCGACCCGCCAGCACGAAGACCATGCGCTCGCACACCTCCTCCATCAGCTCCAGGTGCCAGGCCTCGTTGGGGTGCAGGCAGACGAACACGAGCCTTCCTTCGCTCCTCAGCTTGCGGAAGAAGTCCAGCATGAACCCGATGTAGCCGTCCCGGGTGTTGAACTGCGGCTCGTCGAACAGGTGCACCACGGGAAAGTCCTGGCCGGCCGGCCGCATCAGGAACGAGGGCCGGGTCCGGCGGAAGTGCCGCACCTGGTACGACTGGTGGTAGTGGATCGCGAGCCGGTCCCGCTCGGCGTACTTCACGTCGTGGATGTTCCTGCCCATGACCCGGACCGAGCCCGCGCTCGGCATGTTCGAGCCGGTGATCAGCTCGAACAGCGTGGTCTTCCCCGAACCGTTCGGACCCATGACCCCGACGATGGCGGCGTCGCGCACCGTCAGGTCCGCCTCCAGCCGGAAGGTCTCCCTGCGACCGAGCAGGCCGCGCGTATAACGCTTGACCAGTCCGCGGACTTCGAGAATCGGCGCCGTCACGGTCACACCCCCAGCAGGCCGATGCGCAGATCGTCGTCGGCCAGGAGATCGGCCGCCGGCCCCTCGTGGACGATGCGGCCCCGGTCCATGACGTAGGCGCGGTCGCTCACCCCGAGCGCGGTGGCCGCGTTCTGCTCGACCACCAGGGCGGAAATTCCCGCGTCCCTGAGCCGGGACACCGTCGCCATCACGTCCTGCACGACCTTCGGCGCGAGCCCCTGGGACGGCTCGTCGAACAGCACCAGGCCCGGCGCCCCGAGCAGGGCCCGGCTGATCGCGACCATCTGCATCTCGCCCCCGGACAGGTTCTCGCACTCGCGCTCCATCAGGTGCTCCAGCGCGGAGAAGATCCCGAACATCTCATCCAGCGACCAGGTCCGGAACCGGGTGCGCTTGCGGGCGATGGACAGGTTTCGCGCCACCGTCAGGGTGGGAAAGATGCGGCGATCGTCGGGCACCCAGCCGACGCCGCGCCTGGCGATCTCGTGGGTGGCGCTGCGCGTGATGTCGCTTCCGTCGAACCGGATGGCGCCGTCCCTGGCCGGCGTCAGTCCGAGAATCGATCGCAGGGTGGTGGTCTTGCCGGCCCCGTTCGGTCCGAGCAACGCGACGACCTCGCCCCGTCCGACTTCGAGCGACACCCCGAACAGCGCCTGGGTCTCGCCGTAGAAGGTCTCGATGCCGGCGACTTCCAGGATCACGGCGGCGTTCCAAGGGCCGAGCGCTGCACCCACCTGTTCTCGCGCAACGCCTCCGGCGTGCCGCTGGCGATCACCTGTCCCCAGTGAATGACCGAAATCGTGTCGGCCAGGCTGAACAGGAACCGCATGTCGTGCTCGATCACCACGATCGAGTAGTCGCGCTTCAGATCCTGCACCAACTCGGCGAGGCGCGCGGTGGCTTGCGCGCCGAGCCCCGACGTGGGCTCGTCGAGGAACAGCAGGCGTGGCTCGGCGGCGAGCGCGACGCCGATCTCCAGCGCGCGCCGTTCTCCATACGCCAGGTCGCCGGCGCGGCGGCGCTCGCGTCCTGCGAGGCCGACCCGCGCGAGGACATCCGAGGCACGGTCGGCCGCGGCGCTGTCCGTGTCCAGCCGGTGCATCATGCTGAAGCCGCGCTCGCGCACCTCCGGCAGCGCGATCAGGAGGTTGTCGAGCGCCGAGTACTCGTCGAACAGGCTCATGATCTGGAACGACCTGGAAATCCCCTTTCGCGCGATGGCGTTGGGCGGGAGCCCGGTGATGTCCTCGCCGTCGAGCACCACGCGGCCGCGGTCGGGCCTGAAGCGGCCGGTCAGCACGTTGAAGCAGGTGGTCTTGCCGGCGCCGTTCGGACCCATGATCCCGCTCAGGCGGGCGGCCTCGAAGCTCAGGTCGATGTGCTCCAGCACCACCTGGTGCCCGAACCGCTTGTGGATGTCGTGCGCCTCGAACAGGGCCATGGTCACTTCCGCCCCGCCGAAAGAAGGCCGGCCACCGCGCGGCGCGCGAGCGAGGGCCGGTCGCCCCCGACCACGTGCTCCTGCCACGCCCCGGCGATGCCCTCGGGCTTGAACAGCACCGCGACCACGAACAGCAGCCCGAACCAGAGCAGCCAGGTCTCGGTCACGGTGCCGAGGACATCGCGCGCCAGGAAGTAGACCGCAACCCCGATCACCGGTCCCCAGAAGCTGACGAACCCGCCTCCGATCAGGGTCATCATGACGATGATCCCCGACGCGTGCAGGCTCATGACGTCGGGGTACGCGCTCTGCTGCGCCATCGAGAACAGCGAGCCGGCGAGCCCCGCGATGGCCGCGGAGAGCGAGAACACCGTCCACTTGAACAGCCAGACGTTGTAGCCGACGAAGCGCGCTCGCGCCTCGTTCTGCCGGATGGCCTGCAGCACCTTGCCGAACGGTGAGTGGACGAGCCGCCACAGAACGACGAGAACGACGGCGAGGACGAAGAGAACGAAGTAGAAGAGTGCGGTGTTCGTGCCCAGTTCGGCGGTTACCACGCCGAGCTCCAGCGCGGGACGCGGGATGTTCAGCAGCCCGTCCTCGCCGCCCGTGAGGGTGTGCCACTTGATGGCGACGAACCAGAACACCTGGCCGAAGGCGATGGTCATCAGCGCGAAGTAGATGCCGCGCCGGTGGGACAGGAAGCAGGCCACGACGGCGCCCGCGACGAACGCGGCGGCGACCGCGCAGGCGATACCGAGCCAGAGGCTCTCGAAGACCCGGAGCTGGAAGAGCCCGAACGCGTAGGCGCCGATGCCGAAGAAGGCGCCGTGACCGAAGCTCGGAAGGCCCGAGTAGCCGAGGAGCAGGTTGAACCCGAGGCCGTAGATCATCCAGATCGCGATCTCGACACCGAGGTACTGGTAGAGCCCCACCGGCCCGATCCAGAGCGGAAGCGTCCCGAGAACGACCAGCGCGATGACCATCTCCCGGGAAACCCATCGACCGGCGACGGACTCTCGCTCGGCCACCGCTCAGGCCTCCAGCGCGCTCTTCTTGCCGAACAGGCCGCGCGCGCGCACTGTCACCACCGCGATCAGGAGCAGGTACATCGACAGCAGCGACCATTCCGAGGCGTAGGCGCCGGTGATTGCGACCGCGAGCCCCACCAGGATGCCGCCGATGACCGCACCCCAGAAGCTGCCGACGCCGCCGAGCACGATGATGAGAAAGGCGGGAATCACCGCATCGATACCCACGTGCGGCCGCAGCCCCCAGATCGGTGTCAGCACGACGCCTGCGAAGCCCGCGAGCCCCGCCCCGAGGCCGAACACCAGCAGGCGCAGACGGGTCAGGTCGATCCCGAGCGCCCGGACCATCTCGCTGTCGTGGGCGCCGGCCTTGATGATGGCGCCGTAGGGGGTGCGCTCCAGGAACAGCCAGACCGCGACGATGGCGACCACCGCGAACAGCGCCGCGTAGAGCTTGTACTTCGAGTAGATCAGGCCCGCGAACAGGAAGGCGCCGGAGATGGCCTGCGGCACCTGGAGATACTGCTCCGACGGCCCCCAGACGAGCCGGATGGTCTCCTCGATGACCAGGGCCGCCCCGAAGGTGAGAAGGAGGCCGTACTCCGCCTTCTTGCCGTAGGTGCGGCGCATGCAGAGCTCCAGGCCCATGCCGGCGACCGCGACCAGCAACGGAGCCACGAGGAGGGCCAGTCCGTAGCGCACCGGCAGGGAAAGCGCCTGCCAGGCCTCGCCCGCGGCGCCGAGCCAGGCGAGGTCGGGCGCGATGATGACCATCGCGAAGTACGCTCCGAGTGCGAACAGCGAGCCGTGCGCGAGGTTGATGAGCTCCATCACCCCGACGATGAGCATGAAGCCGAGCGCGATGAGCGCGAACAGAAGGCCGAGGCTCAGGCCGTTCAGGAGATGGGGAACGATGTGCGACACGATTCGCCGGTATGGAACTTGTGGGCACCAGTCTCGTCGAGGCGCCGTCGACTCTGCCGTTGAGCCGCAATTTGCGCGAAGCGCCCCCGGGAGGGCGGGCGTCCCGCCCGCAAGTGGGCCGCAGGCTTACCGTTGTTCAAGCGGGCGGGACGCCCGCCCTCCCGGGGAACTCGGTCTGCCGTGGTGCTCATGCCTCGTCGGCCCGAGCCGTCCACGGTGGCGAATCGCCTCGCCGTGACCCCCTACATCTCGTACGTCGGCGTGTCGTCGAGCGACTCCAGGTTGCAGGCCGCGTCCGCCCCGGTATCCCGGATCTCCTCCGGAGTGGACTGGCTCAGGACCTTGAACATGTCGTCGGGGTCCTGCGTGCCCTGATTGGCGGTCGCCAGGTAGATGGTCTGCTGCATCTGGTGCGTCGCCGGGTTCATGTACGCGTCGTGGTGCTGCATCCGGTCAGCGGCCGAGACCTTCAGGCCCTCCAGCTCCTGGATGACCTTGCGGTTGTTGGTCGACCCCGCCCGCTCGACTGCGCCCAGCAGCTCCCGGGTGGCCATGTAGCCGTTGTAGAAGACGTTGCCCGGCACGCGCATCTTCGTGTCCGGGTAGGCCGCCTGGTAGCGCTGCACGAATTCCGCCACGCCGGGCAGATCCAGCTTCCAGTACCAGGTCGTGCCGAACACGCCGAACAGGTTGTCCAGCGGAAGACCGTACACGTCGGGCCAGTCCTGCTGGTTGTTGATCCAGGCCATGCTCTCGCCGAGCCCGAGCTGCGCGACCTGCTGGCGCATCGCCTTCTGGTCGTCGCCTCCCACCGCCGCCGCGACCACCTGCGGAGTCGCCTGCTGCACCTTGAGCAGCATCGCGCTGAAGTCGCGCGTGCCCTGCGGCACCAGGATCTCGTCCATGATCTCGCCGCCGTACTGCCCGACCAGATTGCGGGTGGCGGCCGAGGTGTTGTGGCCCCAGACGTAGTCGTTGGTCATCAGCATCCACTTCGTACCGTAGGCGCTGATCGCGTTCTTCACCGCGGCCTGGGCGAAGTTGGTGCCGTTCCCGTCCCACACGAACTTGACGCGGTGGCAGTTCTTGCCGGACTCGGTGGGGGAGCTGGAGTTCGTGTTCAGGTACACGGTGCCGTACTTCTGGGCGACCTGGGAGATGGCGTTGGCGACTCCCGAGCTCACCGCGCCGATGAGGAAGGCGCACTCGTGGCGGGTGACCAGGCGCTCCGCCACCCGGCTTCCCGTTGCCGGCGTGGTCTCGGTGTCGATGTGGATGGTCTCCACCTTGCGCCCGAGCACGCCGCCGCGCTCGTTGACCTCGGCGATGGCCATCAGCATGCCGCGCCGGTCGGACGCCCCGGAGTTGGCGTACTGCCCGGACGCGTCGGAGGTGAGGCCGATCACGATCGGCTTGTCCGAGGCGGCGGCGTACACCCGGTTGAGCTGCCAGGGTCCCATGAACGTCACCGCGGCTCCCGCCGAGACGAGACCTGCCTTTTTCAGAATCGAACGTCGCGTGAGTTTCTTTCGTGCCATCGTCGTTTCCCCTCTTTGTGTCTTCGACTTCCCCGATTCGATCGACCGCCGGCCGCGGCTCATGACGTCGCCGCATCGCCGGCGGTCCGTGCGGAACCCGACGCTTCGCGGTCGAGGATCCCGATTCCGTTGAGCCCTTCCTGGACGCGCAGCAGATCGCCGACGAGACCATCGGCGTACCCGAGGTTGAGTCCCTGGATGAACGCATGCTGCACCGCGCGTCCGAGCATCCCGGACAGCGGCACGGTGTCCGCCATGCGGTTGTAGTAGCGAAGGTCCTTCGCGGCGTTCGCGAGGCTGAAGGCGAGGCCGGAGCAGTCCCCCGACTCCAGCGCCTTCGGCACGATGAGCTGGAAGATTCCGCTGTTCGCGCCGCCCGCGGACACGACGTCGGAAAAGCGCTTGAGGTCCACTCCGGTGGCCGCGCAAGCGCAGAGCGCCTCGGAGATCAGCGCGGCGTAGCCCATGGTGATGAAGTTGTAGGCGAGCTTCGTCTTGTGGCCGGAGCCGACCGGTCCCATGTGGAAGATGTTCTCGCAGCACGCTTCCAGCATCGGCCGGACACGGGCGAAGTCCTCCGGTGATGCGCCCACCATGGCGTTCAGCCGGCCTGCCTCGGCTTCAACCGGAGTGCGGGCGAGCGGTGCATCCACCAGGGATGCGCCCCGCTCGCGCAGGTCGCTCGCGATGCGCTCGGTCGATGAGGGCTCGCTGGTCGAGCAGTCGATGACGATCAGACCGTCGTGCGCGCCTTCCAGCACACCGTCCCGCCCATAGACGACACTCTCTACCTCCGGGGTTCCGGTGACGCAGACAATCACCACGTCGGACCCGACCGCCAGATTCCTGTAGCAGTGAAGCTCCGTCGCCCCCAGGCGGACCAGCGCCTCGACCGGGGCCCGGCTGCGGTGGGCCACGACCGCGAGCGGGTACCCGGCGGCCAGGATGTTCTTCGCCATGCCGCGGCCCATGAGCCCGGTGCCGGCGAATCCGACACGGTGCGTCATGACAACTTCCTCTCGATCTGCATAATCGTTCACGTAGCCCCACATATCTGAACGTATGTTCAAATACATCATGTATTCGCAATTTCTGTCAAGAGTGAAAATTCATTCTCTCTCGTTGCAATGGCCGCAGGATTGAATATTCATTCAATTCATGAGAATGTCGCCCCAGGCAAGTCCGCACCCACGAGCACGGGCTGGAGCGAGCGATGGCGAGCACGACACCGCCGAAGGACTTCGACCGACTGCGCGAGGCGTTTCAGCACCGGTTCGCGGGACTGAGCCCGCATCTGAAGCGAATCGCCCAGCACGCTCTGGGGGACCCCAACCGGTTCGCGCTGCAGACGGTGGCGGAAACGGCGCGCGAGACCGGCGTTCAGCCCTCCACCCTCATCCGGTTCGCGAAGGTGTTCGGCTTCTCGGGTTTCTCGGAGATGCAGCAGGTGTTCCGGCTGCGATTGATCGAGGGTGCTCCGTCATTCCGGGACCAGATTCACGAGCACCGGGGCAAGCTGGAGGAGGCGGCCGAGGACGATCCGTCTGCCATCCTGCACGGGTTCGCCGACGCGTCGGCCGTTGCCCTCGATCATCTCAAGGCGGACATCGACGGCGACGGGCTGCGCGAGGCGGTCCGCATGATGGACGGCGCGAAGGCGATCTACGTCATCGGCCAGAGGAGGGCGTTTCCGGTCGCCGCGTACCTGGCGTACGGCCTGATCAGGCTGGAGTACCGGTGCCACCTGCTGGACTCGGTGGGTGGCATGCTGCCCCAGCAGGTGGCGACCATCGGCCCCGACGACCTGTTCATCGCCGTGAGCTTCGCCCCGTACGCGCAGCCGGTGGTGGACGTGGTTTCCGACGCCCACATCCGCAACGTGCCCGTGCTCGCCATGACCGACTCCATGGCGAGTCCGCTCGCCCGCAACTCGAGCCTGTACTTCGTGGTACGCGACGCTGACGTGCACCGCTTCCGGCCGCTGGCGGCGCCGATCGTGCTGGCGCAGTCGCTGATTATCGCGCTCGGGTACTTCCGCGACGCGCGCATTGCGCAGGCCGCCAAGGGAGCGAGGCAACTTCGAGGGTGAAGGCCCGCCGGCGTTGAGCCCTCACGGAAATTGGAGCTCGAATCGGGACGGGTCGCGGCGCCGGACCCTTGATCGCCCTTGCCAGGGCGGGCTCGCTGTTCGTTTCCAGGAAACCTGTTCTCCCGCATCCCCGATGCGCATGTTTCACTCAGTTTTGCGCCGGTTGCCCGGCGAGCACCGCCACCGTCTCGCGCGCAATCATGAGCTCCTCGTCGGTGGGGATGACGAAGAGCCGGACCCGGGAGCCGCTCGCTCCCACCTCGCCTTCCTTACCGGCCGCAAGGGCGTCGTTCTTCGTCGCGTCGAGCTCGATACCGAGCCAGTCGAGCCCCTGGCACACGCGTCGTCGTACCTGCGGCGAGTTCTCGCCGATCCCGGCGCTGAACACGATCGCCTCCGCGCCGTCGAGCTCGGCGAGATAGGCGCCGATGTAGTGCTTGACGCGGCGGACGAAGATGTCGAGCGCGAGCGTCGCGCGCCTGTCTCCGTGCTCGCGTTCCTCGTCGAGCAGCTCGCGCACGTCGTTGGTGAGCCCGGAGATGCCGAACAGCCCCGACTGCTTGTTGAGGAGCGTGATCGTCTCTCGCAGGCTCATGCCTTCCTGGAGGGAGATGTGCTCGATGAGAGAGGGGTCGACATCGCCGGATCGGGTGCCCATCACCAGACCTTCGAGCGGGGTGAACCCCATCGATGTCGCGACGGAACGGCCCTGCCTGATCGCGCAGGCCGAGCACCCGTTGCCGAGGTGCAGGGTGATGAGGTCGACGGCCTCGCGAGGCTTGCCGGCAAGCTCGGCGTAGCGCTGGGCGAGATAGGCGTGCGACGTGCCGTGGAAGCCGTAGCGGCGGATTCGGTGGCGGCGGTAGAGCTGGTACGGGACCGCATAGAGATAGGACGTTTCGGGCATTGTCGAGTGAAACGCGGTATCGAACACCGCGACCATCGAAACACCTTCGCCCAGCAGGGCACGAGCGGCCCGGATGCCGCTCAGGTTGGCCGGGTTGTGCAGCGGCGCGAGGTCCATGCAGTCCTCGATCCGGCGGATGACGCCGGCGTCGATTCGGGCGTGGGTGCGGAAGCTCTCGCCGCCGTGTACGACGCGGTGACCGACCGCGTGCACCTCGCCGACGGAATCAATCACCCCGCGGTCGTCGCCCGTACCGTCGTCGGTCCTGACGAGCCATCGCATCACTCGCTCGATGGCGGCGCCGTGGTCGCGGACCGGCTCGGCGAACTTCCAGGCTTCTCGGTGGTGCGGTACATACGCGCACAGGGCCTGCCCGCCGATGCGTTCGACGACACCGTGCGCGAGCCGGGTCTCGGTCACGGAATCCACGAGCTGGAACTTGAGCGACGAGGAGCCGCAGTTGAGGACGAGCACGTTCACTTCGACCCCTCCCGAACGGGGAGACCAGCATAGTGGACAGGAACGGCCCCGTCCTCACCCGCGAGAGGATTGCAAGTACGGGCGGGAAGGGATGCCGCGCCTGGACCGCAACGCACATGTCGAACCCACCAATGCGATCGCGACGAGGTTGGAAGCTTGAATTCGATCAGGCTCCTTCGTCCTTGATCGTGACTGACATGCAGGTGCTCTTGACGTCCGATCCCGAGGGTCCGATGGAGCCGTACGTCCGGCCGATCCGCTATGTGCCGGAGTCGAAGAACATCGAAGAGCTGCTGCTGGAGATGCGTCGCGAGGGCGACAGCGTGGTCGTGGTGACCGCCGGACCCGGAAGGTGAATTTCCCCGCATCGCCCGCGAAGCCCTTCCGTCGCGGCCGCTGAGCGACCGGCCGCGTTTCCGCTGGGGATTCGAGCTGCCGGGAGGGACTGATTCGTGTGCCGGCGCGTGCCGCCGACCGTCGCGTCGAGGCCCGGCGGGCGCCGGGCCTCGATCGCCTGTCGTCGTCTACTTGTGACTGCTCTCGGCTCGCTGCTCGGCCTTGTATGCCACTACGATCGGGATGATGCAGCACACCACGGCAAGCCAGAACCAGAACATGGCGCCACCGTCGAAGTACGTGTAGAACGCCTCGGCGCCTTCCCATGAAGTGATGGGGCTCGTGTCCATGTTTCGCTCTCCTGTTGTCGGCCTGATTCGTACGCTCGTCAGGATTTCTGCAGCAGCTTGGAATCGGTCTGGATGCTCTCCGGATAGGCGGCGTTCTCGATCTCGAGATCGAGGCCCGTCTCCTGCACCGCGTCACTCGAGCGCAGCACTCCGAGCGCCTTGAACAGCCCGCCCAGCACGTAGCCCGGGATGAAGCCGAGCGCCACCATCACGAGCATGCCCATGAACTGGCCGCCGAAGGTCGCGGTGGGGATGGCATCGGAGAACTGCGGGTAGCCCCCGGCGAAGATGCCGACGCCGAGAAGACCGACGATGCCGCAGGTGCCGTGCACCGAGACCGCGCCGACCGCGTCGTCGATACCGAACCTCTCGAGGAGCTTCGCGGACATCGGGCCGATGAGGCCGCCGACGAACGCCAGCACGAAGGTGAAGCCGGGGTAGTACAGGTCCATGCCCGCGGCGACCGAAATGACCCCGCACAGGGCGCCTGACATCATCCAGAACGGATCGCGCGTCATCGTGTAGCACCCGATGATGCCCCCCGCGATACCCATCAGGGTGTTGAAGCCGATCGCGGACAGCGTCGTCGGCATGCCGTAGATGTTGGTCCACTGTGCCGAGCCCCCGTAGAACAGGCAGCCGGCCAGGAAGCCGAAGAACCCGACCACGATCACCATCAGGCCCACCATGGTCATCGGCAGGCTGTGACCGCGGATGATGTTGGCCGAGCCGTCGGCGTTGAAGCGTCCGACCCGCGGGCCGAGGTGGATCAGGACCCCGAGGGCGAAGAAGCCGGAGATGATGTGCACCACCCCGGAGGCACCGAAGTCATGGTAGCCCCACTTGGTGACCATCCAGCCTTCCGGGTGCCAGCCCCAGGAGGCGGACAGGATCCACACCACCGAGCCGAGCACCACGGCGAGGATGATGAACGCCGACAGCCGGATGCGCTCGATCACCGAGCCGGACATGATGGACGCGGTGGTACAGGCGAACAGGGTGAACGCCCCCCAGAACACGCCCGTCGCGTTGTCCGCGAGATTCGGCCCCATCGACGCGCTCCATGGCACCGCGGACGCGCCGGCCTCGAAGTTCGGGATGAAGCCTGCCGTCATCGACAGGTAGATCCACCACCCGAACATCCAGAACGTCGGGATCATGAAGGCGAAGGCGAGAACGTTCTTGGTGCCGGACGCGAGCGTATGCTTCACCCGCGACGCGCCCATTTCGTACATCATGAATCCCGCGTGGATCAGGATCATGATGGCCGTGCACCAGTAGTAGTAGACCTCCAGGTTGATCGTCGTGGTCATGTTGATTGCGGCTTGCAACTCTTCGGGACTCATTCCCTTCCCTCCTCAGGTCGGTTCCACTTCGGTCGGATTTTCGACCCTGGTCGGATCTCCGTACACCCGAATCCGCGGGGGTGGACACGGTCCCCTCAGGCTTGCCGGGCCATTGCGGCATTCTGGAATGCGCGCCGCTCGCGGCCTAGTTCGCCAGCGTGCGCGTCGGCACTTTCTCCTCCCCCGCCACCGACCATCCAGGCCGGAATACAGTGCCGACGACAGGCAGTCCATTGCGCTCGGGACGGAAACGTACAGCAATTTCCGAAGCCTTGACAGTGGCATCCGCCAGTATCGGGGCATATCACGCCGGCCATGCTTTGCCGGGAGTGCGGGCTCTCCCCCGCGCCGAATCCGATGCGGGCCGGAGACCCGCGCACCCGGCTCTGCGAGCGTCACCGATGAGCGTATTCCGGCCGGCCGCGCGGCGCCCTCGAAGATGTCGTCGGGAATCGAGACGGCCGCCTCCATGGCTCAGTACAATCGGGGTCGTGCTCCAGGGACGGGAACGATGACTCGACCGGTTTGTGCAATCGTCGGTGCCGGCGAAGGTCTGGGCCGGGCGCTGGCGGCCCGGTTCGCGGGCGAGCATTTCGACATCGGTCTGATCTCGCGTTCCCGGGAAGGCAGCGGCGCCGCGGCGGAGGCTGCGGGCTCGGCCGACCCGGAGGCGAAGGTCGACTTCTTCGCCGCCGATGCCAGGCAGCCCGAGACCGTCGAGCGGGCGTTGAACGACGTCGCGTCCGAAATCGGCGAGGTGGAAGTCCTCATCTACAACGCCCGCGGGGAGTTCACCCGCCGCGAGCCGTTGGACATGACGTACGCGGAGCTCGAGGAGGTCTACAGGGTGGAGGTGGTCGGGGCGTTTGCCGCGGCCCGCTCGGTGTTGCCCGCAATGCGCAGGCGAGGCGCCGGCAGCGTGATGTTCTCCAGCGCCACCGCGGCCTTTCGCGGCTCGGCCACCCATCCGCTCTACGCCATCGGCAAGTTCGGACTGCGTGCCCTGTCGCAAAGCCTGGCCAAGGCGTACTCGAGGGACGGGGTGCACGTGGTGCACATGAGGCTCGACTGCGACCTGGACGTGCCGTTGATGCGCGAGCGCTACGGCGACGGCTACGCGAACGCCCACCTGGCCGACCCCGATGCGGTGGCGCAATCCTACTGGTGGGCCCACAACCAGCCGAAGTCCGCGTGGAGCAACGAGATCGAGGTTCGGCCCCACACCGAGAGCTGGACCTACTGACCGCCGGCGCCACACCGAAGAACTGTACTTGCCGAGATCCGGCCGCTCCGTTTGCCGCGGCCCTGAAATTCCCGACGTCTCTCCGACCGGAGCCACCCATGACCAACAAAGCGAGCTGTCTCTGCGGCAGCGTCACCTGGGAGATCACGACCGAGCCGTTCCAGGCCTTCAACTGTCACTGCAAGCTGTGCCGCAAGGCGCACGGCTCCGCGTTCGGCACCTACTGGTTCATGCACCCGGACGAGTTCCGCTGGACCGGCGCCACCGACACCATCGTCCACTACCGTTCGTCGCACCTGCTGACCCGGAGCTTCTGCGGCACGTGCGGCTCGGTGGTGCCCTATCCCAGCGATGCCAGGGACCACATCGTCTCCCTCGGCGGCTGTCACGACCGGGGGAAGAAATCCGACTGCAACATCTTCGTCGCCCACAACGCGCCATGGCACGACATTACCGGGCCGTTGCCGCGCCACGACGACTACCCGCCCGAGACCGGCTATCCGCGGGTGGAAGAAGAGCCTCTGCCACCCGACCCTGAAGGCGTGGTGCGCGGAAGCTGCATGTGCGGCGCGGTCGAGTTCCATCTCACCGAGCCGTTCAGGGTGGTGCACAACTGCCACTGCTCGCGATGCCGCCGGGCCCGGGCCGCGGCACACGCGACCAACGGAGTGGCGGCGGTCGACGCGGTGCGTTTCGTCAGGGGCAAGGAGCGCCTGAAGAGCTACAAGCTGCCCGAGGCGAGGTTCTTCACCCAGGTCTTCTGCGACGTCTGCGGCTCGAAGATGCCGCGGATCGACCCTGACCGCGGCATCGCGATCGTTCCCCTCGGTGCGCTGGACGATGATCCGGGGACGAAAGCGGCGGACCACATCCATGTCGCCAGCAAGTGCGAATGGCATGACATCACCGACGCTCTGCCGGTGTTCGATGAGGGACCGGTCGCGGGCTGAGTCGGCCGGCGGACCAATCCCTAACTGCCGGCAGAGCGGGAATTGACAGGTTGTAGCCAACTGGCTACGTTGTGTGCATGGTCGACGTCCGCAAGACGGAGGTCTACGCAAGGTGGCTGGACGGCTTGCGGGACGTTCGGGCCCGGGCTCGCGTCCTGGTTCGAGTCGAGCGGCTGGCGGCGGGAAACCCGGGGGATATGAGGCCCGTGGGCGAAGGGGTCTCGGAGCTGCGGATCGACTACGGGCCGGGCTACCGGGTGTACTTCAAGCGGCAGGGCGGCACGATCGTCGTTCTGCTGGCCGGCGGGGACAAGCGCACGCAAGGCCGGGACATCGAGACCGCGTTGCGTCTCGCACGAAACCTGTAGGTGGAGATCATGACCAGGACCGTTACCTCACCCTACGACGTCGCCGAGCACCTCCGCACGCGGGAGGAGATGGCCGCGTACCTGGAGGCGTGCATGGAGGAGGCCGACGGCGACGCCGCGTTTATCGCGAAGGCGCTGGGCGACATCGCCCGCGCGAAGGGCATGTCGCAAGTGGCATGCGATGCGGGGCTGTCCCGGGAAAGCCTCTACAAGGCGCTCTCGGGAGAACGCAATCCAACCCTGGACACGGTTCTCAGGGTCGTCGGCGCGCTCGGCCTGAAGTTGCGCGCCGAAGCGGTGCCCGAATCGGATGTGGCGGCACAGGGCGTACCGGCACATCGCTGAAACCGGAGTGCTGCTCCACCAAGTGGGCGGACGCCCCACGCCAATCCGAAGCTCGTGCGCGCCTACGTCAAGCGGCTGCAGCGCAACGAGGTGTAGCGGCGCCGACTGATTCTCCCGCATCGAATTGAATCGAATTGGGGGAGTGAGACGCCTTCGGTTTCGAGCCGTTGGTGAAACTGCGAAAAGTGCTCGCTTCCCGTCAGATCCACTCGCATCGATGGCTTCCGAGCGGCGCGGCCGGAAGCGTGAGCTCCGGGGGAGTCTCCGGCAACTGCTCCGCGTTGCGCACCGAGGTCATCTCGCCGAACGCGGTCCGGCGTCGTTCCAGGCGGTCGGCTACGGTCGCCAGGTTGGGGTCCGGCGCGGACAGACCGTCGATGCGCCCGAGACCGTCGAGCCAGCGGCCGGTGGCGGCGAGCGAAACCCGCACCAGCCAGCTTCCGCCCAGGGTCGCCCGCCGCGCGAGGCCGGCCATGGCCCCGAACGCGGCCAGGTAGCCCGTGCTGTGGTCGAGCGCCTGACAGGGCAGCGGCACCGGCGTCTCGATGCCCTTCGCCTCGCTGCCCTCGGTCACGATGCCGCTGGCGGTCTGCACGAGGCTGTCGAAGCCGTGGCGACCCGCCCATGGCCCGGTTTCTCCCCACGCGCTCAGCGTGACGTAGACGATCCCCGGGCGGCGCTCCGCCACCACCTCCGGCGCATAGCCGAGCGACGCCAGCCCTCCGGGACGGAATCCCTGCACGAACACGTCGGCGTCCTCGACCAGTGCATCGAAGGCCCGGCGGTCGCGGGCGTCGCGCAAATCCACGTGCGCGCAACGTTTCCCCCTGCCGCCGTCCATTGCGAGCACCGGCACCTCGGGGAGGTGCGGGGGATGAATGCGCAGCACGTCCGCCCCGTGGGCGGCAAGGGTGCGGCCGCAAATCGGGCCTGCGATGACCCGGGTGAGATCGGCCACTCGCACCCCGGAGAGCGGCCGGTTGCCCGCCGGCAGCGGACACGGAGGCGCGTCGCCCAGCCGTTCGATCTCCAGTACGGGAACGGTAGCGAGTGCCACGCCTTGCGGATGAGCCGCCCACTCCCGGGGGGTGCGCTGCGCGTAGCCGGGCAATCCTCGTGCGGCGAGCGCGTCTTCGAGCTCGAACGCGTCGGTCCGCGCGATGGCGCTCGCGATCTCGCCGTTGGCGTCCTCGCAGCCGAGCGTGCGCAGGATCCCTGCGCGATGGTGTGGATAGACCATGTGCACCTGCATCCACCGCCCCGACCTGTCGCGGAAGTACGACTGCGCACGGTGCGGCCCCTCGACCGGTGAACCGTCGATTCGAAGGTAGCGTTCGCTGCGATACGCGATTGCGGCATTGCGCATCGCCACCCGGACCGGCTGCGCGTTGCCGGTGCGCAGACGCCACAACTCGCTCGCGGCCAGTCCGGCCGCGCCGATGCAGGCGCTCGCCGCGGTTCCGATCGGAAACACGGAAGGGAGCGCGGGCTCGGCGCCGGTCAGCTCGATTCGGTCGAGTGCGCGGCGGTCGCAGTCCGAAAGGGACCAGAGCCCTTCGAGCGCGTCACGCACGGGGACCGCGCATCGATCAGTCAGTTCCGACATGGAGGTCTCTCTTCGAGATTTGTATCGGCTCTGCGAAAGTGGAGGCGTCGAGACAACATTCATGTCATGGCGAATTTCTCTATCTGTCCGAATCCACCCCGGACTGGTCCGCCGGATGACAGTCATGGTTGGACTGTCCCTTTGGCGAAGCCGTGGTCGGCGCAGGGAACCCGCGCGCCAGGGGATTCAAGCTCCGCGTGCGACTGCGTGTTGGACAGATGGTCCCTGTCTCGAACCTCGCGGCGGGGCAGTGCAGCCATACGCAAGAAGTCTTCGCCGGTCTCCCGATGGAAGGGGAATCATGGCTCCGGTGCCGGCCGGACGGCAGCGTCGGGACGGCCCATGAAGTCGAAGTCGCAGCCGCTGTCGGCTCCGGTCACGGTTTCGAGGAAGAGGCGGAGGTAGCCGCGCTCCGACCCCGGGTGGGGCGGGGGCGGCGACCATCGCTCCCGCCGCGCCGCGATCTCCTCCTCCGGCACCAGCAGGTCGAGGCGCCGCGCGCCGACGTCGAGCCGGATCCGGTCGCCGGACTCGACGAGGGCGAGCGGCCCCCCGATCGCGGACTCCGGGGTGACGTGCAGCACGATGGTGCCGAACGCGGTGCCGCTCATGCGGGCGTCCGAGAGCCGCACCATGTCCTTGACGCCGCGCGTCGCGAGCTTCTTCGGGATCGGGATGTAGCCCGCCTCCGGCATGCCGGGTGCGCCCTTCGGCCCTGCTCCGCGGAGCACGAGAACGTCTTCCGGTGCGACGTCGAGATCCGGGTCGTCGACGCGCGCCGCGAGGTCGGCGAGCGAATCGAACACCACCGCGCGCCCCGTGTGCCGGAGCAGGCCCGGCGAGGCGGCGGAGTGCTTGATGACCGCCCCGCCGGGGGCGAGGTTGCCGCGCAGCACCGCTATTCCCCCCGACGGGTGGATGGGGTCGCTCCGGGTCCGGACCACCGTCTGCCCGGGCACCCGATCGCCGAGCTCGATGTTCTCGCCGAGGGTGCGACCCGACACGGTGGTGGCGGCGGTGCGCAGTTCCGAGCGCAGCTCGCGCAGCACCGCGTTCAGCCCGCCCGCGTCGTGCAGGTGCTCCATGTAGTGGTCGCCGGAGGGCTTCAGGTCCACGAGGACCGGCACCCGGCGTCCGATCGCATCGAACTCTTCGAGGTCGATCCCGATCCCGAGCCGGCCGGCGACGGCGGTGATGTGCACGAGCGCGTTCGTCGAGCCGCCGATCGCCTGCAGGGTGACGAGCGCGTTGTGGAACGCGTCGGGGGTCATGATCCGCTCCGGGCGGAGGTCCTCGGTCGCGATCTCCACGGCCCGCCTTCCGGTGCGCTCGGCGAAGCGCTCCCGGTCCGCGTGCACGGCGGGGATGGTCGCGCCCCCCGGCAGCATCATGCCGAGCGCTTCGGTCATGCAGGCCATGGTGCTCGCGGTCCCCATCACCATGCAGGTGCCGGCGGTGGGGGCGAGCCGGTCGTTCACGTCCTCGATCTCGGTGTCGTCGAGCTCACCCGCCCGGTACATGCCCCAGAAGCGGCGGCAGTCGGTGCACGCCCCGAGCCGCTCGCCGCGCCAGTGCCCGGTCATCATCGGGCCGGTGGGAAGGACGAGGGCGGGCGCGTTCGCGCTTGCGGCGGCCATGAGCTGGGCGGGAATGGTCTTGTCGCAGCCGCCGATGAGAACCACCGCGTCCATCGGCTGGGCCCGCACCATCTCCTCGGTGTCCATCGCCATGAGGTTGCGGAGGAACATGCTGGTGGGGTGCGAGAACGACTCGTGAAGCGAGATGGTGGGGAAGGCCATCGGCAGTCCGCCCGCGAGCATCACTCCGCGCTTCACGGCTTCGACGAGCCGCGGGACGTTCGCGTGACAGGCGTTGTAGTCGCTGCCGGTGTCCGCGATGCCGACGATCGGGCGGTCGAGCGCGTCGTCGGAGAAGCCCATCGCCTTGATGAACGCCTTGCGCAGGAAGAGGGAGAAGTCCTCGTCGCCGTAGCGGGTGAGGCCCTTGCGCATCCCTCGGGGGGTGGTTCCGTCCGTCATCTTCCGTCGCCGTCCGCCGCTGCCGAGTGGCCGCGAAGCCTACCATCGCCGCCCGTCGTCTCCAGAGCCCGTCGTGTCCGCAGCCCGCCGTCTCCGGAGCCCGCCGTCTCCGGAGCCCGTCGTCTCCGGAGCCCGTCGTGTCCGCTGAAGTTCTCCGCATGAAGTCTTCGCAGTCATGGGTCTTGCCGGTAGTCCAACGCTTGCGCAGCACGCGCAAGCTCGACCACCTCCACGCCCTCCCCCCGCCTTCGCGGGGGCTAAAGGCGCGAATCGGCGAGGTATGCGGGCCAGGGCTAGTCCCGCGGCACGTACCGCAGCGGATCGCAGGCCTCGATGACCTCGCGCCCCTTGTAGTGCTCCACCAGGCTGGCGACCTCGATCAGCGACAGGGACAGGAGGAAGAGACGCCGCTCCGGGGTCGGCATGTCGCCGCCGGAAAATTCCTCCAGGTGGTCAATCATCGCGTCGAGTCGCGGAATTACGGCATCGTGGAAGGCTCGAATTTCGTCCATCGAGGCCGCCACCTTCTTCTCGGTCCGCGCGCGCTCCGGCTCCAGCGCCCAGTCGACGAACGGCGGAGGTCCTCGAACATTTCGGGCAGGGCGGGCTCGGCCACGACGTCTCGTCCTTGCTCCATGCGGACGCCTCCCACGCGCTCCGGGAGGACGCGACGTGGTCCTCCAGATCCTTGAGCTGGATTCCCGGGAGCGCGGGACGAGCATCGAAGGCATACAATGCAGCGTTCAATCTACACGTAGTGAAATGCTCATGGCGCGGAAGATTGGAATCCGAAGGGCGGAGGAGCTCGCGACGGCCCTGGCCAGACCGACGGGAAAAACCAGGACGCAGGAGGTCACCAGGGCGCTGCACGACCGCCTGGAACGTACTCGCCGCCGGAACACCGGCCGGAGCCTTGCCGGTGAGCTTGACGACATCGCCCGGCATTGCGCGTCTCTGCCCGTCCTCGACGACAGGGCGGCCGAGGACATTCTCGGATACGACGAACGCGGCTTGCCGACCTGATGGTCATCGACACATCGGCGTTGATTGCGATCGACCAGGAGAGTTCGGATCCTGCCTTGATCCATCGGCGGCCAAATGGCGCGGAGCCGCGGTCGAAACCGAAGGCACGCACGACATCCGGGGTAGACTGAGCCGACCATTCAATCAGGCTCGCGAGGAGGTGTCCGATGCAGGATCGCTACCCCGGACACGTTGGAGACGGGCAAGCGCCGGGATCCGATCCGGTGGTCGATGCGTACAAGCGCCATGTCGACCGCACGCTTCTGCGGCAGAACCTCCGACGTACCGTGACGGAACGGGTCGAGAACCTGGTCGCCCTGCAGCGCCTGGCGGCGGAAGCGCGACGGGCCGGACAATCCCGGCGGAGCGCCTCGACAAGCACGAAGAGATGCTGACCTGGTATGGGAAGCCCTTCGACCGCGACGATATCGACGAGCGCTACGTGCGCATGGCGCTCACCACCATCGCCAACCGTCGGCGCGGCGCCCTGACGCGCCATCGCGCGAGCGCGCGGTGACTCCGCAAGTCGGCCGTTGAACCTCGTGCATGCCTATGACCCGGGCCCACGACGAAGAGAATCATCCGCTCTCCGAGCGCGGCATCGAGCAGCAGAACGAGGGGCTCCTGCGTCGCTATCGGGACTTTCGCCGCGGCGCCGATGCGGTGACTGCGGCCTGGCGGGCACATCCGGAGGTGATCGCGGTCTCACTGATCGGCTCCGCAGCGCGAACACCCTGGAAGGAGGTGCCCCGCTTCGGACCGTACCGGCGCGCGCGGGTCGCGCTGTGGCACGAGTGCAAGGATGTCGATCTCGCCGTGTGGCTCCACCACCTGGACTCGCTCGACGTACTGCGCCGGGCCAAGGCCCGGGCGCTACGCACCCTGTGGGACGAGGCAGCCATCGGCATCGCATCGCACCAGGTCGACGTGTTCATTCTCGAGCCCGGCACCGACCGCTACCTCGGACGGCTGTGCGATTTCAACGCCTGTCCCAAGGGGAAGGCGGAATGCCGGGTCCCGGGCTGCGGGGATGTGGCGCTGCTGCGTCAGCACGAGGGGTTCGGATGGCGACCGGAGAGTGTGGCCGAGGGCCGTGCGGTCCGGTTGTTCGAACGCGCGACGGGGCTGCAGCGCCGTGCGAGCGATCTGCCGCTTCTCGAGGTCGATGCTGGGTGACGGAGTGTCGGACGAAATGTGGATTCTGTCGCAGCCTTCTGACCGGCTACGGTAAGGTTAGTGCGAGCGATGCGTGTTCAGGAAATTGAGAACCTCCTGCTGGGCCTCTCGCGCCTCGAGTAGTTCATGTCGAGTGCTCAAGTGACCTGTCGAGTAGACAACGGAGCGGCTGCCATTCGACAGATCCAAGAAAGGACGGCAGTCGCCCTTGGTCCATGGAGTTTGGAACCAGGGGTCTTTGGCTCCGACCAGGGCCAGGACCGGCTCGGTGTCGGGTGCGTTGACGCCTTTGTACTCGGACCAGCCAGCGTGGCAAGTCCAGCCCTCGATGATCCGGGCTCGCAACGAGTGCTCCGGACGCGATGACGCGAATGTTGCCGTTGTGATCCCTCCTTGGCTGAGTCCCATGAGGAAGACGTTCGATTCGTCGACCCATGGAAGGGTCTTCGCCTTGGCGATAGCGTAGCCAGCATCGTATTGGCGCATTTGTAGTGTCGGGCGGTACATCCCGCCCTCGAACGTGGCTGCACGGCAGGACTGCGGATACTTGAGCCGGGCAAAGCTCGCCGGGGCAATTGCGGCGTAGCCGTTGCGGGCCAGAACGTTGATTCGAGCTTTCGTGCCGGGCCAGATTCCGGTGCAACCGTGCATGTAGATCACCGTAGGCCAAACACCCTCGGATAAGGCGCCGCCCTCACCGAGCTTGGCGATTGTAGTGCTGATGTAGCCTCCCCCCGACCTTGGGATGCGAACCAAGGCAGCTTGCCACGCTCGTTCCATCTCGGTGGGGTCCGACCAATCCGATGGGCGCATGTCCGAAGGATCGGTGAACACCTTGGTACTGTTGTGCAAGCCGGTCGTAGCGCACCCCGACAAAGCCAACAGGACGACCATGGCCGTGAAAAGTTGGATAGGCATCTGCATAGTCTGAAATTCTCTCGCGCGTTGAGAGCGAGGTATCGGAATGGCTGCGCCAGCTCCGATCATGGTCACTAATCTTGGCCCGGAATTCAATCGGAAACGTTCAAGGTCGATTTCTGTGAGCGCTAAATCCAGCGCAGCCGTATTTGGCCGATGAGGCATTTCGCGAATTGAACTGAACGGCGTTCCGCGGCGCGACGCCTTGCCCGCCGTCAGTAGGTGACTTTCTCCAACTCCAGGTGAGTCGATGATTCGGCGCTCTGCCGCGCTGCGAAGTCATCGATCCCCCCGATTCTCTTCTCCCGTCGTTTCGCGATATCCGCTGTCGTGAGCACCGGTGGGCGCCTCCGCCGGTGTGTCTTCGTACCCGACCACACCTCAGTCCCCGACAACCCTGCAATTCACTCTCTACGACAAAATGCGCGGAAAAGGGGTTTTGCGAGGCCGCCCACCGCGCACCGTCCGAGGCCGTTGCGGAACCGCGACAGGCGGCGGATCCAGCGGCAACCGGTCAGGGCGGTGAGCTCGCGAGCTGCCGGTCCCGTTTCTTCACCCAGTGGCGCCGGCGCTGGAACGGGTAGCCCGGAAGCGATACCCGGCGCCGGCTCTCACCCGCGAAGAGTCCGGCGAAGGACACCGCGAGACCCGCTTCGTACGCCCGTGCCACCGCCTCCGGGAAGTCACCGCTGCGCTGCCCCGTCTGCGGCTCCGTCTCCGGCCTCGGCCGTCGAAGGCTCGATATCACTACCGGCGCCCGTGCATCGGTCCCGGCGGCGCTTGCGCCGTCCGCCGATGCCGGCCACGCGCGGGCAATCGTCGGTCCGAGCACCGACGACGGACCGACTTCGACGACCACGTCGACTCCCAGCTCCGCCAGCGTCGCAATGCAGGGTTCGAATGCGCCCGGTTCGCGCGCCTGCCGCCGCCAGTACGCCCCGTCGAGCGCTTCGCCGGGCTCTAACGCCCGGCCTGTCAGGGTGGTAAGGAGGGTTCGAGACGGCGGCGCGATCGCGACGCCTTCGAGGGCCGCGTCGAGGTCGTCGAAGGCCGCGGATCGTGACTCGGCCGCGGACG
>MKWU01003266.1_pt1 | contig 21890 bp, 13 predicted proteins | sample 809101 | NCBI WGS metagenome assembly MKWU01 (sample SAMN05860141, study PRJNA318959) | sponge metagenome | host: Aplysina aerophoba | place: Slovenia: Piran, Adriatic Sea, Gulf of Piran | collected 2013-05-07 | reverse complement strand
AGACCGAGCTCATTCCGCACCGGATAGGCGCGACGGTCCTCCTTGCGCCGATAGGACTGGCGCGCGTATTCCACCTCGCCGGCAAACACCCGGTCCCAGTCGACGCCGGCCACCATGGCCCGCACCTGGGCGGCCGTTAGCCCCGCGGCATAGCTGCCGCCGACAAGCCCGCCCATGCTGGTTCCCGCGATCGCATCTACGGGAATCCGATGCTCTTCAAGCCATTCGAGCACGCCCACGTGGGCGAACCCGCGCGCGGCGCCTCCACCGAGCGCCAGCCCCACGCGGGGCCGATCCGCGGGCTGCTGCGCGTGCGCCACGGGTCCAGCTGCCACCGTCACGGCCGCCTGCAACAGGAGACAGAGGAGCAGAGGACACCGCGGCGGTAGTCGCCGGAAGCGTTGGCCCGCAACCCCATCCTCGACGCCCGCAGGCAGCTTCCTCATCGCGACTTCCTTTCCGTGGTGCGACAGTGTACCTCAGGCGTTGCTTCACCATGCTTGAGTGAACGCAACCCGGTCTCCGCATCACTTGATGCCAAATGTGCCGCCCGCGATGGCATCCCGGAGGCGTCGGTGCCTCCGAGTCGGTGTCGTTGCCCGGAGCCGCGCGGACTCAACACGGACACACTGTCCGACCACGGGGGCGCGCCATGCCCGGGTCAGCGCCGCCATGCCGCAGCGTCCGGTATCCCGCGGCTGAACAGCACGTCGAGGCGAGTTCCGACGCCTTGCCCCACTGCGCGCTCGGCGGCCTGGGTCGCAGGCGGCGGGTCGCGCAGGATTCCCCGAATCTGCCCGGTTTGCGGGTTGCGCAGGATGGCCACCGGCATGTTGCTATCTCCGTCGAGGGTCGCCGACCCGCCGGGTCCGGTCAGGCTGATGCTGGCCAAATTCTCTTCCCACTCGGTCCGCACCGGCAGCACAAAGGCGAACGACGAGCTCCCGTCGCCGTCGGCCGTCTCCGGCATGGCGAAGCGGAGGAAGAAGAGTTGCGTTCCCGTTTCCGTCCGCCCGGAAACCTGGTATTCGCCCGCGGAATCGGGAAGCGCCGCCGGTGCCTCGACGATGAAGGCCGGTTCGAGATAGGGCACGGCGTCGGCGTTCACGCCGCCCCACAGGAGGAGCGACCGGTCAGCGGCGACCGCTGCTGCGGGTGGGCCTTCGTCCAACATGCGATACCGCAGTGCGTTCGTGAAATGGAAGTCGCTGATCCACGGCTTGTCGCTATTCCAATCACAATAGGTCATCAGGTCACCAACAGTGGGAGGCACGAGACGCTCGGCAGCGAAGTCGTAGCCCCACACGCCGATGGTGCCGTTCGGGTCAGGGTACGCCGGGTCTTCGTCACCGGGGGCGCACCCCGCGTGCTGCAGGCTCATGTTATGCCCAAGTTCGTGCGCGATCACGTACTCCGACCGAGCGCCCCGGTCAAGCGTCGAGAAGCTCGCTCGGCTCCGAGTCCCGTTGGCTACTCCGTCGATTCCTGGGAACTCGCCGGTCATGGTCCCCAGGTAGTATCCCCGACCACCCTCAAGGACTCGAATCGCTTCCGTCTCGTCAACCAGTTTGAAGGCATTGTTGTGCGACGTGACCACAGGTTCGTGTGCCGTCACCACAAGTCTCCCAATCGGTAACAGGTTCCGGGTCATGCCAAGTAGCTCGTGGCCGTGCGGGTCTTCAACCATCGCGGCGGTTTTCTCCAGCACCAGGGAATCCGGCTTCGAACTCCACAGGAACGGAATGACGGTGAGGTGAAAGACGGACATATCCGTGACGTCTACTGAGAGACGACCCGTCTTCGGAATCCGCTGTGCCACCCCCAACCCCGGATCCAGCGTGCCGTCCGGGTCGACCTCGATCACCATCTCGAGTCCCGGCTGGATCACGTGGCCCGGTATCTCAGCGTTCGCCGACTTGGAGAGCCGGCTCTCGTCCACCTCCGTCGGCATGGGGTCGGACTTGCCCGGGATTTCCACGACATGCGTCTCACCGCCATTGCGGTAGAAGCGCGCCCGGACGCCGGGAATCCCCGTGGCGGTGGCCTGCCCAGCTGTCACAAAAACCCGGAGCAGCGCCTTCTCGCCCGCGACCAGCGGGACCGGGTATTCCCGCGACTGGACCGCCTGGGTCAAGTAGGCTGCTGGCGGTCCGTCCTCCGCGCACGGTGCGATCCGGAGCTTGGGTACGCCTTCCAGCCAAGACTGGAAGTTCGGGTCCGATGGCGCGCACAGGTCCGTGCCCCCGGCCAGGAGCGCTTCGAGCTGATCCAGCGCCGCTAGGTCGCCGGGAAGCGGCCCGGACATAGCCAGGTTGTTGCCGATGGACAGTTCCCGAAGGCTCGACATTCCGCCGAACTCGGGGGGCACCGGACCCTCCAGATCGTTGTAGTCGAGGAGCAGCTGTTCCACGGTCGTCAGGTTGCCCAATGAAGGCGGGAGAGAACCTGTCAGGGCGTTATGGTCGAGCGCCATGAGAGTCACGCTTGGCAGTTCGCCGAGGCCTTGCGGGATCGGGCCGGTGAGGTCGTTATCCGAGAGTCCCAGGAGTTCCAGGTTGGCGAGGTTGCCGAGTTCGGAGGGAATCTCGCCCGTCAAGTCGTTTTCGTTGAGCCCCAACGACTCCAAATGGGAAAGATTTCCGAGTTGCCCCGGGATGGAGCCCGTCAGGTCGTTTTCCACCAGGTCCAGCCGCCGGAGGCTGGTGAGACCGCCGAGGGCGGGCGGGATGGAGCTTGTCAGCGCGTTCCTATTAAGCTCCAGCACCTGCAGGTCAGCGAGTGTCCCCAGTTCCGGCGGTATTGAGCCCGTCATGGCGTTTCGACTAAGGTTCAGCCGATGCAGGTTAGCGAGTTTCCCCAGTTCCGGCGGGATGGAGCCCGACAAGCCCGTGCCTGGGGCGTCCAGGGTAGACAGATTGACCAGGTTGCCGAGTTCGGGGGGGATCTGTCCCATACCGTCATTGAAGCTCAGGCCGAGATGACGAAGGTTGGTCAAATTGCCAAGCTCCGCCGGAATCGGCCCAGTCAGCTCGTTAGCGGCCACCCTCAGCGACCCCAATTGCGAAAGATCTCCGAGCTCGGGGGGAATCGGGCCAGTGAGGTCGTTCGCAGTGAGCTCAAGCCGGGTCAGGTTGGCGAGGTTGCCCAGCTCCGGGGGGATCGGGCCCTTAAGGTTGTTGTCGTAGAGCGATAGCTCGGTTACCCGGTCCTCGCCGTCAACCCGGACTCCGTGCCATTGCCCAAGCGGGGCATCGGTGAGCCAGTTGGCGTTGGTAGTCCAGTCGTCCCCCCCGGTCGCGTGGTAGAAGATCTCAAGGATCTCCCGTTGCGTTAGCGGGGCGCACTGCTCCCCGGTGCTCTCATGCGAAGAGATTCCGTTCAACCACTCGCGGAAGGAAGCGTTGGCCGGGGTGCATAGCCCTGTCCCCGCATAATGAAGCGCGCTCAGAGAAAGGCGGGCCAGCGAGAGCGGAAGGCGGCCGGATAGCCCGGGATTGGTACCGACCCTCAGCACGGTCATGTGAGCCATCGCGCCCAGACTGTTCGGGACTCGTCCGGCGAGTCCGTTCCCGGTCAGGTCGACCGCGGTCACTCGGCCCAAGGAATCGGCGCTGACGCCGTGCCACTCCTCGACAGCGCCGTTCCCTGGCCAGCCCGTCGATTCGGTCCAGTTCGTGCCGCCAGCCGTTTGATACAGCCGCTTCAGCGCGGCCATGTCGGCGGCGTTGCAGAGAATGACCTCCGCGTCGTCGTCCCGGTATTCGATTCCCCGCAGCCATGCGACGAAAGTGGAGCTTCCGGGCACGCAGAGACTCTCGTTTCTCCCCACCAGGAAGCCAAAGAGCCGGTCGAGTCGCAGTAGGCCTTGAGGGATGGGGTCGGAAAGCCTGTTGCTGTTGAGGAACAGTCCTGTAAGGTTGGACAAGTTGCCGAGTTCGGACGGGATCGGGCCGGTCAGTTCGTTCGACGACAGGTCCAGCCACTCCAGGTGAGCGAGGCCGCCGAGTGGGGGAATCGGGCCTGTCAGTCGATTGAGTTCAAGATTGATGGTCCGGAGCCCGGACAACTCGCCGAGCCAAGCAGGGATCGCGCCAGTCAGCCAATTGCTGTAAAGCTCGAAGCTCTCGAGTGCCTTCAGGTTTGCCAACTCGGACGGGATAGGGCCGGTCAATTTGTTACAGCACAAGCCAAGGCCTTTCAGATTCGCGAGCTTGCCCAGCTCGGGCGGGATGCTGCCCGACAGCCCAGTCTCATCCAGGCTCAGATAGGTCAATTGGGTGAGTTCGGCGAGCGATGCCGGGATCGGACCGGTCAGGTTGTTGCTGTCGAGGTACAGCCGGTTCAGACTGGCGAGTTGCCCCAGCTCGGACGGAATCGGACTGGTCAGGCTGTTACCGGCCAGATCGAGCTGCTCCAAGCTCTGAAGGTTGCCCAACTCCGACGGGATCGGACCGGTAAGGCTGTTACGCCCGAGGTCCAGCGTTCTGAGACTGGCGAGGTTGCCGATTTCGGCCGGGATCGGTCCCGAGAGGCCATGCTCTACATACTCCCTTCGGTCAGAATCCCACCGGCCCCTGAGATTGAGGCCGACGACACGTCCGGAAGCACCCGTATCCACCCCGTACCACTCTGCTAGCGGCGCGTCTGTCAGCCAGTTGTCGGAGTCGACCCAGTTGGGACCGTCGGTCGCCTGGTAGAGCGCCACGAGCGCCGCCCGGTCGGGGTTGTCGGTCACCGTCACCGTTGCGCTCCCCGACGCTGAACCCGCCGTCGCGGTGATCGTGGCCGTCCCGTTTGCGTCCGCCGTCACCAGTCCGGACGCGCTCACCGTCGCCGCGGCAGGGGCGCTGCTCGTCCAGCTCACTGCGGCCCCGGCCATCACGTTGCCGTCCTGGTCGCGTACCTCGGCCGAAAGCTGCACGGTCTCATCCAACGCCATCAGCTGGGCGGTCGCGGGCGTGACCGTCAGCGTCGTCGCGCGGGGCGGATCAGCGGCCGGTGGTTCCGTGGCGCCGTCGCCGCAAGCGGCCGCGTGGGCGGCTACGGCCAGCAGGACGAGCAGCGGCATGAGGATGCGCGGACGGGTCATGGCAATGATCTCGGCGGCGTGGCAGAATCCGGTCAGCTTTTTCGCTCGTTGCCCGGAGTGGTGGACCGAGAATGCGCGGCTCTGAAGGCGCGCGTCAACGGTGGGAATGCCATGCGCCAGTAGTCAAATGAATACTGGTAACTACTGTTATGGTAGGCACTTCCAGCGATCGAGCATTCTGATGTCCGTCTCGCCCCCGGCTCACCGCGGTGACCGGGCGAGCACAAGTCACCTTGTGGTGCCGACATCAGGGGTCACCGCTCGAACCTTCCCCGCCACGCTCGGGGCCGCGGGGACGGGGCAGCTGGGGGGGAACGGAGGTTGTGGTCCGGCCGCGCTCCCGACCCCATGTCGGTTCGCGCTCCCTCATCTCCCGCGCCCACCGCTCCGCGTCACGAAGCCCCCTTCGGTACGCCTCGCGCACCTTACGCTCGATCTGCCGGGCGCTGTCGGCGTGCGCCTTGCCCAGCGCGGCCCGATCGCCCTTGTGGTACCGGTCGAGATCCTCGCGCCAGCCCTCGACTAGGTCCTCCCGGCCCCGGACCGCCCCAGCCAGCTCTCGGAACGAGCGTTCGGTCCGCCAGATCCGGTGGCGGCCTAGCAGGGGAGCGGCACTCCCGGTCGAGCCTCCGCCGGGTGCCCTCCTGCCGCTTGTGCAGCTCGGCCCATTCTTTCCACGCCCGGGTTTCGAGCCGCCAGAACCCCAGCCAGCGCCGGTCCTCGCCCGTCTTCCCAAAGCCGCGCCTCGGCACACCGCTGACTGGATTGAAACCTCTTGCGGATGAAACCCGTAGAATGTCGCCCTTCGGGTCACCGAAGGGTGGAAGGGGCAACACGATCAGACGAGGCGAAACACCGGAGGAGACGCACGTAGTCAGATTGATCCATCCCACGGCGGAACCGGTGCCTGTGCCCATCGACGGGGGCGTTGGCGAGATCAGTCGCCGCTCCGCCTTCAGGAGTACATGGATGGCCCGGCATCGCTGGCCACCATCCCACCGTTCGCCGCGCTTCGGGAGGCCCGTCTGAACGGGTTCTCCAGAGCGCCTGCGGTGGTGCGCCGCCACTGTATTGGCGGCAGCCGACGACGGGTCTCGGACACGTCGCCGACGGGCTGGTCGGGCACTGTTAAGGCGTCGAGCCAGCCTACCCAACAAATGCTATGAAGTCTGCATCTGCCTGTGGTATTTGGCGTTACGAGGTTGGAGGTCGTGATTCCCGCTGAATGGTTGCCGCCGATTCGGATCAGCCGCCGCCGTTGCGTCGGCGGTTGTCCAGAGCCTTCCTGAGTTGTACCGCACTGGGTTGCTGATAGCACCGCAGCACCGTCTGAGCCTTCTTCCAGCCGCCAAGCTCGCAAAGCACCTTCAGCGGCAGGTCCATGAGATCGGACGCGAACTTGCGACGGAGCGAGTGCCAGCCCCGTCCCCGCCTCGGCTCCAGTCCCGCGAGGGTCTCGGCCCTCTTCCACCACTGAAACGCGCAAACGCGGCTCATGCACCGCGTCGCATCGCTCGACGAAGGCAGTACCGGCGCGTCACCCGTACCGGTACCCATCCTTCGCGCCACCTCCAAGGCGGCGACCGCCTCGGCGGTCAGTGGCGTAACGTGCTCGTACCCCGTCTTCTCATGCTCGGCGCGCCACCGGACCTCGCGGCCCTCGATGTCGATGTCTCCCCAGCGGAGGCCGCGGATGGCACCGATCCGGTGCCCGGTTTCGTGCGCGAGCACGAGCGCGACATGGAACCGCCACCCCACCTGCCGGGACACCCCGAGCATCGCCCGGTACTCGTCCTCGCTGAGGACGACCCGGTTGGGATTCTTCTCCTTGGGCTTCCTGAGGCCCTTGAGCGGGTTGGAGTCGAGGAGCAGCCGTCCGTGTTCGTCCCTCGACCTTGCGGCCCAGTTGAGCACCGTCATCAGGAACGTCAGATCCCATTCGATCGTCCGGTTGCCCACCGGCTTGCCCGAGCGTCCGGCCCTGCCTGCCCGCCGCGCTTGGATGAAGCGGTCCCAATCACGCTGCGAGAGTGTCCCGGGTCTTCGGTCCCGTCCGAAGAAGCGGAGGAACATCCTGGTCGTGACCCGGTCGCGCTGTCGCGTCCGCCTCCCCTTCGTGGGCGTCACCTCTTCGCCGTAGATTTCAAAAAGCGTGCCCAGAGTGAGCGGCTCGGGCTTGGCTTCCGCCGCGCCGTTGGGCTCATGAACCGCGAAGCCCGCGGCGGCCTCGTCGGCCTGCCGCTTGGCGCGAGCCCAGTCACGGTGCTTGAGCGACTTCGTGCGCCTTCGCCCGTTCTCCCGCCACTCCATCTGGAAAATGCCGGTCTTCGGGTCAGGGAACACCCTCACCCGATTCCGGCCCCATTCGCCGGCGCCGTAGGAGCGCCGGCTTCGTTTCGTGCGTGCCATCATTCGATTCCTCGCGTGATGGACTGCACGATCTGCGCAACGGAATCTCGCTGCCCGAAGGCTGCTTGACCAGTGCGGCAACCGCGCCGTTCGCTTCTCGAACCGCACCCTGGGCATTCGCCGGGCTCTACTGGAAGCAATGGAGGAGCGGCTGCCGGAGGCCGTTCCGCATCCGGAAACGCACCGGACGGCTCTGGACGAGTGCCCACGGACGCGACTTGACGCCGCCGAAGGCGCTCTCCCGATTCCTACTGGCAGCGATACCTTCGCCAGCACTTGATTCCTACCACGAAGTCCGGGTCCTACACTGCGGGAGCGGGAGCCCTAATGTACCGCAAAGCCACCGACCAACGGCGGTCGCGTTGATCCACCATCTGAAGGGGCGCGAGAAGGCACTGGAGCCGTTCGGCTTGACGGGCCGCCGGGCCGAGTGGGTCGCCTTGGCGAGCCTGCACGGCGGCGTGTTCACCCGCTCGCAGCTTTCGGCGTGGTTCGGCATGGACCGCTTCAAGACGCTCCGGTTCGTGCAGGCCCTGACGCGGAGAAGGCTCGCCGCCGAGGAGATGGTCGGAGACCTGAGGGTCTGCCGGATCTGCGCACGCGGCATCTACCGGGCGCTGGGCGTCGAAGGCGTCCGCACCCGGAGGATCACCTCGCCCGAGGTGGCCATGCGCCGCCTGCTTTCGTTCGACTACGTGATCGAGCATACCGGCCTGCCCTGGCTCCCGACCGAGTCGGAGAAGGTCGCCGCGTTCGAGGCGCTCGACATCGGGCGCTCGGCCATGCCCGTCCGGGTCTACCGGGGTGCCGCGGGGGGTGCGCGGCGGTACTTCCCCCGCGGGATGCCCGTGGCGCTGGACTCTCGCCGTGCCGTGTTCGTCCACGCCGATCCCGGCTACGACACCCCGACCGCGCTTCGTTCGTGGCGGGATCGGCACCAGAGGCTCTGGGAGGCGCTGCGGAGGCTCGACTGGTCGGTCGAGGTCGTCGGGATCGCGTGCGCCCAGAGGCAGCTCGTGCGGGCGGAGAAGGTTCTCGGCAACTGGACCTCGCCGGCCCGGTCCCTCGACCGCGCGAAAGTGCCCGCGACTGGCCGCCAGATCCGCCGCGAGATCGAGGGTATCGAGCGGGGCATACGCAGCAGGGACGAGAGCGTGATCGGGCGCTACGGCGGTATCCGGGACTGTCTGACGCGGCTCGCCGAACTCCGGGCCGCGCTCCCGACCGCGCCCTCGGAAGCGATTATCGACCGCTTCACGGTATGGCGTTCGAGCCGCTTCTCCGAGGGCGGGATTTGATCGCCCATGAGCGGGGGCCGTTGCCGATCCAGAGGTGTCCGGCTTACATCAGGGTCGATGTGCACGAGAACCGCGCTCGGACGGGACACACAGCAGATTCTGCAAGTTGCTGGCGTCGTGGCGTTTGTGGCGTAGCCGCAGGGGCGGCCGTGACGCGCGGGCGCTTGTGTCCGTTGACGGGAGCGACCCCCCTATTCGGCATGCCTCATACGGCACGGCGACAGTCGGGATGTGCACTTCCATCCCGACCTCGCGTGGGGTCGCTCCCGGTCCATCAATCCCTGCGGGAAGGCCATCGTGCGCCGCGGAGGAGCGGCGGATCACGAGTTTCGCCGACCCCGACGGTTGACGGCTAGTACAGAATCCTGACCGCGTCGTTTTCGTCCTTGTGCTCCTCGATGAACCGCTGGAAGTCCTCAGCTTCGCGCGGGCGCTCTCGCCGCGTGACCGCAAACCCTGACGGTGGGGGTCGGGTCATGAGGGACGACGCCCGCACACCGGCGGCGCCTCGTACTCCAGCCCGAGCAGTCGGAAGTAATTCTCCCCGAGCGCGATATTCCGAAACGCCTCGTCGTCGACGAAGCGCAGAATCCGGCTGGTGACTGCCAACTCGGTCCTGTAGACGTCGAAATCCTTGTTCGACGACGCCAGGAAGTCCGTCCCCGGCAGGATCCGGTCCGAGTACTCGTTCAGGAAGTCCAGGTACAGCGGCTGGTTTTCCGCCTTCGAGAAGTAGTTGTCGTCGATGATCCGCCAGGTGATGTCGAGCATCAGGTTGGGGTGGCGGTCCAGCATTGACGACAGGAGGCGGATGTGCTCGGCGGCAGGGAGCGTCTTCAGCTCCAGCGACAACCCCATGTGCATCCAGACGATCCTGTTGTCCGGGTAGCGGTCCAGCACCTCCCGCATGAGCGGCAGGTACCGGGTCGGCTCCTCGTCGCTGCCCAGATCCGAGTGAATGGCGATCGGGATGCCGCGTTCGCGCAGCACGGCCATGAACGGCGCCCACTCGGCGATGGCCGTGAGCGGCACCGGTTCGTGCCCGTTTCCGAACAGCGCCTGCTTCACGAGATTGACCTCGCCCATCCACCGGAACATCCCCGGGAACTCCCTGTCCAGCAACGCGATGGCGGGCAGGACCGTCTCGGGACGGGCTAGGTCCGGGAAGGTCATGGCCAGGGTGGCGTGGACGCCTTCCGGCGGGCTTGTCACCAGGTTCGCCGCGTTGGCGAAGTCGTTCTTCAGGGTGGGGACGGCGGGCGTTCCGGGGCAGTCCAGGTAGTAGGTGCACGGTGAGTCGACCGGGAGCATCTGTCCGATCCCGTAGATGTTCACGAAACGCACGCCGGTCTCGCGCAGATACCCCATGACCTCGTCGAAGGGGACGGCGGGGCCGCCGAAGGGGCGGAAGTGCAGGTGACTGTCCACGACCGCGGTCTGTGGCTGGGCGGATCGGTCGTAGCACGCCGGCGCGGGGGATGCGAAGAACTCGAGTCCGGGAGGCGGCGAGGCGCAGGCGGCCAACCCCAGGACGCAGAGCGCGGCAGCCAGCCTCATGCGGTGACCTGTTTCCACTTCCTCCGCTTGAAGAGCACGGCACTCACGACCGCCAGCGTCGAGAACGACACCGCCATCCGCGATGAACACGCCGTTGGGGCCATTCCTGCCGGAAACGCATGGATCCACGCGGAGCGAGTCTCCCAGAGCCAAAAGCAGAACGACTTGAGGAAGGTCGGCGTCCACTCCGCCCGCGGGCCGTTGAACGCCACCGTCGGCAGCATGCAACAAGCGTAAGAGACGACGCCGATTGAAACAATGCGGAGGTCGGCGATGCCAACCGCGCGGGCTCGACCCGTAGGCGCCGAAGATGCCGACGATCACGGCGCGAAGGCGATCCCAAGGGTCCGCCCCAACCCGGTCGGGGCGGACGGCGTAGAGGTTGAAGGTCGCCCTCGACCCGAGGCCGGATCCCCCGGTTGGCGACCGGCTGGCGCCGGCCGCCCCTGCACAGACCGCTCAGAAGCGTCGGTCAGTGTTTGAGTCAGACCACCCGAAGGCAAACGGCCCCTAAACACTCACTGTCCGTATTGGCACTCGATGGGGACTCGTGGATCGACATCGAAGCACATCCGCCGCGAACCCGTTGGCCGTGATATCTTCCAGAGTTGCCCGATCACGCGGCAAGCGGCGGATCGTCCTGTTTCGAGAAGGTGCGATGAACGGACCCGACAAGAGACTGAGCGCTACGGTGTTCCACTACCGGGGCGGCTGATGGTCGCGAAGGTCCTTGGGCTCGGCCGCTCGTTCACCCGCCTCGCGGCGTACCGCCTCGAGAAGGACGAGCGGGTCGATTGGGCCGACACCCGGAACCTGCCGACGCTCGATCCGGGACGGGCGCCGCGGCTGATGGCCGCGACGGCGAAGGCCGCGCCCGACCTCAAGCGGCTGGCGGGCGGATCGATGGGGGGGCGGAAGCTGGAGAAGCCGGTCCTGCACTACACGCTCTACTGGCCCCACGATCAGCGGCCGGGCCGGGCCGAGATGGAACAGGCTGCCGCCGAGTCGCTCGCGGCGCTGGGGCTGGAGCGTCACGAGGCGCTGTTCGTGGCGCACCCCGCTCACCTTCACGTCATTGCGAACCGGGTCCATCCGGAGACCGGCAGGGCCGCGAACCTCGGCCTCAGCTGGATCAGACTGTCCGAGTGGGCGGAGCGGTGGGAGCGCGACCACGGCGGTATCCGGTGCCACGAGAGGGTCAAGAACAACGCCCAGCGGTGGTCGAGGCTCACTCGCTGACACCGGACAACCGTGGCGGAGGCCTCGACCGGGCGGATTTTCACGCGACCCGTACCCCTCGGGAGGCCGGGTTCGTCGATCCTGGGCGATCCTACAGCCGTAGGTTTCCCGAAGATCGGTCCGCGCACTCTGCGGGACCGCAATTCTCGGGGGGATCGAGGGGGGGGGCAGGGCCACCCCTCGCCAGCCCCTGGGTTATACCCAGGGTATGCGGAACACCCGAGGCTCAAATCACGGCAAGAGACCACGTAAGTTCAACCAGGGCTGCACGATCTGCCATTCTTGCCGTTGGGCGATGTCCGACTGCGTCGTGCCAGGAGAGCCGGAAGAACGGGATCAATTGGCTGGAATCTCAGTCCCAACTTGGGAGCGTATTCAGGACCGCTCGGAACGACTCTCTATTCGGCAAGGTGGTCAGGGCGGCCCCGAGAGCTCAAACGCTCTTTGGAAGCAGCATCTTCGAGCATGCCGACGCTTCACGCCGGCCCCAGCGCGGCCCCACCGGTGTAGGCGCGGCGGACGCGGCTCAGGCCGGTGGCTCGCCCCCCCGTGGGTTGAGCGATGTGATTCTGGTGCAAGGTCTGCCGGGCGTTCGAACCCCGGCAGCGGCCGACGAGGGGATGCTGTCCTCCCCTCGAACCCCTGGCCAAGGTCAGCGCCGACCTTGGCTCCGAGCACCTCCTTGCGCTCCCCAGCGCGATGCTCGGCGACATCCGCCAGCACGCCCGGCGACACACTGCCCAGCCCGTCCGGCCCCGACGTGGAGTTACAGCCCTGCGTTCAACTGCGTTGACAGAAGGTGGAGAGTCCCCCGTGGCCATACTCCGTGCGTCCCGGCAGGGCTGGCGGGGGGTGTGCCCTCTAACATCTAACCCCCAAACGGAAACGGCGCGCCATCAACGCCGGACGCGCCGTTTGGGGTGATGATCCGCGCTCCGCGAGGCGGATCGTGCCGAGTGGTAGCCAAGGCGCGCTCCGCACGCTTGACGCTTGTTGTCGGCTGTGTCGCCCGCCAACCGCCGCGTCGAGCGGCGGCATCAGCGTTGCCATGCCCACAAACGGTCAAGCGCGTTTCGCGGGGAAGTCAACCCGCAGGACAGCGGGACATGTCCCCAGGTCCGACCGCGGCATCCCGCGGCTCACAAGGCCACCAGGCTCACCTCGCTCGCATCGTCAGGTCCGGGCCAGTTCCGCGGACCACGTCACGTTGGGACAATCGATGGTCGGTTGTGAAACCGTTGAGGTGGCCTCGATTGTGAGCGAGCCGCCCGAGAACCTGACCGCCGCGTTCGCTGTGTAGCCGCACTCGTCATCCCCGAGCACGAAGGCTCCCGCATTCGCCCCCGTCTCGGTCCAGACGCCGCCTTCGTCGATCGTGCCGGTGAGGGTGTCGAGTGTTTCGGTGTCGCCGAGGATCGTCATCGAGGCCGAAAGGGTCACCTGATCCGTGTCCTGCTCGACGACCACTCTCATGGTTCCGTTGGCTGTGATCGTATTGGGCACCCCTTGGGAAACCACCGCCACTTCGACCGTGAGCGGTCCGGTGTAGGTGCCCGCCACCTCCGGGAACGACGGGCCTGTCAAGCTGTCGCACGCGCCCACGGCGGCGAGCGCGAACGCGGAAAGCAGACCGTAAGTGCGTATTCCTCCTATTCGGGGTCGTCTCATTTCGTTTGCCTCGTTCTTGTTTCTCAAGGTATCGGTCAGAAGCGCCATGTGACTCCCGTCGTCAGCACCGGATAGAATCTAAGCACCCTCAGACCATGTTCGAGGTCGGAATGCTCGGTTTCGAGATCGGCCGCAAGTTCCGGCAGCCCGCACCCCGCCTGCACCGTCGCCCGGCCGCTCTCGGACAGGCTGAAACTGCAAGAGGCGCCCTCGAATTCCGCCATGCCCGAACCCGATAGCTGCGGCGCGCCCTGGAAGAGCACGCCGGCATCGATGAACCAGCCGAAACCCCGGCCCCGCCCCCTTCCGCTTGCCCATCCCGTGCCCAAGTATGGAGCCATCACATTGAACGCCAGCGTCGTCGCCAATGTGCCGCGATAGCTGCCACCGCCCAGGTCGAGATCGAGCGCGCCGGTGGCGAGCGACAACTCGTTGACGTTGAACAGTCCGCCGACCGTGACCCGGAAGCCGTTCTCGAACGGCTGCCAGTCGCCCAATAGCCCCGCGGAAAGGAGTTGCAGGTTGACGGCATACTCGTTTCCCCGGACTACGATTCCTCCACGACGGAGCTTCGCCCAGTTGCCAACGGCACGAACTGAGAACGACGGAACAGGGTCGCTTCCCAGCGACAGCCCGGTTCCCAGTGTACTCGCGTAAACCGACGCGACAGCCCGCCGCCTTGACGGGCCCTCGGCGCGTCCTATCGCCTCGTCGAGCAATGCCAGCGCAGACCCGTAGTCCTGGCCTTCCCGACCCGCCTCCTGCAGGTAGCGGGTCGCGGACGTGATGGCGATATGAGGGTATCCGGCTTCGAGGGCCGCTCTCGCGTGTGTAAACCAGAGCTCTGCGGGGGTCTCCATGCCCTGATCGGCCTGAAGCCGGAAAACGATGTCCAGGGCTTCCATTGCCGCAGACCAATCCTCGTTCTGGACGTGGCGATCGGCCCGGACGAGGTAGAGGTCCACCTGGATGTCGGGCGGCAGCTCCTGACCGGCCGCTGCCACGGGTCCCAGCGTGACGGCAAGGCCCAATGCGGCGCAACCCACCCACCGGTTTACTCTGGTCATGACGCCCCTCCACTGAATGTGCCGCACTGATCCATGCAAGCCTCCTTTTTGGGGGCTGGTGGCTCGCCCCCCTATCTGGGATTGCCGGGATCCGGGCACCAGCCGGATCCCTGAACGGGTTCATGCGTAAGTTGATCTGATCCTTCCACTCCGCCCGCCTCAATCGCCGCCACTAGAGGCCGCCGTCTCGTCCGCGGCGATCCTCTTTCCTGGGCTCGATTCGCCGGCGTGTTGGAACCTGTGAGGAGTTCCCACCGGCAACCTCCCGCATTGGGCTAGGAGACGGAGTCGATGCGCCAGGTATTGGTGCCCGGTATCCGCGTGGCGGCGAACGAGAGACCCTGCACGGTGATGTAGATTCCTGTCCCCGCCGTGAAGAAGCCCAAACGGCCCCGGCCGTCCGGCAGAACCTCGAAACGCTCCGAGCCCACGGTGCACGAATCGCCCGGGCTGAGCACCAGCCCGGCGCGGCACACACCAAGTGACCGGGTAGCGGCGGCTACCGTGATGCCGAAGCCGATCGTAGACGTGTCGCCGTCGTCGTCGGTGACCGTGTAGTCGTACTCGGTATGGGGTTGAGGAGTCGTCGGCGTACCGTTGATCGTGCGGCTGGTGGCGTTGAAGGAGAGCCCGGTCGGAAGCGTCGGCGTGACGCTGTAGGTCAGCGGCGGGTTTCCTCCCGTCGCGCGCGGGAGCGTTTCGTTCACCGCCTCGCCGACGGTGTACTCCAGGCCGGGGATGCTTGTCAGGGTGTGGGTGGTTGGGAATGAGGGGAAAAGGTCCTCGACTTCCGTGACACCGCACGAGGCAGCACCGAACACCAAGATGGAAAAAGCCAGGTAGCTTGCTACACGGCAGCGGGTCGTCCGTATCGAGACGAGTTGCCTGCGGGAAAAAAACATGTGCATGATCTTGTCCGTCGTATCCTATCGGAACTGTTGACGCCGGGTTGTTCATGAAACTGCGGCCTCACGCCCAGCGCCCGGCACGTCGGTTTCGTGAATCAATCCGGGCTCTAGGTCCCAAACGGGAGCCGCAGACCCACGGAAAACCCCGCAGAACCTCGGTACAGCTCGACAACGAGATTGGTAGTGCCTGTCTCGCCGAAGCCGGGAATCGCATTCCAGTCTTCGTCCAGCAGAAAGTAGCCCAACACCCCCCCAATCAGAGCGCCACCGGCGCCCGAGAGTGCTATACGGCCCCAGCTAAGGGGTTCTTCTTCGTCAATGGTCGTGGCACCAGCCAGAATCTTGTCGGTCGCACGAGAAGTCACCTCCTCGCCTGCCCTGTTGATTTCGTTGAGCAACCCTCCCAGCAGTCCGGCGGTGCCGCCGCCGAGGATCCCTTTCTTGACAGTCGATTGGCGTCCCCGGCTCACCTCCAGCATATCGACTTCCTCCAAGTTCACTTCGACCGGTGACCCTCCTTCCGCGTTGACGGTCAGCGACTGTGTGCCTCCGATGGCGGCAACTGTACCAATGACGACACCACCGTGGGCCATCGTCAATCGCACTCGCTGGCCGGGGCTAACCGGAGTCTGCGCGCTGGCCACCTCGGGACCCCCCATTCCAGGTTCGGATGGTTGGAGCCCCTCGACCTCGCCGCCCGAGAGCGCGGTCGGAGTCGACGCGGGCGTGGGCGTGGGTGTCGGCGCAGGTGTAGGGGTCGCCTCGCCCTCGGCGCGTCCTCTCGCCTCGTCGAGCAATGCCAGCGCGGACCTGTAGTCCTGGCCTTCCCGACCCGCCTCCTGCAGGTAGCGGGTCGCGGACGTGATGGCGATATGAGGGTATCCGGCTTCGAGGGCCGCTCTCGCGTGTGTAAACCAGAGCTCTGCGGGGGTCTCCATGCCCTGATCGGCCTGAAGCAGGAAAACGATGTCCAGGGCTTCCATTGCAGCAGACCAATCCTCGTTCTGGACGTGGCGATCGGCCCGGACGAGGTAGAGGTCCAACTGGATGTCGGGCGGCAGCTCCTGACCGGCCGCCGCCACGGGTCCCAACGCGACGGCAAGGCCCAATGCGGCGCAACTCACCCACCGGTTTACTCCGGTCATGACGCCCTCCACTGAGTCTGCGCGCTAGCCACCTCGGGACCCCCCATTCCAGCGAAACAGCACAAGAAAAGTCGGGGCCCTGTGATGATGGCGACGTGGATGTTTCTCATTTTGGATGTTCTCCCTTCGGGTTGGGTGGTCGGCTCGATGAATGTTCTCTCTCTATGTTCCTGCTCTCCTCGATGACGATCTGGTGGTGCCTTGGTCACCGCGCTGGGGAGGATTCCGCGTCCTTATCGACGCGCGTCCGCCGGATCGGGTATCCCCCGGCTGAAGATGACATGGAGGTCCTGCGCTGCCCGGGCCGCCGCCGGGGCCGCGGAACTCGGGGCCGCCTGCGTCGGAGGACCCTCCAGGATGCCGCGGATCCGGCGAGTCGCCGGGTCGCGCAAGATGGTCATGGGCAGGTCGGTGTCGCGGTCGAGGAGTGCGGAGCCTTCCGGGCCTTGCAGCGTGATCCGCGCCAACTCCTCCGTCCATGTGACCGGCACCGCGAAGGAGAACCCTGCGTGTTCTCCGTCGGAGTCGGCGAACTCCGCCATGGCGAAGGACAACGAGAAGAGTGGCGCGCCGGCGGGGTCCTCGCCGGTGATCCGCCACGGGCCGTCTCCATCCGGCAGCGCCGGCGGGGCGTCGATGAAGAAGGAGGGCCTGAGGCGCGGCGCGCCCTCGCCGTCCAAGCCGCCCCAGAGCATCAGCGTGCGGCCGGAGGCGGTCCGGGCCGAGTCGGTGGCGATCAGAACCGAGCCGGTCTCGGTCTCCAAGCGGTAGCGGACGGCGTTGGTGAACTGGTAGTCGCTCGTCCAGGTGGGCTCGCAGTAGGACATGAAGTCCGGCCGGCCCGGCGGTACAAGGCTGCCCGTGCCGAAATCGTAGCCCCACGCGCCGATGTTGCCCTCCCCGTAGGGATAGTACCGGTCCGGACCGCCCGCTCCGCCGCAGGGCGCGTGGTACAGGCCGCGGTTGTGGCCGAACTCGTGCGCGATGGTCTCGGCATCGAGGATCGAGAAGCTGGACCAGCCTGGCAGGTACGCGACGCCGAGTAAACCGCCCGGCGTCGTTGGGGGCGCCATGAGCGCCACATAGTGGCCCCGCCCGCCCTCAGCGACCCGGATCATCTCGACCTGTTCGAGGAGGTCGAATCCGTTGTTCGTGGACGTTGTAACCGGCTCGTGCGCGGTCGCATCGATCTCGGAGATCGGCAGCAGCAGGTGCGTGCGCTCGAACAGCTCATGTCCCGCCGGGTCGGCGGCCATGGCGTCGACGGTCCTGACGATCGAGGAGTTCGGGTTCTCCTGCCAGAGGAATGGCACGAGCGTCACCTCGAAGACCGGCATCGCGCGCACGTCCACCGGCATACGGCCTGCGGCTGGAATGCGTCGCGCGACGCCCAGCGCCGGGTCCAGAGTCCCGCCGGGATCCGGCTCGATCACGATTTCCAGGCCGGGCTGGATCACTCGGGCGGGGATCTCCGCGTTCGCCGACCTCGACAGGGAGCTCTCATCGATTGATGACGGAATGGGATTGGAGGTGCCGGGCATCTCCGCCACATGGGTCACCGCTCCGTCCCGGTAGAAGGTGGCCCGGACGGGCGGCATGCCCGCCCCGGTTGTACCATCCGCCGTCACGAACACCCGCAGCAATGCCGGCTCCCCCGCGACCAGCGGCACCGGGAACTCGCGGGACTGGACGGCCTGGGTCAGATAGGCGGCCGCGCTGGCGGCGCGGTCGCAGAGCGCCACCCGCTGGCGCGGCACGCCATTGAGCCAATCGAGGAACTCAGGGTCCGCCGGCGCGCAGAGTCCGGTCCCGGTCGTGTGCAGGTCATCAAGGAGTTCGAACGCTGTCAGTTGCAGGGGCAGTGCCCCGGTCATCCCGGTGTTCTCCGCAAGGCTCAGGCTCGTAATCTCCGTCAACTCAAGCAGCCCTGCCGGGACCGATCCCCTCAGCTCGTTGGACGAGAGATCCAGTACCTCAAGGCTGGGAAAGCCGCTGGCACGCGACCTTACGCCAGCGGACCGGTTCCCGCCGAGTCCCATCCTGGCACGGATGGTTCCCCACTTGTCGGCCTCCTGAGATCGATCCGCCTCTTGAGATTGAGACAAGGAAGACAGGGTTCCGTCAGGATCCACCCGCCAAGGATCGCCACTGTCGCTCCACCGCTCCGCGAAGAACGCCGGCTGGTCCGAGGCGGAGTGGGAGGCGAGCCGGTTCGCGCCGGTCATCCGGCCGAGTCCCGGCGGAATGTCTGACAGCCGGTTCCCGCTGAGATCCAGCAGCTCGAGGTTGCCCAGATCCCCCAACTGCCAAGGAAACGACGTGAACTCGTTGGACGAGAGGTTCAGAACCGCGAGGCGGGCGAAGCCGCCAGACCGAAGCGGGACGGCGGTCAATCGGTTCTCCGCCAGAACTAGCAGCTCCAGGCTGTTCAATGCGTTTATTTCCGCCGGGATGGACGTCAACTCGTTTGACGCCAGCCAGAGGAGTCGAAGACTGTCCAGGCGGCCAAGTTCCGGCGGGACGGAGGCGAGCCGGTTCTCATCGAGGTCTAGTTCTTTCAGATTGCGCAGTTGGCCCAACTCCCGTGGCACGGATGTCAACTCGTTGGACCAGAGTCCCAAGTATTCCAGCTCGGTGAGACCTCCGAGTTCCCGCGGGACGAGAGTCAGCTGGTTGAAGTTGAGACTCAGTTCTGTCAAGTTTTCCAGTCGGCCCAGTTCCGGCGGAATTGACGTAAGTCGGTTACTCGTAAGCGACAAGGCCTCCAGCTTGGTCAAGCGGCCGAGCTCGGCTGGTGCGGAGGTCAGCCGGTTGCCGTTGAGCCACAATTCCTCCAGGTCAGCCAACCGGCCCAGCTCGGGCGGGATCGGTCCGGCAAGTTCGTTGTCCGCCAAGACGACCAGCTTCGCCTTGGCCAGCCTCCCCAACTCCGGCGGGATCGGCCCGTCTAGCCGGTTGCGGAAGAGGATCAGGGTTTCCAGTTCGGCCAACCCGCCGAGCTCCTGCGGAATCGGCCCACCTAACCCGTTCCATCTCAGATCCAAACTCACCACGCGGCCGGCGCCGTCCGTTTCCACGCCGTGCCATGTTCCGAGCGCAGCATCGGTCACCCAGTTTCCGGATTCCTCCCAGTTGGCCCCATCCGTCGTCTCGTACAGGATTGTCAGGATCTCGCGGTCTGACGGCGGCGGGCATTGCAGCCCCGTCCCCTCGTGCTGCGAAAGACCAGCAAGCCATTCCTGAAACGATCGGCCCGCCGGCGCGCACAGGTCCGTGTTCGCATAACGGAGCTCCCGTAGCGGTGTCTGTCTGAGCGAGGACGGCAACCCTCCAGCCAGATCAGGGTTGTCGCCAACCCGCAGCGTCGTTAGGCCGGCCAGGTCGCCGAGCCTATTGGTCAGACCGCCCGAGAGACCGTTGCCGGCAAGGTCAACGGAGGAAACGAGCCCTGCCGAATCGACTTCCACGCCGTGCCACTCGTCGAGGGCACCGCCTCCAAGCCATCCGGCCGAACTCGTCCAGCGTGTTCCACCCGCGGATTCGTAGAGGGCCGCTAGCGTTTCCCTGTCGGGGCAGACCGGGCCATCCCGTCCTCTAATGGCCTGGTACCACGCGACCATTCCGTCTGGAAGGCAGAGGCCTGCGTTGTGGTTGAAATTGAACCTGGACAACCGCGAGAGTTGCAGAAAGGTCAACGGCACGGTTCCCGAGAGTTGGTTGTAGTCGAGAGGCAGGGACTCGAGACTCGACAAGTTGCCCAGCTCAGGCGGGATCTCGCCCGTCAGCAGGTTGGCGTTCAAGAGTAGGTACCGCAGGCTGGCGAGGTCGCCCAGCTCCGGCGCAATCTCGCCGGTCAGCGAATTTCTGTGGAGATCCAGGAACCAGAGATTCGACAGGTTGCCCAGCTCAGGCGGGATCGTCCCGGTCAGCGAATTGGCGTTGAGCGACAGGGTATGGAGATCTAGGCTGCCCAGCTCGGGCGGAATCTCGCCGGTCAGCGAATTGGCGCCGAGATCCAGCCACCGGAGATTCGACAGGTTGCCCAGCTCAGGCGGGATCGTCCCGGTCAGCGAATTGGCGTTGAGCGACAGGGTATGGAGATCTAGGCTGCCCAGCTCGGGCGGAATCTCGCCGGTCAGCGAATTGCCGGCGAGATTCAGGCCTCCGAGATTCGACAGATCGCCCAGCTCAGGCGGGATCGTCCCGGTCAGCGAATTGGCGTTGAGCGACAGGGTATGGAGATCTAGGCTGCCCAGCTCGGGCGGAATCTCGCCGGTCAGCGAATTGACGATGAGCGACAGGGTTCGGAGATTCGACAGGTTGCCGAGTTCGGGCGGGATCTCGCCCGTCAGGCCATGACGGACATATTGCTGCGCGTCAAAGTCATAATGCCCGGAAAGATCGATGCTCACGACCCGGCCATCCGCATCCGTGTCCACTCCGTACCACTCCCCAAGGGGCTTGTCGGACAGCCAGTTGGTGTTGTCCCGCCAATTCGGCCCGTCCGTCGCCTCGTAGAGCGCGACGAGGATGTCGCGGTCGCTCGCCTGTGCCATCGCCTTCGTGTTCGGTGCGGCATCGGATGCGACGGCCGCTACGGGCGGATCGACGACCGACTCGTCGGAGCAGGCCACCGCAACCCATGCAATCGCCAGGAGCGCGGCTGCCGCCGCGCTCGCTTGCCATGCGGCGCGCACCTTTCGGCGGCCCATGCGGCGGAGGTGAAGTTCGCTTCTCATCTTGTCCAGTCCCTTGGCTTGTGTCCGCCGGGCGTTTCGGCGGGCGGGCCATATGCCCGGACGCGGATGGCCGATTGCTCGACAGCGGCCTGCTCGCGCCCGGTCGAGAGCGCGGCAATGGTCAGCCGCGCGCCATCGGAGCAGTTGTTGCGGGTATTGGATTCGTCCGTCACGGCGTTGACGCACATGCCGATGTAGATGGTTCCCGGTGCGCTACGCGCGTCCACCGAGATCGTGACTGGGAACGCGCGTTCCTCCTGTGCGCCCAACGCCGCAAACGAATACGACCCGATCTCCGTGTCGCGGCCGCTGATGATCGGATTCGGAGACCTGACGGCGCGGATCCTCGTCGCCGCCGAAGGGGCGGTGCCCTGGTTCCGGACGCGGAACGTGAACGTCACCGTACTGCCGGGCCTGCGCGTAGCCGTCGCCGGCGATACCTCCGTGAATACCAGGTCGGGGCCGGGCGCCAATACGGTCACGTTCGTGGTCTGGGTGGCGGTGAGGCCGGCGGGATCGGAGGCCGACACCGTGATCGTGGCGGAGCCCTGCGCAAACGCGGAGACCGTGACCGTCGAGCCCGAGACGGACACGGTGGCCACCGAGGGATCCGACGACGACGCGCCGTAGCTGAGCGCGTCCCCGTCGGGGTCCGTGAAGCGGGGCGAGACATCGACGGTGGCCGTCTCGCCGACGTGGAGGGTCCGGTCCGGGATCGCGCCCGCCGGCTCGGGCGCCCGGTTGGCGACCGTCGCCTCGAACGCTTGGGTG
>MKWU01003265.1_pt1 | contig 21900 bp, 18 predicted proteins | sample 809101 | NCBI WGS metagenome assembly MKWU01 (sample SAMN05860141, study PRJNA318959) | sponge metagenome | host: Aplysina aerophoba | place: Slovenia: Piran, Adriatic Sea, Gulf of Piran | collected 2013-05-07 | reverse complement strand
AGCCGGCGCGGATACAAGCGCGCCATCGTCGCCGTGGCCCACAAGATGCTCCGCACCATCTATGCCATGCTGCGCGACGGCACGCCGTATGCCGATCCCGGGATCGACTATGAGCGCATCTCCGTCGGCCGCAAGGCCAGCCGCTGGCTGAAGAAGCTCAAGCAGTATGGATACTTCGACCCGCTGGAACGCGAGGAACAAACCGACATGCCGACCCGAACCGCCTGAGACCCGGCGTCGCCTTCAACCACTCTCGGCCCGTCACGAGGCCGTTTCCGGGGAGCCCGAATAATCGCCGACAGTGAGTGACCGGCGACGCCTTCCAGACTGACGCCACCGTGGCTGCCTCTCGAAAAAAAACGGGTGCCGACGGCCAGGGGAAAGTGTGCCCAAAGCCCGAATAGAGTTTCAGAGAAAATACAAAGATCGTTCGATGAAAACGCGCATCGCTCCGGAATCGTTTTCTTGTTGTCGACAAAAAAGAAATATAAACGAAACAAAAAGTAAATTTTAACAATTCGTTGGCGCTGATCGGAGGGAGAACATGGATAGAACAGCAAGTCGCCGAGTTACTTTGGGGGTTGTGATTGGAAGCAGGGCGTTTTTCAGCCCTGCTCCCTGCAAGCAGGCCCGCGACGAGGTGTTGATGCTGCTGGAGGAACTTGATGTTCGCACCGTGATTCTGCCGTTTGAGGCCACCGCGAATGGTGCGGTTCAATCGATTGAGGACGCCAGGCTCTATGCGGACAAGTTCAAGGCGCACAGGGACGAAATCGACGGGCTGGTTATTTGCCTGCCGAACTTTGGGGACGAAATTGCAGTGGCCGAACTAGTCAATCGCGCCCGGCTTGGAGTGCCAATCCTGCTTCAGGCCAGTAACGACGAGATCAATAAGGTCGACGTCCACTCGCGGCGAGATGCATTCTGCGGCAAGATTTCGATTTCCAACAACTTCTGGCAGTATGGAGTTCCTTTCACCGAGACGACCAGCCACACGGTCGATATTGCGTCGGATGAATTCGCCGATGATCTTGACCGCTTTGCAAGCGTATGCCGTACGGTTCGGGGCCTGAAGAACGCGCGAATTGGAGCGATCGGCGCCCGAACCGGCCCGTTCCACACTATGCGGTATTCTGAAAAGCTGCTCCAGGCCAGCGGAATCACCGTGATCACCGTCGATCTTTCAGAGATGATTCACGCTGCCGGCCAGATTTCGGACGACGCACCGGAACTGAAACGGAAGCTTGAAAAAATCGCGGGATACGGAACTATTCCAGCTCATATCAAACCTGAGCAAATTCGGAAACAGGCGAAATGGACGCTGGCTGTAAATCGCTGGATCGAGGACAACCAGTGCGATGCCTCCGCCATACAGTGCTGGCGATCGCTGCAGGATAATTTTGGCTGCGCCACCTGCGTGACTATGTCAATGATGGGTGAAGAGTTAATGCCGTCGGCCTGCGAGGTCGACGTGATGGGGGCGTTGTCGATGTATGCGCTAACGCTGTCTTCCGGGAATCCTTCGGCAATTCTGGACTGGAACAACAATTACGGCAAGGCCAAGGACATGTGCGTCTGCACCCATTGCGGCAACTTTCCGAAAAGCTTCATTGGCAACACTCCCGAGATTTCGGAACTCGACGTTTTGGGCGAGGCGATCGGGCGCGAAAAATGCTTCGGCGCAGTGAAGGGAAAAGTAAAAGCCGGCGAAATGACATTTTTCCGTATGTCGACCGACGACAGGGCCGGGACAATAAAATCGTATGTCGGCGAGGGCGAATTCACTGATGACCCGTTCGGAATGGATGGCGGCATTGCCGTTGCGCGAGTCAATGACCTTCGTCGGCTGATGCGATTTATAACCCAGCAGGGATTCGAGCATCATGTGGCAATGGTGCGCGGGCACCACGCCGAAATCGTTAAAGAGGCGGTTTACCGCTATCTCGGCTGGCCGATATATCACCATGGTGGCGATCCTGATCCGCAGTTGTCCACTCCTGTCCGTTTTTGAGGGTTCGTAGGCATTTTCCGCAACTCCAGAATGTCTTGAAGTATCTGCGCGGTGCAAGATGGATAAGAACTATTATGGAAAATGTTGTAGGAATGAGCAGCTTGCAGGTGCGCCCGCGACACCGATCATTCACTCTTCCAGTTGTCGAAGGCCCGGGCAAAGTCGTCGGGAAAGGAGACCGCGTGTCCAACCCATCGCGTAAAGCCCATTGTTGGCCTGAGCAACCACTGATCGTTCAGTATAGGCGCTCCTGCCAGAGGTAGTCCAAGGCCTTGGGAAGTTTGCCGAAGTCCTCGATTGGCGCGAACTTGCATGTTGCGGCAAACTTAATCTGAAGTTCCAGAGAGAGATTCGCAGTTTTGCCTTTTTTTTCAGGGAGTTTCTCTCGATCGGAATTCGGGGTTCTGCCTACATCGCCTAGCCTCCGCGGGATTCGTCCCGATTCCGTCGACTAGGCGACGCGATTACCGGCGGCATGGACAACAGGGAGCAGTTCGAAAGGCGCATTTTTCTGAAATTTCGGAGATTCCCGGTATTGTCGATTCGGAGCTCGAAACTTCGCTCAAGAGAACGAATCCGGGGAATGTGAGGCGATGACGGGCACGCTGGCGGAAAAGTGGCTTGCCGGAGGCGAGGCCAAGGGCCAGGTCGAATTGCTGCTGGAGCTTTTGGAACGGCGCTTCGGAGAACTTCCCACCGACATCCGCTATCGGATTCGGGGATCAGGACCTAGGCGGGAGCGGTTCTGTACGCGGCGACTCTGGACGACGTTTTCGCGGCGGGGACGCGGGAGCATTGATGCATAGCCAAGCTTAATTCAGGCGGCGGAATTTCCAGGGAAGCGACTAGAGACATCGCCTTTGAGTCAGCGATTTCAAACCAGTCGAATTTCAGGCGCAGCCAGTAATTTCAACAAGAATTGGAGCGGTTAGGAATTTTAGGCGACGGACTCGATACTTGATATTTATAAGAGGATTCTGGCAGTTTCCATGTACTTGGCCGCCCATGCCGAACCAAGAGAAAGTCCGGCAGCGCAGGATGCCGCAAAATTTCCCGTGCATAAATCGAGCCTAACGAATTCTACTAATCTTTTCAATCAATGCATGCACGGCATCCGCCGTTTTCGCCAAAAATATGATCGTTTCTTTCTCCAACGAATCTTTCCAAAGCTGGAACTATTCGCAGAGCAAGTCGCAGTCGCTGGCCGCGCGACCCGGGAGTTATCTGCCGCAATTAGCGAAACGACCGGAATTGCAATGTATATCTTCCAAACGCCGACGAGTGATAACGGCTTTTGTCGCGATGCCGCTCCTCGGCAGCTTCTCGCGCCAATGCTCCTGCAAGTCAGTGTTCGCGCAGCAGTGCGGCGATCGCCAATGCCATGACGCCCGCGCTATCCACCATATCGTCGATTCCGATCCATTCGTCGGGTTGGTGGGCGAGGTCGAGGACTCCGGGGCCGTAGGCGATGCAATTCTTTAGCTTCCCAATACGATCAATGTGCTTTTGGTCATATGTGCCCGGCGAAACTACGTAGTCGGGCGAGCAGCCTAAAACTCGTTCGATCGCGGAATCAACGGCTTGCGCTACCGGTGCTTGGCGATCGGTCAAGACGGGATCAACATCGTAGAAATCACGGAGTTCCCATTCAAATCCTTGCCGCCTCGCAGCGACTTTGCGCACTAGGGAACGGATTTCATTTTTGACTTCATCGATAGGCTCCTCGGCAAGAAACCGCCTGTCGAGCACGATGCGGCATCGGTCGGGCACGCAGGAAGCAGGATAGCCGCTGTATTCCTTCGCAGGTTCAGGTTCGCCGCCATGAATGGAGTTTATGTTGAGAGTCGACTGGCGGGCGCCTTCGGGAACGACGGGCATTTCAGTTCGCCGCTCGGCGAGTTTCGGAAAAAGGCTTTCTTCCATTTCGGCAATTGTAGCCGACATGTGCCGCACGGCGCAATCTCCGAGGAAAGGCATGGATCCGTGCGCGATTCGACCGCTGATTTCAAGTTCCGCCCACCACAGCCCGCGATGCCCGAGGCAAATCCGGTTCTTGTTCAAAGGCTCGGGAATTATTACGTGGTGCACCCGCGGCGGCGAGAAATATCCCCGTTCCGCTAGCCACGCGACTCCGCCGTAGCCGCCGGATTCCTCGTCCGCCGTTCCTGAAATTTCTATTGCTCCCCGGTAATCGGGACTGCATGCGATGAATGCTTCGGCGGCGATGATCGAGGCGGCGAGCCCACCCTTCATGTCGCAGGCTCCGCGTCCAAAAATTCGTCCGTCTCGAATTTCGCCGCCAAACGGGTCGACGGTCCAGTCGCTGCCGACAGCAACAACATCGGTATGCGAATTGAAGTGGACGCATTCGCCCGGCGCGATTCCTTCGCGCCGGGCGATTAAATTCCACCGCGGATACCGCTCGCTGTCCGCCGGAGCCCCCTCCGCTCGTAGAAGTTCCGTGGCGAAGCCGGACCGCTGGAGTCGAGCTCTCAGAAACTCGCAAATCTCCCGATAGTTGTCGCCGGGCGGGTTGAGCGTGGGAATGGCGATAAGTTTGCGCGTCAATTCGATCAAATCGCCGCGCCTGCCCGCAACTTCCGACAGCAGCCTTTCAATCACTTGGCACCGCTTAATTCTCCTCTCCGTCGAGTACAATCTAGTTGCACTTTCCAAACCGGTCAATTCACGCGGCCGTTTTTCGGAAATTGATTTGTCGGAGCCGTTTTCGATTCGGATTGGCGAAATCGCCGCGATGAATTCGAAGGCATCGGCTTGTCCTTAGCCTAGCCTATGCGCTGAAATTGTCCGAAGCCGACTCCGATTATCATGAACGCATGACTAGGCGGTCCGATCACGGTCGCCAAAAGAATCCTAGGCCGGCGAAACGCAATTTCCGGGGCGGTTGTCCTGCTCCCCAGATCTTCTGCATTCCAGTCGGCTGGACTTCGCAATTTAGCGGAACGGACTCGCCGAACGCCATTTCTTCGGCGAAACCGATTTTGCGTATCGGAGACGTTCACAACGGACGCAAGCATCGTTCGCCTTATTGTCAAGACATGACTGCCGGGCTGCCCGACGGCGCTTGTTTCGAATAGCCTTCTGCCGAAAGCGGCGCGAAATTCGAAAATCTTTCCGCATCCATGTCGCAAGGCGGCAGTTTCCTAGCCTTGATCGGGTTACAATTCTCCATTCCGATGCATATTTTATTATGATCTAGACGAAACTGCGTTTAGGCCGGCCGGCGCTCCGTGGCGGTCGGCTACTGCGCTAATATTAGCGAAGTTGCCAGATCATGCGCTATTTGAAGTTCACATTAAAGTACGGATGGCGAATTTTGCTGCCGCTGCTTGCGATACTGGTTTTGGACTACACGTTGCCGGCGAGAGACGCGGTCAAGATCGTCGGGACGGAGGTGGTCAGAACAAATGTAGGAACTTCCAGTATGTTTTGGGCCGGCGGCGATGCCGAGACCGACGCATCCGGCAATCGCGATGTAAGATTCATTAATGCTGTTCGAGCTTCGGGAGCTCCTAGAGTCTACCGCAATGAAGACACCGGATGGGGATGGCCGCCTTACTTGAAATTCAACAGCGGCGACCTCCAAGCCGATGCTCAAAACGTGGCAAGCACGGAAAAATGGGTCAAAGTCACGCACTACGGCTGGAGAATTACTTTCCGTTCGATTTATCCCAATGCCGTGTCGATTGAGGAGATCGCGGGGCCGGATGCGCTTGGGTTTATGAATTGGTTTCGAATAATATTCCTAGCGTTCATGGCATTCTTGGCACTGATAATTTGGCGGCTCTGGAATAGGATGCGAGACTGGTTCGCAGACAAGATTCCTTTCAAACGCGGTTAAACCGCCGAATCGCAGCTTATTTCATTTTAGCGGACGCGGTTGAAAGATCGCAGGCTAACCTACAAGCCGGGCAACTCAAAGATTATCGAAATGAATTGAGTGTTTCCGGCGCGCGGGAGCCTAATCGACGCGGTTGGCCAAATAGCTAGGCCGACTGCATTTTGAAATACTCCAGCATCGAGTCTGCGGTGCGTTCAATATCCTCGTCGCCAATTCCTCGATGGACTACGATGCGCATCGTAGGCATTTGCCAGCCAATCAGGATGCCTCGCTTCTCCAGGAATCTCCGAAACGGCGCGTGGTCGCATGGCTTCGGCGTTACGAAAACCATGTTGGTAGCCGCTTCCGCAGCAATTCCCCATTCATCCGGAAACCGGGCGATCGCCGCGGACAACGCTTTCGCGCGGCGGCGGTCTTCGGCCAAGCCGGCAATATTGTTTTCCAGCGCATAAATGCCCGCGGCGGCCAGAACTCCCGACTGACGCATCGACCCGCCCAGTATTTTTCGGTTCCGTCGCGCCGCTGCGCAAAATTCCCTTGATCCGGCCAGCACCGTTCCGGCCGGTGCGCCTAATCCCTTCGATAAGCACGCGGAAACGGAGTCGGCAACGCCGGCCAGCGCTGCAGGCGATTCCTCCAGGCTCTCGGCCGCGTTGAACAGCCTTGCGCCGTCCAGGTGCACCGAAAGACCGGCTTCGCGCGCCGCCGATGCCGAAAGCGCAAGTTTGTCTAGGAAAATCGCGGAGCCGGAAACCGTGTTTTCGAGGCAAAGCAATCGAGTTCGCGGACAATGGGGATCGTCCGGCTTGATCGCCGCCTTTACGTTTGCCGGGGCGAGAGACCCGTCCGTTTCGGTTTTTATCGGGCACATCGCGATACCGCCGAGTACCGAGGCTCCGCCCGCTTCGGATTTAATTGAATGGTAGTTCTCGCCTGCTATCAATTCGTCGCCGCGGCCGCAGTGCGCGAGAATGGCCGCTAGATTGCTCTGCGTTCCAGACGGGAAAAAGATGGAGGCTTCCTTGCCGAGAATCCGCGCGGCCATTGCTTCCAGTTCGATGACGGTCGGATCTTCGCCGTAGACGTCGTCGCCTACTTTCGCCTCGGCCATGGCTTTGCGCATGCCCTCGTCCGGCTTCGTAACCGTGTCGCTGCGCAGGTCCACTGTATCGGCATTCGATTGATCTCGCTTCATGGTCGAATATGCAGAGGATGCCATTCGAAAATCTCCTTTCGCTTCTTGCCCGGCGGGCTGGACGCAAGACCTGTCCGCGAACGGTTTGGATCAGGTGCCTACCGGTGAAGCGGCCGCGGCGCTTTCCGTCTTCGTTAGAGGATCTTCGGCCAGGCGAAGGGCGGAGGCCGTCAAGTTCAAGCCGATTGGCCGGCAATCATCGGGCGGTCTTCGCGTTACTCTGTTCTTGCAGCGAGCATTTTTTTCAATTCCGCGATCGCCCGCGCAGGGTCCAATCCTTTCGGGCAGGTATCCGAGCAATTCAGAATCGTATGGCACCTGTAGAGCTTGAAAGGGTCCTCGATATCATCCAGGCGCGAGTCGGTTTTTTCGTCGCGGCTGTCGATAGCCCAGCGATACGCATGCAGCAGAGCGGCCGGGCCCAGATACCTGTCGCTATTCCACCAGTAGCTCGGGCAGGATGCCGAGCAGCATGCGCACATGACGCATTCGTAAAGCCCGTCCAGCTTTTTCCGGTCCTGCGGCGACTGCTTCCATTCGTCTCCAGGCTGCTCGGATACGGTTTCCAGCCATGGCCTGATCGATGCGTGCTGCTCGTAAAATTGGCGGAGATCCGGCACGAGATCCTTTACGACCGCAAGATGCGGCAAGGGATAGATGACCACGTCGCCCTTGATCTCATCGATGCCCTTGATGCAGGCGAGCGTGTTGCCTCCGTCTATGTTCATGGCGCACGACCCGCATATGCCTTCTCGGCAGGAGCGCCTGAATGTCAGCGTCGGGTCGATCTCGTTTTTTATCTTGATGAGCGCGTCAAGGACCATCGGACCGCACTCGTCTAGATCTAGACGATAGGTGTCCAGTCGAGGATTGTCGCCGTCGTCGGGGTTCCACCTGTAAATCCTGAATGCGCGCAGGTTCGTCCCGCCGTCCGGCTTCGGCCAGCTCTTGCCCGCGACAATTCGCGAGTTTTTGGGAAGCGCGAACTGGGCCATCAATTTATCCTTTTGTCCTTTGATCGAGCTGCTCGGCGAGAGTACGGGTGGGCTGTTCGCCTGAACGCTTGACGACGCACTCTGCGAATACGTCGGCGGGCCGTCGGCCGGCAAGATAGTCCGCGCTCGCCGAAACCACGACGCCGCTTCTTACCTCCCCCGAGGAATTGAAGCCGAATCCTATCGTGGTCTTCGGCGGCGCGGCCGCCTGGAGAGCCGTGTTCTCGCACGAGGCCATCGCCGCCTCCACGGAGACAGGCTCCCTTTTGCAGGAGGCTAGGCCGACGATTAGAACGCACGGCGCAAGAATTGCGATTATGCTTCTTTGCATGGTCAATACACTCGCGCTTTCGGAGCTATCTTTTCCAAATCTATTCCGCCTTCGCTTGGCGAGGTCAATGTTTCGGTATGGACGGGCCGGTACTCGAGCCTGACCTCCGGACCGTCGACCCATGCCAGGGTATGCTTGCGCCAGTTGCCGTCGTCGCGATCCGGGTAGTCTTCTTGCGCATGCGCGCCCCGGCTCTCCTTTCTTGCCTCCGCGGAGACGATTGTCGCCATTGCGTTCGGCACCAGGTTGTCGAGCTCTAGAGATTCCATCAAATCCGAATTCCAGATCAGCGATCTATCGACAGTTTTCAAGTCCGCCATTTGCGAGGCGATTTCGGTCATGCGCTTGACGCCCTGCGCGAGCGTCGCGTCGCTGCGGAATACAGCCGCGTCCCTTTGCATCGATTTCTGCATTTCCAGTCGAAGTTCCGCCGTGGACGCCGACCCGTCGGCGTAGCGGATGCGATCGAAGCGATCCATGGAAGCTTCGACGGACGACAAATTAAGGTCCGGCGGCGATTCGCGGGGATCAACGATTTTGCTCGCGCGAATGGCGGCGGCCCGGCCGAATACTACCAGGTCGATAAGAGAATTCGACCCCAGCCGATTCGCGCCGTGCACGGATGCGCACCCGGCCTCGCCGACGGCCATCAATCCGGGCTGGATCGCGTCGGGGTCGTCCGCCGCCGGATTCAAGGCTTCGCCCCAATAGTTGGTCGGTATGCCGCCCATGTTGTAGTGGACCGTCGGCAAGACCGGAATTGGCTCGCGCGTAACGTCGACTCCCGCGAAGATTTTGGCGGACTCGGATATTCCCGGCAGCCTCTCGGCCAGCACGTCCGGAGGGAGGTGGTTCAGATAGAGGTATAGATGGTCCTTTTCGCCGCCGACTCCGCGGCCTTCCCTGATTTCGAGCGTCATGCAGCGCGAGACCACGTCCCGGCTGGCCAGATCCTTGTACGTGGGAGCGTATCGCTCCATGAATCGCTCGCCTTCCGAATTCGTCAGATAGCCGCCTTCGCCGCGCGCGCCCTCGGTAATGAGAACGCCTGCGCCGTAAATGCCCGTCGGATGGAACTGCACGAACTCCATGTCCTGCAGAGGCAGCCCGGCGCGAGCGACCATGCCGTTGCCGTCGCCCGTGCACGTGTGCGCGGATGTCGCCGAAAAATAGGCGCGGCCGTATCCGCCGGTCGCAAGCACGACGATTTTCGCTCTGAACCGGTGGATCGTCCCGTCGTCTAGGTTCCAGGCCAGCACGCCCTGGCACGCTCCGTCTTCGGACATGATCAGGTCGATCGCGAAATATTCGATGTAGAACTCCGCCTTCTGCTTGAGCGACTGGCCGTAGAGCGTATGGAGGATGGCGTGCCCCGTTCGATCGGCGGCCGCGCAGGTCCGCTGCACCGGCGACCCTTCGCCGAACTGGGTCGTGTGCCCCCCGAAAGGCCGCTGATAGATCTTGCCGTCCTCCGTTCGGCTGAACGGAACGCCGTAATGCTCGAGTTCGTAGACTGCTTTCGGCGCTTCCTGCGCCAGGTATTCCATGGCATCGACATCGCCGAGCCAGTCGGACCCCTTTACCGTATCGTACAAATGCCAGTGCCAGTGATCTTCGCCCATGTTGCCGAGCGATGCGGCGATGCCTCCCTGGGCGGCGACCGTGTGCGATCTTGTCGGGAATACTTTCGTGATGCACGCGGTCCTAAGCCCGTGCTCGGCCATGCCGAGGGTGGCTCTCAGGCCGGACCCCCCGGCGCCGACAACGACGACGTCGTGGTCGTGGTCGACGAATTCATAAGCTCCCATCCCCGGCACCGGCTACGCGAAAAGCCAGAGCCGCGCGATAGCGCAGATTGCGGCAATGCCGAGGCAAATGCAAAAGGCCGAGTTCAAATAGTGCAGCGCAATCCCGGCTTTGCCGTGCGCGTAGTCTTCAATCACGACTTGAACACCCTGCTGAAGATGGAAAAAGCCGACGCCCAGGAAAAGAATTGCCGAGATTGCATTGAACGCATTGGAATAGGTCGCCGCCACGGCCTCGTGCCCGGAGCCGAGCGCGGAGCCGAAAGTCATCGCGAACACGATTGAAAGCGGAAGCAGGGCGGCAGAGGAAACGCGCTGCATCCGCCAGTGGCGCGTGCCCTTTCTGGCATTGCCCAGGCCGACGAATCGTATGAGGTGCGCGAATCCCGCCATCGCCCTTAATCCATCGCGACCAGTAGAACGAGCGCGAAAAGCGCCGCCGCTCCCGCCAATCCGGCAATCGCGCTTTTCCTTACGGCGCCCGTCTCGAATCCCTTGCCGGCATCCCAGAACAGGTGCCGGATTCCGGTGCAGAAGTGAAAGCAGAGAGCGGCGAGAAGGCCGGCGAAAAACAAATCGCCGACGATCGACGTCAGCAGCCCGTCGACGAATTCGAAGTAATCCGGAGAAATCGAGGCGGCCAGAAACCACCAGGCGACAAGGAACGCGCCTATGGACATGCCGACCCCGGTAATTCTGTGGCCGATCGACAAGACTGCATTCAGGGGCCATCGATAGATTGTCGCATGCGGCGACAGGGGGCGAGCGTAACCGGATTTGCTTGCCATCTGGACTCCTGCTTTCATTGAATGACACGTGATCGGCGTCTGGCGGCGACCGCGCATTGTAAGCATCTTTCGCCTAACTTCAACGGGAACAAGTCGCCGAGTTCGGAATTTCTCGCGTTGCCGCCGTCATCGGCGTGGATTCGATTGCCCGGGCATCGACCCCGGCCCGGGAATCAAGACCCAATAGTCCAGGTCCAGCAGAATGTCGGGGTTGTATTTGCCGTTTTCGGCCTTCGCCTGCCGCGACTCTCCCTTCGACGCGACGGTGCGAATGCGCAGCGCGCCTACGCTCGGGTTGTCGGTTTCCGATTTTTCGAGCACTTCGGACCAGGCTCGCACCGTATCGAGCGCGAAGCAGGGATTTGCGTGCGTTCCGCCGTTGATCGCCGCGACCAGCTGCGCATTGGCCATGCCGCTGAAGCTTAGGCTCCGCGCCAGCGACATGACATGGCCGCCGTAGACGAGGCGCCGCCCGTCGCCGCGAAGCGTGGCATCGAAGTGAACGCGGGCCGTATTCTGCCAGAGGCGGGTCGCCATCATATGTTCGGCCTCCTCGACGGTCGCGGCGCCCGCGTGGTCGATGCGTTCGCCGACCGAATAGTCCGACAGGGCGTAGCGATCTCCCGAAACATCGAAATCGTAGCGGGCGAAATCGAGACCTGCGGGCACGTGGAGGTCCCGGGCCGCTATCGACGGCCTGAGCTCGGGGATGCTCGCCTCGGGAATCGGCGATGCGGCGTCGCGTTTGCGCACCATGACCCACCGAACGTACTCGACGACGGTCTCGTCGGCGCCTCGAATGCCGCGGGTGCGAACCCATACGATGCCGGCCCGTCCGTTGCTGTTTTCCTTGATTCCGATCACCCTTGATTCGGAACGCAGAGTGTCGCCCGGGCGAACCGGCTCGAAAAACCGGCCTTCGGCGTAGCCTAAATTGGCGACCGCGTTGACCGAAACGTCGGGCACCGACTTGCCGAATACGAAGTGAAACGCCGCGAGAGAGTCGATTGGCGATTCGCCAAGGCCGCATGATCGCGCGAAATCGTCGGAGGAAGCCAGCGCGTGCCGCGGCGCGTAAAGCGCCATGTAGAGAGCCATGTCTCCCGTTGTTACGGTGCGCGGCGTGGCGTGGACGATGAGCTCGCCGACCTTGAAATCTTCCAGAAAGCGGCCCTGTCCGGTCTTGCATTCAGTCACTCGCCATTGCTCCCCTCGCTCCCCGGATGAAATCCGGGCCGTGCGCCATTGCTATTCCGATCAGGCTTGCTCGCCTTGCGGGAAGACGGGCGAAAATTCATTTCCGCGAGGGCAGGTCGGCGCTCTTCGCCATTTCCGCGATAGCTTCCGACTTGGCGATCGTTCGCTTGGCCGTTTCCACGTGGAGGTTTTCGACTATGCGTCCGTCCAGCACCGCGACTCCGCTTCCTTCGGCTTTCGCCCTGTCGAACGCCTCGACCTGCCGGCGAGCCAGATCCAGCTCGCCGTCGGAGGGAGCGAAGGCCAGGTTGGCGGCTTCGATCTGAGCGGGATGGATAAGCGACTTGCCGTCGAATCCGAGATCTCGGCCCTGCTCGCATTCCCGTTCAAGGCCCTCCGCGTCCTTGTAGGCGTTGTAGACCCCGTCGATGCAAATCAGTCCGCGGGTCTTCGCCGCCAGCAGCGCGATTCCCAGGCTGGTCGCGAGCGGCGACCTGTCCGGCAGATTTCGGCATCCGAGGTCTTTCGCCAGGTCGTTGGTCCCGAGAACGAATCCCGCTAGCCGACTCGAAGACGATGCGATGGCCCGGGCATTGAGAATGCCTAGCGGCGTTTCCATCATCGCCCAAATCCGGGTGTCGCTTCCGCGCTGCCGAAGCGCGGCTTCCAGCCGGCGCACGTCCTCGTCGAAACTGGCTTTCGGAAGCAGCACGGCCTCCGGGCCGGCGGCGCAAATCGCGTCGAGATCGCGCGAGTGCCAAGGCGATTCGAAGCCGTTGATTCTAACCATGACGGATCGTCGTCCGAATTCGCCTTTTCGAAGGGCTTCGGCGACTAGATCGCGCGCTTCCTCTTTCCTGCCCGGAGCAACCGCATCCTCGAGATCTAGGATCAGCGCGTCGGCGGGAAGCGATTCGGCTTTCTCCAGCGCCCGCCGGTTCGAGCCGGGCATATAGAGAACGGAACGAAATGGACGTGAGCCGTAGTTCATTTTTCCCTCTTTCGCAAAACCCCCGGCGGCTTAAGATAATTAATTTTCGGGCAATGCAAGTTCCAATCGGCGCTTTGGCGTTCGGCGACGCAGTCCTGTTTGGCCGCGTCCGCGACGATGTCCGCAGGCGTGAATTGGATCCGATGCGAGCCCGCTTTTGAAGCCGGATAGGCTAGCCCGCCTCCCTCAGCGCTTCCGGCAACGCACGTTCAAAGAGGCTTAAATCCGATTCGGTTCCCGCGGATACCCTGATGCATCGGTTCTGCGGAGGCACGAACGGCATTCGAACGAATACGTCCCGTTCGATAAGGCCGTCGAGCACCCGCTTTGCGAAGTCGCCGTCGCGCCCGCAATCGACGGCGACGAAATTCGCCGCGGACGGCACGGCCGCCAATCCGTTGGCCGCCGCGATCTCGCCGATCCTGGTCCGCGCGGCTTCGATTTTCCCGACGGTTTCCGCTAGGTGAGCCTTGTCGCCCAGCGCGGCCAGGGCTCCCGCCTGCGAAATCCTGCTCATGCCGAAATGGTTCCGTATCTTGTCGAAGCTGCGGATAAGCTCGGAGTGGCCGATCGCATAGCCTACGCGGGCGCCCGCCATTCCGTAGACTTTTGAAAACGTCCTCATTCTCACGACGCTTGCATCGCTTACATCCAGCGGCAGCCGAAATTCGGCGGGCGCGCAGTCCATATAGGCTTCGTCGAGGACCAGGAGGCAGCCCTCCGGAACGGCGCGGATGGCCCGCTTGATCGACTCGGGCGGGTGGACGGTTCCCATGGGATTGTCGGGATTGGCGAGATACGCGATCTTCGCCTCGGACTCGGCGGCTTTCTCGACCAGCGCGAAAACATCTTCGCGATCGTCCCGGTACGGGACGGTCAGAAGGAGCCCGCCGTACCCCGCGACGTGAAAATTGAAGGTCGGGTAGGCGCCCAGCGACGTAACCACCTTGTCGCCCGGTTCGACAAGCATTCTCACGAGGTAGCCGAGCAGGCCGTCGATGCCTTCGCCGACCGCGACGTTTTCGGCGTCGATCCCGTGCGATGCCGCGAGAGCATGCTTCAGATCGTGGTTCTCGGGGTCGCCGTATCGCCAGGTTTCCGCCGCGGCCCTGGCCATGGCCTCCACGGCCAGGGGCGAAGGCCCGAAAACGTTTTCGTTGGCGCCGATTCGCGCCTTGAAGGGCCTTGCGCGAGCGCGTTCCTGGGCTTCCGGTCCCACAAAGGGAACGGTAGCCGGCAGCCGGGAAACGAGTTCGGTGTATCTTGGCATCGATGCTCCTCTATCGAATTGGCTTCAACGGCGCGTATCGACGAATTTCGATGGGAAGGCAAGAATCCCGCGATGCCGCGTCGCATTCCCGCTCCTCCGGAAGCGACGCGCCATGGACTGCGCGCAGGAGATTTTTTCGAGCGCTATTGACCTTGCCGCCAAGTTTTCTCGGGTATACAGAAGCTCGGATTCGCGCTTCACTAGCGAGGCGCGCTGCGATAACCTTAATGTCGGTGCAAGTCATGCCCGCTCCTGTTCGAGGGCGGTTCAGGGCGCAATCAGAACGGCGGGAGATGGTGGGAATTGGCGTAATAGGTTGCGGAAGATGGGGCGGAAACCTCGTACGCAACTTTGCCGAGCTGGGGGCGCTAGCGGCCGTGAGCGATATATCGCCCGATGCCGCCAGGGAGTATTCGGACGCCTATTCGGTTCCGTCGCCGTCGCCGTCGGAATTTTTCGATTCGGACGGCATCGATGCGGTTGCGATCGCGGTTCCCGCTGAAGGCCACGCCGAATTGGCTCTTCGCGCGATCGGGCGCGGCATGCACGTGTTCGTCGAGAAGCCGATCGCCACAAAGTTTTCCGATGCGGCGCGACTTGTCGACGCGGCGCGCGGGCGCGGTCGGATTCTCATGGCGGGGCATGTGCTTAGGTATCATCCGTCGTTCGTCAAGCTCGAAAAAACCGTTGCCGATGGCGGAATCGGGGTCATCCGGCATATCGAATCGGTCCGCGGCTGCGAACCCGCGCATTACCGCGGAGAAAGCGCGATCTGGGGATTCGCGCCGCACGATGTTTCCATGATTCTGGCGCTCATGGGAGAGCTGCCGAATCGCGTGGAGGCGGAAAAGCGGGTTGACGGCGTGTTGATCGGGCCCGATTCGGTCGATTCGACTCTTGAATTCCCGTCCGGCGCGTCGTGCCGGTTCAAGGCGTCCTGGCTCCTGGACGACCGCGAGCAGCGGCTGAAAGTATCCGGCGATGGCGGCGCTCTCGTTTTCGATGACTGCCGGCCGTGGCCAAGCAAGCTTTTGCGTTCCGGAAACGAAGACGAGGACGTTGGCGCATCGGCCGATTCAAAACTTGATCCGGTATTCGTTGCGGAGGCGGAGCCGCTTAAGCTGGAGTGCGAGCATTTCCTCGACTGCATAGAAACCGGGCGGCGCCCGACGACCGGCGGCCGGGAAGCGCTTGAAGTTATGCGCGTCCTCGACGCAATGAATGAATCGGCCAGGACCGGCGGGCCCGTTTTCCTGGGCGATGTCGAGCTGGGTCAAAGTCGGCCGTTCTCGGAAAATTTGAAAAAATCGATTTCCGCTTCTATGGAATCTCCGAGCGCGCATGGAGTTTCGCCCGGATGATGCTCGATTGTCGAAGCCCTATCCTGTTGCATGCGGAATTGGCTATTCGCCCGGAATTCGCGCGCCGTTGGACGCGCGGCGGAATAGGGCGAGCATGATCCCGTTTATCGACCTTGCCGCTCAGCGCGCTCGGCTGGGCGCCGGACTCGACGCGGCGATCGCGAAAGTGATCGATCACGGCGCCTTCATCATGGGCCCGGAAGTCGCCCGGCTGGAGGAAGCGATCGCGGAGCGATGCGGGGTTCGAAACGCTATCGCCTGCTCAAGCGGAACCGATGCCCTTCTGCTTGCCCTGATGGCGCTCGAAGTAGGCCCGGGAGACGCAGTGCTTGTTCCGGGCTTTTCGTTCGTCGCGCCGGCGGAAATGGTCGCGCTGCTAGGCGCGGCGCCGGTGTTTCTCGATGTCGAGGAACACAGTTTCAATCTCGATCCCGCTTCGATCGCGCTCGGCGTCGAAGCGGCGCGGTCGACGGGGCTTAAGCCGGTCGGCGTAATCTCGGTGGACTTGTTCGGCCAGCTGGCGGACGTGGACTCGATCGAGCGCGCCGCCGAAAAATTAGGCCTTTGGCTAGTTTCCGATTCCGCGCAGAGCTTCGGCGCGGAACGGCGCGGAAGGACGGTCGGAACCGGAGGGCGCATCGCGACATCCAGCTTCTACCCTTCAAAACCTCTCGGCTGCTATGGCGACGGAGGCGCCGTATTCACGGAGGACGACGTGCTCGCCGCCCGGATACGATCGATACTGTCGCACGGGATGGGGGAGGACCGTTACGACCACGTTCGACTAGGCATCAACGGGAGGCTAGATACCATTCAGGCGGCGGTTCTGCTCGAAAAGCTTAGGATTTTCGACGACGAGCTGGTTCTAAGAAACAAGGTCGCGGCTTTCTATTCGGAAAGGCTGGCGGGATCGAATTCAATCGCGGCGCCTACGGTCGATGACGGCGCGACTTCGACTTGGGCGCAATACACTCTTAGGCTCGAGGGAATCGACCGCGAAGATTTTCGCAGAGCTCTATCGGAGAAGGGTGTTCCGTCCGTCGTCCACTATCCGGCGCCGCTTCACTTGCTGAAGGCATACAGCGCGTATCCGGTCGCCGGCGGCGCTCTCCCGGTTTCGGAGCAATTGAGCCGCGTCGTCGTCAGTTTGCCGATGCATCCTTATATGGAGGATTCGGTCCTGGACCGAATTGTAGAAGCGGTTCTTTCTTCGGCGAATACTTGCTCTACGAACCAGATGCGCCGCCGCCGCGCCTGACTTCCGTCAATCCGCGCCATGCCGGTCGCATAGCGGCAATCGAATCGCCGGCAATTCTGAATTCCCGGCGCGGCGGTTTTCATTTCGCCGACCGCTTGCGGCGAATCCGCCTCCGGGCAGCCGGGTTCGACGGAATTGCCGAGTATTCCGGAAAGCGGATTGGCCTTTTGGATCGACGGGTGGCGGGCAATCCCTTTCCATGCCGATCCCTTGCGCGCGCCATCCGAGCCGAATGTATTCATTGGCCGGGCCTCGGGGCGGAGGCGGGGCTTGGCGGAATCAAGCCTAAACCTCGAAATTCCGCGCGATGCGCGGTCTGACGGCCGGCCTTCCTCGCAGGCCGAACATCCGGCGGCGCCAACGATTCTCGTCGGATTCAAGGCCGCGGCTATACGCATGGCCCGGCGCTCGAAATCCGGCTTCCATGATTAGGGAAATGTCCACAACGGCCGAATCTCTTCGGGCCGAAGCAGTCGATGGGCAGGTTTGCCTATTGGAGCGCGCAACTGAATGGCCCGAGAAACGCGTCCGGATCGGCCCTGGCGCTTGCTGGTTGCGCACGGCGGCGGCCAACTTTATTGTCGAAAATGCAAAGTTCAATTCGGAGCACAAGTGATGGCGAGACCTAGGATCGCGCTGATCGGCGCAGGGCAAATCGGCGGAACGCTGGCCCATCTGGCAACTATTCGAGAGCTTGGCGATGTCGTCCTGTTCGACATTGTCGAAGGAGTCCCGAAGGGCAAGGCTCTGGATTTGGCCGAATGCGGTCCCGTCCAGGGCTTCGATGCCGAGATTACAGGCGCGTCGGACTACTCCGCCATTGCGGGAGCCGACGTCTGCATCGTAACGGCGGGCGTGCCGAGAAAACCCGGCATGTCGAGGGACGATCTTCTCGGCATCAACCTCAAGGTCATGAAATCGGTCGGGGAGGGCATAAGCGCGAACGCTCCGGACGCCTTCGTCATCTGCATCACGAATCCTCTCGATGCCATGGTCTGGGCGCTGCGGGAGTTCTCCGGCCTTGATAGCGGCAAGGTGGTCGGAATGGCCGGCGTGCTCGACTCTGCGCGCTTTCGGCATTTTCTTTCGCTGGAATTCGAGGTTTCGATGCGGGACGTAACGGCATTCGTGCTAGGCGGACACGGCGATTCGATGGTGCCGCTCGCGCGCTATTCCACCGTCGCCGGAATCCCGCTCCCGGACCTGGTCGATATGGGCTGGACGACCTCGGACCGAATCGAGCGAATCATCCAGAGGACGCGCGACGGCGGCGCCGAGATCGTAAACCTGCTGGGAACCGGGTCGGCCTTCTATGCGCCGGCGACTTCGGCATTGGAAATGGCCGAGTCGTACTTGAAAAATCAGCGCCGGGTCCTGCCTTGCGCCGCGAATCTCAGCGGCGAGTACGGGCTTAGCGACATCTATGTCGGCGTGCCCGCGATAATTGGCTCCGGAGGCGTGGAAAAAATCGTCGAGATCGTTTTGAACGATCAAGAGCGATCTCTTTTCGAAAAATCCGTCGGCGACGTGAGGAAGCTGATCGATGCATGCTGCGAAATCGACCCTTCGATTCGCGGCTGATTTCACCCGCCGAGACGGCTAGCCGCCTGCCGCTCGGATCCGGCGATCTAGCCGAATCCGGTTCATTCGTTAATCGCAAGCTCTCGATTCTGCGCTCTCGGCGCTTGAAAGCGATTGCTCCGCGCTTCCCGATTGGATTCCCGCCTCCCGGATTCGGCATGCGAATCCAAAGCCGCGATTTGCAGGCGCCGGCAGGCGGCCGCGAAAAAAAATCGTTCTCGGCCGCGTCGGATTGAGACGAATGCTGAAAGGCGCGAAGCTCCGACGTCGGTGAATTTCCCGCAGCATTTACGAATATTCGCCGCGAATCGGGATTAGCGCCGTTAGGAGCCTTTTTCGGTTCCCGGCGCGGTAAAAATCTCTTGGCTTCCGGATTTTGACGCGAGCGGCGCAGCTTCGCGAATTTCGACTTGGCCAGATAGCGAGATCCGACCTTGATCGCCCTGAATCGAATCGGCGCCATTCGACCCGCTCGGGTAGGCGCCGGAGGCCGGCGAAAGGCTAGGCGGCGGCGACTTGGCCTTTGCCGGCGCCATTGAACAATGGCCGCGCCATCGAATTTGAATCCGAATTTAAGGGCGATCGAGGCGACCAGCCCCCGCGATCCGAATTTCCGAATTCGCGGCGTTTGTGCGAAAATGAAATTTGCTTTACGGAAGCCGTCAAGAAAAGATTCGATTCGAGCCGCATCGAATCGCCGGGGACGGGAAGCGCCAATTGAAAACCGGGGGCGGCGGGCATTGGAAAAGGGCGGTCGGAGAGGATAGGCGGCGACTATGAACATCCACGAGTACCAGGCCAAGCGCCTGTTGCGCGAATACGGATTGCCGGTGGCCGACGGCAGGCCGGTCATGCGGTCCGAGGATGCCAAGACCGCCGCCGGAGAAATCGATGGACCCGTATGGGTCGTCAAGGCTCAAATCCATGCCGGCGGACGAGGCAAGGGATCCTTCAAGGAACCGGATGCGGGAAGCAAGGGCGGGGTTCGCATTACGCGCTCGGTCGAGGAGGCGGCGACGGAAGCGAAAAGGATGCTGGGCCGCACGCTGGTGACCCATCAGACCGGGCCGTCGGGAAAAACGGTGAACCGCGTCTACATCGAATCCGGCGCGGCCGTCGACCGCGAGCTGTATCTTGCGCTGCTTCTCGATCGTCAAAGCTCCAGGATTTCTTTCGTCTGCTCGACCGAAGGCGGAATGGACATCGAGGAGGTCGCCGCGACGAGGCCGGACGAAATCGTGTCTTTCTCCGTCGACCCGGCAACCGGGCTGCGACCCTATCACGGGCGGCGCATCGCTTTCGCTCTGAAGCTTGAAGGCAAGCAGATCCGTCAATGCGTCGACCTGGCTACCAGGCTCTACCGCCTGTTTACCGACAAGGATGCGGAACTTCTGGAAATCAATCCGCTGATCGTCACCGAAAGCGGCGATCTGCAGTGCCTGGACTGCAAGCTCGGATTCGATTCAAATGCGCTTTTCCGCAACAGCGACATTTTGGCTCTCAGGGACGAGTCGGAGGAAGATCCCAAGGAACTCGCGGCTTCGAAATTCGATCTGAACTATATCGCGCTCGACGGCGAGATCGGCTGCATGGTCAACGGAGCCGGGCTCGCGATGGCGACTATGGACATTATAAAGCTCTACGGATCGTCGCCGGCGAATTTTCTCGATGTCGGGGGCGGGGCCTCGAAGGAAAAAGTCACGGAAGCTTTCAAGATCATAACGTCGGACTCGCGCGTCAAGGGAATCCTGGTCAATATTTTCGGCGGAATCATGCGCTGCGACATAATTGCCGACGGCGTCGTCGAAGCCGTCAGGGAAGTTGGCCTTTCCGTGCCTCTGGTCGTCCGGCTCGAGGGCACGAACGTCGACAAGGGAATAGATATCATCAACCGGAGCGGACTCAATGTGATCGCGGCCGAAAATCTCGGCGACGCGGCTCGAAAAATCGTCGCGGCCGTTGCCTGAAGCATGATGGATTTCGCTGGATCGCTGACGCGGATTACGGAGGCTCGCGCATGGCCGTTCTAATCGACGAAAACACCAAGGTCATTTGCCAGGGCTTCACGGGCTCGCAGGGGTCATTCCATTCGGAGCAGGCGATCGCCTACGGCACCAGGATGGTCGGCGGCGTAACGCCGGGCAAGGGAGGGCAGGAGCATCTCGGCCTTCCGGTCTTCAATTCGGTGCACGAGGCCCGCCGAGCGACGGGAGCGGATGCGACCGCGATATACGTTCCGCCGCCATTCGCCGCCGACGCGATCCTAGAGGCGATCGATGCCGGAATTCCGCTGATCGTTTGCATTACCGAAGGCATTCCGGTCCTCGACATGGTAGCCGTCAAGCGCGCGCTCGAGGGAGCGAATTCAAGGCTCGTCGGACCGAATTGCCCGGGCGTTATAACGCCCGGCGCGTGCAAAATCGGGATTATGCCCGGCCATATTCATTCGCGAGGCTCGGTGGGCGTGATTTCGCGATCCGGAACCTTGACCTACGAGGCCGTCAAGCAGACGACCGACGCCGGTCTGGGGCAGTCGACGTGCGTCGGCATAGGCGGCGACCCGATCAAGGGAACCGAGCACATCGACGCGCTGGAGCTTTTTCTCGCCGACGACGAGACGAGGGCGATCATCATGATCGGCGAAATCGGCGGTAGCGCGGAAGAGGAGGCCTCGCAATTCCTCAGGGACGAGGCGAAACGCGGGCGAGCGAAGCCGGTCGCGGGCCTGATCGCCGGTCGCACGGCTCCGCCCGGGCGGAGAATGGGCCACGCGGGCGCCGTGATTTCCGGCGGCAAGGGCGGGGCCGACGACAAGATTGAAGCCATGAAATCGGCGGGTGTCGTAATTGCCGACAGCCCGGCGGAACTTGGAGAAGCCGTTGTTGCAGCCATGCAAGCATAGCGGATAACGGCGGCGATCATCCCTCGGCCAGTTGGACATCGAGTTGCTAAAATGACCACGACCAAATCGATCGAAGAACTTCTGTCCCAGGATTTCCTGAACGGCGGAAACGCGGGCTACCTGGACTATCTGCTCCAAGCCTACGCGAACAATCCCGACGAGGTGGAGCCGTGCTGGCGGAGCTATTTCCAATCGCTGGAAGAGTTTCATCTCGACGGTTTCCAGCGGTCGCCCCGGCCGAGCTGGGCGCGCGGCGATTGGCCGCCCGAAGACGGCGGCGAATTGGCCGAGGCGCTGGCGGGGGCCCGCCCGCCGGCCGACGCCTCGACCCGAGCCGCACCCTCCGGAAGGAA
>MKWU01003264.1_pt1 | contig 21905 bp, 28 predicted proteins | sample 809101 | NCBI WGS metagenome assembly MKWU01 (sample SAMN05860141, study PRJNA318959) | sponge metagenome | host: Aplysina aerophoba | place: Slovenia: Piran, Adriatic Sea, Gulf of Piran | collected 2013-05-07 | reverse complement strand
CGGGTCGGGGCGCCGTCCGCTCGGCCCCGTGCGGACCGTCGCCACGGCCCCTAGGCCGTCAGGCGCGTGAGGCCCTCCTCCGCGTGGCGACGGCCGCCCCCGCCACCAGCACGGCGCCGAGGCCGAGCGCGATCGCTCCCAGCGTGCCGGCGTCGGGCTGGCCATTGGTTCCGGCGAGCGGACCGTGTCCGGTGTCCGGCGCGGCCGGGCCGGCGGCGGTCGCGGCGACCGTGCTCGCCATCAGGTGGCGCGGCTCCGGGCTCGTGAAGTCGATGTCCCAGATGAACGCCCCGTTCTCGACGCGGTCGGCGTTGTGGTCGGCGATCTCTCCCGGCAGCTCGACACGCACGCGGGCCCACCCGCCCTGGAGCAGCTCGGGCGGCAGCGCCGTGGCGGCGGCCGCCTGATCTCCGGCGGTCTCCATGGCCGGGGCCATGACCGTCGCGAACGACCAGCCCCCGGACTCGTTGGGTGCCAGCGCGAGATCGCTGGCGAGTTCCTGCGATTGGGGGGAGCTGAAGAAGACCCCGAGTTGCTGGAGGTTGGCGAACGGCACCTGCATGAGGATGCCGCTGAAGCCATCCGCACTGTAGGGCTCGACGCTGGTACCGGGCAGGTTGGCGGGATCCACGCCGAGAGCCTGCTGAACGTTGGTGCCGGTCATGGCGGTGAACTGATCGCTCATCGCGAAGAGCACGCCGATCGCGCCCGAGCCGTCGTCGTTGACGCTGAAGGCGAGTTCGTACCGGATGCACCCGAGCGTCAGGAACATGGTCGCGGCGAGCGCGAGCACGAGCCCGCGTAGCTGCCATCGTGACCTCGCGGTCCCCTCCCGGCGTCCGGTCTCCGTCGCTACCTCGGTCACGAGTCCCCCCTGTTCCGCCGCCGCCGACCGCGAGGAGACACCGCTCCGTCGCGCGGCCGACGTGCCCGCCTCACGATACCCGAACGGCTCGCGATCGACATCCCGCCACGGCCGCCACCTCGGTGCCCGGGACTGAGCCTGCGGGTCGGGCGCTGGAAAGAGGTGGGGCAACCGGGTGGTGAAACACGTCGGCGCTGCCTCCCCGTGAACTCCCGCGTCCGTCCAGGCCCTAGCGTCCGAAGACGGCGAGCACGCTCTGCTCCTCGCGCTCGCTCGCCGAGCGGTGCATGAGATGACCGACGTGGTGGTCCTCGATGCATCCGTCCAGCGACGACTCGACCTGCACGGTCGCGTGTCCGATCCCGTACTTGTCATGCACGATCGCCTGGATCCGGGTGATCAACTCGTCGACATCCCCGTCGTGGTCCGGATCGATGAGCACGTGGGCCGACAGCGACTCGCTCTGCGACGTGATGGTCCAGACGTGCACGTCGTGGATGAGCGTGACCCCCTCGACCGCCTCGATGTCGTTGCAGAGTTCGTAGACGTCGATGTGCGTGGGCGTGCCCTCCAGCAGCACGTGGAAGACCTGAACGAGCAGGCCGCGCGACGCGATCAGGATCAGCAGGCCGATGACGACGCTCAGGAGCGGGTCGGCCCAGAACCAGTCGAAGGCCAGCACCAGCACGGCGGAAATGATCACGCCGACGGAGCCCAGGAGGTCGGCGAGCACGTGCTGGAACGCCCCCTCGGCGTTCAGGCTGTGGCCGGATGAGCGGTGCAGGATGAACGCCGCGGCGATGTTCACGAGCAGGCCGCCGGTGCCGACGATGAGCACCGGCAGGCCGTCGACATGCACCTCCTCCACCGCGAAACGGTGATAGGCCTCGAAGAAGATCCAGGCGACGATCAACCACAGGGCGATGACGTTCGCCAGCGCTGCGAGGACCTCGACGCGGTAGAAGCCGAACGTGCGCTCCGGGGAGGCCTCCCGCTGGGCGATCCACATCGCGACCAGCGCCAGCCCGATCGCGGCGGCGTCCGTCGCCATGTGGCCGGCGTCGGCGAGCAGGGCGAGGCTCCCTGACAGCCAGCCGCCGATGATCTCCGCGAACATGTAACCGGAGATCAGCACGAGGCTGATCATCAGATTGCGGCGGCTCGCCTCCCTCAGGTCGTGCGCGTGGCCGTGGCCGCCGTGTCCGTGGGCGCCGTGGTCGTGGCCGTGGTCGTCGTGGTCGTGGTCGTGGCCGTGGCTGTCGTGGTCGTCGTGGCCGTGGCCGTCATGGCCGTGGCCGTCATGGCCGTCGTGGTCATGGCCGTCGTGGTCATGGCCGTCGTGGTCATGGCCGTCGTGGTCATGGCCGTCGTGGTCATGGCCGTGGTCATGGCCGTCGTGGTCGTGGCCGTCGTGGTCGTGGTCGTCTGTGCTTGTCATGGCCGTCTACCTGCGCATGTCCCCCGGCGGTGGCTGCCGCTCGTTGGGGGTACGAGCGACCGAGCGCGTCGCCGGCGCGCGGGGCGATGATCGCGGACGCGGGCGCCTTCAACAAGCCGGAGGACGCTCAGCACCGCGATGCCCGTGGTCCCGCGCCCGGCCCGAGAGCTAGCGGACCCCGCTTACGCCGCGTGCTCGTGATGCTCGTGGCTGTCGTGCCCGTGCGCGTGATGCTCGTGGTCGTCGCACTCGTGGCTGTCGTGGCCGTGCCCCGGCCCTCCATGGTGCTCGTGGTCGTCGCACTCGTGGCCGTCATGCACATGGGCGTGATGCTCGTGATCGTCACACTCGTGCGCGTCGTGCGCGCCCTCGGCATGGGCATGCGCCTCGTGGTCGTGCGCGTGGTGCTCGTGGTCGTCGCACTCGTGGCTGTCGTGGACGTGCCCCGGCTCTCCGTGGTGCTCGTGGTCATCGCATTCGTGCAGGTCGTGCGCAGCTTCCGACACCACTTGCCGTCTCCGATCCAATAGTGGGGGCCCACCCGGCCCCTCGCGCAATCTAGGGCACCGGCTTCGGCCGGGTCAACGCGAGACAGCTGCCACGACGGGATCGACGAACCGCAGAGAAGGACGTCGCCCGGCGCGTGTTCGTCGCCGTGACGAGACGCGGCGCACATGGCGCGCCCCATCGTGCCTCCGTGAGTGGTCCGGCCCGGCGGAGAGGCTCTGAAGCCGGGGCTCGGGGGTATCCGCCGCCCCCGGATCGTGTGGCAGTCACGAGGGGACGGCGACTCGGGCCGGAGGTGCGAAGCGCGGGCACACCGGCGGCGGGGCACCGCTTCTCATCGGGGGCGTGCGGGTTATCCCGAGCTGTCTGACGCTGGTACCGCGGTCTCGGCGCGGTAGGCCTCGAAGGCTGTGTGGAAGTCGGCCACGCTCATCCCGAAGGCGGCCTCGAACGCTCCCTGCCAGCTCGCGGATGCCGGCAGCTGGCGGTAGTAGTCGAAGAGGGACGCCTCGCCGTGGTGCTCCGCCAGCCAGGCGCCGGCGAGGAACGTCAGGGCGCGCGCCTCGTGGTAGCCCGCCGCGACCACATCAGCGGATAGCTCGAGGCTGGCGAGCGCGGGCGTCACGCGCCTCGCGAGCGGCAGCTGCGCCGTCCGCGTCTCCTCGAGCGTTGCGCCGTCGCCGCTCGCCTCGAAGGCGCGCTCGGTGTAGATCCGGATCGCCTGGCGCAGCCACCAGGGGCCGCGGCGGTCGAGCCCGTCCTCGTCTCGTGCCAGGGATGACCAGGGGGCCAGCCGGTCCCGCGCGTGGTCGTAGTGGTAGCGATCGAGGGAGTACGGGGCCGCCGACCGGCAACCCACGTCAACGACGACGACCGTGGCGGGGCCACTCGATGCCCGGCTGCAGAAGCCGTCGCTCGGGTCCACGCCGAAGGAGCGCGCGTACGCTTCCGTCACGGAGTCGCGACCCGCTGCGGCGAAGACGGTGTAGTCGGCGGGTCCGGCGCCGAGGCGGTCCGTGAAGAACGTCTGGACGGCCTCGAACGCGGCGCGCACCGCCGTCTCCGTCTCGGCGGCGACTTCCCCGACGAACACGAGCAGCGGGCGCTCCTCATCGTCGCCGAGATGGGGGAAGTGGGAGGCCGTCAGGGCGTCGCGGTACGCCTCGAACGAGTCGTAGAAGTCGCCCGGCGGCAGGCCGAACGTGGCCTCGAACGCCGCTTCCCAGCCGACCGCGGACGAGAGGCCGTCGTAGTACGCGACGTGCGCGGCCCGGTCCGGGAGGCCACCCGGCCAGCCGGGGGCCGTGGGGGCGAAGGTGTCCGCGGAGTCGGCAGCGGCGTACCCGGACAGCCACTCCACGGCGATCGCGGCGAGACTGTAGGCCGGGCCCGCACCGCCGTAGAAGAGACGCGACAGGGTGAGGTCGTCGAGCTGCTCGGCCACGGTCAGGGAATGCCGCAGCCGGCTCAGCCGCAGTGCTTCGGCGGTCGTGCCCCATCGCTGCTGCCGGTAGAGCCCTCCCGCGTAGGTCGCCGTTCCCTCCGTCATCCATCGGGGGGAAGGGTCGATCACGTTCGAGGAATACTCGCCGAGATGCCACTGGAGTACGTGGAAGTACTCGTGTGCGAGCGTGGCCCCGAGGAGTGAGTAGTTCAGGGCACGGGGGCTGATCAGGATCTCGCGCGCCCGTGCTGCCGCGAACGGGTCGAGGCCGGGGTCGACCGTCACGGTGAACTCCGGCGGCTTGAGCGCGTACCGCTCGGCGAAGAACGTCACCACGCTCGCCATGTCGTCGCGGATGGACGCCTGTCGGTCGGTGGGCACGCTGTCCGGGAGCACGTAGTTGACACCGGCGGCCCCGGACTGCCACCAGCGGGCATCCGCCGTGACGTCCACCCACAGCCCGTCGCCGCGCCGCAGCTCGTCCAGCGTGTTCGCTGAGCCGCCGGCGCCGGGCCGGTAGCGGTCGTATCCCTGCGAGTCTGCGGCCCACCGCGACGCCGCCGTCAGCGACGCCCCGAAGCGTGCGAGCGCCTCCTCGGTCTCCATGCCGTCGGCGCCGGCCCAGCCCACCAGGTTCCGCCCGGCCCGCAGCGACACCAGGACACCCCCTTCGACAACGGCCTGTGTCCACTCGAACGGCGCGTCGCCGCCGAGCTCGAGCCAGAGCCCCATGCCGGGCTGAAGCGTGCGCAGGCCGTGCCGGGGAACGCTGGTGCGCGTCCTGCGCTCGTAGCGCTGATGGTCCGCGTCCCACCCCCACGCGCGCCGCAACGCCGGGACCGCCTCGAAGAGGTCGGTGGCCGGGGCCTCCGGGCCGAGCCACGCGACCATGTTCCAGCCGGGCTGCAGCACGGTCGTGACCATGTCGGGGTCGTCCGAGGCCGCCGAGGCCCGCGCCGAGGTTCCCGCCAGCAGGAAGCCGAGCGCGATCGCGGCGAGAGCCAGGGCAAAGAAGCGACGGGACGTGGGTAGCATGCCGCCCTCGCATACAATCCAGACGTAGAATACGTGGCGGCCGCGGCCGCGTCCCCCGAGCGGCGTGTGCGGTCTCCGAGCAGCTCGCGGTATGGCGTGTCGGTCGGGGTGGATCAGGTCGTGTCGGGTCAGCTGGCACGACGGCCACCTGCCGCGTGCTGTCGTGGCCGTGTCGCCGCCCCGGGCCGACTCGGCAAGCGCTACAGGAGGAGAATCGCAGAAGGCGGAGGGGACCGCGGGCGTGCTGCTTCGCGCGATCTCCCCGGCGTTGCGGCGGGAGCGGTGACGATCGAGAGGCGTCAGCACCGGGCGCTGATCCTAGGCTTACGTGCTCGGGGGTCCTCCGGACGCCCGATTGGAGGGTGTCGAGGATGACGTGCCCCCGGCCTTCAGCGCGCGATGCGTGCGAGAAGCTCCGTTCGCGACTAGGTGGCGTGCCGCCGTCTGACGGGTCGCCGGGCGTATGACCCCATCGGAGGTCGCGCTCATCGTCGGAGTGCTCGCCCTGGTCGCCCTCGCGGCGTTCGTGGGCTACGTCGCGTGGGTCGTGGCCGAGGTGAGGGGCCGTTCCCGGCTGGCGTGGACTCTCGCCTGCATCGCCTTCCCTCCCGCGATCGTTGCGCTCTGGAAGCTGCCGCCCGGATACCGATCACCGTGGGACCGCTGACGCCCTGGAGATGAGCCCGGTCCCCGTCGGCCCGCAGCCGGATCGGGATCCGCGAGACCTCCAGCGGGCTACGAGGCGGCGATCAGCGTGGCGACGATCGCGTCCGCCATCGGGCATCCGGAGACGACGAATCGCCGGGCAGCTGGCGCCGATGGAGTCGAGCCTGGTCGCGGCGCCCGGGGGTACCCGGCGTCGTTTCGTCCGTTCCCCTTAGCCTTGCCCGGTCCGCTTCCACACGAGCGCGCGCGGGCTCTCCCACGAGGAGCGGATCTTGATGCCGCTCTCGCGGGCCGCCTCCTGGAGTCGCCGCTTCACGGCCGCCTGCGTCTCGCCACGCTCGAGTACGATGCGCCCGGCGGCGCCCGCCTTCAGGGCCTGGACGTAGGGCTCGCGCTCGGCAGCGGCCGTGCGGCTGCGTCCGACGGCGGCATCCTTCGGGTCCAACTTCGCGAACCTCGGCACAGAGTCCTCCTCCGCTCGAATTCGACGGCTCACAGCAGGATACTCCACGCCCGCCCGCAGGTACTCCGCCGGTGACGCCACCCCCGACGGAGGTTCGTTGCAGGGTGCCGTCGGGGGTTGTGGCCAAGCCACCCGGGCGCTGGTCGTCACGGGTCCCCGCGGGCGAGGTGACCAGCCGGAGCCGCCGTCGCGGCGTGATCACACCCGTCGACGGGTGTGGGCGCCGCTTGCGCGTTTCGGACACGGGGTGTCTAGCGCGTGCGCGCCCCCAGCGACCACAGCGAGAGCGCGATGGTGACGACGCCCAGACCGGCGACGGCGGCGAGTGCCCCCGCCAGGTTGTCCCACTCCCAGCCCTCGAGGACCAGCGCTCGCATGCCCTCGAGCAGGTACGTGACTGGATTGAGGGAGGCGAGGAACTCCATCCAGGGGTCGAAGACCTCCTTGGGCGCGAAGGCGGGCGAGAGGAAAAGCAAGGGGAAGAAGACCAGGAACCCGGCCTGGGCCGCCTGGGCGTTGCCCGTGCGCAGCGCGATGGTCGCGCCTATGCCGGAGTAGGCCGCCCCGAACAGCCCCGCCAGCGCGAGGATCACGACGTACCCGAGCGGTCCCGCCTCCATCCCTGCGCCGACCAGCGAGACCACGACCAGGATCACGGCGGTGAAGGCGGTGGCCCGGATGGCGTCCGCGAACAGCCGGCCCAGCACGATGGCCAGCCTCGGGCTGGGCGTCAGCAGCAGCTTGTCGAAGTAGCCGCTCTCGATGTCCTTGACGATCGCGATGCCCGAGACCGAGGCGGCGCCGGCGACGCACTGCAGGACCGCGACCGGGAGCTGGAAGCCCTCGTAGTTCTCCACGCCGAAGGCGGGTCCGGCCACGTTGCTGATGGCGCCGACCGTGACGAAGAAGAAGAACAGCGGGATGAAGAGGTTGCTGACCTCCACGCCCGGCTGCCGGAGCGTCTCGCGCACCGCGCGCCCGCAGAGCTGGTAGGAGCCCACCGCCAGCGCCCTCACGCGACCTCCTCGGAGGCTTTGCTCCCGGCCGGGTCCGGGACCTCGGCGTCCACCTCGAGGCGGTGCCCCGTCGCGCGGAGGAAGACGTCGTCGAGCGTCGGTTGATGCAGCGTGATCTCGGCGACCGGCAGCCCGGCGTCGTTGGCGATCGTGACGATCGGCGCGATCATCTGGCTCCCGTCGCGGATGTAGACGACGAGCGCGTCCTCCATCCGCCGCAGCTCCTCAAGGCCGGGCAGCTCGCGGATGCGCTCGCCGGCGCGCTCCACGGCCTCGCCCTCGGCGCCGCCGCCATCGATGTGCAGCGAGACGACGTCCGAGCCGATCGTCGCCTTGAGCGCCGAGGGTGAGCCGGAGGCGACGATCCGCCCGGCGTCGATGATCGCGATCTCGTCGGCGAGCCGGTCGGCCTCCTCGAGGTACTGGGTGGTGAGAAAGAAGGTCACGCCGGCCTCGCGATTGAGGCGCTCGACGTAGCGCCACAGCGCCTCGCGGCTCACCGGGTCGAGCCCGCTCGTCGGCTCGTCGAGGAAGACGATGCGCGGCCCGTGCACGAGCGCCGAGGCGAGGGCGGGCCGCCGGTGCCTCCCCCCGGAGGAGGGGGCGATGCGGCGGGCGGCGGGCGCGGCCGGGCAAGGGGCCCGGGGGGGGGGGCGAGCCGCCGTTGCATCCCGCCGGAGTAGGTGCCGATGCGGCGGTCGGCGGCGTCCTCGAGCTCGACGATCGCCAGCAGCTCGTCGACCCGCCTGCCCACGGCGGAGCGGGGCATGCCCTGCAGGCGGCGAGGCGCGGGGGCGCGCCGCCGTTGCACCCCGCCGGAGTAGGTGCCGATGCGGCGGTCGGCGGCGTCCTCGAGCTCGACGATCGCCAGCAGCTCGTCGACCCGCCTGCCCACGGCGGAGCGGGACATGCCCTGCAGGCGGCCCTGCAGCGTCAGGAGCTCGCGCCCCGTCTGCAGATCGTCGAGCCCGGCCTCCTGGAGGGCGACGCCGATGCGGCGGCGCACGTCCCTGGCGTGGCGCTCCACGTCGAGGCCGTCCACGAAGGCGCGCCCCGACGTGGGGCGCAGCAGCGTCGTCAGCATGCGGATCGTCGTGGTCTTGCCGGAGCCGTTGGCGCCGAGGAAGCCGAAGACCTGCCCGCTCTCGATGGAGAGGTCGATGCCGTCGACGGCGCGCACGCCGGGGAAGGTGCGCCCGAGGCCCTCGGCGGCGATCGCCGTTGCGTGGTCGTCACTCATCGCGGCTCTCCCGCCGCGGCCGCGCACCCGTCCGGCCCGCGTCGGCGCGTCGGCCGTCCCGGGTCGAGTATTGCCGCGCGGGCCGGTAGCGGCGAGGCGCCCGCGTGGCGCAGTCCGGGGCGAGGTGGGAGCACCTGTCGAGCATCTCGGGATCGCACGGGTCGCCGAGGTCGACGCCGGGTCACTCGCTTACCGGCAGCCGCTGCGATTGGCAAGAAGAGCCTCACGGTGCATCATACAATGTATGTTGATATCCATACAATGGACGAGGAGATGAGTTGAACAGCTACGTGATGAAGGTCTCGTCGAACGGCCAGGTGTCGATCCCGGCTCAGGCACGTGCGCGCTGGGAGTGTGATCGAATGCTGGTCGTGGACTTCGGCGATCGCGTGGTGATGCGGCCGCTCCCGCCAGATCCCCTGGCTGACCTCGACGGGAAGTACGCCGGGCGGGGGCCCAGCACCGATCAAGCCCGTGCGGAGGCTCGGGCCGAGGATGGGGCCCGCGAGCCGTGATCATCCTTGACGCATACGCGGTGCTCGCCTTCATGCGGCACGAGGCCGCAGGTCCGCAGGTGCGTGAGTTGATTCGAGGCGATCAGGAGGCGGTCCTGACCCTGCTCGGTATTGCAGAGGTGCTCGACCATCTCGTGCGCCGCGCCGGTGTTGATGAGGAAGAGGCATGGCTTGATCTCGTGCAGCTCGGTCTTGCTGCCCCGCCCGCACTCGATTCGGAGCTGGCGGGAAGAGCGGGCCTCTTGCGTGCCCTCCACTACAACCGCCGTACTCGCGCGCTCAGCCTAGCGGACTGCGTCGCCGCTGAGACGGCACGCCGCCTCGATGCGTCGCTCGCCACCGGCGATCCCCCGCTGATCGCGACCTGCGAGGAGGAAGGGATCGGGGTCGTCGCGCTTGACGGCGAGGGCGCGGCCGGGTGCCGGCCCTGACGGCCGACGAGCAGGGCCTCAGCCGCGCCCGATGGGCTGCTCTCGATCGCGAGGTCAGTGTAGCCCGAGGTTCGTGACGCCTGTCGGGCACCGTTCGACGGAATCGGTGGCGCCCGGGGCCTGTGCTCGGGCTTCCTGCGCGTATGCCCGAGCGCCTCCCGCCCGACGCGCGCGCTCATCGAGGACGCGCAGAACGATCTGTACTTCAGCTCCGCGTCCCTGTGGGAGATCGCGATCAAGAGCGGCCTGGGACGCGGCGACTTCGAGGTCGATCCGCGGTTGCTGCGCCGGGCGCTTCTCGAGCACGGCCACGCGGAGCTCGCCGTCACGGGGGCACATGCGGTCGTGGTCGACCTGCTGCCGCCCATCCGCGGCGATCCCTTCGATCGTCTCCTGGTCGCACAGGCACAGATCGAGGCGATGACGCTGACGGCGAACGAGCTCGTCGGGCGCTACCCGGGGCCCATTCGCGTCATCTGACTGGCCGCGATTCTGGTCCCTTGCCGAGCGCCGAGCGCCGGAAGCGGCCCGTGGGGCCGGGCTACCCGCCTCCGATCCGCCGCGGGCGCCGTGCACACGGCGGATATGCCCCCAGCGAATACCGTGTTACGGTCGCTCCACGCGCCGGCGGCCTCGTCCGCGCGGCGTGCCCCTCAGACACACTCTCCCGCCACGGCCGCGCCAGGTACGTGAGCCCGGTAGAGCGCGGCGAATGCCGGCGGGCTCGACCCGTCGGAGCGGCGGACTCTGAGCGGCTCCTGAGCAGGAAGTCTGCAGGCTGGCGTGCTTCTTGCCGGTGCCCGCCCACCAGGGCGGTGATGATCCTCGCGTTCGCGATCGCCGGCCACGGAACGGAATCCCGTGCCTATGCCTCCCGCCCCGTCGACCATGCCCCGCGTTCGTCCGCCGGGCCTCTCCCGAGCCCCGGAGCCGCCCCCCGGCGCCCGGCACCACGACGCGCCGTCCGCGTTCGCGGCGCTGGGGCTTCCCGCCGAGCTCGATCGCGTGCTCACGCAGCAGGGCATCACCGAACCCTCCCCGATTCAGAAGCTCACGATCGCCGACGCGCTCGCGGGCCGCGACGTCTCGGGCAAGGCCGAGACCGGCTCCGGCAAGACGCTGGCGTTCGGGTTGCCGCTCGTCGTTCGCACGCAGCGCTCGAGACCCCGGCGCCCGCACGCGCTGGTGCTGGTCCCGACCCGCGAGCTCGCGAATCAGGTCGCCGATGAACTCACACCGTTCGCCGCCGAACGCGGCCTGTGGCTGACCGCCATCTACGGAGGCGTCTCGATGCTGCGGCAGGTGAGAGCGCTCGGCGCCGGCGTCGATATCGTGATCGCGACCCCCGGCCGCCTCAACGATCTGCTCGAACAGGGCGAGCTGTCGGTGGCCGACGTCGAGTGTGTCGTGCTCGATGAGGCCGACCAGATGGCCGACATGGGGTTCCTGCCCCAGGTCGAGCGCATCCTGGGTCAGGTTGAGGGCAAGCCGCAGACGCTGCTCTTCTCCGCGACCCTCGACGGCGCCGTGGGCGAACTCGTCCGCCGCTACCAGCACGAGCCCGTGCACTACGAGGTCGCGCAGACGGCCGAGTACACCGAGGCCCTGGAGCAGCGCTTCGTCGCCGTGCGCCGCGAGGATCGCCTCGGGGTCGCGGCGTCGATCTGCGCCGGCGCGCGGCGGGCACTCGTGTTCGTGAGCACGACCAGGGGAGCCGACCGCCTCGTCAAGCAGATCGAGGGGGAGGGACTCGGGGCCGTCGCCATCCACGGCCGCATCTCGCAGAACAAGCGGGAGCGGGCGCTGGCGGCCTTCCGCAGGGGCGACACTCCGGTGCTGGTGGCGACCAACGTGGCGGCCCGCGGGATCCACGTCGACTCAGTCGACGTGGTCGTGCACTACGATCCGCCCGAGGACGCGAAGGTCTACGAGCATCGTTCCGGCAGGACTGCCCGCGCCGGCGACCGCGGGCTCGTCGTGACGCTCGCCCTTCCCGAGCACGAGCGGGATATCACCCGCCTGATCCAGGAGCTGGGGGCCGACCAGGGCCTCGTCGCGATGCGCCCCGACGACGGTCGGCTCGCGGATCTCGCCGCCTGGGAACCGCCGGCGTCGACCGCCGCGCGTATCTCCGGGCCCTACGACATGAGGCCCCGGCGCGGCGGTGCTCCGCCGCGGGGCGGGCGCGGACGGGGCGCCGGAACGCGACCGCCCCGGGTGGCCGGCCGCAACCGGCCTCCCCCGCGGGGCCGCCCGGCCCGCCGCCGGGGCGCCTGAGGAGGGATCCGGGCGGCCGTGCCGTGCCGTCCGCTGAGGGAGGACTGATCGTGGCCCGACGACCCACCTACTCGTTCGAACGCGCCCAGCGCGATCGCGCGAAGGTAGCGAAGCGCGAGGCGAAGCGGGCCGCACGCGAGGCCCGCAGGCGCGGCGCCCCCACGGAGGATGCGGAGGGTAGCGGCGAGCCTTCGGGATCGTCGTCCGGCGGCGGGGGCTCCGCTCCGGAGACTCCGGGGGGCGGGCCCCCGCCCGGGGGCGACGCGCGCACCGGCTGAGCGTCCCCCGCGCTTCCGTCGGGGCCGTGCCTACTGGCCGGCGCCGCCGGCGGGCGGCGCGACATCGAAGCCACACGCCTGGGCTGCCGCGAGCAGGCCGAGCGCCGCCGCGGCATCAGGCGCCGGGCTTGCCAGGTTGGAGAACGCCGAGAGAAGGGCGTCCATGCCACCGAGCTGCTCCTCCATGCACCGCAGGACCGAGGGCGGCGGGAGCGCATCGGCCTCGCCGCCCGCGAACGCGGCGGCCTCCTCGTCGGTGAAGCAAAGGCTCATCCGGATGGTGGTACCGAGCAGGTCCGCGACGTCGGCGTCTGCGGGAGGCGGCCCGATCCCGAGGGCGGCGGGGTTGTCCGTGATGACGGACGCGACGCAGGTACGCGTCTCGGTGCTCAGGCCACCGGCATCCGCGGACATGAACGCAACGGTGATGCCGACGGCGCTCTCGGGCGTGAGGCAGTCGAGCGGGAAGCCGCCTGTGTCTTCGGGGATCTGCGCGAGGGGGATGTCGACGATGGCGCCGAAGACGCTCTCGCCGATCGACTCTCGCATGCAGGCGATCTCGGGTTCGGAGAGGAACGCCATTATGTCGCGCACCGTGGTTGCCTCGGTCACGACCAGGTCTTCGATCGGTTGCGCCGGGGCCGATGCCGGCATGGCGGAGGGCGTTGGCGTGGCCGCGGGTGTTGGCGCTGGCGTCGGGATCGGGGTGGGTGTGGGGGTCGCGGCGACTTGCGCGGGCGTAGCCGCCGGCGCCGGGGTCTCATCCGAGCCGCAGGCGGCGGCGGTGAGCACGACTCCGAGGCAGGCGATGGTGACGATGCGACCGAACCGGGATCGGAGCGGGAGCGCCGCAGCGCCGCGCATGGAGGCCTCCTTCAACACCCGCCGGCCGTGACCGTACACCGGGGCGCGCGTGCGCGCGCGGGCTCGCCGGCTCTCGCCGCGATCGTCGCCGATCGAGCTCGACGCCAGGCCGACGGGGGACGTCACTCGACTTGGGCGCCGGGCGGTCGGCATCTGGCCTCCATCTGCGCGCGGCCGGTGCATGCCGAAGGAGCCAACCTCGCCAGGTGATGCCGCGGCGCTTGTTTCAGAGGAGTACGCCCCGCGGGGGAGAAGGCTCCCCATCGTCCTTGACGGCGATGACTGGCAGGCTAGGCTCGAGATTCAGCGAGTTCCTTGACAGAGCCCTCGCCGAGGGTCCGCAGGTCGTGATCAGGCGCGGCGTGGAGGCTGCCGTACTCCTTCCGATCGAGCACTGGCGGAGGCTGGAGCGCATGACCAGGCCGGATCTGAAGCAGTTGCTGCTGGCCCCCGAGGCCCGGACGGATGACCTCACTCCGCCTCGCCGGCGGCACCGCCGGCGGACGCCACCGCCGGTCCGAGGACGCCATGATCGCGGCGACGGCCTCAGTTCACCGCCTGAGGGTCGTCACCAGGAACGTGCGGGCTTCTAGCATCTGGGGGCCGAGGTGTGCAACCCCTTCGAGGAGAGGTAGGACCCGCCGGGGGCGCGTCATCGTGATCCGCTGCTGAACGGATCGCCCGGGTTGAGGAAGTCACGGACTGCCAGAAGTCGCCTGCCCACCCGCCTCGAGAGCGAGTGGGGCATCCGGCAAGCCCCGAGCCCCTGGGAGGTCGGCTGAGGGTGCTCCTGGAGGTCCGGACCTACCCCGAGCCTCCCCGCGGCGTTGCTCCCCGACCCGGGACCACCGCGGGACGGTAGGGTAGGCGCGGCATGCAGCCCTGGCACCAACGCCCGCGCTGGCCGAGGAGTCGCCCATGATCTGGGTGCGGCGGACGGCGGCGGCCGCGCTCGCCGTGCTGCTGTTCGGCGTGCTGCTCTCCGCGCTCGTCCTTCAGGGCGTGACCGCCACCTTCCTGCGCGCCGGCTTCTACACGGACCAGCTCACGGACGCCGGTGCGTACCGCTTCGTCCTGGACGACGTCCTCCCGTCCGCCATCGACGAGGTGCGCGAGGAGGAGCCGGACGAGATCGGCGTCGACCTCCGTGAGAACCCGGTCGCGGTGTCCGGGCTGGACACGCCCCGGATCGCCGGGGCGGTGCAGCGCGCGCTGTCTCCCGGAGAGCTGGAGGATCTCGTCGCTCCGGCCGTTCACGAGTCCGTGAGCTACGCCACGGGCGAGAGCGATGTCTTGACCATCGACCCGCAGCTCGGGGAGGTCGTGCGCGACATCGTCGCCGAGTTGCTGGCGCTGATGCGCGAGGCCGACGTCTATGAGCGGCTGCTCGAGCGGGAGCTGGAGCCGAGGATCCGCGAGGCGGCGGGCGAGGCGCTCTCCCCGGACGTCGGCACCCCCGGCTGGACGCAGCGGCTCTTCGGGGGCGACGAGGAGGCCGGCGGGCGGCTCTCGCGTGTCGTCCTCAGCGTCGTGACCCCCGGCTGGTTCGGCGACCAGGTGGAGCAGATCGTCGAGGCCCTGACCTCGTACCTCGTCGGCGACTCGGACGGCTTCGAGATCCACGTCCGCCTCGGAGACGAGCAGGTGGACGCCGCCGTCGAGGAGCTCCGGTCGGTCCTGCGCGGGACGGACTCCGCCGATCTGGTCTACGCGGACATTCTCGACCCGCGGGTCGACGAGGAGGTGGAGGAGACGGTCCAGCTGCCCTACGGCGTCGCCGTGAGCCGCGGGGAGGTCAAGGCGGTGCTGCGGGAGGTCGCGCCGCGCCCTTGGGTCCAGCAGCAGGCCGATGCGGTCCTCGGCGACGTGAGCAGCTACGTGGCGGGTCGCTCGGACGGGTTCTCGACGGCGATCGCGCTGGCTGAGCGGAAGCAGGAGGCCGCGCAGCGCCTCACCGAGCTCGCGGTCGCACGCGTCGCCGCGGAGGTCGAGGGTCTCGAGACCTGCGCCGGCGAGGCCGGGCGGCGTGCCGCCGCGGCCGCGGCGAGCGACACGCTCCCCGAGTGCCTTCCGGCCGGAGTCGCCTCCGACGACCTGCTGGCGGCTGCGCGAGCAGCCATCGCCGCGGCGATCCCGCCGCTCGTGCTCGAGCCCGTCCCGGATGCCGTCGTGTACACCGACGAGGATCTGCGGCGCGAGCTGCGCGCGAACGGCGGGCCCGGCGCCCTCGAGGCGCTCGACGACACGCGCGAACTGTTCGCCGAGGGCTGGCGCTACAGCGACGCCGACCTGCGCGCCGATCTCGCCTCGGATCCGGAGCTGCTGGACGGCCTGGATCGGCTCCGCGAGTTCCTCGCTGATGGCTACGTCCACAGGCCCGGAGCCGCTTCGGACAGCACGCTAGCGGGTGCCCTGGAGACGATGCGCAGCGGCTCGGACTCGGTTCGCCGCGGCGGCATGATCGCGTGGCTGGCCGTGGCGCTCCTGGTCGTCGCCATCGGCGCGCTGGGCGGGACGAGCTGGGCGGGCCGGGGAATCTGGGCGTCGGCGTCCCTGCTCGCCTGCGCCGCGCTGCTGCTCCTTCTCTCCTGGCCCGTCTACGAGGTGGTCTCGGACGCGGCCTCCTCTGCCATCCGCGCGGAGATCGCGGATCAGCCGGACGACGAGCTGGGTCCGACCGCGCGCCTGCTGGTGAACAAGCTCGTCGATGTCGGGGAGTCCGTCTCCGACGACTTCGCCCGGAGTGTCAGGCTGCCGGGTTTCGTCGTCGCCGCCGTCGCGCTGGTCGGACTCCTCGGGGCGGCGTACGGAGAGCGGATCGGCGTTGCGGCGAGGTCGCTGAGGGAACGAGTATGACTCTTGTGTGATGCAATTCATGCTGGAGCGAGCATGCGTATATCGAAGCGAGGCCAGATCACGATCCCGAAGCATCTGAGAGATCGGTTCGGGATGCACCACAACACCGAGGTGGAGATTCGCGCCACGGAGGAGGGTCTTCTGGTACAGAAGCGGGCGGCCGTGCCCCATCCTGTCGATCGGGTCGCCGGGATCCTGGACCGTGTCGACCTCGATGTCGATCGGTACATAGAGGACATCCGCGGACTGTGATGACGTCGATCGACACGAGCGTTCTGCTCGATTCTGGTCCGAACCGACTCGCCGCACCACCTCCGGTCGCGCGAATCGGTTCGTAGAGCGTATGACGCCGGCAGCTGTCCACCACGGCGTCTGCATGGTCGGCTCGGGGCACAGCCTCGGCTACGCTTGCGAGTGAGCCGCCACCGCGTCGAGCCGTGCGGCGAGGCGGTCGCGAGCGAGCTCAAGATCGTACTGGGCCTGCAAGCTCATCCAGAAGGCCGCCGAGTTGTTGAAGAAGCGGGAGAGTAGCAAGGCAGTCTCGGCGGTGATCGAGCGCTGCCCGTGGATGATGGCATGGATCCTGCGCGGGTCGACGCCCACGGCCTTGGCTAGGCGGTACTGCGTGACTCCCAGGGGGAGCAGGAACTCCTCGCGCAGGATCTCGCCTGGATGCACCGGATCCAGCCGGTCCTGCTGTCGATGTGGTTCCGTGCTCATCGTCTAGCGCCCTCTGATGCCATGTGCAGAGTCGGGCGGCCGCCCCGCCGCCCGCGCGTGCCGCTCGGCTGGACAGTTCGCGCTCGTCCGACCTATCTTCACACATGGGGTGATTGTTGGAAGTTCGGTTCGCATCGCGCAGCCTGGAACGGCGCTACACCCAGGGCCAGGAGGCGATACGAGCGTGGGGTCCTCAAGTCGGGCGACGCTATGTCCAGCGCGTTGGCGTCCTCCTCGAAGCCCTCGATGTGTCGGAGTTGCATGGCTACCGGGCACTCGGTTTTCACCCACTTCGAGGGAACCGGCGAGGGCAGCATGCGCTCCGCCTCACCGGCCAGATGAGACTGATTGTGACGGTGATCGATGAGCGCACCGTCCGGGTTGAGGAAGTGACGGACTACCATGAGTAGCGTGCCCACCCATCTCGAGAGCGACTTGGCCATCCATCCGGGTGAGCTGCTCGCCGAGGAATTGGAGTCGCGAGGAATGACCCAGAGGGCGCTCGCCGAGGCGATGGGCCGGCCTCCACAGGTCATCAACGAGATCGTTCGTGGCCGGAAGGCGATCACGGCAGCGACGGCGATCCAGTTGGAGGAGGTTCTTGGCACGTCGGCCCGGCTGTGGCTCGGCCTCCAGGCCACCTACGAGCTCATCAGGGCCCGCCAGACCATGTGAACCGAAGTCGGGCAGCTCCTCGTCGAGGGCGCCCAGGAGCGATCCCCCCTAAGTTCCAGCGCACGAAGGTGCTGGCCTCGCGCGGTGCAACAGGCACGTCCACGTCCCCGGGCTCGAGCTGGCGGGGAATCGGCGCTCGCCTTATGGCCGCTCGCATTCGGGCTGCCGAGCCCGGCGGGCCGCCGGTGGCGATAGTGAGGGACGGAGCCGGCCGGCGCTCTCCGTCGGGAGGTCGTGGTACACCGACCGCGCCCGTCACCACCGCGAGGCGCTACACCACGTCGGGGCGCAACGGATGCTGCCAGCGCACTCCCGGGAAGCGGTCGAAGTCGGAGTCTGTCGACACCAGCGTGCAACCGTGCTCGACCGCAACTGCCGCGTGCTGGGCGTCGGCCACCAGCTTCCCCGATGCCCGCGACTCGCGGCACAGTCTCTCGAAGATCTCCAGGTGATCGGGCCCGGGGCCCACGGTGCGGGCCGTCGGTCGTTCCACGAGTGAGGACACGAACGAGAAGGCCCGGTCGGGCCTGGAGGGCGGGTCGAAGATCCGCGGGTTCGTGACGATCCGGACGAAGCCGGCGAGGACGAGCACCGAGAGCGCGAACGGCTCCGGCCCCGTCGCCAGGCGCGTGATCCAGCTCGCGTAGTCGGCGTGATCGGCGATCGAGTCCTCGACGTGCGCATACACCAGCACGTTGACGTCGGGAAGCAACATCCGGGATCACCGGCTCTCGCGCGGGAAGCGGGACTCGTCTTCCAGTGCATCGAGTGCCCGGGGCCGATCGAGGTCGACTCCGGCGCGGGGGCGGACGCCGCGCACCGTGACCAGCTGGAACGGCGGCTGCTCCGAAGGCGTGCGCTGCTTCATGGCATCGTCCAGGGTCCGGGCGATGAAGGAACTCATGCTGAGGCCCTGCGCGGCGGCTGCCCGCCGCACCTGCTTCGCGAGCCGGTCGTCGAGTGAGATCGTCGTTCGCATGATGCAATAGCATCACATGCATGCAGCAGCGCATCAAGAGCGGCCATGTGCGTGACAGCGAACCGCATTGAGTTGGTGGACACGCAAACGGGAAGTCGCATACGGAGCCCGATCGACGGCACGTGGCACGCCGCCCCATCCGGCGCTCCCTGAGGCGCGCCGCGTCGCACCGGCCCGCTGCCCGACGGCCCCTGAGCCTCATACAAGGAGACTGAGGCTCTCGCGCGCCCGTGGCCTGCTACCAGTAGAGCCGGGGAAGATCCTCCGGGTCGGCGGGGAGCCGGATCTCGATGCCGCCGACGCCGGATCGAGTGGCAGGTGCACAGCCCGGCGACCGCGAGAGCGGCGGCCGGGTCACGGCGATGAGCGCGATCGCCGCGCGGGCGACGCCCATCGTGGACTCTCGTTTCCGGCGGCCGTCAGCAGGGGACGACGGCAACGCGCGCGCCGGCGGTGTCGGCAAGGCGGCGCAGGTCGCCCGGGTCGCTGGTGAGAATGCGATCGCCGGCCTCGGCGACGAGGACCGCGGTGGCGTCGATCGGGTCGGCGGTGCCCGCGCGTCCGAGCAGGACTCCGGCGTCGCGTGCGAGCCGATCGTCCACGGGACGGACGTCCACGGCGCCGAGCAGGCGCGCCAGTAGCGCCTGCCGGCCCGCCGGATCGAGCCATACTTGGGCGACGACGATGGCGCTTGTCCGAAGCCCGATTCCGTGCCGTTCGGCGGCTCGCAGACGCGCGATCATCGCGCGCTCGCCTCGGTCGACGGCGACGAACGCGCCGGCGTCGAGCACGAGCGCGCTCACCGCGCGGGCGCCTCCGAGGCGAGCCCCAGCTCGGCCTCGGCGCTGCGCAGCTCCTCGGCCGTGAGCGCGCCGTGCTCCCGCTCCCAGGCGTCGAGGAAGGCTCCGAGCGCCTCCGCGCGCAGCTTCGCCCTGGCCGCGTCGGCCAGCCAGGCGGAGAGACCGCTCCCATCCCGCTGCGCGGCCCGGCGAACCGCATCGCCGAGCGCGGGGTCGAGCGAGATGCTCATCTTGTCCACTCGCATGCGAGAATCCTACCACGGTACGAACGAAATCCGCGGGGACCTCGTGGCAGGTCCGACTGGACAGTCACCTGCGACAGGACGCATCTCGCGGTCGGGTCGTGTGCGAGATGGGGAGGGGCGCCTTCACTCCAGCCAGCTGACGACGCCCCGGTGCGGTGTCCGTCGCGCTGTCGGGAGCGCCGCGGGCTGCCCGAGGAAGACGACCCCCACCATCGTCCATTCCTCGTCCGCACCCAGGAGCTGCGCCAGGCCGGGGAGTCGTGTCAGGCGCCCGGTGCTCCAGCCGAGGCAGAGACCCTCGGCGACGGCGGCGAGGGCCATGTTCTGAACGGCGCAGCAGGAGGTGGCGTAGTTCTCCCTCGTCATCTCGTCGGTCGCTCCCGGCAGGCTGTAGACGTACACCATCGCCGGCGCGGCCAGCACGCGGTCCCTGTCGTCATCGGCAGCACGACGTTTCTGCACCGGGTCGGGATTGGCCACGCCGTCGTAGGCGGCCTGCCAGGCGGTGTCCCCGACCCTCCGCCTCGTCGCGCCTTCCCTGGGAATCGCGAACATCCGGGTAGGCTCGGTGAGCCGGTGATTGGGTGCCCAGATGGCCGCGGCGAAGAGGCGCTCGAGCACCTCTCGGGAGACCGGATCGTCGGTGAACGCCTTGACGTTTCGGCGGCGGAAGATCGCGTCGTACACGCTGACCGACGTTGCGGGGATGTCGATCTCGTCGCTCGTGAGCTTCATGTTCGCCCCTGCGAGACGGCACGCGGGCGTGTCCGCCCGGGCCCCGCTGCCTCCGGCGCCTAGCGTACCCCGGATTGTCGCCCGGGTCGGGGAGCCGGCTGCGCGGCGCTGCGTGCCGAAGGCTCCGCGAACCGGTCGGTGAGCCCCGCGGACGCCCTCGAAGCGGGGGCCGGGGCAGACTCGCGTCTGTCGTCCGCGAGTCTGCGAAGCCCAAAGCGGTCATGCCGCGGGGGCGAGGGCGCCCTGCGCAGGCGGCCGGCGGACGGCGGGGCCGGGCGCGGGTCTGTCTCGCGCGAGTCCGCGAAGCCGAAGGCGGTCGTGCCGCGGGGTCGAGGTCGCCCTGCGGAGGCGGCGGGCGAAGTCGGTGGCCGGAAGCATGTCGATGCCGCGGCTGGTGCAGTTGCTCGTCGAGGTCGCGATACGCGACGTACGCCGAGAGCTCGTGGAACACCCAGTTCTCGAACGCCTTCCCGGAGGAGTCGGAACCGCGCTCCGCTCCCCCCGGCGCGCGAGCCGGTTCACCACGCGGACGTCTTCGACGTAGAGCTTCGGGCCAGCCATGAGCCGGCGTGCGGCTCGCCGCCGCCAGGCGGGAAGCCAGCGCGCGAGCAGTGTGGCATCGAGGATGCCGAAGTAGGCATTGGCGGTGGGACCGGAGACGCCACACTCGCGCGCCACGCTTCGACGCCTGATGCACCCCTCGCGCGTACCGGATGAGCGCATCCGCGCCGGCCTCCGCCCCACCCTGCGGGAAGGAGGCACCGCTCCGGGACCTGGCGGCGCGTTGATTGCGATTTGATTGCGATTGGCACCGATTAGCACCGCTCTGACTGCTCCGTGAGCCTCGTGTGAGCATGCCGCACCGCAGGCTGTTCCTGCATCGCGGCACGCCCGGCCACCGGTGCCGGCGTGCCGCGATGCGGAAGGAGGCCGGACGGTGCGTAGAAGCCTGCTCGCCGCCGCCGCCACCGCCGTCTGGCAGGGCTTGCGGGCGGCGGCGCGGCTCCCGCGCTCCCCGCCGAGTTCACGCCGGCCGGGGGCCGGCGGTGCACGCCCGCCGCCCTTCCTGAGCATCGCCGGGCTCTCGCGGGCGGCACCGTGCGCTTCCCCGGCGGCCCCGCGCGGGCGCGGCCGGCGGGGCGTCTCGGGAGTGGGAGATGTGCGGGCGCAGGAGGCGCCCGTGGAGAGGAGAACGCGATGGACGAGCTGAACACCGTCTTCGACAACCTGATCGAGAGTGGAACCGGTCTCGCGGCGGCGGGCTCGACCGGCTGCGTGATGTGGGGGCCGTCCTCGACATGCTGCGCGCGCGCGTGATCACGTCGATCGTGCAGGGGGCGGTGGCATGATCGGGCGCTCCACGATCGCCATGGCCGGGGGCCTGCTCGCCGAGGTTGTGCCGCCGCGGCGGCTCGAGGAGGGCGAGCGTGCCGCGCGTGACTTCTTCGCCACGCTCGCGGGGGGCGAGGTGCTCGGCCTTCAGGTCGTGATCACCGCGGCCGGCCCGCGCTTCCTGCTGCGCGCCGGCTCGGAGGGCGCCCTGGAGCGGGCGCTCTCGCAGCTCGGCGCCGCCTACCCGCAGGTGGGCGTGGAGCGCCTCGACGCCGCGGGGCGCCCCGACCTCGACCCCGCTCGCTGCGGCCCAGCGGAAGAGGCGGCCTCGCTCTCGCTCGCTCCGCGCGGCGACGCGGCGCTCCCGCTGCTGCGCAACGGGAGGGGGGAGGAGTCGCCGCTCGCGGTGGCGCTGGCGGCGGCCCCGCTGCGCTGCGGCGAGCGCGTGCTGATGGAGCTCGAGATCGCCTCCGCGCCGGCCCGCGCGGCGGCGCGCCTGCGCGCACGCGCGCGGCCTCGGGTCG
>MKWU01003263.1_pt1 | contig 21908 bp, 30 predicted proteins | sample 809101 | NCBI WGS metagenome assembly MKWU01 (sample SAMN05860141, study PRJNA318959) | sponge metagenome | host: Aplysina aerophoba | place: Slovenia: Piran, Adriatic Sea, Gulf of Piran | collected 2013-05-07 | reverse complement strand
CTATTGAACGCCGTATCCGCGACGAGCCGCCCGAGGAACGCCGCCGGGTGCGTCAGGCCGAGAGCGTCCCGGTGCTTGATGCGCTGCGCGCTTGGCTCGACGACACCTTGGCCAAGGTCCCGCCCTCGAGCCCGCTGGGCAAGGCGATGGCCTACCTCGACAATCAGTGGCCGGCGCTGGTGCGCTACTGCGACGACGGGCGCTACGGCATTGACACCAATGCTGTCGAAAATTCCATCCGCCCGTTTTGCCTCGGCCGTCGGAGCTGGCTGTTCGCCGATACCGTGGCCGGCGCCCGGGCCAGCGCCCGGCTGTACTCGCTCGTTCAGTGCGCGAAGGTGAACGGACTCGAGCCCTACACCTACCTGCGCCGGGTGTTCACCGAGCTGCCCAGGGCGCAGTCTCTGGCCGACATCGAAGCGCTGCTGCCGACCCGGCTCACCGCCGCCGACCTGACCTGAGCTCCACACCGAGAGATCCTTCTCCTCGCTTGTCAATGACGCCGTTCACGGGGCGCTTACGCCCCGAGAGGAAACACAGCCAATGAGACGACGATGGATACGACAGCACGAAGGATGTTTGAGACGTCCGGTGCTTCAACGGTGGCGGGTTCCGCCCCGCCACAAGCGCCGGTGGGGACGGGGAGGGAGGCGGCGATGATGCGGATCTCCACACCGACTCAAGTCCGCGCGGGCAACACACTCGACGTTGTGCTGCCGCTCGAGGACGCTGGCGCGTTTGCCTGTCCCGGGCCCCGGGTGAACGACGGGGATACCCACCCACTGCCGTGGCGTTTCACCGTGCCCTCGGGGGAGAACGCACTCTGTATCGACATCAACGCCCTCGGGCGCTGCTCGCCGTACCTTCGCTGCGTGCGCTCCTCGTCGAGGGACGCGCCGGCCTGTGCACCGCACCCGCCTGGCACGAAGCGGTCGCAAGGTGCATTGATGCGCTCACCGTCGGCGCCATAACGCCGAGCTGGCGAGCATGTGGGGCGACGCCCGCCGCGACCGATTCTCACCACCCCGGGCTCAGTCTCAACAATGTGAGTCCGTCGCAATTAATTTGAGCCCAGTCGCAACAATTCTGAGCCGGAATCGAATTACAGTCTCAGATAATGTGAGCCAGAAACGGCGATGATCTCGCGCCCGAGCTCCGATGATCTCAAGCCGCTACAGTTAGGGCCGTGCGTGCGAGCGGAACGGTGTACTGTCATAAGGCCGCTTCGTCGTGGAGACAGCGATAGATCGTTGCGACATGGACATTGAAGGTCCGGGCGACGTCGCTGACCGACTTCCCTTCTTCAATGAGATCTCGAACCAGGGTGCGCTGGTCGGGCCGCAATTTGGGCGGGCGGCCGAAGGAGACGCCGCGTGCTTGGGCGGCGCGCCGTCCTTCCTCGGTTCAGGTGGCAATCAGCGAGCGTTCGAACTCGGCGATGCCTGCGAACACGGTGAGCACCATGCGCCCGGCCGGCGTCGTCGTATCGGCCCAAGGTTCTGCAATGGATTGAAGTCCCGCGTTTTTCTCTTCGATCGTCTCCGCAATGCGCAGCAGCTCCGAGGTGGAGCGCGCGAGACGGTCGAGACGTGTGACGACAACGACGTCATCGGCGCGTAGCTCGGCGAGAGGTGTGCCACGGGAGTGGAAGTACCAAGATCTGTGGGGTCAGGTGTAGTTGGTACCTCCGTTCGAGGCGCTCTGAGGCGCGGACGTCGGCGTGGCGAAGCCGGTGGCGCCGGTCCGGAGCCGGGCGGTTTACTGTCCGGAGCGCCCCTGCAGAGGCCCTGAACCGCCCGCGGGTCCGTGCGCTTCAGACAGCCCACGAGACTCGCGATCGGCGCGTTCGCGCAGCTTCATGCCCGGCTTGAAATTCACCGCGTACCTCGCCGGAAGCGACACCGCAGCGCCGGTCCTGGGATTGCGCCCGACCCGCGCGCGGCGGAAACGCAGCGAGAAGCTGCCGAACCCCCGGACCTCGATGCGTCCGCCGCCGGCGAGGCACTCCGCCATGTGGTCGAGCATCATCTTCACCGCGAGCTCGACGTCGCGCTCGGCGAGCTGGGGTTGGTTCTGCGCGATGCGATGGATCAGTTCGGACTTCGTCATCGGCCCATTGTGGTCTGCGCGCCGTGGGACCGCGACCCTCGGCGCCCGCCGCTGAGGCGCAGCGCGGAGTCCTGGGGAGCCGTTCCCGTCGGGTCGCCTCGCGACCGGCAATCTTCGCCAAACGCCGATCCGCGTGTTTTGGCCTACGCTCGGGAGCAATTGTCAGCTCTCGAGGTATTCGGGTTCGATGTCCGTGCTGGTCCCAATTTCGCGGCCCATCCCCTCGCCTGGGCAGTTTTCGTGCTGTCTCGTATGGGGGACAGATTGGGGGCAAGGTCGTATCGGCGGTCGCGAGATCGAGGGCCGCGCTGCCCGCCCTCGGCGCTCGTGCGCATGGTCCTTCGGGGTGTTGGAGCGGACTGCTCCGCCTCTCTCGATCCGCTCGAAGCCCTGTGTTTCACTGGGCGCGTTTTCGGATCTTCCGAGCGTTCGGATCTCGCCCATCGCTGGTTCGGAAGTGACCTTTGGGCACCGCGCAACCCGTTGTAACTGCTGCCGATCCGACCACCCTCGGCGTCTACCTCCTCGACTCTCGACCGTTCGCCGATCGTCGTGCGGGTCGTCCCGTTTGCTCCGTGGGCGTTCTTCGTTTCGTCGCTCTCGCGGCGGCGATTCTTGTGCCCGATCTCCTCATGCCGCGCGGCGCCCTCCGGCGCTCGCCTGGAGGTTCGCGCGCACGAGCGCCTCGGCCACCTGGGGGCAAACAGTGTGTTCACAAACGCAACGACCCGCGTGAAGCGGGCCGCAGGTCCCGGATTGGCGCTCGCAACGCCTCCCCGGGGCCGTCACCGATCGGAGGTGACGACGGATGGCGAATTTTCACAGTGGCACCCCGCTTGTGCAACTCCCAGCCTTCTCCCCTGCGTGGCAGCCGGACCTCTTCGGACCGGTCGACGAGGCCTCGCTCTATCACGACTCAGACCGCTGGGGGTTCTTCTCGCTGCTCTATGCGGCCGACAACGGCAAGGACAAGTACCAGCGCACCTATCCCCTGGTGAAGCTCGCCTGGGTCATCGAGCACGCGGATCCGAGCCGCGACACCTGGATCAGCCAGGGGGAGTTCCTGAAATTCAACCGGCGGGTGGTCAACCTCCTCCGTATTGGGGTCTGCTTCGCCGATCTGGACACCTACAAGAGCCCTGTCCTCGCTGGCGTGTCGCCGGCGGCGCGGGCGTCGCTTCTGATCGACTACTGCGACGGTGAGGGGATTCCGATCCCGAGCGTCGTGCTGGATTCGGGCCGCGGCTTGTGCGCGAAATGGATCCTGCGCCCGGTGGTCTCGCGCCGGGCGTTGCCGTATTGGAATGCGGTGCAGCAGCAGCTCCTGAAGCGCCTGCACCGCTTTGGCGGGGACTTCGGTGCTCGGGATGCCTCCCGGGTCCTTCGCCTTGTCGGGGTCGTGAACACGAAGTCGGGCACGGCTTGCCGCGTCCTGCACGTCGCCGAGCGCGACGGTGCGCCGATTAGCTACGAGCTCGACCACCTCGGCGATGCCCTGTTTCCGATCTCGCGCGCGGAGATCCGTCGCCGGCGCGAGGAGCGCCGTGAGCGGCCCCAGGAGGACCGTGAGTCGCGAGAGGCCCGCTCGTTGCGCCTCGTGCCGGGAACGGGCTCTGTGGCGAATCTGCGCAGCTTCTCCGGCCCTCGCCTCGCCTGGGACCGTCTGCTCGACTTGCGCCACCTCCTCGAACTCCGCTACGGGGATGGGCCGGTCGACGAGGGGCTGCGCATGAAGTTCCTCTTCTGGGAGCTCAACTTTCTGCTGCTGTCCGGAGCGACGAATCCCGCCGGCATGTGGCATGAGGCGGCGGAGCTCGCCCGGCGCATCGATCCGAGTTGGGGGTATGGCTCTGCCGAGCTCGGGACGCTCTTCCGGAAAGCCAAGCAGTTCGCCGCCGGGGAGAAGGTCGAGTTTGGTGGTCGGGAATACCCGGCGCTGTACACCCCTCGCAATGACACCCTGATCCAGATCTTCGAAATCACCGATGCGGAGCGGCATCAGCTCGCCACGATCGTGAGCGCTGATGAGGCTCGCAGACGTGACGCCGAGCGCAAGCGTGCGCGGCGGGCGAGGGCCGGCGTTGCCCGTGAAGTCGAGCGTCAGGAGCTCGCCCAGACGATCGTCAGGCTCCGCGACGTGGAAAAAATGACCTGGCGCCAGATCGAGTCGCAAGTCCCTGTTTCCGTTGGAAAAGCCTTCGCTCTGTACGCGGCGTTCAAAAAAGCGTCCGTATTACTAGGGGGGGTCGGTGACTTCGCCGTCTAGTTTTCTGCCTTTCGCGGCCGGCCCCGCAGCGCCGAACAGGCGCAAGGGGTCGCCCGCGTTGGAGTCTCTGCGAGCGAAGCGGGCTCCTTACGCGAAGCGGGCTGGTGGTGGCGCCTCCGGCCTTGGGGATTCGGCGGGGGCTCTTGGGGGGTACTCGGGGTCGTGTCTCGAGTCAAAGCGTTACAACTTGCACTCACCTCGACGTCAGATTCCCATCCCTCCCGTGTAGCCGGAGGAGGCCTGCATCGGGGGCGCCTTCGCCTGCCGCTGTGGTTGAGACCGGCGAGCCCCCCAGGGCCGGGGGTTTGGGTTTGAGGCGCGCGCCCTTCTCCGGAGTCGGGCCGGGGGTTTCGGCCCGACTTAGCGCGCCTTGCTGGCGCGGCCGTTGCCGGCTGTCGGATCTCGTAATGACTGCGACGTGGTGCGAAATAGCTGCGACGTCTCTCGTTCTGTGTTCCCGTTCGCTTTCCGGTACCGGTTGGGGTCGTGGCGGTGCTCCGGCTCTTCCTGCGCCGTCGCTATCCGTGCGCTGTCACTGATCCGGTGACGGATTCTGTGCTGAACCTGCGATCAACGCCGCCCAATCGTTGGGTGGGTCACCCTGCGCGAGCATTTTGGCGAACACCGTGTACGGATCGGCCTTGCTCCCTGCGGACCGCAACGTGCGTTCGTCATTCATCCATGCATAGACGATCACCTTTGCCTTCGAGTCGTAGCGGAAGAACACGCGGAATCGCCTGCCGATCTTGGCGCGCCGCCAGTGGCGGTAGCCTCTCCCGAGGGTATTCCCTTGCCGGTACTCGGCCCGGGATGGATCCTGCGGGATGACGTCCGACATTGCCCGGTCGACTGCTCGCAGCAACTTGACGTTCGCATTCGATGCGAATTCGAGAGGGTCCTTTCGCTGCGCGCGCTCGGCTGCATCCTTGAGCTTGCTGCGCTGCCTGGCGAATTCCGTGTAAAACAGCAGCCTCCATCCGTGTCTTTCCATTACAGGTCCACGTCGCCCTCGATGGGTTCATCGAGATCGATGTTCACTTCGGCGTGCTCCAGCATTTCCTGCGCTACGTTGTCGGGGATTTCCTCGACGCCTCGTCCGGCCTCGATCTCCTTCTCGATCAGGTCGAGAAATGCCCTGATGGCTGGATCTGCGTGCTCGGCGTCAGCACGGCTCACAACGACCTGTCCGTTTTCGTGCAGTTCGAACGTCACCTTGGTTCCGGTGTCGGCGCCGAGTGCTTGGCGGATCGGTTTCGGCACTGTGATTTGCCCTTTGGCGGTCATCGTGGCGACTTCGTGGATGATCGACATATCCGACACTCCTCTCCTGTGCTCTGGGACACCGTAAGGAACTTCCCTTACTTCGTCAACTGGACGTGGTCGATCCGGCGGTTTATCCCTGCGTCGTGTCGTCGCGCCTATTCTTGGTCCACCTGCCTCTCAGTCGCAGCTATTTCCGGAGTTTTCGTCGCAACCATTCCCCTATAGGCCGACTTAACCTGTTGATTCCTTGTTCTTCATGTCGCACTCGTTTCGAAATCTGACACCGGCGGGCCGTGCGGGGGTCGATTCGCGCCTGGCGTTCTCTTCTTCAGCCAGCAGTGCGAGCTCGGCATCCGCCGCCTGGGCCACCGCAATGAGACGGGCGATCACGCGCTGCACCCGTTCTTGTTCCTCGTCGGTATCGACAGTGGTGAGCGAGGCATGAAGCTCGCGGACCGTGCGATTGATGGTCGAGCGCAAATCTGTGCGGAGGGAATCGACCGGGTAGCAGTCCCCGGGCGGAATCCCGCTTTTGTCTTCCCCCGCGCGAGTCGATTGGCTCATGGGTCAAGTCCGCCGAAACACCAGTCCTCGATCAGGGTCCATCGACTGTACCGGCCCCACCACAACCCCCGGGCCAGCGTCGCGCGTCGGCTTCGCCGGGCTGATCACAGACTCAGCCCTGGGCCAGGTCCGCGCGTTGGGCTCGGAGGCGTCGTCGGCGTGACGTCGGGTTCCGCGCCCGCACCATTGCGTTGTTTCCTGCGAGCCTGTTGAGCCCGCTGTTCGCTCGGATCGGGCCCGGCCGCGAGTTCGTCGCGCAACGCCTGGCGCCATGCCGGCCCGGGCGCCGGCTCCTGGTGTGCGCTCTGTTCCGTGATGTCCTTGCGTTCGACGACGTCGTCGCGTTCGACCGTTGCGGTGCGCACGGTGGTCCACCGCGGCACTACTTGTCCGATCACGCGCATCGCCTTCTGCAGGCGTAGGTGCGTGACAATCCAACGAAGCCGCTTCCCGATTTGGCTGGGCGTGGCGCTCGGCCGCTCCGCGCGGATGTGTTGTGCAGTCCTGGTCGTCAGGACGCGGATGCGATCGTCCGGCGTCGGCCCCTGGTCGACGATTCGAGCGATTTCGGGGCGTCTGGGCGCCTCTCGCCGTGCCCTGGGGTGAATTTCGCGCGCATGCGTCAACGTGAGCTCGGGCTCAGGCGAGCGTTCTGGGGGCCGTGATGCCCCTTCTCGACGCTCCGGCGGCTCGACCTGGCGGGCAGGCGAGGCCTGCGCCTCATGCTCGCGTCGTCGACGTGGTGGGCGCTTGGCGCGTACACGCCGCCGGCGCCGCGGCTTCGGCTGGATCATCTCCGTGATGCTCTCGGGTCGCTCCTCGAGGGTCTCGACCTCGATCGTCGATACCGTCTGTCTCTGCTCGTCCGGCGCGTCGGCCGCCACCTGGGCCCGTAGCGCCCGGCCTCGCTCGGTGACCGGCTCTCCGGTTGGATCGGTGACCAGCGCGGTGATCGAGCACCGCGGCGGTGTCCCGTGGCGTGCTTTCCAGGCCTCGCGCTCTCGACGCACGTCGCTCCGGCTGAGTTGTGGCCGGCGCTGGGTGCTGTCGGCGAGCCGCCCTGCGGAGATCCGCACGTCGAGGCCGTAGCGTTCGAGTGTTTCGTTGGTGAGCCGCTCGTAGATGGCGCGGAGCTGGAGCACCGCGCGGGACGATTTCCCCTTCTCGAACCGGAACGCATCGATCTTGTCGCCGAGCTGTCCCTCTGTGCCGAGGTGGCGCGTCGTCAGCAGGTTGTGGACGTGCCAGTTGCGTTTGTCGCTCGAACGGCCCGGTGGGTGCAGGGCAAAGCCCACGGCGCATGCGTGCTCGTCGGCGATCGCTTCGGCGATCGCTTCGGCGAGCTCCCGCTTGCCCTCCAGCGGAAGCTCGGCCGGAAGCGCGACATCGAAGTCTCGCGCGATCATCGCGTCGCAGCGATTCTCGGCCGATTCGGCGGCGTCGGCGAGCGGCTGCGCGCTGGTCTTGCAGCGCTTGCGCCAGTCCTCGGCGTGCGGCCCGCCGAATTTCATACCGTGCACGTCGACGGAGTCCGGCGCGCGGGGCGGGTAGTCGGCCACCGTGCCGGCGGGCGCGGGGGGTTTGGGGGAGCGAGTGGCAGCGTGCGAAGTCGCCCGGTTGGCACCCTCCGTGCCGGCGGGTCAGGCCGGCGGGTTTAGGCCCGTGCCCGCAGCCAACCCACCGAGAGGGGTTGGCGGCGGCCACGGGCCGGGGGTGTCGGGGGCGTAGCCCCTGACCACGCCGTCACCCGCGCAGCGGGTGACGTTAAGGCGTGCACTTGCCTGGTGCCCGCTGGCGCGTGCCCCCGCCAAGTGGGATCTCGGTTTCGGGTGTGCGCAACGCCTCATCGGGCCAGTCTGGTCGGCGCCGCCCCTTCGTGTCGAGTGCTGCTAGACGCGAAGGGGGCGCGGTCGATACGGTGACTCCATCACCCTGCTATTTGCGCTCTGGAGGACACTCCATGCCGACACGACTCGAACGGGCTGCTGCTGCGGCCGATGCTGCGAACAAGCGCCTGGCGCAGGAGGTCTCGGCTGAGAACCGGCGCCGGCGCAAAGATGACTCCGCGGTGAAGACCAGGCTCGGGGCGGAATTGATTGCCGCCGTGCGTGCCGGCTACCCGGACGCGCTCGCGTTGTACGTGAAGCTCCGGCGGGAGATCGACGCCGCGAGTGCCTCCACCAAATCCAGCCGGACCCGTGACCGTTTCGAACGCTGGGACGCCGACGGTGGACACGGGCATGGTTTGCCGTCCTGGGCGACCGACGCGTCACCTGCCGGCGAGGACCCGGTCGCAGGTTCACCGCCACCTGCCGGCGAGGACGTGGGCGCAGGTTCACCGCCGTCCGCCGGCGATGACTTGCTGGATGCGCCTCGGTGTTGGCTGCCTGATTTGAGCGAGATCGGTCTGGACCCGTTGGAGGAGATCGGGGGAACGGTCGAATGAGCACCAAGCGTCCTCCGACCGTTGCGGAGTTGCAGGAGCTCGGCAAGCGGTACACCGCTGAAGCGGACCGGGTGACCGTGCTGCTGAACGATCCGGCCCAGCGCGTCGCCCGTGAGGGCGAGCGCGACGCGGTGTTTGCACGGCGTGCTCGCTACAGCATCATGGCCGACAAGACCCTCGCTGGACTGCGCGCGTGGGTCGGGGAGGACGACGACTGGTTGTTCGAAGACGAGTTCCTGTCGGCCGATGGCTGGGAACGCTGCGAGGGCGGCTGGCGAGCCCCGCCGTCGTCATGAACACCATCGAAGCTCCGGATCGGGGGGATCAGAAGTCGTTCCCGCGAAACCATCCGGCAACGGTCGTGCGTCCGGCGGTTGTCCACCACGTTGCTTCGCGGTGCCAGTCGCCCGCGCTCCCGCTCGGATCCCCGTCGGGCAGGTTCAGCGCGTCGAGCCCGCTCAGGTAGGCGTCTGCGCTGGTGTGCGGGATGTAGCGCGGCCACCCGCGCATCGGATCGTAGCGTGCGCGTGCGGGGTGGGCTTCGCAGGCTTGCCGATCCGGTCCGGCGTACTCGACCCCGTCGAGGCTGTAACGAATCCGTGGCGTGTGCTCCATTGCTCTAGTGTCTTGGACCTGCTTGCCTCCGTCCATGTCGGCTCAGCTGCGTACGCGAGCTCCCGCAGGCTGGGTGACGGAGTGCCGGACGGAATGTCAATTCTGTCAATCAGCCACCTCGCTGCGTCGCGCTGCGCGGGCTCTCTCGGCCCGCTTTCGGTGGTAGGCGAATCCCTTCAGTGCGCATAACCGCGTGTATCGCGCCCAGAAGTCGTTCGGTCGTTCCTTCAGTCTTGCTTCGGCTGTCGCAAGCGATTCGTTCAGTATCGCCTCGCTTGCCAGGCATGGCGGTTCTTGCCGAATTCCTTCGAGCTCCCCTTCCTCGGGGTCGTTCTGGCGGTACGCGGCGTGCAGCAAGAACGAGACCCATGGATCGGTCAGATCCTCTGCCTCGAGCTGGGTGATGTCCGCTTCGGTGAACCGATGCCGCAGTGCCTTCGGCCCTTGCATCCGCAATGCGTTCAGATCCAGCTTCCCGGTTCTCAGGCTGGGTGACGGAGTCCCGGACGGAATGGTCATTCTGTCAACCCCCCGATCGGGCCGTTTCGATTTTGGCGCTTTCTCCCGGCCCTCACCCAAGGGTCATGCGCCAAGATCGGCATGTCTTTCCCCAGCGGGTCCCACGGCCATGGGTACCCTCTGTGCCTTGCCCGTTCCATGTCTGTGAGTCCATCGGGTTCGGGCAACGCACGCTCGGGGTTTTCTCCCCACAGGTTCAGCCATCGCGCGAGCGGGTGGTTTCCCTCCCACAGCACGGTCAACGCTCGCGCGAGCTCGTACATCGAGTGCCGCCACTGCGTGTAGAATTCATGGATGTACCAGCTCGGTATTCCGCTCAGTGTCCACGCGAAGCAGCTGTGTTCGCGGTGGGTAAATGCTCCTCGCTGAATCGCTTCACGGATCTCGACCGCGGTGCACACCAGGTCGCGCCGCAGCCCGGCGCATGCCTTTCCGATCCGTCCCTGCGCCCACGCGTTCGCCTGCGCCTCGGTCAGGCCGCTGCGCTTGCGGTGCAGGTTCGGGTGCTCGAATCGCTCGAGCGCCAGCAACTGGTCCGGTGCCTCCCACGGGATGTCCTCGACTCCGCCCAGGAATTCGCCGAGCGTGTAGCGGAAGAATCCTCCGTGGATAGGGTTCATCGTTCTACTGTGGTGGCTCCTCAGCCGCGCCGTCTCGCTCGCGCCGCCTGGCGCTGCCGGCGGAATCCTTTGTCCGTGGGTGCCGCCGCCGGCGGTTCGAGCGCGAGCGCGACGTCCCCGCGCTGGACGCCGAGCTCGCGCACGATCCGGAGGAAGAGCTGCCCCTGCTCCAGCGCGTCGTCGACGGCGAGGTGTGTGTGTGCTCCGGTGCCGGTGCGCCAGTCCTGCGGTAGCGAGCTTTTCCCGCCTTCGCGGTAACCGGCGCCCATCGCGACCATGACCAGCGTGCGCAGATCGATGCATCGGCGCCGGAACGGCGACGCGCCGGCGAAGCGGTGGCAGTACCACTCGACCCACATTGCGTCGAACGCGGCCGGGAACGCGACCATGACGGGCCATCCGGCGGTGGTGCGCAGGGCCTCGGCCCACGCGACGAACGCGGGGATGGCGTTCGCCGGCGGCTGTGGATCCGTGCGTGCGGCCTCCCAAGCGTGCGAGTGCGCGGCCCACCACCGCATCGTGCGCGGGTGCTCGCCGGCGTCGGGGAGCGGCTCGAGGTTCGCAGACCACGTTCCCTTCGGGTTTCCCTCGGCGTCGAACGCCGCCGCGCCCAAGCTCAGCATCGAGTAGGGGCCCGGGATTGGGCCATCGGACTCGATGTCCACGGAGACGTAGCATTCATCGCTGCTCAGCGGCCACATGGGGCAGTTTCCTGGGCCAAGCTCTCGAGCGCCTCGGCGACGGCCTGCACCCGTGCGAACTCAAGCACCCGGTCTTGTGGGTCGTCGCGCAGTAGCGCCCCCGGGTCCATCGCGCCTTCGGCGATGAAGCGGTCGACGATCGCGCGCAGGTGGACCGACAGCGTCAGGCAGTGCGCGAGCCGGGCTTCGACGTCGCGGGCCGCGGCCGCGGCGGTGGTCGTGCGGATCTGGTCGATCTCGCGTTGGATTTCCTCGGCGATCTCGAGCTCGGCAGCGCCTTCGACGTCGTCACGAGTACGAAGCCGCTCGATGATGCGCTCGAGTCCGGTGGGTTCGGTGCTCATGCGCTTCACGCCTGGTCGATGATGGATCACGCCCCCGGCCCCGTGGGGGCGTGCTGCCGGCTCCCTTCTGCCGTCCCGTTGGCCTCATTCCCGCTCCCGGCGGGATGCGTGATAGTGCGACGGGTTCCGGTTTGGGTATGAATCTCCGCCGCGCAGCGCGGCTACTACGCCGCGGGGCGGCTCACGGGGCGGTAGCAGGGGATCGGAACACGATTTCATCCTCGGGCAGCTGTTTGCCGCTCGGCTCCGGGAAGACGGGCATGTACCGTTCGAGGTCCTCGTCGGACTCGTTCTCGGGGGGCTCGGGGTCGACCTGGTCGTCGGGCTCTGGCATTTCGGTCTCCGTCCATCCGGGGGGGGGGCGCCGGATGATTATCCCAAACCAGCTACTCGTCGTCGCTTCCAAAGTAGCTCGCCCCCCAGGCCGAGCTCCAATTCGTCCGGCCTCCGTCCGTGCACTGCGCCGCGGTGTACGCGTCAATCGCGCCCTGTGGCCCCCAGCGCCGCGCGCGGTGCGGTTCGCCGTCCGCTTCGCATCCGGGCTTGGGGGTCATTCGGCCTCCTGCCTCATTCCCTCCCTCGCGACCTCGGCCAGCCCCCATGCGGTGAATGGTGCGTGCATCTCCCACATTTTGCAGCTCGCGACCATGTTGTTGAGCGCCACACGCTCTAGCGGTGTCAGCGCGGTGCCTGGCTGCAGCGCTTCGCGCAGTCGGCGGGGGTCCACGTGAAACCGGCGGGGCGCTCCTGCCATTGCTTTCGCCATGTGCTCCGCGATTCCCTCGATCGGATCCCATTCGGGCTGGCCCATCCGCACGGTGTGCAGCTGCGGGTGGTCGAATGCCTCAAGGGGGGCGAGCGTCGTTCGGTCCGGATCTGCGTCTTCCCAGCCGCCGAAGAACGCGCCGTCTTCGAGCATGGCCCGTTCGTGTTCGTTGAGGTAGCTTCCCGGTGCGATGCGCCTCATTCTCTGCAGCGCTTCGGTTTGCGCTCTTGCGACCTCTGCCGGCGTCATCTTCTCCGTCACGCCCAGATTCGGGAGACGAGCTCGCGCGCCTCCTTGCCGATCGCTGTGGTGTAGATGGCGGTGGTGCTCACGTCTACGTGTCCGAGCACGCTGGCGACCATCGTGAGCGGGACGCCGGCTTGGACCGCGGCGACGCCGTAGGAGTGCCGCAGGCCTCGGGGACACGCCTGGGGGCCGGAGATGCCGGCCTCGGCCATCAATTTCGAGATTGCGCGGTGCGCGCCCTGGCGCGTCATGTCCCAGAGTGGGCGCGTACGTGCCCGTGGGGATGCTTGGGAAGCTCGTATGCGGTGGACCAGGTCGAGCGCGCTCACCAGGTCTGCCGGCACGGGAACGGCTCTCCAGTGCTCTCGCCGGCGTTTGAGTGTTGAGATCCGAATTTCCGCCGCCTCGAGGTCGACGTCGCAGGCTCTGAGCCCCAGTGCTTCGCTCACCCGGCACCCGGTCATCGCGAGCGTGCGGGCGAGCGTCTGGGTGGCCGGCTTCGGGTGTCGGCCGACGGCGGCGAGGAATCGGGTGCGCTCGGCCGCCGTGAGGTACTTGCGACCTTGGGCGTTGACGAGCTCGGTGCTGGGGCTTGGCGTGCTCATGCTGCCGCCGCGGTGCGCACCCGCTCGCGTAGCTGGTCAGTCAGTACGATCCCGACACGGGCCGGGTCGAGGGCCCGGGGCGTGAGGCTCGCGCCGAGCTCGGCGTCTTCCTCCAGCGCGCTGGCGATCGCGGCGGTGCGGTCCTCGTCTTCGGGTCCCCCGAGTTCCCACGCGAGCCAGCCTGGCAGGCGTTCCCGCGCGCGGTCGAGCACTTCGGGTCCGGTGAGGCGTCGGGGCTCGCCGGTCCGGAAGTCGTACTGGCTCGCGCTGATCCAGATTTCGACGTTCATCGTTTACTCCGGGCCGGAATTGAGAACTGATTCAGGAATCGGACGATCGCTGCCCGCTGTTGGGGACGTTCGCGGACATGCCGTGCCAAGTCCTCGTGTCGCACCCCGCAGCGCGTCACCAGCAGCGCGCATTCGTGCACGCGGATGGTGCCGAGCATCCAGCTCACCGCTTGGCTCATCGGGCATTCGCGATCGGGCGGCTTCGCCAGCGCCTCGAGGATTTCTTCGCCTTCGACGGTGCCCCTGCGCCCGGCGCAGTGCTTGCGCGCGATCGCGCGTGCGGTTGCTTCGGCGTCGGGGGTTCGTGCCGGTGCTCCGTATGCAGCCGTGTAGCGCGCGAACGCCTCGGGTGGATGCAGAGTCGGGATCTCTCTGCGAATCTGGTCTGCGCTGATTAAACCTTCGGCGTCCATCACGAGGTCGGTGGCGGCGCGAGCTCGTTGAGCAAACCGCAGTCGTCGGCTTGGCCGGCGGGGATGACTTGGAGACTGGCATAGTCCGCCTCGTCGCGTTCGTCCGCCGGTGCCGCGCCTCGCCAGGCGCTCCAAGCGACCCATCGTGCCGTGCACTCGGCGTCGGCTTCGACGTATTGGGTCAGCGAGGTCGACGGGTCGGTGACGTACCAGGCGACGCTGCAGGGGTCTGGGTGGCCGGGCTCGGTGGTCATTCGGGGTCCTCCTCAATTGGGCTCGGTCTCGGCGACGAATCGCCGGAGCTCGGCCGCGCACTGCGGGTGCTCCGCGGCGAAGGCGGTCAGTCCCGCGAGCGTCTCCCGGCGGGCTTCGCGCTCGCCGTGCACTCGCACGATCCGGGCGCGGGCGCCGGCGCCGCTGAATCCGTCGAGCAGCTGCTCGATGACGTAGTCGTTGCCGCCCTCCTCGCGCCACGCGTCCGTGTAGGCGGGATCCGCGTAGGGGATCCCCCAGTCGCTGGGCGCGTCGCCCTCGAGCCCTGGGGCGGTTTCCACGCGCAGGCTCGCCCCGTTCCAGTACAGGGTCCACCACGGCCGCGTGCCCGGCGGGCCCGGGGGCGTGATCTCGATCTCGACGGTGGCGTTCATCTCAATCCCAGAGGTCGCCCAGCCGGAAGGTGATCGCGTCGAAGGGTGGGATGCACACCGCTTCGTCGTGTTCGACGGCCGCGATCAGTCGCCAGTGGCCGTCGGCAAGCGCGAAGGCCTCGAGGATCTGCTCGACGGGGTCGACGAGCCACAGGTACGCGACGCTGGCCGCCGCGTAGAGGGGGCGCTTGCGCACCAGGTCGTGCGCGCGAGTCGATGCCGACAGGATCTCGCAGACCCAGTCCGGTGCGAGCGTGAAGTACGCGCTTTCGGGGAGCTCGGGCATCCGCGTGCGGCGCCAGCCTGCGAGATCGGGGACCAGGACCTCGTCGTCGAGGTGGAGCTCGGGCTCGTAGAGGATCCGCCACCCGCCTGGGCCGTCGTCGCCTTCGTCGAACGGGGGTCCGAGCTTGCCGATGAGCTTGGCGCCGGCGGTCGCGTGGCGCGGGGCCGGGCGCGGGTGGGTGTGGAGCGTGCCGCCGATGAGCTCGGCGACGAGGTGCGCGGGGGCGTCGACGACGTCCTGGTAGGTGGCGGGTGCCGCCGGCGTGGCGGTGGCGGTGCTCGGCTCGCGCATCGTGGTTTGCTCCCTCTTCCGGACCGGAATCTACATTACTCCATGCGAAATGTCCGCAGGGCCGGAAACGCGGGCTGCGTCAGGGGCGCTCTCGCCGCCGATCGGGGCCGCGGCCGGGGTTTGGGTGGTCGCGGGAGTTTACAGAATGTCGATTCTGTCAAGTGGCCCCCAATAGTCTGCGTCGCTGATAGGCGAATCCGGTCAGTGCGCACACCCGACAACTAAAAGCTGTCGTCCGGTTCGGCCTTCCGGGTATCGGTCGGTCGGCCAACGGCGAGGATACTGAAACACCGTGCAGAAGCAGCTCCTGACCCGTCTGGAGCGCTTTGACGCGGATTTCGGTGGGGTTCCCCGTGCTCGTCGGTCGTCCTCAGGTCTTCGGTCCCTCGGCCCCTCTGTTTTGTCAAAGATGCACATTCATGTGTGCCTGTGGCCGCTTTTCGCTTTTCAGACACCGGATTGCTGTGGAGCGCCGCTGGCCTGTGGGCGGGCGCCGTCTGCGGCGGCCGTCCACAGGACGTGCGCGCTAACTACCGGATCTTGATCTATCGGTAACTACCGGGTTGCGCCACCGATCGCCCGTGGAAAGCGCCACCGATCGCCCGTGGAAAACCCGTCCGGGGCGCCACCGATCGCCCGTGGAAAACTTCGTGTTTTCACACCCGATTGTGGAAAACTTTCATTCGGTCACCGTGCCGGTGATTGTTGTGCCGGGCCCGGTCATCAGGCTCGGGGGCACTGGTGGCGGGCTGTGCCAGAGTCGAATCCCTTGCGTTCCTTCGACGTCGATCCGCGCTTGCGGGTATTGCGTGTGGACTGCGCGCAGTTGCGCGAGGAAGAAGGCGCGGAACGCTCGGAGCCGTTTGTACCCACCTCCGAATTGCTCGTGCAGGCTGAGCCACGGGAGGAATTGCCCCCTTCCCATCGGGACGCGGTGGAGCCTCTGGGCGAGCCACGCGTATACATCGAGTGCGACCGCGGAGTGCTGCAGTGCCCGGATCGCCCGTTCGTCGAGCGGCACGGCGTGCTCGACGAGCGATTCGAAATACCGTTGGTTCAGCGTGACGGTTGAGGGCCAGATCACCCGTTGGTTCGGATCCGACGGTGCCCACAGATCCAGCGCGTCGACCACCTGGGTGTTGAACTGGATCGCCCGTCGTTCCTTCACAACCCCGAGTCGGATTGTGGCCACTGCCAGCTGTGTCATCTGGTTCTTGAACGAAGCGACTTCTCGCCCGTTTGGGGATCGCGCCAGCAGGTTTCGTACGTACCCGGTCAGGCTGTCCTCGAGTTCGACGACCGGGTTCTGCCGCCGCATTGCCTCGCGGTTCAGGTGGGTCAGGATCAACCGTGCCTTCGGACCGTGCGGCAGGGGCTGATCGACGTAATCGCCCCTATCGGGATCAAGGGCTGATCCCGCTTCCATCAGGAGGCGCACGATCCCATTGCGTCGCTCTATCCGTCGCTCCGAAGTGCGCTGGTACGGCATTGAGGTCTGGCACAGCACGGTGTGCTGGAAGGTGATCTCTTCGATTTTCTCCAGAGCGATCGCGGCGCTGCTGTTGACGATGCGCCGCGTGATGGGCGACATCCTCGGTTCATCCTGCCCGCGTTCGTCGTCGCTCATCGGTCACGTCCCCTTTGACGTCCCGGGTGGCCCGTGTCCATAGCGGTGCCTAGTCGGCGATTCGGGGTTTGCCGTGTTTCTCGAACAGGTCGTTCAGCGCGCTGATCGCCAACTGCTGGATCGGAGTGTCGGTCTCGACCGCGAGGAGACGCAGCTGTCGGTGCGCCTCGGCGCTTGTGTAGACCGTGATCGCCCGTCGTCCTCGACGGCTCGGCGGCCGCGCCGGCTCGCTTGGCGTCGTTTCGGCGTGTTCTACGGGTGCGGGTGCTTGTGCTGCTGGTCGCAACGCTTCTGCGAGTGAGCGGCGGCTCATTTCTTTGCCTCCTTCCAGGCCCATCGGAAGAGTTTCTGGATTTCAGTGCTTGCCTTCGACTTCGGTGCGTGCTCCAGGACCCCCTCGCCTGCCGTCATTGCGTGTACGTAGGCCGCTCGGTGTCCGACTTGCATCGGAGCCACGGTCAACCCATGCGCTTCGATTGCGGCCTTGGCTTCGACGGCGAGCGGTCCGCGTGCCGGAACGGCGCACAGGACCGCGATCGCCCGTGTCCCGGCAAGCTGGGCCAGGTCGGCCGAAGCGCTGATCGCTCGGAGATCGAGCACCGACGGTCGGCAGGGGATGAGCACCAGGTCGGCTGCGCGCGCTGCGGCCAGTGCCGGTGACTCGGCGTGCGGCGCGGTGTCGATGACGGCGAACTTCGCGCGATGTGTCTGTGCGGTCTCGAGGGTGGCCGTCAGTCTTGCCGGCTGGATCGAGGCGATGATCGGGGTGCTCTGCGCTCGTGAGTCTCCCCAGGCGCTCGCGCTCGCCTGCGGGTCGAGGTCGATGATGACGGTCGCGCGTTTCGCCTGCTCTGCGGCGACGGCGAGATTGATGGCGGTGGTCGTTTTGCCGGCGCCGCCCTTCTGGGAGATGATTGCGATCGTCCGCATGCGGCGATAGTGGCATGCCCGCGTGCGGGCGACAACGGTGCGCGTCTAAGGCGAGTTCCGTCCCAGCACGGTCTTTTCGCAGCCGCGCGTTCCCGCCGGTCCCTCTCGGCGTGCACGCTTTCCCTTGAATGACACTGACCAAGTGAGGCGGCACGTTGACGCTGTTTTACATGCGGAGTGCCTGCGTACGCGTTCTGGTTCGTCCCGTATTATTGTGAGCGGGTGTGCCCGCGTGCGGGCATGCTGCCCTGCAGGCAAGGTCAACGCGCGATTTATGGAGCGGATGGGCGGCGCGGTGGTGTGGGAATAACGGAAACGGGGCAGCAGCGGCCCGCCGCTCGAGGCGATCGAAGTCCTTCTGGAGGCTCGTGCCGATGCTGGCGCACCACAGATCGTGGCTGCGGTCTGCTGTCCGGGTGGCGTCCTTGAGTTGGCCCGGAAGTGAGAATCGGGCGAGAGCTGCGCCCTTCTGGAAAGCGCGATCTACCTCACGGATTCAGCTCGCAACGATCACTCAGATCCTCGACGGGCGACGCAGCGGCAGCCTGAAGTGGGTGTGCGCGAACGCGGGCGCGCCCGCACGTCAGCATGCGGGAGTGCCATCACCCCCCATCCCGTCGGATTCAGGTACGGCGTCGGGGTGCTCGGCTTCGAGGAAGAGCGTCGCGCCCAGCGCCGGGGACCGCGGCTGAGGCCGAGCCGGGGCGGTGGGCCGGCAGCGTGGGATCGCCCATCGACTCGTTCTACGCGAAGGCGGTTTGCGGGGAGGCCTCGCTTCGTCTGCCGTTTGCCAACGTAGTCGCTCCGCTGTCGTTCATTTCCGCATCTGCGGGGATCTTGCTGGCGGCCGAGCTGGTCAAGACCGCTCACCCTGAACTCAGCCGGTGGGCGCTCGACAACTACTTCCGTGTCGACACACTCAAGCACCCGAATCCTGCGTTCCGGTGTCTTCAGCCGCAGGATCGATCGGGCAGATGCATCTGCCGGGATCCCGACTACGTCGGTGTCTACTCGGAGAAGTACGGGTAGGGTAGGGGGTGTGAATATAGCAGTCATCCGTCTGTTTTGAGATACTTCCACATGTCGGTCGTCGGGTAAGACGGCAGGGCCGGCAGGGAATACACGCTGCGACTGTGGGATCGCTCCAAAGCGGCGAGGCGAGACCGAAGCATCCGAAGCGAAAGCACGGGCGACCGGCGATTGGGGAGGATGTCAGGGGGGGAGCGCCGGAGCGGATGGGACGGGTTCCCGTCAACGCAGCCCCCCGTGACAGGCAAACCTGCAAGGCTTACGGGGCTACGCGAGCAGTGGCCCGAGTCGTAAGCTTACCTGTCGCCGCCGCAAGCGACCGACCGGCTCCGTCCGGCATGTCCCCGGCGCCGGTCCCCACCTCTCGGAACACCTGAGGGATGGGACCGTTCGCCTTCCGCTCCCTCTCTCACCATCCAGCATCGTCCCTGCTGCGCCTTCGTGGTGCTGCGGGACTTCTGCAGTTTCACATTTCGCACGCGAGGCCGCGTTCATCCCCGAGGCTGCGACGCCCATGGCGGTCATTCCGCCCGCTCGGCGGTGTCGCGCTCGGCAACCTACCTGCTTCCAGCTTCCGTTTCGTTCTCACCGCGCCCGGCGAGTTCTCACCGCCCGCATGGCGCGGACTTCGAAATCCCCGAGCACCCGAATCCGGCACAGCAGTGACCGGTGTCGACTTGGAGAAGTACGGAAGGAAGCGAGGAGAGGCCTCCGGGATCTCGTATCAGCCGCTCATCAGCTCCGAGAGGCGTATCTGGTCTGCATCGGCGCCTCGATGCAACACGAGGATGTGATTCGGCTCCGACATGAACCACGCGAACGACCGCCATGCCAGCTCGCTCACCGATCCCTTGAACGCGGGACCGTCACGATCCGCATAGGCGGTCACGAAGGCCACCTGGTCCTCGCTGAAGCCCGCGTCCTTCGCAATGGCCATCAATGCCGTCTGACGTGCTTCATTGACCGGACCATCGGTCGCCACGACCTCGACGAAGATCATCATCGGCTCCGACGGCCCGAGGTCCACCAGGATGAGGTCGGGCAGATTGCGGCTCGGGTCGATGGTCAGGCCGATGGCCTGTGCCAGTCGATCATCGCGTGCGACCACTTGATTCCGGCTCTCGCTCAACCAGATCACGCCGGGCTGCTCGAGAAACCGCGGTGCGAATTCCTCCACCACCGCCTTCGAGATCACCGAGCTTGGCCCGGGCTCCATGCCGCGTGTTTCTCCGCTGGGGAACGTCACGCGCACCCGCCCCTTGCGCGCGACAGCGCCGCTGCGAATGATCTCGATGCGCGCCAGCGCACCCGGCGAAAGGTTTGCCTGCTGCCACTGAGCGATCTGCGCTTGCAGCGCCTCATCGACGAGTTCGGGATCGAACAATGCGGCAAAGTCCCGGGCGAGGGCATAGCGCGGAAGGGGCGATGTGGTCGGGAGCCCTTCGCGTTCCTTGACTGCGCCCAGGCGGACCAGCCCCTCGCGCAACGTCTCGTCGCGGATGGGCTCGCGCGTGTCCGTTGCGTACCACTGGCCTTCGATACTGCGCACGGCGCGACGCATGGACTCTCGCTGCCAGAGATCCCGGTCAGCGTCCTCTGCCAATGCAGCCTGCACATCCGTCATCCGCGTTACCTGGTTCGGCCGCAGCCAGCGCTCGGCGCCTTCGACGGCCCCGATGTACAGCATGACGAAGACGGTCTTGGACGCGATCTCGCGGATCACGTAAGTCCGGTTCGCCGTTCCCTCCGGGAAGATCGTGCGCAGTCGTTCGTGGATGTCGGGCGGGGGCAGCAGCGCTGGCAATGGCATCATCGAGCCCCGTTGCCGTACAGGCGCTCAACGGCCTGATCGAGTTGCTCGCGGGGCGCATGCCCTCTCACCAGTCGCTTGAATTCCTCGAGGTTCTCTGGTGACGGCAGGGGCAACGCTCCGAGCTCATACGCAGAGACCGCCACGCTGCCGTTGATGCAACGGAACACCTGATCCACCAGATCGCTGTTCAGCAACGCCGCGAGCACCGCCGGTGGCACCTTCGGTGTGCCGTTGAGCGGCCTGATCATGTTCAGGTGGTTCTCGACGACCACCGCGCCGTGTGCCGCGATGAATGATGCGGGAAGCTCGGCCGCGATCAGACGCCGGCGCTGCTCCTTCGCCGTGGTCCTCTGGAGCAGGACGCACGGGAAGTCCGTGACCACCCAGCGGTCCTTCGGCTTCGGCTCGAAGTACGGCTTGTGATGGCGCTTCTTGGCACGGAACTCAAACGTCCCGTCCGATCGCACGGACTCGGCCCAGATCAGCGGATAGCGTCCGCTGCCGGCCCGCATCCGGAGGCTCGCCTTGTGCCGGTTCCAGACCAACGGGCCGGTGCTCACGGTGTAGCCGTAGTCGGCCAGCCGATGCTGGAGGTGCTTCGCCTGGCGCACCAGCGCGCTCTGGCAGCGGTTGCGCGGCATCAGCCACGGTTGGTCCGCACTGCGCGGGAGACTGAACACCCCCGCCGCGGTCGTCTCGATCGAGCCATCCGGGCCCGGGGAGATGAAGTGGACGTGTCCTGCATCGGGATTGGCGCCGCGCCGATAGGCCGCGAGCAGCGTTTCCTGGAGCGCATCGGCAAAGACGCCCTTGCGTTCGGTGATGAAGTCGATGCTCGCGGGCGGCGCTTCGCGACCAAGGAGCCCGCGGAGGGCCTTGAAGTACTCACCGGCGAGGAAGCTCGTCGGAGTCACGTAGGCGATAACCCCGCCGCGGCGGGTGAAGCGCAGGGCCAGATCGGTGAATACGCCGTACAGATTCGCATGGCCGAATAGGCTACGGCGGAATTTCTCGCGCAGCACCGGCGTGAGCGTAATCCGCCCATAGGGTGGGTTGCCCACGACCAGGCCGAACCCGTCTCCCTGTTCCGGAGACTGCTCCAGCGCGTTGCACACCCGGACGACGGAGCGCAGCCGGGTGCGTGCCTCACGGCAAAGCTCGCTCAGCGTCACGTCGACGAAGACCTGCGACATCCAGGCCGCGAACGGGTCGAGCTCGAACCCCTCGATCCGCTGCTGGATGCTCTTGAGCGCATCCCGGGGGCTGCAGTCCTCCAGGCTCTGCGCCATGCGTCGCACCACCGGCGAGAGGAACGCGCCGCCGCCGCAGGCAGGATCGAGCACCCGCACCGAGCGCCAATCGACACCGGCCTCGGTAGCCATGTCGAGCAACCGCTCGCAGAGCGCCGGCGGCGTGTAGTACGCGCCAAGTGCCGCGCGGTCCCTGGCCGGCATCAGGGTCGTGTACAGCACCCCGATCATGTAGCTCGCGTCCATCACGTTCAGCCGCGCTGCGGCC
>MKWU01003262.1_pt1 | contig 21913 bp, 22 predicted proteins | sample 809101 | NCBI WGS metagenome assembly MKWU01 (sample SAMN05860141, study PRJNA318959) | sponge metagenome | host: Aplysina aerophoba | place: Slovenia: Piran, Adriatic Sea, Gulf of Piran | collected 2013-05-07 | reverse complement strand
AGGCCTTGCTTTACGAGGTGAGGGTGACGTGACTTTTCATTTGGTTTATATTATTGTTCTGTAAATGTGCATGGGCCATGCATCTTTGCAGTACTTTACTTACCTGCTCGCCTGCACCCAGCACTCATGAAAGTGGTCTGGTTAATGTAGAGGTGCTAAAAAAAATTTGCGAGCAGAGCGAGCAAAAAATTTTCATGGCCTGACCAATCCTAAAATGCTTCCTCCGGCCCTGCAGGAGGAGGTGATCCTGGACTTCGTCCGCGGGAGCGACGTTTTCGTAAGCCTCCCCACAGGAAGCGGGAAGTCGCTGTGTTACAGCTTGCTACCAGTGGTGTTCGACGAGATACGCCGCTTGCAGGGCGTATCGTGGTCAGCCCCACTTGTTGCGCTGATGAGAGACCAGGTGAGGGCCATGACAGAGAGGAACATCCGCGCCGTCTACGTAGTGCGAATGTATATGCTATGACGTCACGTAATAATTGCATTCCAACGTGCCACGAGTACCTGGCGAAAGTGACCAGACGTTCCTTTTCCCACAAAACCCGGAAGTGGAACGGCTGGCGCGCGAGACTAGTGGCTCCATTGGCGGTCGAGACATCTGGTGCATTTGGCCCAGGGGCTTGCGAATTTTTCACCGAACTGGGCAGGCAGTTGATCCATGTCACATGATCCAGCAGATTTCAGTCGCCCTATAAAGAGGCAACACTGCCACGGTGCTGGGCACCATCGAACAATGTAACGTAATTGACAATTAATCACTATTCAGACGTTCTTATAGGTGGTGCTGCGCACTGCCTATATATTCTATGTATTAGTTGTCACATTATAAACTGTCATATGTATGCTTAATTTATATCTATATATATGTATACAAATGCATATTTTATGATTATTATTAATCCCATGGGTATTATGTACGTGCACATAAAGAGTACAAAACACTACAAAATAATATGCATGAGTGCATGGATGCACACTGAATCCACATACTCTTCATACCCCAGGATAGGTAGGAAAGTCAACTATCCGAGTCACATTATGGTCATGCTGACCTGCAGGATACACAAAGCATATGGACACATCAATACTATAGTAAGATACACAGTTATGTACAGTAACGTACATGCTGTATGTAAATTGCAAAAATCCAATAGTATTAATTTTTCTGTAATATAGTATGCTATAAGATATTACTACTGCATGGAAGTTGATATTGGCCTGTATGCAACTAAAGTGTTGAACTGTAAGTGAACAAAGCTATATTATACAAAGCAAGGATATAGGGCTTTCCTGGGCTAACAAGGAGAAATTCATGAACAGTTTGTTTAATAGCTATGAGTACTCAATAGAAGATACCTTTGCCATCTGTTTGGATGCAGGTGTGCAAGGTGTGCATTACGGAAAACAAAGGTAGATGGCAAGAAAGGAACATGAACCTGTGCACAAGATCATAACTTACACCTATACCAAGCCACTACACACATGCAAAGACACGGCATAATTGAGCATATGAACACATTGCAGTTGACTGATTACAGCTTACATGTGCTCATACTGATAGCAAATTGATAAGCAAAAACACCACTGTTGATAATACTAGCAGGATGTTTTGACCTGGAGGTCTATGTCAACTGCTTACAAAACAATCATCTTGTTAGCAGTTGACAAAGACGTTTGGGGTGAAACTTTCTGCTGTTGAACAGTAACCACAGATATTTCACCTTGCCATGGCAATTGTGCACTTATATTTCTCATATTGCCAGCAGCTCTGGGCTAGTGCAGATGATATGATCAATATCAATAGACTCAAAGGTTCATCACACTAAGCAGCAAATGCAGGTATATGGATGTGTTCGGAGAACTGTTGCAAAATCCAATTGATAAGTAACAAAAATCCCATGCTATCAACCCATCACACAGTATACCATCCAATCTAGACCGTAATGGCAGTACACAAGATGAACGTTTTGACAGGGACACATAGTCTCGCGTAGTTAGACAGCTTTGGCTTTTGTCTCCTGGCGAAAGCAGTTCGACTATGCAAAACTATATAAGGCACATATGCTCCACGCCTTCTGTACCCCTGCTGCACACCACTTTACATCCACTGTGAGTGACATGGGGGCTACACCAGCAGAGTGAAACAATGCAGAAAAGCAACTTACCCCGTGGGCCAACTGCGACAGAATCTAGGGGCCACAGCATACCTAGATGAATGACTAGTGTAGGTACCTCCAGGGTTCCAGAGTCGACTCTACTGTAATCTTCAGCTGTACACCAATGCATGAGCACAAGCGGGAGCAGACGGCTGACTACGTACCTTAGGCCTGATGTCTGCTGCCACCAAAAGTAATTGTACTTCCTCCAAAGATTGTTATAGAGCCATGGCAATGGCAGATATAACAGTCATGAACCTTTTGTGCTTGATACAAAATATACGCAACACGAGGCCCGCAGGCTCTTCTTGGTGCCCTCGGGTGATTGCTGTGTAAGCGTTGCACAACACACAAAGTTTTTAACTATTACTTGTGTATTTGTTCATTAATTCTCTATAAGTATAAGTTCAAAGCAACTAAGAGGTCCTAAACAACATCCTTAAAAGTACTCACCATGAAAGTAATAACCGTTATCCAGCGAATAGTACTTCTGAGAGGCATCAACATGATACATCTGCATTGCTTCATACCCCATCCGGCAGATCTGTGCAAACCCACAAACCAGAATACACAATGATATTCACAAACAGGTTAACTACAAGTCCAATGCAATGAAAACATACAATCACCACCATCCAATCAAGTGGGAGGAGGCCACGGTGATTGACCAAGCCAGGACCCTCAAGGAGCTGTTGCTGAAGGAAACAATACACATCCGGCTCCAGCACCTCCATCTCAACAGGGATGGCGAGTTGGAGCTGCCTGGATGTCAGATGGCTGCCTTGAAAGGTGCAGCAGCCAGGGCCAGGGTTGTGCCCGTTGTATGGCTTCATGTTATGGAAATATATATACAGTGCAAGTCAATTGTATATATATATATAAATAGTTGCCCAAGTGCCAGTGCAGTATTTGCAACAGTGGTTAGATGAAAAAGCACCACCAGCGCTAGTTGCAGAGGGTGAACCGCCACGTGTGCAAGTGGAGATCTGCATGCACTACAGAGTGAGTAAGAAAGCACCGGTCACCATCGCAAGTTGCAACACCCACCATTTTCCCTACAAACCTAGCCCTTACGTAAGTTGCATTGATTGCTACATTTTGCTGTGCTGGTCCTGATCTGGTCAGTGGTGGTTGTAGTTGCATGTTGTTGCTGCTTCCCATACTGACTAGTGCTGATGCTGGCCCTTTGCACCTTGCATCCTGACCTTCACACCTTGCACTTGTGGTCTTTCTTTTCTATCAACTGGTGCAAGCATTCCACTTGAACACATGGTGGTTGTCATGAGTTGACCATTTGAAGGAAAGAGCAGTTTCTAACACCTTGTTTAGATGCAGCGAGACCGGATGGATTAATGTGAATCTTTACCTGAGTGGTTCCAGTTTCACGGTACTTGTCACAATAAAGTTTCGGTTCTACGGCTGTACTATGCCCATACCCGTACGCGTAGGATGCCCGTACCCGTACCCATTAGATGCCAGTATGATTACTATGCATACGTACGTACGCATGCTACATCCGTATCCGAACCCGTCCGTAGCACAGCTGATGCCTATCCGTGCGGAATGTCAGAGACCCGCCGAAACCCGTACGAGTCTTTCGAGGTGTTAGTATTCAGTTCTACAGTGTTTTACAGCATTCAACTAGTGTTGCGTCTTTCCAGTGTCTCAGAGGATGGTTTACTCCGATTATGTCAAGCAGAGGATTCTCTTTTCTACCGTTCTAAAAAGAACTGCACGCAAATCGTTCATTGTTTGGAGGAAGAAGGGTATACGGCAAGCAGAGTCGGCGTTGCGAAGTTCCTTCGGCGCTACAAAGAGACTGGCACCATAGCCCGTGTTCCTGGAACCGGCCAAGCTACGAAGGGTACCCCACTATACGTGCCAGCATCGAAGAACAGATGAAGAAGAATGATGAAACTACAGGGCTGGAGCTGCAGAAGCTACTGAAGAAGGAAGTTCAGGGCTTTGATGCATCTTTGTCTTCTGTACTTCGGTGGAGAAGTGATCTGGGCTGGACAGCCAAAGGAACGAAATACTACCAGATGATTAGGGAAGTGAACAAAGAGAAGAGACTGAAGTGGGCCAAGGAAAATCAGGACATGACCTTCGAAGATGTTATCTTTACAGATGAGACAAACGTGCAAATTGAAACGCACAGGCGCACATGTTGCTACAAGCGTGGATTGAAGCCATGCTACAAACCCAAGCTGAAGCATCCCATAAAAGTTCATGTCTGGGCAGGAATCAGCCATCGTGGGAGATCGAAACTTTGCATTTTTGAAGGAAAAATGAAAGCCCCAATGTTCGTCTCCATCATAAGATTGTCCTTCCTTCCATTCATCCAAGACATTTTTCCAAATGGACATCGCTTCGTCCAGGACAACGACCCAAAGCACTGTTCAAAGGTAGCGGGGAAATTCTATGAAGACGAGGGAATCAACTGGTGGCCCACTCCACTGAATCTCCCGACCTAAACCCCATTGAGAGAACATGTGGCATGAACTCATCAAAGAATACATTAGGAGGGAAGTCAAGCCCACATCAAAGGCTGCACTAAATCAAGACATTCTGGGCAACAGTGACTGTGGACAAGTACATAGGCCATTTGAAGAAGGTCATCCCAGAAGTGATTCGGTGCGAGGGAGCTGCAACAGGATACTAACATTATGTGAATGTGGTGAAAGTCTTGCATGTTCTACTATGATAATATTTATTGTGTAGTTTATTATGCACATATTGATAAATCTATTGCTATGTGCGTATAATTATATACCCAAGGTAAATGTATGTAAATCATACAAAATCCTCACTCATCGTTGATTAAAGACTTCGAAGGCAAAGGTCTTCATTCTGTAATGACAAAGATCTTCGGGGTCGAAATGTTTACCGATTCATTGAGCGTTCCTAATCCTACGAAACTGTTCACGAAGTTTCCAGTTCTATCCTCACGTATATCGTTGGATTTTGCCTTGCTATCGAAACACGCTCTTTCAAAACTGATCTCTCAAGGTCTATTGCTTCCCTGCACAAATCTTTTTCTGTGGGACATTCTGCTGTGTGTAGCTGGCATTTCAAGTCCTTCACATCTCTCTGCATATCTTCCATTCTGCCTTCTATGCTTTTCATTTTGCTGTCAATGTCTTTTTGCATTTCTTTTATACGGTCTTCCAGCCTCTTCGCTATGTCTGCAATCACAGTTATGTGCTTAAGCTCCAGTGGAATGGTAAAAGTAGGGTCATGGTCAGCTTCATCCGAGATTAATCCAGTGGGTTCCTGGATGTTTCGCTCCTTCTCGGTTTTTCTCTTCTTATTTTTGTTCTCCTTTGACTTTGCACCATCTTCCTTGCTCGCACTATTGCCATTAACATATGCTAGAGTAACGTGCGACTCCTTCCCACTCTCCGAGGCTCCACGCTTCTTGCAGGTCTTAGGAATTGGACCTGATTCATCGACATTTTCTTTTCCTGCTTCTTGCCATTCGCTCTGTTGCACTGGTATCTCAAAAGATCCATCTACGAAGTCACTCTCTAACTCACTCAGTCTCCTTTTGCTTCCAATCTGAACTGCAACACCAGTGAAGGTCTTCTTGCCTGTCTGGATTACACAAGGGTTGTGCAAGATGGGAGGACATGGTTCGACCACGTTCTTCAGGGCCACGACGCTAACACAGTCTTCCTCAGGCCAATGCACGAGTAAATGATCCGCTGATTCTTCCTGTGTAGCTCTCATAGCTATGCGGGCGCTCATCCTTATAACTGAGTGAAAGATGAAGCCTGAAAACCAACTCCGCCAGCAGGCAATCCTTGAAGCACACCTTTGGAAGCTAGAACTGGCTCTGAAACACCTTTGCCAACCGAATGTACGTACGTACGTGTGAAATATCTTTCGTTGTCGGAATTTCGTTCGGTAACACCTTAAAATCATGTGATTCCACGGACCCCATAAGACGCCCGTGCCCGTGCCCTTCGTACGCCTGTACCTGTTGCGTACTTAGCCCGCATCCATTCCCGTACTACGTACGTACCCATACCCGTAGTACAAGCGTAGTACCAAAACTTTATTGTGACACGTACCGTACCTTTAAAACATACCCACAACCAGACCAATTCTGCTTCTCCAAGATGGGCATTCATCTCGCATTCCTATTGGTTTAATAATCAAGCTAGCCTGTCAAAATTATGTCTATCATTTGTGTTTTCCTGCCCACACCACCCATATCTTACAGCCACTCGATGTCAGTGTCTTCAAGTCCTTCAAAACCAACTTTTCAGATGCATACCACAAATACATCATCAGCTATCCTGCCAGGGTAATCACTTGTTATTGCAGCACTTGTGGCAGAAGTATAACCATGTCTCTCACACCAGTCAATATTGTGGGTGGATTTAAGAAGTGTGAGATATACCATATCAACCTAAGTGAGGTGAGCGACCGACAGTTGGCTCCATCAAAGGCATTTCAACCACAGAAGCCAATCCAGTTTGGGTCAGAGAGTGAGAAGACCAAACAGCTGGAATCAAGTTCTGACTCACCAGTTACTGGAAACGAACTCTTTGGAAACCGCAGCATATCTGCTCTAAGCTGCTGGTTTTGCCTCAACCTCAAAAGACAACAAGGAAACTTGCACTGAATAGCAAACCAGTGTGCATCACTGACATTGAACTACAAACTGAAAGGACTGAACAGCTGAGGCTGAAGCTATGAAGAAAGTGAAGCAGCTGGAGCTAAGAAAAGAAGAGTATAGGAAGGCCAAAGAGAAGCAGAAGGGCAAGCAGAATTCGAAAAGCAGCCAAACAAAACCAGTGTTAAAGAAATCAAAGCCCAAAGCTGCTTTGAGGAAGCAGGCAACAAGAAAAGACGTGTATGTGACATGGCTAGAAGCTTGACCATTTGTGACAGTGAGCAGACATCTGATGAAGATGATGCTGTCTGTCCTGAGTGCAGAAAGATATTTGCCAATGATGCGGATGGGTTTTGGAAATGTTGTGATGGCTGTGACCGTTGGTGTGACTCTGGTTGTACGACTCTGTCCAGTAAAGAAGCCATGCCTGAACAGTCCATTTGTGGGAGCTGCATTGAGTAACTGTGACTTTCACAATCTTTTCAGACAGCAGTTGTTTTGTTTTGAGGATTTTGTGATGTGTTGTGCTTGATAAGGTATCAAATTGCTTTTAGATGTAGTGTCTCATAATGCATACAGTGTCTCAACTGTATCAGGCAACAATAATTATTCAAAAGCATGTGCATAGCCTAGTGAATAGGGTGAGATGGAAACAAGTGATGTGGTATATACAGGTAGTCAAGGTGAACTTCCACTAGAAGATCAATTGCCTATAGTTACTTCCACTAGCACATGTTACCAGAAATATTGAGTCTCATAATAGCCACAGATACCCAAGCAATTGTCTCCAGCAGCGCACGCTGTTTGTACTCGAACAAATTCGTTTCTCTATTGCCTAAACACCTGCTACTCTATCCCTGTGACCTGTGTGTGTGTGCATGTTTCCGCATTCTTAATTGTGTTTATGTCTGAAATACAGAAATACAATGTGACTAGGAAGTATAATATGTGCGTGACTAGCTAGATTCTTTGGTACAACTCTAAATGAGGAAGGATTCAAAGAAAGGAAAATGTATGCAGTCTGTCTGTGTCTGTGTGCCCATGCCTGAGTGAAACTGTGTGTGCTGATACTTTCTGTATGGGCATATGTGGTTGCATTGTTTTGACATGTTGTCATGTCCTAACTTGCGACTGAAGACAGCAACTAGTTTGAGTTAGGGCGGTAGCTCCACAAGTTTTTTAACTCAGAATACTTGGTTTTACCTTCCATAATTATTTCATTGACATGTAATGATAAGATGAGTAAGTACAGTGACCGTGAATAGTGGTCAATAGCAGTACATGGCATACGTCATTTACGTGCACCATGCACCACCATGTCCTCGATTCAAAATGGTGGCTCCTATCTAATGTATTAGCGCTCATCGGTAAAACTAACAAAACAGTCGCGAACTGGACCAATTAAAGGCCATGGATAAGCTTACTTCAAGGTGCTAAATGCGACAATGTTCCCAAATGCAACCTGGAGTTCGCATGAAGGAAAAGCGGCGTAGTCACTGTTACCCAATTTCACTTTTTCATATTCTTATTCTTCCTCTTCTTCTTCCCACCAAATATTTGCGCACTTTTTATTAATGAAAATTTTTAAAATATTCTATTATAACGTATTAGCATGTTCTGGCTGAAGTAGCAAACGGTGCCCAAAAGGAACAACCTAAGGCATTAACAGGAGACTTTCACCTTTCACTTTCAGCAACAAGACATCCAAAAAGCATGTGCTATAGTTAGTTCAAGATTCAGTAGGCATCACAGATGTATTCTATAGACGTCAGGCACGTCTGGATGCTCAGAACATATCCAAGCAATCCCAGTGTAGTTCCTACGGAGATATGTAGATATGGGTATGTATGAATCTATGCTAGGCTATTAAACAGCAGCAGTACGTCAGTACTTCTGGTGAGTATCCCCATTCACACAAGCTCAGAGACAAACAAGATCGTGAAATCTGACTTTTCCTTCGCCTCTTTGATTACTGTTGGCTCATCAGTGGCAATGAAGACCCGCTTCTGCTCCACAGTCTGTGTCAGGCTGAGCTGTTCGTACCATTCCTCCACATGCACCATGTACTCATCAATACCGTAGAAAGCTGCCTCCCAAATAAGCTTGTCTGTGCGACGCACGTGGACACTGTAAAAGGAAAGAGGGAGAATAGTACAAGGCAATATCATTCATGACCATGAATATAGTTAACATGACCGGGTGGGACCGGCTGGCAATGGCTGTCTGGCAGGATGTGTGGGTGAGATGCTGTTTAGGGTCCCAACGATGTAAGGTAATGATTAGGGGCTCAGGGATTCAGCGCAAGCACAGCGGGTGCCGCCGACGTCACAATAGAGGCCCCCGCTGACGTCACAACAGAGGCATACGCAACTACCGTTAGGACTAGCACAGTCTGCGGTAATCAGGTCAAATAGCCAACCTGCTCCAGCTAAGTGCAACGGTAGTCAATGGTGACAGATTCTTTCTGCTAAGGCCTCTCCTTCTACCATTCCAGTGGCAAGCCCAGTCCCCAACCCCGACGTTCCTCTGCCCCAGCAAGCTCATATGCCCAGCTTGGCAGTCCCGGTGCCCAGCGCGACAGTGCCACAGCAGCCACAGCAGCCCCCCAACTAGTTGTTCTTGCTCCCACCGGTTTGCCTACGCCAGGCGCTGCAACTCATACTGGCACATGCACGTGGGTACGCCCTGGCTGCCGCCTCGTCGCCAGCAGTGGTACCGTGCGCCTCTCTGCTAGACAGCGGTATCGTCTCCAGCCGGACTCAAGTGAGTGCAGGTACGGTTCTCCTTGCTTAGGGAAAAGAGGTTAAGCTGGCTTAACCAGCATAGAGATAGGAGCATATTTGCAGGCGCATAGGCCAGATGGCTAGACTGGCACAATTTATGGGTTTGTTCCACTGGCTCACAGGCTCATCTCTTACATCACTGCCACACCTGGCAGTAATTGCCACCTCCACCAATAAAACGACCACCCAGGACTCGGCTTCTCTGCTGGCATCATTGATTGCCCCAGGCTCGGTGCCTGCCCCCAGTGTGCAGGCCTCTCGTGGGTCTGTGTGTGACACAGGGGAGCCCCTTCTCACCAAGTTACTTCATTGAATTGCATGAATTTCTGCCCGCACCCCTTCTTCGAGCCACTGCAGGCACACCAACACTGTGATCATGCTGCCACAGAGGGCTTCTGGCTGGTGGAGAGATTTGAGAACTTCATGTGTCAGCTTCACCAGCTCTTGACCCTCTGCAGCTCATGTGCTCATGTCCTCATGTTGCAATGACTAGCTGCGGTTGTCACTGTGTCTCAGTATCAGTGAACCCAATGATACTCCAAACAAGAAGTCGAATGTGAGCATTTGTGCTTCAACCCCAATCACCCTAGCTCTAATCTCACTGTCCAGGTGTCCTGCTTCTTTCCAAACACCAAGAAGTACCTCATAATTGTTCAGCACATTCTGCAAGGATGCTGCACATACTGTCCATCTGGTTGAACAAATCACACGAAGCCAGGTGTGTCTGGGGTAAGTTCCTGCTTAAGTTTCTGTAAGGAGGTATTCCTTTTTGGCGATTTCTTAATTAACTTTGAGATTTCATACACAGTGCCCAATCCAAATTGCATGACTCTGCACTGCTTGACTGTGTCACCCACAGAAAGATACAAAGCATGCCCGTGACAGTGAGTGTGAACTGTGCGAGGCTCATCATCATTAATTAGCTTACCCACACCACATTTGGCACCACTCATACTACTTGATCCATCAAAGCATTGTCCGCAACAGTATTCAATCCTAAGACTCATACAAAGTAAAGTATCTCTGATGATTATCACCAGTAATTTGGAATCAATAGTGTCGCTTTGATAAAGTCCAATGAAGTTCTCATATTAAGGCTGACGTTAACTTTGAAATAGAGCAGAATAGGAAAGGAGCCCTTCCAGCTTGCCTGACAGACAAAGTTGAAATGTCCACAAGCTGGTTGAATAACATTGTGCAATAGTCCCACTCAACACGTGTCTGTAAAATGGCGTCGTCATCATCTTCCGATTCATCTTCGTCGTCTTCCGCCTCGTCCTCCAATGAATTGCTGCCCGATGTTGGTGAGGAACCAAATCAGCCAACCTCTTTTGAGAAAGAATGAGGATATAGGAGATCTCATGTCTACAGCACATTCCCAATAGAAGGAGAAGAACCGAGAATATCTCCGTGAGGTGCTCCAGTATGTCATCTATTTGGCGCGTCAAGGTCTAGCCTTTAGGGGAACCTGGGTGCAATCTGAGTCTAGTGGTTCAGAAGCTGACTCCAATTTCCATCAATTGATGCTATTGCGAGCTAATAATGACCATCGGATTTTAGAAGTTATGAACCAAAAACATAATATAATTCAGCATGTATTGAAAGACACGGTGCTTCACATGAACCTTAGCATGTCAATGTGTCAGGCTCAGTGCTATGATGGGCATTGAACATGAAGAAGGCTGCAAAAGAGATGAAGTTAGTTGAACCATGTGCATTGTATTTGCACTGTTATGGCCATAGCCTCAACCTTGCTGTTGCAGACACACTTAAAAGTGTTCAAGTGATGTCTGATGCCTTGGATCACTAGTTTGAGATATGCAAATTATTGAAGTATTCACCCAGGTGTGATGCAATATTTTCGAAGCTGAAGGAGATGTCCCCTGGAGCGCCTGGGTTACGTAGCTTTTGTTCAACCAGATGGACATTGCATGGTGTTTCAGTAGAAAGCATCCGACTGAACTACATAACGCTTCAGGCTATCTGGGAAGAATCAGTCACAGTCGTCCGTGAAACTGAGGTCTAGGCCCGAATCAATGGTGTGGCAGCCATCATGCATACTTTCACTCTTCTGTTTGGTCTCATGTTAGTATAGTTAACACGACTGGGTAGGACCAGCTGGCAATGGCTGTCTGGCAAGACATCTGGTTGGTGAGTAGGGGCTCAGCGATTCAGTGCATGCACAGCAGCGCCGGCAACATCACAATAGAGGCCCCCACTGACGTCACAACAAGGACGTACGCAAGTACCTTTAGGACTAGCACAGTCTTCGGAAATCTGGTCAGATAGGCAGTCTGCTTCGGCTAAGTGCAATAGTAGTCGATGGTGACAGCTTCTTCCCACCCTCCCATTCTTCACCTATCTTTAAACAGCCTAGGAATTTCCACCGCTTTAGCTATAGGCAGTGTGATCAGGCCAGGACCGGGATAATCTAAAGTTCTACCATAATGCCCACGCTAATGTGGGCCCATTACCGGGATCCCCCAAGTCTGATTAATGGGCATCACTTGATAATTAGGCTAATTAGAATTAAAAGAAGTTAATGAATTATCTAGTTAATTAGTTACATTAATTAGGCCCACCTGGTCCTCTGCCCTCTAACCAAAGGCAACCTCCCTTAGGTGACCATAGCTGTGGCTGGCATAGGTATAAAGATATTGGCAATTCCCACCAGAGTGTTAACTATCATATAGTGGGGAAGTTTCATGGGAGAAACTTTTTGGGAAAATTTGGCTCAAACTGAAACTTTCGTAGTAATAATTTCGTGTTTTTGCAGCTGAATGATAAGCCACACCTCTATAAAATGGAGGCTCCAGACAAAACGATCGAAACACTTGGACACCAACCAGGGAACGCTTTAGAAAGAAACCTACAGTAGCTATACAACACTCCTCTCTACCAATGAGCGCTTTCCCCTGTGCATATATTCCAAAGTAGCTGTACGCGTACACACCTTCCCGCAACATGTTACTTCACAAAAATGGCAAAGAACAGTACAACTACAGAATGTTTACTCCTAATTGCGCTCCCTTTCTTTGTCTTTACCATCTTTGCTACCCAACTAACAGATGCGATTGTGGTCTCTAATGTCAGTGTTGAATGTTTTTGTAAATCATAATCTATCTAAAAAATTCTACCACGAACATTTACTACTATACATGTTTTATTTCTACTTCTCTTATAGGTTGCTTCCTCTTTTCTTGTCCTGGTGGCCTCCCATTCCACTCGGAGTGGTCTGCTGTGTTTAGATCATTTATCTTGTTATTCTACACTTCACAGCAATGAAACATTGAGCTAGTACCTACAACATGGCTACCATGGCGATAGACACACATATGAACAGACCATTTAAAAGACATGCGTGTCACAACTAAATCCAATTCTGAAGCACAATAGATACTCACCCCACATACGGTTTCTTTATATTCATCGCTTCTTTCTTCTTCTCATAAAAAGCTTTGAATTCTGAATTTGGTCTAATCAGGTACTTGAGAAACTGTGCTGCAAACCACACAAAGGGATGCCCATGGAAATCTAACAGTGTGTCAGCCAAGTCACGAGGAATGGCTTGGGGCAGCTGAGGGAGTCGAGGGCTTATGTACGCAATGACAGGTACAGATACAACCTGCAGATAGGGCAAGAAGACACGCAACACATCGCAGACTTCCACCACTGCCTGAATCCCTTCACTCCATTCTACATATATACATAGTTATCAAGTGATTATGCACTCCTTATAGTATACTGCAGCTTTGTTCTATATGACTGTGTCTACACCTGATGCGGATTTGATTCATTTCAATATTCGGAAGGAAACAACTCACCCTAACCCATAGGAAAGTGTGTGTAAAAGCTGAACGCTACACTCTTACCCAAATTCTCCTCCTCCTTCCCATGAAATTTTTCACACGCACGGACCAGATTCATTGATGAGGACCCCCTGTCACACATATCTGAAGGTTGAATATTTCTTGATGCCTCATACTAACCATAGCACATGCTCGTGGAAAGTAGAATGTAAGCTAAAATCTCTTGCATGCATGCATTATGTAACCAACAGGAGGTGTACATAGGGGACTAGACTGCAAGGGATTTAGAACTGTCCACGCTCCAAAGAAATGAAGTGAGTCACAATACTGAGTTGACAAAGCTTGGTTCTTCACTTTTTCAAACATTCCTAAATATCTTGTAATTTGGACTAAAACATTTTGTGTTCCCGATCGAAACTGCTGATACGGGTGCTGCCCGAGTAACCAGGTGTCATCACGTTCTGTGTAAAAATGGCATGCGATGGCACCATTCTCACTAACCCTTTTGCAGTACTCACCAACAATCACATTAATCATAGTTTTGTCACTGTAACTATTCAAATTAATATAGATCTTGAATGCTCTTACCTTATACCTCTGAGTGAGTGACTGAGATCCTCAGTTTGGCCAGTCACAGCCATCACTTCCACCATCGGGTTGGTTGATCAGACAATGACTTCATTTTTTGTTGTAATCCACCTGACCAATTTCAACTATAATTATGTCTCAGACACATCCACACCACAATTCCCCTATTAGTCACACTCCTCAGTGTACCCGGAACATCAAAATCAGAGAAGCAGTTCACAGCAACGATTTTCTGTTCCATGCTCTAACTACTCCACACACCTGTATTGAGTCGTGACTGGCATTCCACTTTCTTGCATTGGTGAAAGCAGTGCAGGTTGTACTGACTGGAAGAAAAGCACCTTCCCAGCCCTTCTGTGGTGAGTAGGACCAACCTTTGCAATAGAAAAGAAAAACGTCTCCAACACCAATTGTTAACTACTACCAATGTGACTACAAAGTGCAACCACAGCTGTAGACTTGTGGCAATTTGGAGTCAGAGAATCGCGGCCACACTGGTGGCTTGCGTAGCTGAAACTCCGCGTTAGGGTGTAGGCTGCGAGTTCAGGCGCCAGGTCGTGGTTCTTTTCTCCAGTTGTCACTTTCAAGCTGTGTAGTTTGAAAGCTTGTACTAGTAGTTATAAGTGTTTTATATATACAATATTGACACTACTGTATACACTTTGCCATCACACAGATACGTACGTACATACATTAGGATGTGTTCAAAGTTTAGTAGTGCAGTACACATGAAACTCATAGTCCTGATTGGGTGTATATGTATGTACGTATGTAGTTCACACCATACAAGTGTTTATGTAGTACACAGACCTCATTGTACTGATGGTGTGCATTGGTGTGTGTAGTTCACACCGTATGAGTGTTTTATGTGGTTGAGTCTTCGTCCGTTGCAGCCCCTAATGCTCCAAGTAACATCCAGTCCTTCATTGACCCTAATGGATTCATGAGCACGACTTGGGATGAGACTGGTGGTGGGGTGGTCCAATACAATATGCAGTACCGAGTTCAGAACAGCGATGATGCCAATGACATCACCATACCAACGGGTATGACTAATTCTAATGTGTCCAACCTCGCAATAATGGTATTGTATGAGGTGAGTATGTACGTACATATGTACATACACCCCACCGTGAAAGTCATCTCAAATGTAGAATATGCTCAATTACAACTACATTATTGTTCTCCCTTTGTGGTGTATCAACTTAAGACCAGGCACAAGGTTACTGATAGGTACCACTGCAAGACCCTGTCATCATCCTGATATGGACAGCCAATCTAATTACTGATACAACTTTCTTTCTTATATACTTACCTGTATCACCATTATATACTTACTTGTAAGTCCAATGTCCTCTTTTGCTGACACACATTAGGTACGACTACAGAGTTGTCTTGTAGACACCTGTGCAGCAGCCCAAGGACCATGGAGTGGCTGGAAGAGTGCACTTGGATCCCCAGGCTATGGTGAGTGTAGGGCCTATCACTTTTGTGTACTACGTATATACTGTAGGCCGTCAACAAGAAACATGTCATGAAATCGGCATAGTTGTTGTGTGAAATACTTGATCACCACTTGGCATTTGTAGCTCCTTTCAGTTGAGGAAACATTGTCTGTATTGCAATGGATGTCGTTATTAATTAGACCAGCCCAATTTTACTCTTTGCCATCACAATCAGATTTTTGGAAAACTTGAAAAAAGACTAAGATTTCATGTGAAGGACTTCTGCGTGGCTAGGTTCTTGCATACCGGTACGATCGAGGGAACCACACTAGCCAAAATCAACTTAGAATAGATTCCAAACATTTCGGTCCAATCCAGGACCATATTCCACTGATGAAGGTCCTGGATTGGACCGAAACGTTTGAATCTATTCTAAGTTGATTTTGGCTAGTGTGGTTCTGTTGCTATATATTCTAAACCAATCTTGCTGTAAGTATTTGCCTTTGTACCATGTACACATGCTGCAAAGGCTATAACTGGAGGCATAGTATATTGGCCATGTCCATGAAGCGCAGAGCAATGTTTACATAGCCTTAGCTTCAGACAGTGCACATTGTCACTTGACTATAATTACAGTGGAGTGCGTACGTATATATACATACATAGAGGAGGAACACAACTACCTGAAACCAATCACAGTTGGCCTTCAGATTGTTACAATGCAAATTTATGTCCTATGGCATCTAGAGTGGTCATTAAATTTTACCTAAGCATGCAAAATCCAGTAAACCTAATAGTGTAATGGTTATAGGATGCATGCTGGCTTATAAGAGAGCCACTACAGGTGCTTCCATACTACATCACAGCCAAAGATTGTGCACAGCGTTTAATGGCCATAAAACATACTCAGTACCTTCCTGAATGATGGTGTGGAAACGGTTGCTAGATGTCTTGGCCATTTGACCATATAATGAAATGGTCAAAACAATACCAAGTAGTCCAATTTTTTCTGACCAATGATCTTTTTCTTTGGAGATTGGCATTCCTAAATCCCTTGCAGCTTCATGCACAAGTCTACAAGGATTGCACTTGAATTGTTTAGTTACATACTAACCATGCAAAATCCAGTAAACCTAATAGTGTAATCCTTATAGGACGCATGGTTGCTTGATGCCTGCTGAATTCTCAACAATCATAATATATGACATGCTCTTGGGATGTGTATATATGCCAAAAGGTCTTACATGCATTTTTTTTTACAAATATACCGCATGCACTTAAATCTTTGCAGGACTAAACTTTCATGGTTTAATTAAAGCATTTTGTGACTTTATTATAATGCCAGTGCCATTGCCATTGTACATAGTCTTTTTCATTCCTGTAATGCTAGGCCGTGCTCTGGTATGTTCTTGTATGTGCTTTTGAAAGTGCAGTGCCATCCATAAATTATGTTTGATGTGAATGACCTATATGAGCTGTATGCATGCAGACTTTGCAATTTTGAGTATATTGTACTATTATGGTTAACTAGAAATGCCCTTACTACATGTAGTGAAATTTATGACAAGGCGTGATATGTTTTGGCATGTATATAGCTAAGCCAGCCATTTGCTAACTGTGCTTTTGTGCACTCATAGATGCCATCTGTGCCCCTCCTTCCACTGAAAGAAGTGAATGCTCATCAGGTAAGCATGCAGTAACTTAAAAAATGTTTGCAAATATGTTTCACATTGTATTGTCACACCTATTACATTGATGTTGTAGAGGCTCGTAGTTGCATTGAGCACATACCGATAGTGAATTAATGAGCAACAACACAACTAGTGATATTGCTCACTAGCAGGTCGTTTAGACCTGGAGGACTTTGTCAACTGCTAAAAGATGAGGGGTGCCATGTGGGTCATCTTGCATAATGTATTCCCATGGAATGGAGATTTTTTATGGGGACATGGCCAGAAAATGGCAGACACAATGTCCTCTTCAGGTGCAGCAGAACTAACAACTCCAAAGTATAGCAAAATGTAGTATGGAACATGAAGCGATAATTTATCAAGTGCAGTGCTTGTTGGAAGAATCCACACCAGTTGCACGACAGAGATCTGTGGTTCAAAGTCGTCAACGCAAGTACAGCTGCTATTCGCCAGAAGAGAGGAACTCCGTAGGTAAGTACGCTGCTGAGACCGGCGCCACATGGCCACAAAACACCTGTCTTGTACGTTTGGCCAAACTGTTAATGAATTAATCGCACACAGACTGAAAGGTGAACATTTACTGAAGGCCCAAGTGATGGTGGCTGTGAATTTGAAAAGGGGTGCTTCAGACAACATGGCCCTGGATTAAGAACCTACCACTGAAATCACAGGGAAGGCCTGGGTTCCTTGGTGTGAAACTGGACATGGCAGTATGTCCATGCAGGCCTTGAGAATTTTTTGTCTGCAAGGGATCCAGCAAAGTTTACTTTACATGCACATGGTGGTCACGTAAATATCGCCAAAGCATGGGCAAAATCTCTACACTTGGTTGGATGGTCATGTAAACCATTAGTGCTTAGATGCCAGAAATGTCGCAATCACCCATTTGGAAATGATTCAGGAGATATTCCCGTGGCTGACATGTCTGCATATTCAAACCAATTGCAAGTGCACAAGCACATGTGTCCCATGGGTGAAGCCACAAGCTTGAGAAAAGGGCATCTGAAACATTACAAATTCTATCAAGTCTCCCTTGCTAACCTACTCAGTTTAGAGCCAAATATATATGATTCACCTCTTTGCTATTAATGCCTGCCTTTCCTCCCTCCTATCCCCTTCTCCCTTCGAATTCCTTAGGCATGTGCATGTATTGTTCTGAGTGCCATGTACATAAACACTCACATCCAAAAGGACTCCCCAAATGAGATGGTCCCCAATCTCAATCCCAATTATGGTGAATGTTAGAACGAGTAAAATCTTACATTCAAGCAAATTTAATTATCTCTGTACTTTCCAAGACAGCTGTCAGAATAAGTGTAATCCTATTTGTATAGAATGCCTACTGAGAGACGTTGAACCTTGGGGACAAAAGAGTTCAAATTGAAGGGAATCTTTCATGCTGGTTTGCTTAAAATTAAGCATTAATGGTGCATAAATTGATGCTTTGGCTACACCTATACTCGCACTTGATGAGAGGAATGACAATGCTTATTTGTGGCTGAATGTGGCTTGTTCCAACTGATCAAGCCTTCTATTTCGTTATAGCTAATATGCATGGTTTGATTAGTTGGAAGGCATTCAGCCACAAATATGCATTGTCATTCCTCTCATCATGTAAGTATTGTGATTAAGGTAATTCATTATACATAGCTATGCATCTACAATTCTTCTGCAGTGTAAAGGCATAGAGTTAAGAAAATTTGTTCATATCTTGACAGCCTGTGCAGGTATCATAGCAGGTGTTGTTGTTGGGTGTTTTGGCCTGCTGTCCCTGCTCTCCATCGTGGCCACAATCCTCTGCATCAGAAGGTGGTACAAGAAGAGCAGTCGTGCATCTCCTAATGACAAGAGTGTGGAGTATGAATTTTTTCAGTCAGACTAACAATGAGTTGGATGCACAAAACCTTTGTAACTTTAGTGACTGAACATGTATTGTTGTGCAAATTATTTTGCAGAGCGATATTATTGAAGAACAATATGCTATGGTCTGGCACTCATATGCCAGACTGTCTTGCAACCACTAAGGACATATGTAGCAGTCTCAAACTTTATATATGACATTCTGTGCCTGGCTTGCTAGACCATTAGTGCATATAATTATTGCAGTATGTGTCATAAGTTACTTATGAAATCTGGCAGATTTGCCACCTAGGTTTTCTGCATCATTAAAAATTATTTTATTATTGGAAAAATTTTTGGGGAAAAGGTTTTCTGTGAATCATACGGCAATTTATGCACATCTGTGAGCCTTTCATTGTGGAAGCATTGCATGGTATCAGAACCTCCAAACAGTGCCCACAGAATGTTCCGCTAAAGGTTTGCTGCAGAATGGTCGTAGGAGAATACACTGCAATTTATGCAATCCTCTCCAGCCGTGAGTGACTGTTACTAGGATACAGGTAGGTGCCTGAATATGTTTGATTGACTGACAGGTGGTGGTTTTTCCGTCCTAGGCTGACATTATGTATCTCCAATGTTGTCCATTGTAATTTTTTACTAGCTTCATTTCGTAAGGCAATGATTCTCTTATAGATTCTCTATAGATTTAGAGAGCAGCTGCATGTGACAGCACAAACTCGGTCTATATAATTAACTTCCGCATGGCAAAAATGAATGGCGGCAGTCAGTAATACTAGCTGTTGCAACTACTTTTCTCCGTTGCTACCAAGAGCAAAAAGGGACACATCATGGACCAGAAGCTGGCATTGGTGCATGTGGTAACCCCATACGCAATTCCCTAGTGAACTGTGTAGTGGATATAATATACTGTAATATTTCTGTAATGCATTTTGTATCCCCCTATGCACCCCCTACATGTGGATACTATATCAACCGGACAATAAACGTCTACGAAAGATCTGAGCATCTCTGCAAATAATCTAGTACCTTGGCTGGAAGTGGGCTATGCATATGGCAATGCTTAGGCTGGAAGGATGGACGCCATGAACCCATGGTAATGCTTTTAAGGGAGAAATGTGAAGTGAGAACAGAGTCACAACCTGCATACTGCAGCAGTGACAAAACTGCATAATATCAGATGTATTATCATTATCTAAAAATTTGTCATTCTAATTTTCGTCAGGGAAAAATATTCGTCAGGGAAAAATATTCGTTTAACTGTATTCTAATCTTGACAACTTTCATGCCTCTCTAATTTTCGCCATTTAATTGACTCTAATAATTATATTCGTCCGTCCGACAAGAAGCAATACAATTTAGCATTTGCCACAAAATGGCTGCATGGATAGAAGTACGCGCAGTCAACGACGACGATTTTTCCCTGTGCTAGTTATTTTTTCCATATGAACGTAGGTGTAGTCAATCTAAAAGGTATAACTGTCGTTCGTTGTACTTCTCAGCAGATCGACAGTGGGCTCAGTTCAATGCTCTTAGCTAATTAATCCATTTCCAGAGCGGCTATTACTGGGGGCGGGGGACTCGCCTATGGTTAAAGCGTTCTAATTATTCGCCTTCGCTCTAATGCATCGTCCGAAAAATCTAAATGTTCGTCACTTTCAACGGTTTTCATTCCAGCTCTAACAGCTTGAATGACGAATTTTCTGGGTGCGTACAGGGTTACGAAGTTTTAGAGCGAGTACGGTATCTGGCTAGGTCAATTGCGAAATCCCGATCGTCAATTGAGCAATGGCTTTGCCCCTGCCCTTATAAGGCTATTGGCTGAGTAAGCAAGGCGGAAACAGCTTACGGCAGTCTAGTCACGACGCGGTACGGCAGGCGAAGAAGATGAACTGTGCCACGCTTTTCTTGTTCTGTTTAGGTCTTACAGGTAAGTGAACTTAGAATATGGGGATGCCTTAAATTTCGTTTGTTATCGGCCACTAGTGGTGTTGACTCGCCTGGTTTCATTACTGGGTGTGTCCGTAGGTCAACTAGCGCCTCCCTGCCAGTCGTAGACCATTGTGACCTAGCAAACGCAGTGTATGAAAATGGCTGTGATGAGTATGATGTTTGGAGAGTGAGAGAGAGAGAGAGAGAGAGAGAGGGGGGTCTAGAGTCAACTATGTCGCTACGAGCATCCCTTCTTATCCGATAATTCGGCTACTCTTGTATACGTAGTTCGTGTTACTCGCGTTTATGTACGTGTGTTAGGGAAGCGTCCATTGAGACTAGCATGGCTGTGTACAATTGGTGTTGTCTCTCGCATATCACAGCAATGGGGGTAATGTAGTATGTTTAGAAGAAAACTGGTTACTCGTGGCCCCACGGATGTATCTACGTACCTCCTCCCTCCATTTTTGTATTGCGTAATAGAGGGTTGCACGCGAGTCTGCCCGTTGTAAGACCACAACAGTATCAGGGCATTGGAATGGACCAGCATAATGCAAAGATGATTCGGTGCATGGCCTTTCCTACGCATAAACACAGTGCCTTATGTGTTTAGTATGAAGTACGTTTGTGTACTCAGTTAATATGGCATCAGATCACTTTATGGTTAATTAGTCTCATGTAGCCAAACCGTGAAAGTGGTCTGGCTACACAAAACTAATGGCTAATGACTGACCTCGTACTAGAAGCTTCTGACGCTTCACCAACAACTCCAGAGTTTTTAATCCCAACCAGTACTGTAATTAGACATTTCATTAAGGGGTCAGGTCAGGTCAGATCAGGTCAGTCTGGTCAGGTCAGGTCAGGTCAGGTCAGGTCAGGTCAGGTAATCTTGTTTCACCTTGGGTACTGTTAGCCAGAGGCTACTTTGAGGCACCCAGAGGGGGCTAGTTTAAGGCTTGAAGAAATAAGGGAGAGAGGGGCAAGCCTAGCTGAATGCAAATGATGTAAGGCTTGATAAATTCCTAGGGGGG
>MKWU01003260.1_pt1 | contig 21925 bp, 16 predicted proteins | sample 809101 | NCBI WGS metagenome assembly MKWU01 (sample SAMN05860141, study PRJNA318959) | sponge metagenome | host: Aplysina aerophoba | place: Slovenia: Piran, Adriatic Sea, Gulf of Piran | collected 2013-05-07 | reverse complement strand
TACGAACTCCCTGTTGCCAGTGCCCAGGTCAAGACCGCCGTTCTTTTCGCCGCCCTATCCGCACCCGGATGGACCAGCGTGCGCGAGCCCCTCCCTGTGCGAGACCATTCCGAAATCGCCCTCGGCGAGTTCGGAGCCGATGTCGAGGTCGAAGGCAACGAAATCCGCCTTCTCGGTCAACCCGGGTTGACCGCTCGGGAACTAACGGTGCCGGGCGACATCTCCTCCTCCGCATTCTTTATTGGCGCCGCCTTGCTGCTCCCCGGCTCCGAGTTGAAGATCGAAGGTCTCGGGCTCAACCCGACACGGACCTCCCTACTCGACGTGCTCTGCGGCATGGGCGCCGACATCAAAATCCTCGATCGTAGCCGCAAGTATGGCGAGCCGATTGGGGGAATCCTTGTTTGCGGACCTGAGTCAGCCCGACAGGCGCCGCTGCAAGGCGGAGTCATCGAAGGAGACATGACCGCCGCAGTGATCGATGAAATCCCGATGCTCGCTGTGCTCGGAGCAGCCAGTGCCGACGGGTTGATCATCCGCGATGCCGGCGAGCTGCGGCTGAAAGAGACGGACCGCATCACCACCGTCGCCGACAACCTTGCGCGCATGGGTGTGCTTGCAGAGGTCGGTCCCGATGGCCTTCGCATCCCCGGCCGGCAATCCTTCCGCGCATCTCGGCTTGATTCATTCGGCGACCATCGAATTGCTATGGCCTTTGCGGTCGCTTCTCTGAAGGCGAACCGCGAGTCCGAACTGCGAAACGCCGATGCCGCATCCGTTTCCTTTCCCGAGTTCTACGATCTGCTTGACCAGATCACTCAGGCATGAAGATCTGACGGTTCTCGACGGCGCGGCGTCCCGCATCTGTCACGCTCCACCAAGAGGCGCTTGCAATGCGGGCCTGAACGTGTAATTATTCATTACAGTGTCAATTTATTAATTCTGACCGCTGGCCGATCCCATGACCTCCGCTGTGAGCAAGAGCCCCGTTCAATCAATACAGGCCCCGCACCTGCTCACGGACACGGACCTGACCTCGGGAGAGTTGCAAGCGCTGATTGGGCTAGCTTCCAGAGTCAAGAATGCGCCGTGCGACTACGCAGCAAGCTTGACCGGGCGATCGATCGCGCTACTGTTTGAAAAGCCGTCGCTGCGCACCCGACTGACCTTCGAGCTCGCCATCCGGCAACTTGGGGGCTTCACCGTGTTCCAGGATCACCGTGACGGCCGCATCGGCGAGCGCGAGCCGGTCAAGGACATCGCGCGGAATCTAGACCGCTGGGTGGATGCGATCGTGGCCCGCACGTTCAAGCAAGAGACCCTCGAACAGTTGTCACAATGGTCGTCGGTACCCGTCATCAATGCGCTGAGTGGCAAATATCATCCCTGCCAGGCGATAGCGGACTTTCAGACCTTGACGCAACACTTTGGCCAACTCGAAGGCCTCAAGATGGCCTTCGTCGGTGATGGCAACAATGTCTGCCATTCTCTTCTGTTGTGCGCCGCTCGACTGGGGGTGTCACTCATCGTGGCGACTCCACCCGAGTATGGGCCCGATCCTGAAGTCGTCACGAGGGCTTGCGAGTTGGCGCGGACGTCCTCTGCCAAGATCGAGCTTTCGTTCGACCCACGCGAAGCCGTGTCGGGTGTCTCGGCGGTCTACACCGACCTCTGGACCAGCATGGGTTGGGAAGCCGAGACGCAGCAACGCGGCGCCGCCTTTGCCGATTTTCAAGTCGATGACGAACTGATGTCGCACGCGGCTTCCAACGCGGTTTTTATGCATTGCCTCCCGGCGTCTCGCGGAGAAGAGGTGACCGACTCGGTTATCGAGTCGCCCTTTTCGGTCGTGTTTGATCAAGCCGAGAACCGGTTGCATGCCCAGAAGGCTCTATTGCTGATGTTCTTGACCGAGGAGGATGGCTGAGGGATCACGGTGGCGACCAACGAGCCTTCCCAGCGATTCTTTCGAGATAGCAAAGCAAAATAAATCTTCTACTGCCATGTGAAGCACAGGTTGCCATGGAGAAAAACCCGAAAAAAATCGCCCTCGCCTATTCCGGGGGCCTTGATACATCCATCATCATTCCTTGGCTGCGTGAGCAGTACGACTGCGAGGTAGTCGCTGTGTGCGGCGACATCGGCCAGGGTGACGAGGAGCTAGCTGGTATTCAGCAGAAGGCCAAGGACAGCGGCGCTTCCGAGATCTTTGTCGACGACATGCAAGAAGAGTTCGTGCGCGACTATGTATGGCCGGTGGTGCGCGCCGGCGCGGTCTATGAAGACAAGTACCTGCTTGGTACTTCGATCGCCCGGCCTCTGTTGGCGAAACGGCAAGTCGAGGTCGCACTCGAAACCGGCTGCGACGCCCTCTGCCACGGCTGCACCGGAAAAGGCAACGACCAAGTCCGCTTCGAGCTGACCTACAAGGCCCTCGCACCCCATCTGAAGGTCATCGCTCCTTGGCGAATCTGGGACATCCAATCCCGCGAGGACGCCATCGACTACGCCCAGTCGCACAACGTTCCGATTGATGCCACAAAAGCCAAGATCTATAGCCGCGACCGCAATCTCTGGCATCTCTCCCATGAGGGCGGCGAACTGGAGGATCCGGTCAACTCGCCGAGCCACTCCGTCTGGACGTGGTCGGTCGATCCGGACGACGCCCCCGACGAGCCCGCCGAGGTGACGATCGGCTTCGAAAAAGGGATCCCGGTATCTATCGACGGCGAGGCGCTTGGCGCGGCCGATCTTCTTGCGAATCTGAACCGCCTTGGCTCCGAAAACGGAGTGGGCCGAGTCGATCTGGTCGAAAACCGCTTCGTCGGAATGAAGTCGCGCGGATGCTACGAGACGCCCGGCGGCTCTTCGATCATGACGGCCCATCGCGAGCTCGAGGCGCTCACGCTTGATCGAGCCACAGCTCATTGCAAGCGGAAACTCGCGCTTGACTACGCCGACCTTGTGTACAACGGGCTGTGGTTCACGCCTCTCCGTGAGGCGCTCGACTCTTTCGTCGACAAAACCCAGGAGAATGTCTCCGGCGAAGTCACCTTGCGGCTCCACAAGGGCCGCATCGATGTGCTCAGCCGTACTTCACCGTATTCGCTCTACTCACTCGACATCGCCAGCTTCACCATGGGCGCAGACTACGAACCGAAGGACGCACGTGGCTTCATCAACCTGATCGGTCTGCCGATCGAAGCGCGCTCACGTGTGATGACCGGCGTGGATGAATCATGAAGCTTTGGGGCGGTCGATTCGAGCATGGTCCGGCCGAACTGTTCGAACAGTTCTCCGGCTCGTTGGATTTTGACCGCAGGCTCCTCGAGGCGGACATCCTCGGTTCGAAAGCATTCGCTTCGGCTTTGGCGAGTGTCGGTATTCTCACCTGCGAGGAGCGCGAGATCGTTCACCGGGCATTCGACGAAATCCTTTCGGAAGCGCGAGAAACAGATATGTTCGGCGAGGCGGAAGACGAAGACATTCACACTTTCGTCATTCGAAAGCTCGACGAGAAGGCTGGCGCCTTGAGCCAAAAGATCCACACCGGACGCAGCCGCAACGAGCAAGTCGCCACCGACTTCCGCCTCTGGATGAAGACCGAAATCAATGCCATCCAAGAGCTTCTCGTGGGGTTGATGGGCGTGCTGCTCGACTTCGCAATGCGCGAGCCCGACGCTTTGCTTCCCGGCTACACGCACTTGAGGCGCGCGCAGCCTGTCTTATGGGCTCACTATTTGCTGGCTTACTTCGAGATGTTCGCACGCGATTGGCAGCGCTTCGACGACGCCTATCGCCGCACTGACGTTCTTCCTCTCGGCAGCGGTGCGCTCGCCGGCAGCGGATTCCCCTTCGACCGGCAAGCGATGGCCGACGAGCTGGGCTTCAGCAAGCTTTCCGCCAACAGCATCGATGCCGTCTCCGACCGCGACTTCGCCTTGGACTTCCTTTACGCCGCGGCCGGCACGATGCTCCACCTCAGCCGCTTGGCCGAGGATTGGATTCTCTATTCCGGCGAGGAGTTCGGCTTCCTCGAGCTGGGCGACGAGGTCACCAGCGGTTCCAGCCTGATGCCCCAGAAAAAGAACCCCGATGCCTGTGAGCTGGTGCGCGGCAAATCCGGACGCGTCAGCGGGAGCCTGCTTTCACTGATGATGACGCTCAAGGGTCTCCCTCTTTCCTACAACCGAGACTTGCAAGAAGACAAGGAACCTGTCTTCGACGCCGCCGCGCAGCTCTCCGGCTGCCTGGCTGTCATGAAGCTTACCGTTCAGACTGCCGCCATCCATCCTGACCGCATGGAAGCTGCGGCTGATGAAAGCTGGGTTTCCGCGACTGCACTCGCGGAGGAGTTGTCAAAAAAAGGAGTCCCCTTCCACCGCGCCCATCAGATCGTGGGCAAGCTTGTACTCGAGAGCGTTCGCACCGGCAACAGACCCCAGGACTGGACGACGGATGAGCTGAAGGAGATCGCCTCTGAGTTCGACGACAAGGCGCGCGATCTTCTCACGGCACGGAGTGCGCTGAGCAATCACGTCGTTCCCGGAGGTACGGCCTCCTCCGTACTTCTCGATGCGCTCGAAGAAGCCGACAAACGTCTGGCGGCGATGCGGCGCACACAATGACCAAGACGTTCCGGCAAGCGCAGATTCAAAAGATACTACGCTCCCGGTCCGTCACCACGCAGCAAGACCTTGCCAGACACCTGAAGTCCGTCGGTGTCCAAGCCAGCCAGGGAACGCTCTCCCGCGATCTGCGGGAATTGGGCGTTGTCAAGACCCGTGAGGGCTACCGCGAGCGCGACGTGCTCCAACCCTCGGAAGCAAACCGCGACACGCTGCGGCGGGTTCTGGGAAAGCTCGTCCGCGACCTTCAGCTCGCCAGCAACCTCATCGTTGTCAAGACGCTCCCCGGAAGTGCGGGAACGGTCGCAGAAGCATTGGACTTCGAAACCGACCTCGGCTTAGTCGGAACGATCGCTGGTGACAACACCATTTTCGCCGCAGCAAGCAGCCCGCAACACGCGAAGCGAGTGATGCGGAAACTAGCAGCCTTCTGGCAGGTGTGAATCCCCTCCTCCATACGAAAGGCAGGAACAATCCTGCTTGCGTTGATCAATGTGGCTCACAGGAGTCCGAGTGTGTGAATGGGTCGCCGATTCGAGAGATGAGGGCGAGGCCATGGAGAAGTTGGCGATTGGCTGTGCTATGAGCCGCCGGACCTGACTCCCATTTCCCTTTCGGCTTTCGCGATTCGGCGGGCGAGCGCTTCTTGCACGCGGGTGGGCATGCGTCCGAATCGGTCCGTGTTCGTCTTCACTTTGACCTGTATATTTCGGAAGATGTCGAGCGCCGTGTTGTCTTGACCGGCATTTTCATATAGCCCGGCAAGCTCGAGATGCATGAGGTAGTTGCGCGGAAAATCGCGGATGATGCCTTCGAGAACTGGAACGGCTTCGAGAGGCCTCTGCTCGCGGCGCAGCAACAGCACAAGCAAGGCACGGGCAGAGTCTCGCGCCAAATCGCCGTTCTCGGCGACAAGTCGAACATATTCCTCCCCCTTCTTCTTGCTACCTCGTACGCCCCCCACAGCCACCATGAATCGCAAAGCCCAGGGTAGGTTGCCAACGACATATTCGTGTGTGCCTGCGATGAGATAGCCGTCGATGAACTCGGGATGAGTTTTGATCGATTCACGGCTATGCCTGTCCGCGCGGTTACTGCTCTGCAGTGCTCTGAAATACGATGTACGCACCATGAATTGATAGGTGCTCTCGAGCCCATGGTTGGTTGACAGCGCAAAAAGGGCCTTGACATCTTGTGAGTCCGCCTCGAGTATGTCTTCGGCGATCTGTCGTCCACGCAGCAAAACGCCCTTGAATTCGTTCCAGACCTTGGGGTCGGCGTTTGGCTTCTCCCAGGCATGAAATTGAGTGTCTCCTTTGAAAGCCTTTGTTTCCAGCTTGCCCAGTCGCAGCAGCTCTTTGTAGAGAATCGCTGTCGCTAAGCGATTGTGCGCAGACGGATCATCCGGCTGTTGTGAAACGAGCCGACGGTTCGCTTCAATCGCTTCCTTATACTCGAGGTTATAGAAATGATCGTGCCCGAGGACGCGATCATCGACTCTGTCCGATGCTGCTGCCGGGAGGTCCGGTGAGACAGTGATCGCCAGAAGAAACAGAAGCCGGATTCTGGGGAACGCGTGCTCCACTAACCTGTATGACGCAGGTTAGCGTATTACGATTACCTCTCGGATGCTGTCGTGTGTCAAAAAAAACTTCAGCGAACCGAAACCGCCGAACAGTCGCTCCAGACTTCGATTATTGAAGGTATGGGACAGCGGCCTTCGATGCCGTTCCCGGATCCGGAGATAGTCTGCATCTTCGATCTGATACTGGTTCGACGTGACGGATATTCCCTTTGACCTGGTGTGAAAAAAGGTTAACAGCGACCCGCCGGGTTGCAAAATCCGGCCGAATTGAGACACGGCAAGCTTGAGCACTTCCGTGTCAAAGAATTCGATCACATCCCAGACGAGGATGATGTCAAAGGTCGCGGGTGGGTATCCGAGATATTCTTTGATGAATGAATTGGCGTCGGCTGGACTAAACCTTTGTCCCGGCAATTTCTCCTGATAAGCGTCGAACAACGATAGCAAATCAAGCGCGTGGATTCTGCAACCTAAGGAACTGAGGAAACTGACACTCGATTCGCTCAAGCCGCCCAAGTCAAGCACTTGGCGGTGCTCTGTGTCCGGCAGCGAAGAGAGGCAGTATCTGAGACCTCGGCTGTAACGCTTCGAGGAGCTTGGCGCGAGAGTTGAATCGAACGGATCCGCCCCGATGGACGCACCCGGTGAGGCCGCGCGCTGGCTGTTATCAACTAACCTGTCGGAGAACTCCGCCAACTTGTTCTCCCTGCATTCCCTGATGTTGTCGTGACTGATCTTGCCGGGCGCTGCCTAGGAACCCGAGTTGCCAGTTGATCCGACCGTGGAGATTGTTGGCCGATCGGGTCTTGATGCCGCTACAACCGGTGGTCTGCTCCGCGAGGGTTTGCTCACTTTCGGCGGTACTTTCTCTTTGATTTCAGGTTTCATGACATCAATGCTTCCCCGAAATACTGCGCCGTCTTCGATGACGATTCGAGGCGTCACCAAGTCGCCTTCCAGCGATCCGGTCTTGCGAATCTCAATCCTTTCGCCAGCCTGCACTTTCCCTTCCAGATGACCAAATATGGTGACTGAGCGGGCTTTCACTTTCGCACGAACGTTGCCGCTCGGTCCGACCACCAAGGTGTTTTCAGGCAACTCGATCGTTCCTTCGACTTCTCCATCGACGTAAACGTCTTCGCTGCCGGTCATTTCACCCTTGAGCTTGAGGGTCTTTCCGATCTTCGCTTGGGCTTGCCCGGAGCGATCAACATCGGCCGCCGGACTGACGGCCGCGCTCAAGCCTGAAGGTTGTGCCGTGTCGGAACGGGAAACTGGTTGGCCGGTTGTCGGCGTAGTGGTTTTCGTTGGTAACGGTTCTTCTTTGTGTCCCCACATGACAGCCCTCTCACTTTACAGACTGGTTATGATACCACACACTTACGACTTCCTCGGAGATCTGGACCGGTGTATACTTTAGCCAAGTATGTGAGCGTACTTCGCTCTGTCTGAGACGGTCGTTTGAACGCTGCCAGACGAACATGTTGACGTTTCTCCAAGGGAATCATCCATGAGACACCATCAAGCGAATCGCCGGTCGTTCCTGAAAGCTGCGGGAGTGAGCCTCACTCTGCCTTGGCTGGAATCCGTCTCGACGCTCACTGCGGCTCCGGCAAAGCAGGCGGCTGCTCAGGCCCCGATTCGCTTTGTGACGACTTTCTTCCCGCTCGGTGTCAATACGCATCAATGGGGAGCCTCCGGTTCGGGCGAAGATCTGAAGCTCGAGCCTACTCTTGAGCCGCTGGAAGAGATCAAGCACAAGGTCAATGTCCTTCAGGACATGTCCCATCTGCATCTGAGCAAAGTGCGCGGACATGCCGGCAAGGTCGCCGCCTTTCTGACAGGCGAACCAGGAGGGCGGGACCATAACCGATCAGGCATTTCTTTCGATCAGCAGATCGCCGCTCGGATCGGCGACCAAACCGAGTTTCGTTCGCTCGTGCTGGGCATTGCTCCCTCAAGAAACGGCCGTGCCTTCTATGATTCCAGCATCTCTTGGAGAGGTCCTGACAAGCCTCTTTCCAAGGAAATCGATCCCGCCATGACGTTCGCGGCTTTGTTCTCCGATAAGTCCTGGTTGAAGCGGGACAAGAGCGTGCTCGACTTTGTGCTCGGTCAGGCCAAGGATCTTGAAAAACGCATCAGTGCGCAAGACAGCCAGACTTTGGCCGAATACTTCGAGGGCATTCGCGAATTGGAGCTGCGGATCGAGCGCCTGGAGCAGGAAAAGAACGCTTGGCAACGTCAACAGGCGACTGCCCCTTCCATCTCCAAGCGTTATCACGCTGATGACCCGAGCGGTGCCGGCGAGACACCGGATTTTGCTCTCTATCAGCCGGAGAACTTCCGCAAACACACCCGATTGATGCTTGATTTGATCGTGCTGGCCTTGCGAATGGATAAGACCCGCGTGCTGACGTTCATGTTTGACAGCTACGGCCCAAAATATATGGACTTCAGCTTCCTGCCTGGCGTCTCTGGCCAGTGGCATGCATTGAGCCACCACAAGGAAACACCGATTTCGCTGCACCAATACCATCTCATCAACCGCTGGCATATCTCTCAATACGCTTATTTGCTGCAGAAGATGGACGAAGTGCAGGAAGGGGATTGCACGCTGCTGGACAATTCGATGGTCATGATCGGATCCGATATGTGGGACGGAAACCGCCATACCTGCACGCAGTATCCATTGCTTCTGGCTGGCGGTGGCGGCGGCAGGATCAAGACCGGGCGGGCCATCGATTTCCAAGGCGGCTCGATGTCTCGGCTCTTTTTGTCTATCGCAGAAACCATGGGCGCCCCGCTGGACGGGTTTCAGGAGGCGACCGAGTCGTATGGTTCGTCGTTAGCGGGATAAGAAGATCCCCATGCAGCCTGCCCGCTTCGCCATCCGGCCCGTCATCAGTGCCCGCGGACTCGCTCTTTTCCTTGGTGTCGGGATGGTTTATTTTCCCGCCCTCGCGGCGAACAATGATCAACCCCAGGAATGGGATACGAAGGTTCGACCGATCTTCGAGCAATTTTGTTTGCGGTGCCACGGCTCGGAAACCCAGATGGCCGGCCTGCGGCTGGACCGCCGTGAAACTGCACTGCAGGGCAGTGACAACGGCCGGGTGATCATTGCCCGACAGTCTTCCCAAAGTCTGCTGATACAACGTCTGTCGGCTCCTCCCGCGGACAGCCTCGCGATGCCTCCCCAGGGCAATCCCAGACCTGGCGAGGAACAAATCAGGGTCATTGCAAGATGGATCGACGAGGGTGCTTGGCCGGCGGACAAGCAGGAAGGGGACATTGCGTTAGAGATGGCGCCGGAACAACCTGTGGCTGTGGCATATCAAGTTCTGTCCGGGCCGGCTAAAGAGTTGACATTCGAAAAGGAGATCCATCCCTTCCTGCGGCATTACTGCTACGACTGCCACGGCAAACAGAGCCGTGAAGGCGGACTTGCCATTGAGGAATACACGGATCAGTGGCCAGGTGAGGATCTCAGTAGTTGGCATCAGCAGTGGGAGAAGATTGCACGCGCCATCACCACCGGCGCAATGCCTCATCCGAGCCAGAAACGCCAACCCTCCGAAGAAGAACGGGAACTCTTCGGCCTGTGGTTCGAAAAGGAGATGGAATCGCGCATCACACCCGACTCGTCCCGCGCCAGCAATGCGCGGCTGCGGCAGATGACGCCTTTCGAGTACGACAACACGGTGCGCGAATTGACCGGTCTCGACCTGGGCCTCGGTAGCCTTACGCAGCCAGGTGGAACAGCCAGTGACGGCGGCTTTGTGAACCAGGGGCTCGAGATGCAGTTATCCCCTTCGAAGTTGTCGCGTTATCTGCTGGCAGCAGATCAGATTGTCGTACACGCCTCAGTCGATCCTGACAAGGGCATCCGTTTTCACCCAGAGCCGCGACCGGCTCGGCTCGACTCCTCGTACCCGACTCCGCCGTCCGAATTGCAAGCTGCGGCCTACCAACACCTGTCCGCCTTCGCCGCCCGGGCCTACCGCCGACCTCTGCACGAAGAGGAGACTGCCGGCCTCAAGGGCCTTTATGACGAACAGATCAAAAGCGGCAAGAATTTCGAGGGCGCCTGTCGACAGGTATTGCAGGGTATCTTGGCCTCGCCGCAGTTTGTCTACTTGCCCGAGGAGCACCGCTGGGAAAGAATGGTGATCAACTGGAGTGACAAGAAACGGGAGAAATCCGAAGCGACCGCTCCGTTGTCCGATCACGAAGTAGCGTCCCGACTGTCGTATTTTCTATGGTCCGGGCCGCCGGATGAGGAACTGACTCGTTTAGCCTTCGAGCAGCGGTTGCACCATCCTGAGGTGCTGAAAGCTCAGGTAAGGCGAATGCTTTCGGACCGGAAGGCTGCCGCCCTGGCGACGCAGTTCGCCGGGTATTGGCTCAAGTTCAACAAGATCGCCGACCATCTCGACATCAGCCCTCAGCGCTTTCCGGAGTTCACCGAATCGCTGCAAAGGGCGATGTATGACGAAGTGCTTTATTTCGTCGAGGAAATCATTCGCCGTGATCTGAGCATCCTGAACCTCATCGACTCTGATTTCACGTTTGTGAATCGCGAACTGGCGGCGTACTATGCAATGGCAGACGTCACCAGTGAGGGTTTTCAGAGAGTCCGATTCACGGATCGCGACGGTCGGGGCGGCTTATTGGGTATGGCCGGGATTCTGAGTCTGACTTCGCATCCGGACCGGCGTAGCGCCGTGGAACGTGGCGCTTATATACTGCGCGAGATTCTTGGCACGCCACCGTTGCCGCCGCCCGTCACGGTCGACAAACTGGAGGACGTCCAAGCCGATGACGGACGTCCGTTGACCTTGGCTGAAATGATGGCACGGCACCGTCGAGAAACCCGTTGTGCCGGCTGTCATAGCCGCATGGATGCTCTGGGGCTCTCGCTGGAAGAGTTCGACGGGATTGGCCGTCGGACGAACTCGAAATCGGTAAACGGCGGCTCGCTTGCTGACTGGGCCGAATTGCCGGATGGCACCACGCTGCACGGACTCGAAGATCTCAAACGTTATCTTCTGCAAGGTCCGCAACGGCGGAAGTTCGTCGACAATTTTTCCAAACGCCTCATGACGTACGCCCTGACTCGCAATCTGCAATCCGGCGACTTCCATACGTTGCTCTCGATACGCCGTGCTCTGGAAGACAACGGATACCGGTTCTCTGCGGCGGTCACCGCGATCGTCACCAGTGACGTTTTCCTGCAACGGGCTGAGGAATAACCGTACCCTTCAACATCCACTTCCGCAAGATCCGTAAATTCCAGATCCCCGAAGTTTGAGTCTTTACGAGAATGCTGGATCGGGAGCAAAGCCTGCCCTGCGGCATGTGTCACGTCGCTGAAGAGCACCATTCTCGTCGGTCGGTATGGATTGACAGAGGTGACGGGGAGCTTATGCTGACATAGTGCTGACACGAGCATGATGTCGGCAAGGGCGTTTATCCAGTGAGTTGTTGAAAAGAAATGGTGAGCGCGCAGGGAATCGAACCCCGAACCTAGGGATTAAGAGTCACTTGCTCTACCAATTGAGCTACGCGCCCGGAAGGGGAAATAACTAAAGGCTTGGTTTCTGAAAAGGCCGCGCGCCGAGTGCGCGCGGCCTTTCCTGTGCTGAGCGGCTCTCATTGTATCATCGGCGCTTCGTCGGCATATCGTCTCTGTCTCGGGGTCCGCTTCTACGGCGTCTGCTAACCTTTCATCCCGTTGGGATGGGTTGCGTGTCGTCTGCTCGCCGTGGCGCCAAGATAAGTGCTCGTCAGTGAGGAAGGCTTCCGGGCGAGCTGCGCGTTACGGTTTGTGCTCGGGCTCGGAAGAACAGGGTATTCGGCAGGAGGCTTCCGGACTCCGGTTCATTTGTGTTTCCAGCGCTTTGCTTTCATCTCGAATCGAGGAAGTGTGCCGGGGGTGACGCATTCCACCGAGAAGCGAAGGCCGAACGCGCGGTGAAGGGCCTGCTCGACATGAATTGCGAAACGAGATGGGTCCGTGACCGGGGCGGAAGGCTCGACCCGAAGCCGCAGCTCCGTCAAGTCGTTGTTGGTGCTGATATCAACTTGGAATTCCGCGATCCCGCCATCAGCTCGCAGCACGTCCTCGACGGCGCTGGGGTAGAGGTTGACTCCGCGCACGATCACCATGTCATCTGTCCGCCCGAGGATGCCCCCTTCCAAAGACAGCTCGTAGCTGCCGCACTCGCAGCGTGCGGGGTTCGCGGGTCGTACGAGGTCGCCCGTCCGGTAGCGAATCACGGGTGACCCGAGGCGGCCGAGGGGCGTAAGGACAAGTTCGCCGATGTCGTCCGGCTTCACCCGCGCGAGTGTTTCCGGATCGATGACCTCGGCAAGGTAGGCCGATTCCATCACGTGGGCGACGCCCCGGCGGCGGGGGCATTCGTAGCTGACAGGCCCGACTTCAGTCATGCCGTAGTGATCGAACACGCGGGTGCCCGGCCAGAGTTTTTCGATCAGCCCGCGAGTTGACGGGATCGTGCCGCCCGGTTCGCCGGCAACGATGATCGCCCGAACCTTCGAGGCCGAGAGGGTGATGTTCTCTTCGCGGGCCGCTTCCCCAAGATGAATCGCGTACGTAGGCGTGGCGCAGATTGCGGTGACGGCATTGTCGATGATGGTGGTGAGCCGTGCCGCACTGCGCTGTCCGCCGCCGGGAATCGTGAGACTGCCCATCCGGTTCGCCGCGTCAAAGGCTGACCAGAAACCGAGGAACGGACCGAAGGAGAAGGGGAAGAAGATCCGATCTTGTGCCGTGATTCCGGCGGACTCGAAGATATGCTTCCAGGAGTCGACCATCCAGTTCCAACTCTCGCGCGTGTCAAGCCAGCGAACTGGAGTGGAGGTCGTACCGCTGGTCTGGTGGTACCGACAGTAGTGCTCGATCGGGAAGGCACGGTTGGACCCGTACGGTGGGTTCCGTCGTTGATCGTCGACCAGCTCCCGCTTGGTCGTCATGGGTGTCCGGGCGATGAAGTCGTCGAGGCTCTCGGGCAGGTGATCGGTACCAGCGGCCCGCAGCTTCGCCTTGTAGAAGGAGTTATCGACAAGGGTCGTCTTTAGAAGAGCATGCAGTTTCTTCAACTGGTGCGCTTTGAGCGCGCCTCTGTCGAGATGCAGCGTCTTCAATGAGTTCATGCGGTTGGCAACAACATACCGGCGGCCGTTCACGCGGCCGCCAGCGGACGGCCGTGGGACAGCGGATCCGGGACGGCGGCGAACTTCGACACTGCTTTGAAGAGTGGCTCGAAATCGCGGGATAGGTTTCCAATCAGGCAATCGGTCAGGTCGGGGCTGAGTTCAGGGTGCTCCTTCATCAGGTCAGCGAAGCTGAAGCCGTGGTCGTAGAAAGCGTAGACCAGGCGGCGCATTGCTTCCATACCGCTGCACATCTCGTTGGCGTAGTCGTTGAAGCGCCCGGCTGAGTAGTCGCCTGCAGTGAGCGCCGCGTCGACGGCGTCGGCGACGAGTTCTCCGCCCCGCAGCGCGAAGAAGAGTCCCGAGGAAAACACGGGGTCGAGGAAACCGAAGGCGTCTCCAGTCAGGACCAACCCGTCGGCCGCAGTGTAGCGAGAGCGATAGGAGAACTCTCCGGTGACCCGCAAGGGTTCCGTTCTTCGACCGATCGCAAGATGCTTCTCGATCCAGCGGTTGTTGGTGACCTCGCGAAGGAAGATTTCTTCGAGGTCGCGTGTGTCGCGATATAGGTATTCGCTTTCCGCGACGACACCGACGCTGACCATGTCGTCGGGGAGAGGGATGTACCAAAACCAACCGCGTTCAGGAATAGAGGCGATGGTGGTTGCGCCTTCATCACGGCCGGGGTCGCGAAGAGCGCCTTTGTAATAGGTCCAGATCGAAATCTTCTTGAGCTGGTCGTCCCGCACACGCCAGTTGTTGCGGAGCATCGAGAGTGAGTCGCGCCCAGAGGCGTCGATGGTGATCGGTGCGCGGAACTCCCGCATGCTCCCGTCCTTGGCTTTCGCACGCACGCCGGTAACGGCGCCGTCTTCATCGATCGTCTCTGTGACCTTTGTTTCTTCCAGAACTTTGACGCCCTTTTCGCGGGCGTTGTCCATAAGCATCTGGTCGAACTCGCTGCGAAGCACCTGCCAGGTGCAGGCTGCCTCGTGGTTGAGGTGCTCGAAGAAGTAGAACGGCTGCGAGAGGTTCCCGCTGCGGCCGACGAACTGGACGCTGTACTTGCTGGGGAAGTGTGATTTCTTCATGCGCTCGATCATGCCGATGCGCTCGAGTGGGAAATAGGTGTACGGGATGAGCGACTCCCCGACGTGATACCGTGGAAACTTTTCCCGCTCGATGGCGAGGACGCGGCGGCCTTTGGAAGCCAGAACTGCCGCGGCGGTGGAACCGGAAGGCCCTGCGCCGATCACGATGGCGTCGTAGCGGTTCATCGTAGATGCGGGACCTATGCGGCGTTCGCGACTCGATGACGGGGAAGAAAGAATCGATGCAGCAACTGATCGACGCGGAGCAACCCCTCGCGGGTGAGCGTGATGCTGGCGGAGTCGATCTCGACCTGACCTCTCCGGCACAGTTCTTCAAGGGCCGTACTGAAGCGGTCCTGTAGGTCAACCCCAAACTTGGATTGGAAGTACAGTTTGTCGACACGGCCTTTCTTCATTTGCAAAATGAACTCACGGATCATCCGCTCCTCTGCAGTCGTCGGGAGCGCGCGGCGGATCGGAATCTCACCGTCCTCGACGGCTTCGAGATAGGGCTGCATGTGATGCTCGTTTTGGATGTGCACTCGCTGCAGATGGCCGAAGGAGGACACCCCGATGCCTAACATGTCAGCGCCGCTCCAGAGCAGGTCGCGGTAGAGAAAGGTGGCCGTCGCCGTGTCCCTGACAGCCGTGTAGCCGCTCGTCAGCGTATAGCCGGCTTTTTCGAACTCTGCGAACGCGTAGCCCGTCCAATGGCGCTTCGTCCTCCAGTCCGCAACAGGAGCGGGCTGCCCATTGATGCGCATCTCCTTGGAGATGACGGTGTTCGGGGGCAGCTCCATTTGGTAGATCGTGATGCTGTCAGGCTGTAGCGCGATGCTCTTACGGACGCATTTTTCCCAGTTGGAATCGGTTTCGCCGATCATCCCGGCAATCAGGTCGATGTTGATTTGCGGAAAGCCGGTATCGCGCGCGAAACCGTAGGCCCGGTCGACCTCCCTTGATCCATGGGCGCGGCCGTTGACTTCGAGGATCTCATCGTTGAAGTTCTCGATTCCGAGGCTCAGGCGGGTCACGCCGATGTCGCGGAGGATCTCGAGTTTATGTTTGGTGATCGTGCCCGGTTCGCACTCGAAGGTGATCTCCTCGGCTTCATCCCAGGGGAAGAGCGGCTGGATGGCATTCACGAGCCGGGATAACTGTTGCGTCGAAATGTACGACGGAGTGCCGCCGCCGAAATAGATGAACTTTGGTTTGCGCCCGCTAACGGCCGGCTTGTTGGAGTAGAGCGCCAACTCTTTCGCGACGCCTTCGAGATACCGGGTGATCTCCGACGAATCGTTGTCGGTATAAACCTTGAAGTAGCAGAAACGGCAGCGCTTGCGACAGAACGGGATGTGAAGATACAGCCCAAAAGGCCCTTCCATGCTCGGCGGATGGTCCAGGGCGGCCACGGCCTGTTCGGCAGCCTGCGCATTCCAGAAGCTGTACGGCGGATAGTTGGAGACGAAGTAGTTGCCGACGGTCGTCGCGTCTCCGTTCGTGCCGCCGCTGCTCGTCGCGCTCATTGGGATGTTGTCCGGAACGTACTTTAATTCTAGTCGAGCAGACGGGTCGGTATCTGTGGACGGATCGCCAAAGCAAACAGCGAGGGCCGAGTCAGACCCTTGCCGCTCGCTCAGTTCGACGGAAAGAAGGCGTCGCGCGGGTCATTGAAGGAGTGATATCCGCCGAAAACCCGGACAATCTGATGATGGTTATTTGCACGCTGCGGAAGAGCCGCTGTTCGCCGCCCGCTGGACTTGCCTTGACAGCAGGCGCGCCCCTGCTGTATCGTCCGTTGGACTCAATGGGCTGAAACCCGATCTCCGGTGCGTCTGTCTCTCTGAAAGTCAACCGCGAGTACTGATGTCCTCTGAAGCGATGTCCCCCATGAAGGAGTATGTGGCTCGCCAGAGCGAAGCTCGTCTCGATCGCTTTGCTTTCGAGCTTGGACGTGGCTGCAAATCGACCGATGCGCATACGGTGCACGACCTGCGAGTCTCGATCCGTCGCTATGAAAGCTGTGTGGATGCGTTCAATGGTTTCTTCCCGCCCCGCCCGGTTCGCAAGTTCGATAAACGCTTGCGGGAAATCCTTAAACCGGCGGGCAGCGTGCGCGATCGGGATATAGCCCTGCAACTCGCCAGCGAGGCGGGGCTGACACCAGATACTCCTTTGGTTCGTGTCCTCTCCAAACAGCGGCAGGAGCTCGTGAAAAGCTTTCAGGAGGATGTAAAGAGGATGTAAAGCGGTGGAGCAAGCGCAATCCGTCGGGCAAGTGGCGGCGGCGTCTCGTTGTAGGCTCGCATATGGATCGGCGTGGAAGCGCCAAGTCGACTTGGGACCCCACCCTCACAAGCTCGGAGAACGCTGCCGTCGTGCTGCCGAGACTGACGCAGAAGTTCTTAAGCAGGGGCCGCAAGCTGATTCAGGTGAAGACCCCCGACAAGAAGCTGCACGACTTTCGACTGCGGGCGAAACGCTTTCGATACACCCTGGAGTTGTTCAAGCCTTGCTACGGACCCACCCTCGACAAGCACATCGCCGCCATCAGGCGGCTCCAGGACCGCTTGGGAACGATGAACGATTACGCCGCCACGCTGGCCCTGCTGAGGAGGCCCGGTCTCCGCGAACAGGAGGGGGCCCGGCGATTACGGGACGCTCTCAAACGCCGTATCACAAGCGAGCGGGCTGACTTGTTCGCTTACTGGCAAAGCCACTTCGCTGGTGAGGGGGTGGAGAAGCGTTGGATGGGCTACCTCGAGCGCTATGCCGGCTGGGTCGCGATGCCGCAAGGCAGAAGCACTGCGGCCCGCGCTGCCGACCGAATGTCAGCCTGACTGCGTATCCGAGATCTGGAACCCAACAGCTCTTCACGCACCCGCCGCCTCTTCCTTGTCCTGGCGCAACACTCGTAAGACCATTTTCTACGTCGTATTGCGGCCTCGAACGCTTCAAGGCGCGTCGCATGAGAAGATGGTCGGGACAGGCTAGTGATTGCCTGCAATGTCAAGAGGTTTTCGGTCAAGATTCGATGTGGTTCTCCAAGCTATGCCGGTCGGTAGAGCGTGAGGATCTGGCCCGGACAGGGTGAGTCCGGATGACTCTCATGAAGGAGACACTCCGTCAACTGTTCCTCGCGGCGCTGGAAGATTTGTCGCTCCGGCGCGTGATGAACGAGAAGATCAAGTGCCGCGAGGGTGTGCTCTGTTGGGGTGATGAGCAGATCGAATTGGAGCGCTACAAGAAGATCGTCACGATTTCGATCGGCAAGGCGGCTTTTCAGATGGCCGAAGTCTTTACGGAGACGGTTCGGCCGCGAACCGCCGGCGGCTTGGCGGTCAGTTCTCTTTCGCCTCCGCATCAGCCCGATTTCGTAACTTGCCAAGGCGGGCATCCGTATCCGAATTTGGAAAGCGTGCAGGCCGCCGAACGTGCGCTCGAGGCGCTGAGTGATCTTGAGCCGCACCACCTCGTCGTCTATCTTCTGTCCGGTGGTGGGTCCGCGATCTGTGAAAAACCGATCGCGGATGAAATATCGATTGACCACCTGAGAGAGTTCTACCGCGTGCTCGTGACGTGCGGAGCGAACATTGTGCAGATGAATGTGCTTCGCAAGCATTTCTCGTCCATCAAGGGAGGCCGGCTCGCTGAACGGGCCTTCCCTGCCAGACAAGTCACTTTCTACGTTTCCGACGTTCCTCCCGAGCAACCATCGACCGTCGCGTCGGGTCCGACGATGCCGGACGAATCGACGGTCGGCGACACTGTCGAGATTGCCGAGAAGCTCGGCATCGTCGAAAGTCTGCCGGCATCGATCCGCGGTTTCTTCCGCGACCGCCGTATCCCCGAAACACCGAAACCGGGCCACGAGGCCTTTCACGGTAACTCCTGGTTCTGCCTCCTGGATAACCATGACGGGTTGAATCGTCTCGAGAACCAGGTGCGGTCTAAAGGCTGGGTCGTCGAGACGGATATCTCCGTCGATGATTGGCCCCTCGAGAGGGCCGTTGACCATCTGCTCGCGAGACTGCGCGAGCTCCGCTCGAACCATCCCGGACGCACGGTCGCCGTGTTGACGGGCGGTGAGTTGAGTTGTCCGGTGATCGGTGACGGGCAGGGAGGCCGCAATCAGGCTTTTGTTCTCGATTGCGTCGAAAAGATCGCTGGCGACGACATCGCTGTTGTCAGCGCGGGCACGGACGGCGTTGACGGCAACTCGCCAGCGACAGGGGCTGTCGCGGACGGGTCAACACTCGAGCAGGCGCAGTTATCGAGCTTGGACCCCGGAGATTTCGCCCGCCGGTCCGACTCGTATCACTTTTTTGAACGGCTGCAAGACGATTTGACAACCGGTCCCACAGGCAACAATGTCCGCGATCTCCGGCTTCTCGTCGCTTGGTAGCTTGGTAGTTGGCTGGACAGGGTTCCGTCTGTCTTCCAAACGTAGCCTGACTCGATTCCCTGTTAACTCGATTCCCGAAGCGATGGGGGGGCGCCTACCCAATCCCATCCCTCATTCGCTGGCTCCTCGGGGCATCACGTTGACGGCTTGCAGGCCCTTTGGGCCTTGTTGCACGTCGAACTCGACTTCCGATCCCTCTTGGAGGCTGCGGTATCCTTCAGCTTGAATAGCCGAGAAATGTACGAACACATCCTCTCCGCTCGCGCGCTGGATGAATCCGAATCCCTTGGCGTCGTTGAACCACTTTACAGTGCCTTGCTCTCTCACTTCAAAACTCCTGAGTGCTCACTTGAGTACTCACTTCTGTTCGGGGTGGCTCGCTCCGGGCTGCTTAATCTATCGCCGGCGAATTCGTGGAGTGCGAGAGGGCGTCCTTCGATTCCGCGAGAAACAGTCAGGCAGCCCAGGACGAGCTGCTTACGTCGCCCCATTATTGCATACCGTGAAAGCCGGGGAGCGTGAAAAGCGGGATTTTATCGGACTCCCTCGCCCTTCACAACGCTATCTGCCCCAAGCGAATCGGATCGATCTTAGTGTATTGGGCTCGATCTCGATGGTCCGCTGGAGCGGAGTTTTCCCCTTGCTCTCGACGCGCACAACATGTTTTCCGGGAGGCAACTTGATCCTGCCGGGCGTGGTTTCCGGGCGCTTTTTGCCATTTACGTAGATCGCGGCCCCGGAAGGCTCGGTTGTTACATTGAGGGTGCCCAGAATTTCCTCCAACGAGAAGTGCACCTTCAACGGGTCTGAATCCACCGTGAACGCTCTTCGGTGCGGGAAGTATCCGTCCAAAGTAATATTTGCTGCATGATCGCCGGGCGGCACTTCCACGTTGCAGGGCGATGTGCAAGTCCATTCCTCGCTTTGGTCAACGACGACCGTGGCTCCGCCGGGCTGGCCTGCGAAAGAGACGACCACGCTCGACGGCGCGTCCGGACGCGCCGGAAGGGTCTTCTCGACGGCTTCGGCCTCCTCCTCCGTCTCGGAGGGTTCTTCCGGCGGCGGTGGACTGGGCTCTTCGACCTCTTTGACGACAGCGGGGTTGTCCAAACTCTGTGCGGTTGACTGGACCTGACCCAACGCACCCCTGCTTATCGCGGGCGCAGACTTGCTCAAGCTGCTGATTCTGGTTTCAGGTTCACTAGGGGCGCCAGCGTCCTTTTCGGGAGTTGACTCGACCTGTTCGAGAATGTCGGCGGCGACCAGCCCCAACAATCCCACCGGGTCGTCCAGCAACCATGGGTTCATGGCGATCGCCGTGGCTGCAACGCCCAGTATCGTGGCCAACGAGGCTACGAGCACGAAGCGGGCGCGCCTCCTGCGCGGGGACGGCTCGTCCTGGGAACTCGGCGCGCCGCCGTCCCCCGTGGCGGCTCTTGAACGCAAGGGCGGCAGCTTGTGTGCCTCGGTGGGATCGGCGAGAACGCTCTCTTGCTTTTCGCCGCTCTTTACCGTCGATGTGCCGCTGATCGGAGCGGTTTTATCGAGCGTGGAAACGATGTTGGAAGATGGCTCCCGGAGGGTCGTCCTGGTCGCAGCGGAACCCATTGTTGACGCTGTTTCGTAACCGGCCAGACAAGCATTGAACTCCGCTGCGAACGCATGACAATCCCGAAAACGTTCGTCGGGGCGTTTCGCCAAACCTTTGAGAATGATTCTGTCTAGTTCCGTAGGCAGAGCGGTGTTGATGGCGCTGGGCGGCTCCGGCTTCTCCGATACGATCTTGAAGATCACGTCCGTAAGGCCGTCGCCGATGAACGGCTTGCGCCCCGTGACCAGTTCGTAGGCCATCACCGCGAGAGAGAACTGGTCCGATCGTCCGTCGATCGACTCGCCGCGTACCTGCTCCGGTGACATGTAGCTGGGCGTGCCCATCACCGTGCCCGTCTGAGTCATCTGCGACGACTCGATGCGCGCTATGCCGAAGTCCGTGATCTTGGTATGGCCATCGGGCGTTACGAGGATGTTCGAGGGCTTGGTGTCGCGGTGAACGATCTCCCGCGCATGCGCATAGTCGAGAGCCCCCGCCATCTGATCGACCAACTGTGCGACGGCTTTCAAGTCACCGACTTCGCCGGCATTCATCAACTCTTCCAGCGTGCGGCCCTCGACGAACTCCATCGTGATGTAGGCGATGCCGTTTTCCTCGGCAATGTCGTAAATCGTGACAATACCGGGATGGGAGAGCCGGCCGGCGGATTGCGCTTCGCGGAAAAGCCGCTCCCGCAGACCCTGCATTTCGTCAGGGGCCACTTGATCGGCGAGCTTGATGGTCTTGATCGCGACGTCCCGCGCGATGCGGGTATCGTGGGCGCGGTAGACGATTCCCATGGCCCCGCGGCCTAGTTCTGAAACGATCTCGTATCGTCCGATTCGATCCATGGCGAGGCGCAAGTGAAGGCTGAGGTGACTCATCACTCTAGCACGCTGCACGGCGCTGAATTCGGCCTTCAAGTCCGGCTGCGCAGGGCAGGTGATCCGCAAAATCGATCCCCGTCCGATCCCTTCTTCGAGCAGTCGAACACCGTCGGAACAGCGGCATCGGAGCAGTCATGAGGCTCCGCTTTCTCGCTACCGGCTCATATCGCGATGGAGCTATGCGCGCTCGTCACGATGAGCGCGAACTCATATAGGGACATCTCATGGTGTCTTGCTCGATGCGGCCACTTAGGCCTTATCGCTCACTCCAGGTTGGCGTGGCGCTTGAACATGTCTTCGGAGGTCGCTCCGAGCCGCTTCATCAGCAGGATCACCATTGCATCCATCAACAGGAAAAGGCACTGTTCGAACAGTGAGGCCATGGGCTGAATGGACGTTTTGGCCTGAGCCGGACCTTCGGCTTTCGGCGAGGAGGCGGGAATCACTACGACCGTGTCTGCCGACTCGGCAAGGGGCGAAGCCGGGTCGATAGTAAACAGCAGCAGCCTCGTGCCGGCTTGTTGGGCCTTCCCGGCTTGTGCGAGAACGCTCTGCGTGC
>MKWU01003258.1_pt1 | contig 21935 bp, 20 predicted proteins | sample 809101 | NCBI WGS metagenome assembly MKWU01 (sample SAMN05860141, study PRJNA318959) | sponge metagenome | host: Aplysina aerophoba | place: Slovenia: Piran, Adriatic Sea, Gulf of Piran | collected 2013-05-07 | reverse complement strand
ACTCCGGCCTCTCACACACGGTCCGCGGAGTCCCCTGCTCATGCTCTACCGGGTCCCTCGGCAGAAACTCGGCCCGAATCCCGCCCCAACGGCCCTCAGCGGTGACTGTGTGAGAAATCCGGGCTAGACGACCTGCTGGACGCGCGGGGCGGCTCAGCCTTCTCGGTGCTGGCGCTGTTGTTTCCAGACTTTGGGCTGACGGCCGAGTTTCACATCGACCATGTGTTCCCTCAGAGAGATTTCACGATCCCAAAGATGCGCAAGTTGGACCTTGAGCCAGCGGAGCGGCAGGCGATCCTGGACCGGCGGGATCGGGTCGCGAATCTCCAGTTTCTCACAAAGACAGACAATCTCGAGAAGGCAGCGAAGAGTCCGACGGCGTGGCTGGCGGGCCTGAGTAACTCGGATCGCGCGGCACGTGTCGGCGACGCTGATCTTGGGGACGTGCCAGATAGCATGGTTGGCTTCATAGAGTGGTACGAGGCGCGGCGGGAAAGGATGAAGACAAGACTGGCAGAGTTGCTTGGGATCACTTCTTGGTAGCGGCATGGCGGGTGAGGAACCGGAGTAGGACGTGCAAAGGAACGGTCCCGGAGTCGTTCCCGTATCAGGTACATGATACCCATGGGATCGACAGCGTGTGTCGAGTGGGATATGGGCTGCGACACGACTTGCTGGAGAAGTCGGACACCTGCTACGTGCTCTATCTGTCGGCCGTGTCCATAAGGTCGACGTAAGGCGTCGGTGGCGAGCCGTGCTTGGCGAATGGGAGAGGCCCGCGCCATTCGTGGTACTCCCTACCTTTGGGTGTCACGGAGATCGTCGACGTCACCCTGTCAATTTGTATTAGGCGATGCGTTTCCAATGCAGCAACTATTGCACTTCGTTCGTGGGCTGGAATAATGGGTTGGAAGAGTGACTCGTAGTGCGTAACGGTTATCGGCTCTGGCAGATCTAGAAGCCAATCCAGAATCGACTGTGTTCTGCGCACCAAGAAGTAGTTTAGGAATCGATACTCCCACAGGCGTGCCTCTGCGATGTGTGATCGGACGAGGCTCTCGACCTCGTGTCGCTGAGGAGGTGGAAGCTCGGTTGGGATATTGACCGGAGTGTCGTCGGTATTGGGTGGAGTCGTAGTCTTGTCCTCGCCAATGCCACGCATCCGTTGTGTGTCGACCTCCGTGCCTCCGGGGAGCCGAATGGTCGCCACACGCGATAGAAGCCCACGTATGTCGTCGGAGAACTTGGACACGATCAGGATGACCACAATTGACAGCAGTGGAGGGGCAGACAGCATTACCGCAAGGTAATCGAGTATCAATTGCATTATATCCATGGAGGTTGGGGCAAAAAGTGTGTAAGCGTCGAGTGGGCGTGACCCCGTTCAGTGACGTTCGGGTAGTCTGCTCAGAGTAGTCGTTCTTCTTCGTTGTTGCAAGTTGCGACGGCATGCGAGGGATGCAAGAGACTGGATTTGCCGAGGGGCAGGGGTAGGCCGAAGGCATGCGGGCGGCCTCTACGGGTCCTCCCCCAACCACCCCCGATTGAGCTCCTCCACCCGCGCCCCCCACCCGGGCATCACCCGGTCCAGGATCCCACGAAACCGCTCGTTGTGCCCCCGCTCGATCAGGTGGACCATCTCGTGGACCACCACGTATTCCAGGCACGACACCGGCTTCTTCGCCAGTTCCGAGTTCAGCCAGATCCGCCCCGCCTCCGGGTTACACGTCCCCCACCTCGTCTTCATCCGCCGGATCCGCCATTCGGCCACCGTGACCCCGATCCTCGGCTCCCACTTGGCCACCATCTCGGGGATGCGCTCCCGCAGCCGGTCACGATACCATCGGTACAGCATCGCCTCGCGCGCATCACGCCCGGTCTCGGGACGCACCCGCATCTCGATCCAGCTGTTCCCCCGTAGTCGAATCCCCGTGGGACCACCCGGCGCCACCACATCCAGCCGATACCGCCGCCCCTCGAAGTAGTGGCTCTCCCCCGTCACGAATTCCCGCCGCGACTGCCGGTCCTGCTTTTCGAACTCCGCCTGCTTCCGGCGAATCCAGGCCAACCGCGAGATCACGGCCATCCGCACCGCGTCGTCGTCCAGGCGCAGCGGCGCCGCGACCCGAACCCGCCCCTCCGGCGGATACACTCCCAGATGAAGGTGCTTGATGTCCTTGCGGACGATCTCGACCGGGATGCCGCGGATCTCGATGCGGGTGGCGTCAGTACTCACGTTGCGCCTTCACGATTTCCAGGATCGTGAGCGTAATGGCCTTGTAGGGCCCGAGAGCGTCCCGGATGGCCCTGGCGACACGCCTCTCCTTGATCGGGTTGCCGCGCCAGTCGTCCATCCTGGCCCGGCGGACCGCGCGATCGACCTCCAGCGCCACCACCTCGCGCGGGTCGGCCTCGTCGTCCGGATCCGCGGTCGCAGTCCCCTCCGCCACCGCCCTCCCCAGCACCTCCTCCGGCAGGTTGTCATAGATCGCCCGTAGCGCCGGGGTCCTGATCGCCGCCGGATACGCCCCCCCACCCTCCCCTCGCTTCACCGTCTCGGCCAGCTCGATCACCTTCCTCAAGTACGCCTCGTACTCGATCGCATCCTCTTTGCGCTGCCGGATCAGCGCGTCGAGCACCGCCGACATGTTCTCGTAGTACTTCGGGTTGACGGCCATCTTGTCAACGATCAGGCGGCGGACGTTGTTCTCGATGGTCTCGGCGACGGCGCCCCGGCTGCTCCGAATCCCCTTGGGCAACTCGTCGATGGCCCCCACCCCGTCCCGCACGAGGAGGTCGACGAGCGTCATGTCGTTGAACGCGGACACGACCTGGCTATCCTTGGCGCGGATGTAGGTGTCGAGCAAGTGCCGCATGGCGGGCTCGTACTTCTTGAGATCGACGTAGTCTCCGCTCGCCATCTTGACTTCCAGGCGGACGTTCTCGTAGTGGCTGACTTCGTCCTTGATGGCGACCCGTTCGGACTCCGTGTAGCCGGCCTCGATCATCTCGTTGGCCAGGTTGGCGTAGGCGCGCAGGTACGCCGCCACCATCGTGTACAGCGTGAGCCGCCTCCGTTCGCTCTCGCGACGCTGCCCGGCGGTGCCGTCCCCGGCGCCATGGCAGAAGTAGCGCAGGTAGGCTGCTGTGTCGTACGGCGGCTCGACGGGTTCGCACAGCGCCTTGACCGCTTCCCGCTTCTCTTCCAGACGCTTCCGTCCCTGCTCGAGGCGGTCCTTCAGCAGGCCCTCCACGTCCGCGCGGTCATAGCCCTCGAACGCCTCGCCCGTGTAGTCCCCGATCGCGCCCTCCAGCGAGCGGAACAGGTCCTTGTAGTCGATGATGTAGCCGTATTCCTTATCGTCGCCGTCCAGCCGGTTGACGCGGCAGATCGCCTGAAAGAGACCGTGGTCCTGCATATTCTTGTCGATGTAGAGATAGGTCGCGGGCGGGGCGTCGAAGCCGGTCAGGAGCTTGTCAACGACGATCAGGAGCTTCATCTGTCCGGGCTCGTTCACGAAGCGCCGCTTGACGTCCTTCTCGAACTGGTCCGCCTTGCGCATGGCCGAGTCCTCGGGCTCGTCGAAGTGGTCGGCGAGCATCTTCCGGTAGACGCCGTGCTTGAGCAGCTTCTCGGTCAGTCCCTCGCCCGTCTCCTCGCCCTTGATGTCGTCAGGACCCGGAGCGTAGGAGGTGACAATCGCGCACCGGCCCTTCAGTTCGGTCTCACTGAACGCCTGGAAGAAGCGGCAGGCCGCGTAGATGCTGTCGGACACGAGCATGGCGTTGCCGCGGCCGCTCTTCAGGCGGTCCTTGATCTCCATGTCCATCAGAATGTCCGCCACGATCTTCCGAATCCGGGGTTCCGAACTCGTGACCTTCCGAATGGTTCCCCACCGCTTCCTCAGCTGCGCTCGCCCCAGATCGCTGAGTCCCTTCGTCTTTGAGTCGAACCACTGGTCGATCTTCGCTTCGGAGGTGATGTCCTGGTCGATGTCGCGCGCCTCGTACCTCAGGTCCAGAACGACCTTGTCGTCCACCGCCTCGTCGTACTTGTAGGTGTGGATGTACGGGCCGAAGATCTCGATGCTGCGCTGCTTGTCGGCCTTGAGAAGAGGGGTTCCGGTGAAGCCGATGAGTGTGGCGCCGGGGAGGATGGCCTTCATGGCCCGGTGGAGCTTGCCGGACTGCGTGCGGTGGCACTCGTCCACGAAGACGAAGATCTCGCCGCTCGGCCGAAAACCGGGTGGCAGGTGTTTTCGGAGATCGCTGACGTACTGGTCGATGTCGCCTTCGTGAGACCTGCCGAACTTCTGGATGAGCGAACAGATCAACGACTTGTCGGAGCCTTGCAGGACCTGGACCAGGTCCGCCCCGCTCGTCGTCCGGTGGATGTCCTCGTCCACGCCGTCGAAGACCATCTCGATCTGCTCGTCGAGCTCGGTGCGGTCGGTGACGATCAGCACGCGGCCGTCCACGCCCTTGAGCTCACGGATCCACTTGGCCAGCCACACCATCGTGAGGCTCTTCCCGCTGCCCTGGGTGTGCCAGATGATCCCGCCGTCGCGCCGCCGGACGAAGTCCTGTGCCGCCTTCACGCCGAAGTACTGGTTGTGGCGGCAGATCTTCTTGACGCCGGCGTCGAAGACCACGAAGTCGTGGAGGAGTTCGAGCAGCCGGGCGGGAGCGCAGAGGTGCTCGAGATCGGGGAGCAGTGGGGCGTCCGTCTCGGGGGCGCCGGCTTCCTTCCAGCGTAGCCAGTACTTCTCCCTTGTCTCGATCACGCCGTAGCGCACCCCTTTGGTCTCGTTGCCCGCCATCACGAGCTGCACCGTGGTGAAGAACGGCTGGATGAAGTCCTTCTTCTGGTTGTCCAGGTTCTGCCGGATGCCCTCGGCCACGGAGACGGTCGACCGCTTGAGTTCGAGCACGCCGATCGCGATTCCGTTGACGTAGAGCACGATGTCGGGCCGCTTCGTATTGGGCCCTTCGACCGTGACTTCTTCGGCGATGGCGAAGTCGTTGGCAGCGGGGTTCGCCCAGTCGATCAGGTGGACGGTGACGGTGTGCTCGCCGAGCCCGGGCCGGATCTTGACGCCGTAGCGGAGCAGGCCGTAGACCTCGCGGTTGCCGTCGTAGAGGGTCTTGCTCCCGCCGAGGGCGGCGGCCTTGTCGAGCTTGTCGAGCGCCTTGGTGATGAGGGTGGGGGAGTGGCCCTGGCGCTTCAGGAATCTCGTGAGGAACTCGGTCTCGATGTTTCGGTTGTCGTCGCGTTCGTGCCAGTTGCCGAGGTATTCGTAGCCGAGACTATCCCGAAAATGGCGAACGACCCGGCGCTGGGTGCGGGTCTCCAGCTCGCCGACGGCGCTCACAGTACCTCCCAGTGCCCGGCTCTGGATGAACCGACGCGCCGGATTGCGCCGTCCTCGCGCAGTTTGCGGAAGTGGTACTTCACTCCCTTGACGGTCAGGCCGAGACGCTCCGCGATCATGGGCTGAGTGATCCCGGGCTCCGTTTTCAGCATGGCGAGGATCCGCTCCGCCGCAGGTATTGGTTCGGTACTTCGGGTGGTCTTTGGGCCAGTCTTTGGACCAGTTTTCGGGCCAGTCTTTGGGCCAGTGTCTGGGGAAGTCTTTGGGGCAATCGCTGGCCCTTCGGTCGTCTTCTGGCGGTTGTCCGGCGATGGCCCATTTCTGGCGGTTTTCTGGGCGTCATTGGTCGGGCTCGTTAGCGGATTCACCCAGCACCTTCCAATGGCCGCCCTTGTCGGGACCGACCCGCTCGATCTTCCCGGCCTCGCGCAGCCTGTCCAGCCGGTATCGGACGGTGGATCGCGTGGCGCCGAGCGTAGAGGCGATTTCGCGGCGGCTCGCGGACGGATTCCGCCGGAGGAGTAAGAGAATGCGGTCGGAAAGCAACGCGGATTCCGGTGACGGATGGTCGTTCCTGGCGGTGTTCTGGTGGTCTTCTGGCGGTTTTCTGGTTGTTTTCTGGCTGATTGCGGACCGTGCGTTCCCTCGGTCTCGGTGCTCGACGGCACCGCCATCGTCGTGTTCGATGGCCTCCAAATCGGGATTTTCGATCACTTCCCAGCGTCCCCCCCTGTCCGGCCCGACGCGAAGTAATCTCCCAACCTTCTTGAGTTTATCGAGCCGATACCGAACGCTCCCCTCGCTGACACCTGCAAGTGCCCCGGCCATCTCGCGGCGGCTGGCAGACGGGTTCTCCCGCAGGAAGGCGAGGATGCGGTCCCCAACTTCCTGGCGGTTTTCTGGCTGATCCGGGCTTTCTGGTGGTTTTCTGGCTGGCCCGCGTGGTCCTGTCCGCTCGTCATCGGCCTCGACAGCATCCGAGTCCGGGGCCCGCGTATGGCCGACCCTCTCCGGATGGGAAGGGACGACGATCCGCAGGTAATCGCGCCCGCGATCGCTCCTCACATGCACATTGACCACGATGCTGAGGACCGACTGCACTCTGTTGGGTATCTCATCCGCCAGACGGAGAAGGTCGGTCACCCCGATGGCCTCGCGGCGGACCTCCCGCCCGATCTCGAGGACGCCGCCTCGACCGTTCGCGAGTCCGCAGATGCAGTCCAGGTGCTCGTCCCGCCAGGAGGATCTCCGCTCGACGTTGGAAGGGTCAGGCGTCATGGGCGTCGTCGTCCTCCGTGTCGTCGTCGGGGATGGGCAGGCGGATGGAACCGGTGAGGAGCTGCTGCATCATACCCTGCTTGATCGCGCGGGTCTTGTCGAGGCGGTGGTCCAGTGCGGCGATCTCGGAGTCCATGTCGGAGAGGGTGGTGGCGATGGCTTGTTGTTCGGGGAGGGGAGGGAGGGGAAGCTTGAATGCCAAAAAAGTAGGCTGACGAAGTGAATCGACGGTAGCCTTTACGGTGTTCTTCAGGGCATGAGCACCGAAATGCTCCGCCATGTAGTACCAGAGGAAGCGAGCGCACACGGAGGACGCAAAGCCCGTTATGGCGTACACGCGCTGATGTACATCGAAGCGGCCATGCACATAGTGGAATATCTCTCCGATTCGTCCTTCGCCTGGAATCAGTATCGCCTCGCAGTCGTAGGCGAAACTGTCGATTCGTTCAACGGACGACGAGCGCACAAAGAACGGATACCGACCGTCATGGCGCTTGTCTTGGTTGTTTCGCGTCCCCGTCGCGATTCGTGCGAAGTCCCCTAACCGCCTCATCTCCCACTCCCCCCCGAACCCCGGCAGCCGCGTCCTCCCGGTCAGCAGTTCCTGCATTGCGGCCTGCTTGATGGCCTGCTTTTTGGCGATCAGCGCTTCCAGCGATCCGATCAGCTCGTCCACGTCGGACAAGACGGCGGCGATGGCGCGCTGTTCGGGGAGGGGGGGGACGGGGACTTGGAATGCCAAGAACGTAGGCTTACGAAGTGAATCGACGGTAGCCTTCACCGTGTTCTTCAGGGCATGAGCACCGAAATGCTCCGCCATGTAGTAGCAGAGGAAGCGAGCGAAGACGGATGACCCAAAGTCCGTTATGGCGTACACCCGCTGATGGACGTCAAAGCGGCCATGGACATAGTGGAAGATGTCTCCGATTCGTCCTTCGCCTGGAATCAGTATCGCCTCGCAGTCGTAGGCGAAACTGTCGATTCGTTCAACGAACGACGAGCGCACGAAGAACGGATACCGACCATCATGGCGCTTGTCCTGGTTGTTTCGTGCTCCCGTCGCGATTCGTGCCAAGTCCCCTAACCGCCGTAGCTTCCACTCCCCATCGAACCGCGCTGGTACCGTCACGCGCACCTCACCCATTTTCCTTACCTCCCCTCCCCCCAATCTCCCGCCTCACCCTCGCCACCTGATCCGCGAGCTCCTCCCTCGACGGCAGGTACAGCTGGTACTTCGACGCGTAGATGTTGGCGTCTTCGGGCAGCGTCAACTCGACCACGGCGTCGTTCTTCGCATCGCAGAGCAGTATTCCGATGGTCGGAAGCTCGTCGCCAATCCTCACGTATCGGTCGAAGTAGTTCACGTACATCTGCATCTGGCCGAGGTCCTGGTGAGTCAGCTTCCCGGCCTTCAGGTCGATCAGCACGTAGCAGCGGAGCAGCCGGTTGTAGAAGACCAGATCCACGAAGAAGTGACTATCGTCGAAGCTGAAGCGCTTTTGGCGCGCCTCGAACAGGAATCCCTTGCCGAGTTCGAGCAGGAACTGCTGGAGCCGGTCGATAATCGCGGTCTCCAGATCGCTCTCGGAGTAGGCCGGTGTCTCCTCCAGGCCGAGGAATTCCAGCACCACCGGGTCCTTGATCAGGTCCGACGCCTTTTCGACCACCTGTCCCTCGCGGGCGAGGCGGCGGACCTCGTGCTTGTCGCGGCTGAGCGCGAGCCGCTGGTACAGGGAGCTGTCCAGTTGGCGCTTGAGTTCGCGGACGCTCCAGTCGTTGTCCGCGGCCTCGATCTCGTAGAAACGGCGGGCTTCGGGGTCGGATACGGACATGAGGGTCAGGTAATGAGACCAGCCGAGTGGAAGCCGCTCGGCAACTTCCGCCAAGGTGGCCGCCGTAGGGGTCCAAGGATCTGGTGAAATCCGCAACGGTGTTGAGGAAATCGGCTGATTGCCGGAAATCCGCAACGGTGTCGCGGAAATGTCCGATGGCCGGACATCAGAGAGCACGTCCCCGTGGGCAATGTAGAACCGCCGCATCCTCTCCAGGGTATCGACGGAAAAGCCTCGTCCGATCCTCGCCTTCAGGGCCTTCGACAGCTTCTTCAAGGTCTGCCTGCCATACTCCGCCCGATCCGCGCCGCTCTGCTCGAACTCCACGATGTACCATCCGAACAGCCAGTTCCGGACGACCAGCGAGCGGTCGACGGCGCGGGCTCCGGAGCGCCGAGTCTCCTCATGCGTCCGCCGACACAGCTCGACGAGCCGCTCGAAATCGAATGCCTCGCTCACGCCGGCAGCCCCATCCGCCGCAGGTGACTCTCCACCTTCGCCCCGTAGTCCTCCACCCGGCGCTCCAGCTCCGGCAACGCGTCCGCATACCGCTCCTCCAGCACCCTGACCCGATCCACCAGTCCGCTCGCCAGGCGTTCGACCTCATTGCCGATCGCGCCCTGGACGCTCGCCATCCACTTGTCGCCGACCACGATCTCGGCGACCTCCGCGGCGGTCAGCGTCGCGTACCGAGCGAGGACTTTCGCGTCCAGTTTCGCCTGCGCCGCCCTCGTCGCTCTCTTCGCGGCGGCGTGGGCTTTCATCAGCTCGAGGCAGACGTCCAACGCGTCGCGTTCCTCGCTCGCGCCGGGATCGCCGCGCACCTCCTTCAGGCGCGCGTTCACCGCGGCCTGCGTCACTTTCCCCGTATTCGATGTCGCGCCGTCAAGCAGCCCGTCCTCGCCGGAATACTCCTCGATGAACTCCTCCCGTTCCCGCGCGATCTCCTCCTCGCCGGTGCGCAGGCGGTCAATCTCCGCGCGTTCCGCGGCGAAGTACCGGCCGACCACCAGGCCGGGCGGAAGCAGGTCCATCCGGTACTTCTTGCGCTTCACGGTGAGGTCGGGCGTCTCGGCGGCCGCCTTCCCGCGAACCGGCACCAGCACCCGGGGCCGGGCCGCCTCCGCCCACCCCTCCGTCACCACCAGGTACACATCGTCCTGCATCACCTCGTCCCAATAGTCCATCAGGCACTGGTAGACGGAGTAGCGGTCGAGCAGCGGAAGACCGGCGAAGCGGCGGAGCAGATCCTCCGACAATTCCCGAATCAGCGCCTTGGGCAAGTCGCCCACTGCGAGCTCGCGAAGGCGGGGGGCATGCTCCCGCCGCCAGGCATCCAACACCCGCCGGATCCGGCCCGCGTACGCCTCGAATTCCTCGTGTTCGAGAATCACCGTGCGCACCTCGTCCGCCGCAACCCGCGCGTCGCTGTATCCCTCCCGCCCGTTCGGCGAGAACAGCCGCGACCGGATCCCCGGGAACACTCCCCAGTAATCGGCGAGCCCGTCGATGTCCCGGTTCGGGATGCCGCCCCGCAGGTGGGCGCTCAGGTCGTGCAGGTCCTCGTCGTCGCTGGAGTCGATGTATCGCGGAATGTTGAGGTTGTAGTCGTTGGTCTCGTCGGCGATCTCGGCAAGTGGCACCATGCGCGCGTATCCGGGGATCTCCCTCCGCTCGTTGAACACGTCCACGATCCGGTGGATGTCGCGTTCCCGCAGCCGGTTCTTGGCGCCGTCCTTCTGGAATTCCTTGCTGGCGTCGATCATGAAGATGCCTTGGCGGCCGAGCGCGTTCTCCTTGTCGATCACCACGATGCACGCCGGGATACCGGTGCCGTAGAAGAGGTTGGCCGGGAGCCCGATGACCCCCTTGATCCAGCCGCGCTTGACGAGATTGCGCCGGATGGCCGCCTCGCAGTTGCCGCGGAAGAGCACGCCGTGCGGCATGACGATCGCGCCCTTGCCGGTACTCCTGAGCGACGCGACGAGGTGCAGCAGGTAGGCGTAGTCTCCGTTCTTGGCCGGAGGCTCGCCGTGGTCGAAGCGGCGGTATTCGTCGTGGGCCGGGTTGAGGCCGTTCGTCCAGGCTTTGTCGGAGAACGGGGGGTTGGCGACGGCGAAGTCGAAGCGCTTGAGGCGCCCTCCCTCCTTGAACTGAGGCGCGGTGAGCGTGTTGTCGCGCTCGATCACAGCTGCTTCTCGACCGTGGAGAATCACGTTCATGCGCGCCATCGTCCACGTCGCGACATCTTTCTCCTGCCCGTAGATGGACAGCCCGTTCGGCGCCGCGTCGGCAGCCTTGATGAGGAGTGACCCGGAACCGCAGGTCGGATCGTACACCGTGTGATCCTTCCTAGTGTCCGGGCCGATCCCGATCACCTGGGCCATGATGCGCGATACTTCCGCCGGGGTGTAGAACTGCCCCTTGCTCTTCCCCGACTGGGTCGCGAAGTGCCGCATGAGGTACTCGTACGCGTCGCCCAGCAGGTCGTCCCCATGGGCGCGGTTGGCGCGGAAATCGAGCCCCTCGAAGATCCCGACCAGCTTCGTGAGACGGTCCTGCATCTCCTTCCCCTTGCCGAGCTTCGTCTCGTCGTTGAAGTCCGGGAGGTCGATCACGCCCTTGAGCAGGTGGTCGTTGGCGTCGGCGAGCCGTCCGATGACCTTGTTGATCCGGTCGCCGATCTCCTTGGTCCCCTTGAGCGCGACCATGTCGGCGAAGCTGCCGCCGGGTGGCACCGTGATGTCGGCGAACTCGTCGTCGCCCGCGTACTTGTCCGAGACGTACTTCATGAAGAGCAGCGTGAGCACGTAGTCCTTGTACTGGGACGCGTCCATTCCGCCGCGCAGCTCGTCGCAGCTCTTCCAGAGCGAGGAGTAGAGGTGGGATTTGCGGAGGGGCATGGGGGGTGGGGGGGTGGGGGGGCTGGGGGTGGATCTGGGCAATGAGGATTAGGGGGCGTCCGAGAGGGCGTCAAGGGCCTCGTCCTCTGCTCGCAATCGATCCGCTGAAGTGATTCCGCAAACAGCGTCTGCGGAATCTCGCCCCCACGCCGTATGGGGTCTCGTATGTCATCTACACTTTCCATTATGTCATGTGCAGTTGACTATTTCGGCGCGACTGCGGAAGGAGAGTCCCGGAAGTGGCGAGGCGAGCGGTTGGGCCTACACGTGACCACCAGCACGCGGCCTGGCTACGCAGTCTGGTTCCCGGTTCGTCGCCTTCCGCCCGTATTATCTTGGGGTCATCGGAAGTGGTCCGCTCTGTTCTAAAGGAAAGAACCGGAGAGATGGATTGAACGCATGCCAGCCGTGACGATTGACGGGAAGGAATACTGGGCGGGCCGTCATCCCAGGTTCGGTGTCGTGGTGCATGCCCTTCGTTGGCAGGAGGGCCTTCCATCCGACAGGGTCCGCCTGCTCGTCGTGTCGGAGCAGCGACTGGGAACGTTCGATCGAGCAATCGTGCGACGGCTCATGGAATGGCGGCATCACGAGTTGTCCGCAGGTGACAAAGCAAACATCGAGACGACTCTGCACGCCATGGCCCGGAGCCTGCCGGTGTCCTACCGCCCGCAGCGAGCGCTGGAGCTCTTGCAGAAGGGCACCCGCATTCCCCACGCCACCTTCCGCCCCGGCCAGGAGGAAGCCATCCGGCATGTGGTCGAGGGCCGTGGGCGGCTCCTGGTTGTGGAGAGGACGGGTTGGGGGAAGAGCTTCGTCTATTTCATCGCGACAAGGTTGCTGCGGGAAGCGGGAAGAGGTCCGGCCCTGCTTGTTTCTCCGCTGCTGTCGTTGATGCGCAACCAGATTGCCGCCGCGAGACGGATGGGTGTCCGGGCAGAGATGATCACGTCGGCCAACCGCGACGACTGGCCGAAAGTGGAAGCGGCGTTGGACCGGGACGAGGTGGATATCCTGCTCATCGCGCCGGAACGATTCGCCAACGAGCGTTTTCGCACCAGAGTCCTCATGGGAATCGCCGACCGCGTCTCCCTATTGGTGATCGACGAGTGTCACTGCATCTCCGACTGGGGGCACGACTTTCGGCCGGACTATCAGAGGATCGAGCGGGCGGCCCGAAATCTCCCGCGCAACATGCGACTGCTTGCGACAACCGCCACCGCGAATGATCGGGTGATGAACGATCTGCGCAACGTACTTGGGCGTGATCTGAAGATTCAGCGCGGACCCTTGGCGCGTCCGTCGCTTGCCCTGCAGACTATACGCCTGCCCCGTCAGTCTCAGCGGCTGGCCTGGCTCGCCGCACAGCTTCCTGCACTTGTTGGCTCCGGAATCATCTACACGCTGACCGTGCGCGATGCGGAGCTGGTGGCGAAATGGCTCCAGGAACGGGGCATCGAGGTCAAGGCCTACACAGGCAAGATGGAAACGGAGGAACGAGCAGAGTTGGAGAAGGCCCTGATCGAGAACCGCGTCAAGGCGTTGGTGGCCACTGTCGCGTTGGGAATGGGCTTCGACAAGCCGGACCTGGGTTTCGTCATTCACTATCAGACGCCCGGATCTGTCGTGGCCTACTACCAACAGGTGGGCCGTGCCGGCCGGGCCTTGGAGAGGGCGTATGGCGTCCTGCTCAGTGGTGACGAGGAAACCGACATCACCGAGTACTTCATCACTACAGCGTTTCCCACTCGCGAGGAGGCGGAACAAGTGATCGGGGTGTTGAAGAGCGCGGCCGAGGGCGTGTCACATTACCAACTCCTGAGGCAGGTCAATCTCCCGAATGGTCGCATTGAGCGCACGACGAAGTTGCTGTCCCTGGAGTCGCTGCCTCCCATCGTGAAGGACGGTGCCAAGTGGCGGCTGACTGCTGCCAACCTGAAGAACTCCTTCTGGGAGCGAGTGGACCGCCTGACCAAACTCCGGATGGAGGAACAGCGCCAGATGCAGGAATACGTCCGTCTGGAACACGGCCGCATGGAGTTCCTGATCGGTGCGCTCGACGGTGATACGGAGGGAATCGGGTCCCCACGGCTTCCACCGCTTCCCGCAGAGGTCAGCCCCCAGTCCGAGCGCGATGCGCTGGCCTTCCTACGCCGTCTCGATCTGCCGATTCAGCCACGGTTGAAGTGGCCATCGGGCGGGTTGTCGCATGGCGCGGTCGAAGGCTGGATTCCGGATGAGCACCGAGCCGAAACAGGAAGAGCACTGTGCCTGTGGGGCGACGGAGGATGGGGAGAGCTGGTAAAGCGTGGCAAACAGAAAGACGTCCGGTTTGCCGACGATCTGGTTGCCGCGTGCGCCTCGCTGGTCGAGCGGTGGGGTCCGAATCCAGCGCCACAGTGGGTAACCTGCATCCCGTCGCGCCGGAATCCGCGCCTCGTGCCCGACTTCGCGGAGCGACTGGCAAGAGCGCTTGGACTTCCATTTCGTCCGGTTTTCGTCAAGACCGAGGACCGCCTCCCGCAGAAGAACATGCAGAACTCCATGCAACAAGCTCGCAATGTCGACGGTTCTATCTCGGTTGCCCGCACCCACATACTGGCCACTCCCGTATTGCTCGTGGACGACATCGTCGGTTCCCGCTGGACCTTCACTTTGGCGGCGCGGCTCTTGCGCCTGAATGGCAGCGGCAGGGTCTGGCCACTCGCACTCTCAGCGCTGGAGCGAAGCTCATGAACGGCGAGCTCAGCCAAAACGCCCAGGCGATCCTGTTGCTGACGGCGCCACTCCTGGCGGGCGGGGCGCGTCCGTCTGTCAGGCCTCTGCCTCTCGGCGACTACAACAAACTGGTGCGGCACCTTCGCGACACCAACATGCAGCCCGCGGATCTCCTTGATTCCGAGGGCTTGAGGGAGCTTGGTGATTTCTGGTCCGCACTGAGGACCAGCCGAACTCCGGAAGATGTTCGTCAACTTCTCGGACGAGGATTCCTTCTGGCCCAGGCCCTGGAGCGTTGGAGCGCGCGTGCGATCTGGGTGGTCACAAGACCGGACGACGACTACCCCGATCGGCTCCGGAGAAAGATGCGGGGGAGGGCGCCGCCGGTGCTCTACGGTTGCGGAGACCGGGACGCCTTGGACGGAGGCGGACTGGCAGTAGTTGGCTCACGAAAGGTGCCCGAGGAACTTATTGAGTACACGGAACGCGTCGGACAGTTGGCCGCCGAGGCGAAGGTACAGATTGTCTCCGGTGCGGCCCGTGGCGTCGATCAGGCGGCCATGTGGGGATCCCTTGAGGCAGGTGGGCGTGCGATTGGCGTCCTGGGCAACAACCTCGAACGCGCCGCGCTCAACCGCGGGAATCGCGAGCCACTAATGGACGGGCGGCTGGTACTGGTCTCCTCTTTCGATCCCGCAGTCCGATTCCGGGGTTGGCAGGCGATGGAACGCAACAAGCAGATCTATGCGCTGGCGGATGCGGCGCTGGTCGTGAATTCCGATCATGGGCATGGTGGCACCTGGGCGGGCGCGACCGAGCAACTGGGGAAGCTTCGCTATGTGCCGGTGTATGTCCGCTCAACCGGCGAGCCATCCCGAGGGCTTGAAGAGTTGGTTGCGCGTGGCGCAGGCAGATGGTCGGAACCTAAGACACCTTCTGGCCTTCGCGAGATCGTATTCGATGACGCATCGCCGGATCCAGAGCATCACGACCTGCCTCTGTGGAGACCACCTTCCGAAACCGAAGCTGCTCCAGGAGTGTCCGTTGTCCGAGAGAGTGTGCCGACGGTGCTTGCCGAACGGAAGATCGTGGCAGATGACTCTGAGTGGCCTCTCGAAGCACCCGTGCCCGGGAAGAACGAGATGCGGCTGCTGCGAGTAATGTCCGGCGAAATGACGCGCAAGGAGGTCCGTGACGCCTTGAAGCTCAAGAATCGGAGCGACGTCAAGAAGCGGTTTCTGGATCCATGTCTGGAACAAGGTTGGATCAAGATGACGGTGCCCGAGAAGCCGAGAAGCCCGAAACAGCGCTTCCGTATCACTTCGGCTGGCCGGGCTAGAGTGAAGGTCTTCAAGGACGAGTAAGGCTCGAAATCGGGTCACCGACGAGTGAAGTAGGCAGGGCCTTTCCGGCGCGCTTACCAGCTCGCGTACGACGCTCACGGATGATCACCAAGGCCGTTTGCCGATCATTTCGTCCGCAATGTGATCGCCAAGGTGGCTTGTCGGTCACGGATGATCGAGAAAACCCCCTCTGGCGACAACGGTCGCCCAATCTATGTCATCTCTGCTTTACACAATGTAAAGCGCAGTTGACATCAGCAAAGATCCGGGACACCACCGGCCCGATGCGCTCCGCATCCCTTCCCCACTTCGGCCCATCCAGCCATCCAAATGCCCACCCACCTCCCCCACCTTGGAGTCCCACCATCCCGGAGACTCCATGCACGACGCCTTCCTCAAGTCGGTTTTCGCCGACCCCCGCATGGCCGAGATCCTCATCCGCCGCCACGCACCCGAGTGGGCCTCCGAGGTCGACTTCTCGACGCTCCGCACAGAATCCACCGAACTCGTCAGCAAGAAGACGCTGCAGCGGCGCCACCCCGACATGATCTGGTCCGCTGACACGGTCAATGGCGAAAGAGTTCTGTTTCTGCTGGAGTCCAGCGCACCGTCGACCGCCTCATGGCCTTGCGCACGACGACCTACACCGCGCTGACGCTGGAGGCAATCGCCGCCGGACCAGACTTCCGTCCCGGGGATCCGCTCCCGGAGTTCGTCTACCTTGTCCTCTACCACGGCGACGGCCCCTGGACTGCACCGGCCCATGTGGCCGATCGTCCGGACGGTGGATACGATGTTAGAGTTGAGGGACTACCCGGCACGACTGACGAAGGGAGGAGCGAAGACCATGGCAGAGGTGGTGGACAGATTCCAGCAGGGAATGGACGAGTTGGTCCAGAGGGGCGTGCGCCAAGGGATTGAGCAGGGGATACTACAGGGAGCCCGCCAGGGTCAGGCCCTGGTTCTTCGCCGGCAGATCGAACGGAAGTTTGGCCGGCAAACGGCCAGGCAGTTTTCCGACCTGCTCGCCGAGTTTTCCGGCCCCGAAGATATCGACAGAGTGACTGACGCATTGTTGGAGTGCGCCACGGGCGAGGAGTTCATCGATCGGGTGCAGACGGGCTGACGGACAGACACGATCAGTTTCCAATCGTCGCTTGATCTGGCACCGACACCCCGGTATCGCCTATTCGAACTCCGAGCGAGGCAGACCGGATTGTCGAATGATCGACCTCAGGGTGCCCACGCGCAGCTCGCGTCTCTCGATTTCCTCGGTGGAGGCCGTCTCGAAGAAAAGGCCCAGGGCTTCTTCGAGGTTCGACCGCGCTTCGGCGACGGAATCTCCCTGGCTGGCTACATCTACCTGCGGGCACAGAGCCACATACCCGTTTCCCTCACGTTCCACGATCGCGGTCAGTTGTCTTCTCATCCGATACTCTCCTTGCTTTCCGATTGTAATCAGCCGGGCTCGCCCGAAGATTCGCAAGTCCGCATGAACACCGGCATGACGCCCTCGCAGAGAAGACAACCTCATATCGACTCACAACTCCGGACCGACTAGCTCCTCAGCCAGGTCGCGGATCGCTTCTCTCGCGGGAATCCCCGGCTCTCCAGCTCTGTGGGCCCTGATCGCCTCGCGCCAGATGTGTCCGCGCTCGGCCGAATGGACCAGGAAGTCGTAGCGCTCTGGGCTCATGACGACCATGGCGGCTTGGCCATTCTGGGTGATCGTCTCCACCCGCCCTTCCCGAATCCGATCCAGGTGTTCGCTCGTGCGTTGCCGAAAATTGCTCAGCGAATAGGTGTCTTGTGTGCGGTGCATGCCGCGCCTCCATATGTTATTAGGACTGAATTCAGTATGGCTTGCTGTGCTTGGCCTGTCCAGTGTCCCTCGCGGACCCGACGCAGTCCAGCATCGATGACGACAGACCCTAGGTCATCTTTACATTACATAATGTCATGTACAGTTGACATCCCGGTCCATTTCCGCAGTTGACGCTGGCACTCAGTCGTCTGTCCATCCAGGTCAGCCCATCCAGCCCCTTCACGCGGATTCTTCGAGTCGTTACCCTCGAAGATGGCGAGACCATCCACAACGCGTTCTTCGACCGCAGCTTCAGAAGAGGATCACCATGAAGCTCCACTACTACCCCGAGACCGACAGTCTCTACATCGAGCTTAGCGAGGAACCCGGCGTGGAGACCAGGGAAGTGTCCGATGGCGTGAACGCGGATATCGATGCGCGCGGGAAACTGGTCGGCTTCGACATCGATCGCGCCGCGAACCAGCTTGACCTGTCCTCGCTGGAAACGACCGCGCTGCCGCTCCGCTCCTACAGGATCGGGTAGCGAACACAGCCGAGACTCTGGCTCGATTCACCCCTTTCCGGATCTACAACCGGCACATCGCCCGACATCCCGGTCTAGACCCTACGATCCCATGTGGGCCATCGCGTCAGACCCTCGCGCCAGTGCATTCCCAGGCCAGCGATGTACCGGATGTTGGACGCGCTGCGAATCGCGAAGTCGAACAGCCTTCGCCTGGTATGTGGTCGACCATCCCCGACCCAGCCGAGCACCAGCAGATCCATCCGTTCGTCTATGCTCAGTGCCTCGATTGCTTTCTGCAGCTTCAGGTAGGTCGGTGAAGTCTCTGCGAGTTCCGAGGTTGCGGATGTGACGATACGGAGTCCCCGGTCAGGCACGGGATGGATATCGTCCACCACGCTCTTCTCTTTCGCGGCGACCCGCTCCCACGCCTCAATCAACTCCTTGACCTGGTCTCGGTCGATAACGAGCCGTATCGCGGCTGCCTCGACCCTGGCCATCGCCTGATCATCCTGAAGCGCGATCACTTCGACATCGGGAACCCGATCCGACACGACCTGGGAGAGTTTCCGTTCCGCCGTAACGAGAACCGATCCTGTACGCCTCGCGCAGGCGATGTACAGACTGTCGTAGACTGGATGACCAACTTGCAGCGCCGTTTCCGTAGCTTCCCTTAGCAGCGTCTCGTTTGGCTGGATTCGGATGACCCCCGGCAGCCTGGTGATCTCATCCAGGAAGGGCACAGCCGACCTGATTTCCCCGCGACGGGCCTTCTTCCAGATCGCGCTGGCACATTCCACCGGCAGCAGATCGGGCGCATACCGTTCGATTCTGGGTCCAAGCAGACTCCGGGCTCTCTTGCGGTGATCCTCCGCCACGAACCACTTGACGGCCACGGTCGCATCGACCGTCACCCTCACCGGTCACGGTCCTCCCGAACGAGGACGGTGCTGTCCGTCTGCTTCAGACCGGAAGTGGTCGCTGCCAAAGCGTCCGCGCGTTCCAGAAACTCTGCGGTCCGGAGGTAGTCGGACACCTCCCGTGTCAGGACGTGGCGAACCTCCCCCTCAAGGGAACGTTGATTCGCCCTTGCCTGGGCCTTGAGCCGGTCGATGACGCCGTCGTCCAGATTGCGAATGGTCAGGTTGCCCATGTTAGCCTCCAGCGAGTTGATGTGGTGATCGCATAATGCTAGCTCAATGCTAGCAACGAAACAAGCCGGGAGAATGCAAACCTCACCAAGAAAGTCCCCGCTGCGATGCCCGCACGCACCTTGGAACGTCGACATCCGATCCGTCCCCCCACCCCCTCGCCCCCCCCCCTCCCCCACCTTGGAGTCCCCACCATCCCGGAGACTCCGTGCACGACGCCTTCCTCAAGTCGGTCTTTGCCGACCGCCGCATGGTCGAGATCCTGATCCATGGCCATGCGCCCGAGTGGGCCGCGAAGATCGACTTCTCGACGCTCCGCGAGGAATCCACCGGGCTCGTCAGCAAGAAGACGCTCCAGCGGCGCCACCCGGACATGATCTGGTCCGCCGACACCGTCGATGCCGAAAGAGTCCTGTTCCTGCTGGAATTCCAGCGTACGACCGAGCGGCTCATGGCCCTGCGCACGACCACCTACACCGCGCTGACGCTCGAGGGAATTGCCGCCGGACCAGACTTCCGGCCGGGCGATCCGCTCCCGGAGTTCGTCTACCTCGTCCTCTACCACGGCGACGGCCCCTGGACCGCGCCGGCCAACGTTGCCGACCTGTTCCAGCGGTCCGATCCGGGGCGCTATCGTGTGGTCCCGTGGGGAGAGGGTACGGGAGATGACCGATCGCGCGACGATCTCACGGCTCTGGTGCTCGGTCTGGCCCGCAACCTTTCGCCGGAGGATATGGCGGTGCAGTTGTCGGGCCTGTGGCGTGCGATCGAGAGGCACGGAGATCCGGGCTTGGCTGGATTGATCGTCCGGACGGTGGATACGATGTTACAGTTGAGGGACTACCCGGCACGACTGACGAAGGAAGGAGCGAAGACCATGGCAGAGGTGGTGGACAGATTCCAGCAAGGGATGGACGAGCTGGTCCAGAAGGGTGAGGCGCGCGTTCTGCGTCGGCAGGTCACTCGGAGATTCGGCGAAGAGACGGCTGGGAAGTTGTCCCGGCTGCTCGATGAACTGCCTGGTCCCGAAGATGTCGACAAGGTGACTGACGCTTTGTTCGAATGTGCCACGGGCGAGGAGTTCATCGAGCGGATGCGGATGGGTTGAGGACGGACCGAGCAGGGAGCGAACGGGCTCAACGCGCTTGATGTCCAGCCTCCGTACGGTCTGGATGGCCCCCCTACAGAAAAAGCCTCATCCTCTGCTCCAACAGCGGCCGACTCAGAATCCCCGTCATATTCAGCACCTCAAGATTGAACCCGCCGTCGCCCCCGCGCCCCCACCATTCTTCCGCCACCCACCCCAAATTCTCAGCCGCGATCACCGCCACGTTCGTACCACCGCAGTCGGCGGCGAGCTGCCAGACTCTGTCCATTGCGGAGTCGTCGGCGTGGGCCACAACGACGAGGAAGCAGGCGACCGGATCACTCGAGTCGCGGATATAGCGCTTGAACTGCCTCAGGTGCGACGGCGGAAACGTGTAGGCGGTCTCCGTACTCTTGTTGTCCCACATCAGCACGTCCCCCGCTGTCTTCCGACGCCCGCCGAACCGGATGCAACCGTCGGGGTGCTCGCTGCCGGACATCTCCATCAGCTTGAGACCGAGCCTTGATTCGAAGAGGAACCGGGTGGCCGCCTCGAACCCGTGCTCGATATCCAGGTCCTTCCTGATGATCTGGTTCGCCAGCAGGTTCTCGCGGTCGCGTCGGGCGAGTTCCGGCAGGTACTGGTAGAATCGCTCGCCCGGCGATGCTTCGTCGGACACCTCCTTGGTGATCAGATTGGCGAAATAGCCGATGATTCGTTGGATTCGCACCGCCTTGCTGCCGCTCACCGGGACACCCGGAAGCGAGGAGCACAGCTTGCGCAGCTCCTCAGTGGACAGGATGCCAAGCACGCGGCTGGGACTCAGGCCGGAGGAGATCACCCGGCCCTTGAGTTCCGACTTCGTGCCCGAAGAGGGGAGTTTCTTCTTGATGAGCGTCTGCTTCAACTGGCTGACCATGAGGGCGTCCAGGAGAAGACCCCACGCGTGCAGCCCGAGTTCCAGGCCGAGCGCGTCCATCACGGAAGCCCTCATTTCGTCCGGAATCACGTAGGGCGCGCCGTCCGCCTTGTTGCAGTGGAAGACGATGCCCCCCCACTGCAGCTTGTTCAGCACGTCGCGGCATTCGCTCGGCGTATGCAGGACGTTCCCTCGCTGTGGGAAGTGTTCGAGCTGGGCGAGCACGATGCGGAAGACGGCATCCGACAGTCCGAGGCTGTCGCGGAGAGTACGCAGCAGATTCAATTCGCGGAATGTGATCAGCCTGTCGGCCAGCGCCGCCCTAAGCACGTCCTTCAGGATTTCGATGCGGTCGGGATCCTCGTAGCGCAGGCTGTCTTCCGACGCGGCGGCGTCGAGCACGTCCTGCTCCAGGCCGGTCAGGCTCTCGACGATCTCCTGCTCCGTAGCCGACCAGTCCGGACGGTTCACGAACGCCTCCAACATCAGGATCTGCCGGATCTGGTCCTTGAAGGGACCGTCGAACTGCAGAACGGTCGTGATTCGATTCCCGTCGGTGAGTTCCTCGACATTTCGCAGAATGATGTCCCGGGCCTGCTCCTCGTCGGGCTTCGGGAAATCCTTCGTGAAGCTGTCCACAATCCGTTGCAACGGCAGCTTCGACATCTGCTTGATCGCATCCGCGACCTTCATGGGGTTTGCTCCGTGGTTGGTTTCCGGTTGATCCGAGCGGAGATCGGCCCGGCAAGCGAACCGATCAGGCGCGTGAGGATGTTCGGTTCGGGTGCAAACCGCAAGGTGAAGTAGAAGAAATGCATCGCGGCGGGGCACTTGGGCGAGAGAACGAAGTCATCTTTACATTACATAATGTCATGTACAGTGGTGATTATGCATTTGCTTCAGGTAACACTGTCGGACCGGCGGGTGCGGGGAGGCAGGGGAGGCGATTGTCGACGTCCACGAGTTCGCGGTAGTGAAGGGGGTCGGTGTGCATGATGCGGGCCA
>MKWU01003257.1_pt1 | contig 21936 bp, 18 predicted proteins | sample 809101 | NCBI WGS metagenome assembly MKWU01 (sample SAMN05860141, study PRJNA318959) | sponge metagenome | host: Aplysina aerophoba | place: Slovenia: Piran, Adriatic Sea, Gulf of Piran | collected 2013-05-07 | reverse complement strand
GCATTGTTTATTTGATTAGATAACTCTTCTGCCTGATTCTCCTCGAATCCAGATTCCCTGAATTTCCTGGTAGCTAAGATGGGATTGAATGGCACTATTTGCTCCGCTTCCATTATTGTTACTCCTATGTATTGATTCTAGGTTATGACCAACTCAAATCAGGTCAAAATTGCTTGCAAACTTGATTGAGTATTAGTGTACTGTTAAACAGTTTTATTTTAGTGAACGAAAGTTCGTAGGTAGTAAATGCTCACATATTTTATGATCTGATTTTAACGAATAATCTTGAATGCATCAAGGTACAGAACGGTTCGTTTTGCGTGGGTTACTTGCGGTAGCGATTCTGAATTCTCAGTTTTGTACAACACACGTTTTACTCGTTCTGGGTAGTTACCTCTTTTGCTTACACAAGGCTAGGTTCACAATGCGTAGTAAACGGTCCCGTATAACGCAAGTGACTTGATGTAAGAGCCCGAGTGTACGACAAATCTTGTTGAATATCCGCTACGCAGGGATAGCACTATCAACTGGATTCGTAGCGATTGCCCGCAGTTCGTGTGCGACCGCCTTCCTAACGCGATCGAAATAGCCGTCCAAATGCCCGCTCTTAATGCTACATCGTAGAGCTAAGATCGCGTTCGTCCCTTGTACCGTCCGCCGCATGCCACCTCGCTTCTTTGGAGCACCGGCAACGTTCTTACATGCGCTCTCCAGCCGCGACAAGGCACATGGTAGTCCTTCACGACGGCATCGCGGATAGTCCATGAGTGCACGGTTTTTCTCTCGATAACCTTGCAAAGTTGATCTGAAGAAATTTATGAAATCAATATTTGTCGTACACCCTCTCACGATGGGTACTAAGTAATGAAATTCAAAGGATTAAGTGTCTCAATTCGCGCGCAAGTGTAGGAGGCATTTCGCGATAAAATGCTTCTTCCTTGTTCAAAACAGAATACCTGAATGAAAGTCGATAACTGGGAAAGCGCAGGATCTTTACCTCTACTTTACAACGAGCTCAAAGAACTTGGACTTGAAACAAATATTGCCGAATTAGAAGCTTTTGGATTTACGGTCGTCCCGCCAGAGAAGGTTGGACCGCCTGAATTCCATGCAGAAGTCAAGGCTGCCACCGAAAAAGTGGTGGCGAATCGGTTCGGTTCCTTGGATGCACACCTCGATCGCTGGAACAATGTGAACGATAACTTGCGCTTCGTGATCTGGGAAGATCCCATTTTCGAAAAACTGACCTATAACCCCGCAGGTCTCGGACTCGCACAATACCTGCTCGGAACAAATTGCATCCTCAGTCTTGTCAATGCTTGGGTGAAGGGTCCTGGTGAAGCTCGTACTGGAATTCATGGCGACTACCTAGATCCAACCAAAGACGCTCTACCAGCTTGGAACGTCAATGCCAATGTACACATGATGCTAACAGATTACAGTAAGGACGATGGTGCAATTTCGTTCCTCCCTGGAAGCCACAAATGGCGACGGCAGGTGACTCCTCCCGAATCTAAGTATTGGGCGGACAAAGCACACCCAGTAGAGGCTAAGGCAGGTTCGCTAGTCGTTTGGGGAAACCATACATGGCATGGCTCATATCCAAAGAAGACTCCAGGTGTGCGAATGACATTGCAATGTGAATACATGCGGCCAAGATTCCAACCACAGGAACCATTTCGAGAAACAGTCACGCAAGAGATTCTTGATCGGAATCCCATTCGATTCGCTGGCTTGATGGATGTGTATGGTCCCTTTCCATTCGGTAAGACCGGTCGGCAGTCAGATCGAGCAGACATGGGTCCTCCAGGCACAGGTTTTGCTAGTTCTGCAGAGAAGTACTGCAGTCTCTTTGACACCGAACCATCCAACGGTCGAGTTACTCTGCGACCTACCTATGACTACTATGAACACGACGGTCTAATGAACGGCGAAAGAATTCGGAAATTTGCAGAATCGGCGAGAAAACACCGAGAAGCCGAGGCCAACGGTGGACGGATTTATCGATGAGTCGATAAATCGACTCAAGACTCAACAAGACTAGCGAGTCTTCTGGAGGCTACTAGCTACTGAGTAGCTCACATGCCAATCTAGCCTTGGACTCAATACTCCGCTTATAGCGCTCTAGATCAAATTCCTGTTCACCCATAGCGCCTACAAGATACCGCTTGTACACTCCTTGTGAAATAGCCGCCAAACGCCAGTGGGAAAAAGCTCGGTAATAGTTGATTTTCGATAGATCCCTGCCGGTGCGTTCTTGATAGGAGTCCATGATTTCCTGACGAGATGGGAAACCACCGATACCCGTTGGTGCTGTGACCTCTACCGGATCACCCTCTTCCGCCCAGTTATTCATCAAGTAACCTACATCAGCTAATGGGTCTCCTAGGGTGCACAGCTCCCAATCCAACAACGCAGCAACCTTACCGTCCTCAATAAGCATGTTCCCAGGTCGATAGTCACCATGTACGATGGAAAAACCGATTTGCTCTGGCTTATGCGCGTGTAACAATCGAAGACTCTCGTCCATATCAGGAAGCTCGTGAGTTTGAGTTGCGACATATTGTTTTTCCCACCGCTTCAACTGTCGATCAAGATAGCCTTCCCTCCGACCTAATTGACCTAGACCAATGGCTTCTACATCGGTGGTATGGAGATCTCCTAATACTTGAGCTACATGGTGTCCAAAACTCTGTCGTTCATCACCGGTAAGTTCCTCCATTGGTTCCGCCGAGTGTGGTACCAATCCCTCAACAAAATTCATGATGTAGAACGAAACCCCATTGACATCTGGGTCTTCACAAAGACCATAACAGATTGGCACAGGTACTTTCGACTCTTCTAGTGCGGAGATGATTCGAAACTCACGCCCCATGTCGTGGGCACTTTCAAGAACGTGACCTAAAGGTGGACGGCGTAAGACATACGCGGCATTCTTCTGATCCACAAACTTGTAAGTTAGATTTGAGTGTCCACCAGCAATCAAGCTGAACGATAATGGAGGCTCTAAATCAGGGATTCTTTCTTTGACCCACGAAGTAACGGATTCCAGGCTAATTCCTTCCACTCTCTATATCCTTTCTCACGGCTTTAATTTACGTACTTCGGTTTCACCAGTGGGTTAGCAACACGAGTACCCACATAGATACTAATTAACAAATTTCCCGTCTTGTACGAGCATAAATTCAGGGATATGTACCTTGTAGCTTTCCCCGGACCTATCCTTAAATGTATAGTACCCTAGCATTGAACCAAATGTCGTATCCAGCACTGCTCCGCTGACGTACTGAAAGCTCTCGCCGGGTTCTAACCAAGGTTGTTTACCAACCACACCTTCGCCTTCTACTTCCTCGATGCTCTCTTCGGCATGTCGTATATACCAATGCCTTCTAAGCAGCTGAGCGGTGACATCTCCTACGTTAGTGATTGTGATCTGATACGCAAAAACGTACTTCAGCTGTGAAGGATTTGACTCCTCAGCAAGATACTTTGCCTCCGTTTTTACGGATATCTCAAACACTGCCTGCTTTCCTTTACTAAATGAGGAATTGTCGCACAAACACTATGTTCCCCAAGAAAATCTTAACTGATCGCCAATGAGAAAAAGCCACATACGCAGTCATCTCAAGCGAGAGGATCTCATCTAATACCTCCATTGAGCTCGAGGAATGGCTCTTCGCAAGATGCTTGCAAAGTCAGACCCCCGTTTGCATAAACATGTCTTACAAATCCATTCTGCATAACGATATAACCTCTTTTTAGAATTGAACCAACACATCCTCCCTCATCCACTATTCGGTGGCACCACCCTGGAGAACAAACGCATGGCTAAGTGGGGTTTTATCCACAAATCAATCTTCCCCACTGTAGTTGGATCGGAAAAAGAATACTTATACCTTGAGAATGGTCAAGAAATCCTCGACGCTGCCGGAGGTGCAATTGTCACCAATATAGGTCATGGTCGAGAGGAGGTAATCGATACTCTACGAGATTCAACACGAGATCTTGATTACGTGATCCCTCCCTTCAATACTCCTGCGCGACAAGCTCTCACGGATAAGTTAGTAGAGAACTGGCTAGGAAATTCTTTGAGTCACATCCACTATACATGCGGTGGCTCTGAAGGCATCGAATGTGCGGTAAAAATCGCATACATGCACCATGCCGCGAAAGGTGATTTGAAGAGAACCAAGATCATTAAGCGACACATTTCATATCACGGCACGACCCTAGCTGCAACTGCGATTGGCGGACACGAATCAAGAAAAAAAGGAGTCGAACATATTCTCGATCCCTACCCAAAAGTAGAGACTCCCTACCCCCTGCGTTGTCCAAGTTCTGACGTAGTTGGTTATTACGTCGAGAACTTCCTTGAGGTATTAGAAAACGAAGGTTCGGACTCCATAGCTGCATTCATCGCCGAACCGATTTGTGGCGCAAGTGGAGGTGCTATCACTCCACCAGACGGCTATTTTGAAGCAATATCGCAAATCTGTGAGGAACACGGCATTCTGATCATCGTTGACGAAGTAATGACTGGGTTTGGCCGAACCGGCACAAATTTCGGTTACGAGCACTGGGACGTTCAACCAGACTTACTTGTCGGTGGTAAGGGACTTGCTGGTGGCTACACGTCAATTACTGCTGTAGCAGGTAATGACAAGGTAAGCAGAAGTCTTGAAGAGGCAGGATACGACGTGATGTTCCATACATTCTCTGCGTTACCGAATGCATGTGCAACAGCTCACAAAGTCCTTGAGATAATGGAGCGAGAAAAATTAGTGGAACGATCAGCAAAAATGGGAGCGCTCCTTCAGGAAAAATTGACAAAGGCGTTTTCCAATCATCCTCACGTTGCAGAAGTGCGTGGGAGAGGTTTGTTGCAAGGCGTAGAGCTAGTTAAGAACCGAGATACGCTCGAAAGCTATGAAGAACGAAAAGGCATATCAGGTCGAGTCAGCAGTCGCATGATGCACAACGGAGTTTGGGTTTACAAAGGTGGGAATGGGATTGTTCAAGACGTACTTCTCGTAGGTCCTCCTTTTACCGTTACGGAGGCGCAAATAGATCAGATCGTTGGGACGATGTCAGAAGCGATTGATCATGTGACCATGGAACGGTCTACCAACTAACTGCATCACGGTAGTGCAAATTCTGAGATTTTGATTTCGTGTGCAACTAAAACATCGTTCTCAAACAGCAAATCTGCATCTGAGTACTGACCAGCCAGTACAACGGGTAACCACAGCCTATCGTCTTCCCACATACGTTCATAGGGGATTTTCTGTCGCGGACACCAGAATGGATTTGCTTCGTCGGTTGTCCGAGGATCGCCACTAAATTGGCTTGTCGTAAAAACGTAGCCTAGCACTCGATAATCAGTCTCAAAGTCATGAAATCTCAACTTCGCGACCAGGTTGAGGTCCTCTACGACCAGTCCAACTTCTTCTTTTACCTCTCGAATTGCACCTTCTTCAGGTGTTTCTGATTCGATTTTTCCACCAGGTACGTTGACTTTACCCTCTCCGTGTCCGCGGAGCTTGTCAATTAGTAGCACCTCGTCGCCACGTAGGATATACACCAGTGTAGCAGCCCACTTTGGCTTCCAATCCTTCGGCAGTCTATACGTCATTCAGATATTTACCCTTTCTGTGATTCAATGTGTTTATTACAGGCCACGTTTATTCTCAAATAAAGATGCTTTCCGCACATCAGATCGAAGAATACAAAACAAATGGGTTTCTAGTGGTTCGTGACCTCGTAGATTCCCATACTATCGATCACCTACTCAAAACTCTAAAACGACATCCACCCCTTGATGGTGTAGTTCCTGGTAAGTACCCAGCACCGGGACGTTACACTCTTGCGACACAGTGTTTAGGTGATCCTGATCTGGCACTAATTGCAGAACATCCCACTATTATCGAAATTGCAAAAGCACTATTGGAAGATGACCCTGTGCTGACTGCGTTCGTCATGTACGACCGTACTCCGGGTGGTCCCCCTATCCCCATGCACCACGACTACAAACGGTGGAGACCCGTCGGTTCCTCCATGAATTGGCTATTCGCAATCGTTCCGCTTGATGACTTCGATGAGAATAAGGGGCAACTTTTCGTCGCGCCGGGCTCACACCGGCTAGAGAGAGTCGTGGACACCGGCGAACCTGTACTCAATGTGCATGCTGCCATTCGGCCAAGTGAGGACAGTTTCGTCGACCCAGAGCTGAGACGTGGTGATCTGTGCATCATGAACATGCACTGTTGGCATAAAGCAGCAAGAAATTCCAGCACTGAGTCTAGGCGAGGGTTTTTCAGTAAGTATGCAGGTAGGCATTACCCACCTGCCACCGGATACTACCAATACAACGAAGCATCTTATCAAGCGCTGTCGGATTCATCTAAAACACTGCTCGCGGTTCATTCAGATTTACCCATGGAAGGAGTCCGGTTGTTATTGCAAAACCAAGACCGATTTCTAACCGTCGAAGGTGAGTTGCCTCTAGGACCAACCTACCATGAACGCGCGATTCCTGACTGGGATCTAGGAAACTTCGTTGCCGCCACTCATGCCGTCGCACGCGAACAACTGAAGTTAGAAACCCCTTGGTTGTCTTACATAGATGACTTGGAGGAGGACCAATCCTTAACTCGTGTTTACGGATACGAGATGAATGCCAATGGATTCCCGGTCCCGCATCAAGGTGAGTGGTTGACCGTGGACGACATTCGTGATCGTAATAATGGCGACACAGACATGACAAAAGCGATTCAAAAGTGGCTAGACCCGACGATCAGACGAGGTAAGGCGGTAACTCAAGCCCAAGCCAGAGTAGACCAGTTTGCTTACTGAATAGCTTCGTTTGCAGACAGAAATTCACTCTGTGAAATTGACTAATCAGTCTAAACGGTCAGTACAAAGGGAACAATGAAAAAGGTGGTCAAAGACCACCTTTCAGGGATTGGCATGAATTACCAAATAAGTAGCTGATATATCTAGCTATTCTCCGGCAATCAAATTCGGTTTACTAATGCATGGAAATTAAGCCGAAATTCTGAACACAAGCTCCAAGGTCCTTCCTCGTTGGAGCACACGGTCTTTGATCCTGGAAACATGCAACCGTTGTTCCTCATCCAAGAGGTTACTAGCAGATAAAGAAACATCAAAGTTTCGGTTTGTCATTCGATGTGAGTACTGTACGAATGCCTTTAAGTTTCCAAATGCGTCAGTCGGTAGTTCTTCATGAGCGACATCATCAACCTCAAGTGTATGCAGGTAGCTGACACCGTACGACCAAGGACCTTGGTATGCCGAAAAAGCAGTCTTAATTCTGTTCGGCGGATGTCTTGCTAATCGATCATGATCATCAGCATCGACGAGGCGAATGTTCACCATATCGTATGTGACTTCTGCATGAATGTCCCAGCCATTCTCAGTGAAAGTGTTGTAGTGCAAACTGAGGTCTGCGCCTATGAAATTTACTTCATCCTGCGTATATGCAAATACTGGTAATCCATCGTGCACTTCGCCTGTCTCTGCAATATAGATGTAGTTCTGAAAGCTTCGCGCGTAGACGATCGCTTCCGGGATGAACTTACCTACATGTTGGTGATAACCAAGCGACAGAGCCAACATTCTCTCATTATCCAAGTCACTGGAACCTAACTCGAAACTTCCAGTTTGTAGATGAGCTCCTTCTACATACAGTTCTTCAATGGAAGGCGCACGCGAAGTTAACTCGCCATTGAGTGAAACTTGACCATGTGAGTCCAACTTACGTAGAAGACCTGTCGACAGTGAGTAAGAATTGAAAGAACGGTCTGGACTCTCTTCCGCTTCCTTCGCGATCCGACCTAAACGCACACCTAATTCATACTGCATGGCATCTTTATCAAATCTATAGAGTGCAAAACCAGCGAGCGAACTACTACTTGCGACCACGTGGTCCCCCGAATGCATTTCAAATTCTCTGGCATCATGATGGAAACCGTAAAGCTGACGTATGCCGGATTTTTCAGGTAATGCGATTTCAAGTCGTATGTCTCGTGCGTCGTTGTAAAACTCAGTTGCAGTTTCATCGTTCTCAAGCTCTTGATGTTCATAATCACTGAACCCTGCACGGAGGGAGTACGTCGGTCCATCACCAAATTGAGGTGAATAGTGAGCGTTCATATCGAAGCGGACCTGATTCAGGTCCAACTCGATTCTTTCCCCTCCTTCATGACCATGTTCATCCTCATGTTCGTCTTCGGCTTCGTTCTCATGTTCGTCCTCGTGTTCGTCCTCGTGCCCATCTGCAGGTTCTTCGTGCCCCAAGTGGATTGGAACGCCAAATCCACCGTCCTTCATGTTGACAGCAAAACCGATTGAACCCTTATCAAAGAAACGGGAGAATCCAACACTACCACCGCCCATTCCCATATCACTGTTCATTTGAACCGAGCAATTTTCCTCCTCTTCTGCAGGCTCTTCCTCTTCCTCATGTTCGTCGTGAAGTTCCTCTTCTTCATGCTCGTCGTGATGAAGCGCGTCGTTCGTTGGACAACCTGGAATGTCATAGGAACTACTATCTCTGTTATACGCGTCCAAGTGAATCAGTAGATCTTCACTCGCCTGAAATTGCTGTTTAAACGACATAGTTGTCATTTCACCGTTGTCAGTTTGACGTAGCTCATAGCGGGAGGCAAGCAAATCTGGCATTCTCTTCGGAAAACGGCCAGACTCCACATTGACCACACCGCCTGTGGAACCGGAACCATAAAGCAACGTCGTCGCTCCTTTTAGTACTTCGATACGATCCGCCACCAACGAATCCGCAAGTAGAGGGTGATCCCCGAATCCTTTGCCTAGATCCATTGTGGAAAGTCGATCTGTTAGGACTTGAACCCGCGGGCCATCAAGGCCATGGATTACGGGTTGTCCAACGCCACTGCCATAGGTACTGTTATGGATCCCCGCCATTTCACTCAGCGTGTGGCCAAGAGAGGATCCCTGTCCAATTGCCAGGTCATCACCCGATAGCTCAGTTAAGCCTTGAGTCAAACCTATCTCCGAGTATGGGTGAGCTCTGACTAAAAGCTCTTCAACTCCATCTTGTGGCACCCCTACTACATTGGAACCAGAGGGTCCATGTTGGTGCATATGTGTGTGGTCACCATCATGCTGATGAGCATCTTCCTGTTGCTCGCCTTCGCTTTCAGATTTTGCATGTGTATCTGAGTGTGAGTGATCTTCCTCGGCTTGAATCGTTCCGTGGAACAACAAACCAAGAACGCAGATAACTAAGAAACGTGTTTTAGCCACTTATCCTCCTTGGGAAATTTCTTGTCGCGCTAGGTAAATTTGGTTAAGTAAGTCCATGCAGTGCAATGAATCCTCTTTGTCGAATTGCGGACACGAAGATAAACCATTTGCAATACATCGGTGGATGGACTCTGCTTGGTACAGAAAACCGTGTTGATTGGGAAATGCCGATGGAATGGCGACATTCTCCGGCAATGGATATGAGAATTCAGTATGAGGTGCGTGCATATTCCTTGTACGATATCTGGAAGGAACACCGCCAGTATCAGGTCTATAGATTTTTAGCGTGGTAGGACAATGTGCTGGATGTTCCAGAGAAATACGACCTTCAGTACCAAAGATTTGGGTCGTTTCTGGTAACTCAGAATTGAACGGCGGAAACGACAACATTGCAACTTGGTCATCTCCGTACTCGACGATTGCACCACTCGCGCGTTTACCCAAGTACGCTAAATTCTTGGGTTTCGAAGTTTTTCCAAACGCGAGAGGTGCCGCCTGAATCACATAGATTGGATCGAAAAAGTCCGATTGAACCATTAGTGGCTTACCGAGCTCGCCTCGTTCGATGCAGGTTCGAGCATGCTCTACCGCTGGAAAAAACCGAGTCCACATCGCGTCCTGTAGCATGAGACCTTTGGACTCCGCTAAGGCGTACATTTCATGTGCATCTGCAAGATTTTCCGCTAGGGGTTTTTCGCATAGCACATGCTTTCCAGCTTCAAGTGCTAATAATGTGTGTTCTCTATGCAGACGAGTGATCGTCCCGACATAGATGATGTCTATTTCATCGTCATTCACCAGGTCAATGTATGACCCGTAGGACTTGGGAATGTCCAAGTTTTCTGCGAACTGTTGTGCCTTCTGAAGTTCTCTCGCGCCGACTGCCAGCACGGATGCACCTGCACATGCACGAAGACTCAACACCCACTGTCTTGATATATTCCCGGATCCTAATATTCCCCATCGTAACGGAAACTTGACATCCTGTGGCTTCGTATGACCTAGACGAATATCCAACGGAGTTGAATCTGGGAAGTTGGTTTGGGATTGGGTCACAGAGATTCCCTGCTAAATTTCATATTAGATGCATCCGGACAGAGTGTGCACAGCACCTTAGAACATCCTTGTTTCTCAAGAATTGTTGAATTCGGAGAATCCAAATTGGGAGCACAAGCCTACCAAGAGAAAAATTCTCTAATCACTGGAGATGGGAAAATTTGTCTTTTTAAAAAGAATCACATAATCCTACAACCTACTCGATTTTTGCATTCTTTGGATAACGTTCCGCAAGCGCTCTTAATATCGCTTTGTCGGACAACAAACCTTGCGTTTCCATACTCATAAGTATTTCAACAAGGAACTGATTGTCTTCCTTCTTTCCATCCCAAAGTTTCTCGTAGCTCCCGTCTTTGTACCCATTTAATTGACGGAACACATTCAGTGTGTTTTTGCCGATGTATAGCGCATATAGCAGATCGAGTGAGAGATTAGCGCTTGACAGTACGCGTGCGAATGCACGTATGTCAAAAGATCCTTCCAAAGCAAAACGGGCAAGATTTTCAACATTCTCGATAAAGCTGACATCCTCACCATCTTCAAGTACGTCTGTGAGCTGCTTAGCAATTACCTTTCGATCCTCTCCGCGGACCATTAGATAGCTCAAGCCAAAGTGCCAGATGTCTACGATTTCCAAATAGACCTGATAGTCATCTCTCTGCTGCTGCTTCCACCACTTCCAACCGTAATGTTCGATTAGCTCCGCGCATTCCATCCAAATCGCTCGACAAAACGGATAGTTCTGCCGTTCCCATTGCGGATGAACGTGTACATTGTGACTCTGTTGACGAACGAACATGTCATCAAGTTGCTCTAAAAAACGTTCGATAGCTTCATCCTTCTTCGATAGCTTCATAATTATTGTGGAAAATCAGCGCTCCCAATGATGAGCAGACAGAAACTACATCGCTCGACATGAACTGATTAAAAACACCCCTTCCTCGTTTACTAAGGTAGTCACAGAATCATGGATTTATCGTATGGACCACAGTACGAAGCGTATCGGCAAGAGATTCGGGACTTCATCTCCCAATATAAAGACAACGCTCCTAGGGGAGCTCCTCTCAAATCCGAGGCGGCGATCAAGTACCAAAAGTTCCTGATCGAAAAAGGATACACCGCTCGCACGATTCCGACAGAGTATGGTGGTCACGGTGGTGAGCCAGACATGCTCAAAGGGAGGATCATAGCCGAGGAATTTGCACGAGGTCAAATGCCTGGGGGAATGGGCGGACAAGGGATCTCAATGCTCGTTCCAACACTTCTTGAACTTGGTACTGAGGAGCAAAAACGCAAGTTCATTCCACCTACTCTTGCTGGTGAGATGGTGTGGTGTCAGGGTTATTCAGAACCAAATGCAGGTAGTGATCTAGCAAGCTTAAGAACATCTGCAGTGCTTGACGGCGACGAGTGGGTGATCAATGGTTCAAAAATATGGACATCCACAGCACACCTAGCAGACTGGATATTCTGCTTGGTTCGTACTGAACCTGATGCACCCAAGCATCAGGGCATCAGTTTTCTTCTGTTCCAAATGGATTCGACAGGGATTGAAATTAGACCACTGGTCGATATGACCATGACCCCCAACTTTAACGAAGTGTTCTTCACGGATGTGCGCGTACCTAAAGATCAAATCGTCGGTAAGAGAGGCGAAGGCTGGTACGTTGCAAACGCCATTCTCGGACATGAACGAGATTCGCTTGGTGATCCTAATGCCACGCTATCTCGTCTCACAAGACTTATGGAGTTAATGAAAGAAGAAACCATCGATGGGACACGTATAGTGGATAACCCGATCTTTCGTGATCGGTTGATGCGTATACAAGCACGCGTGATGTCCTTACGTTTCAACGATCTTCGTGTCCTGTCCTCGAGACTAAATAAGACTGACGCAAAGCTCCCAAGGATGATCAGCAAATTGCAGGGAACGGAACTACGTCATGATCTCGAGCAACTGGCGATTGATACCATGGGAGAGACAGGATTGATGTTCGGAAAAAGTGAGTTCCTGAAAGACGCTGGATCCTGGCAATATCAATACATGTATTTCCTTGGTCTGATCATTGGTGGTGGAACGTCTCAGATTCAGAAGAACATAATCAGTGAAAGAGGTTTAGGTATGCCTAAGGAACCTAAGTTTGATAAACCTCAGATGGGGCGCGCGTAATATGGACTTTGGACTATCTGAAATCCAGCTTTCACTGCAGGAAAGTATTACTCGATTCTTGGACGAAAAGGTGCCTCTTGATAGAGTACGCGAATTCGCAGATTCAGATCACGCTTTTGCAGAGGATGTCTGGCAAGGATTATGTGAATTAGGTGTTCCTGGCGTACTCATTGAAGAAAAATATGGGGGAATAGGGTTAGGATCACTCGAAGCCGTGGTGATTAGTGAGTGTATAGGTAATCACGTTGCGCCTGTGCCTTTTTTCAGTAGTTCAGTCATGGCGGCTACTGCCATTCAACTCTGTGGGTCTGATTCTCAGAAGGAGAAGTATTTGCCGAGGCTTGCAACCGGTGAACTCACCGTAGGACTGGGGATCTCAGAATTGAGCGGCCGAAGAAACGGCGGTGGTATCACCTCCTCAGGCGAATCACTTACCGGTAGTGCGTTGTACGTACTCGAACCTACCGCTGAGCTGATCTTGGTTGCAGACCAGAAGGCTCGATTGTTTTTGGTTGAACGAGGAGCTATGGGCCTATCCAGTAGGGCAATGCCACAAATCGATAGGACAAGACCTATTGCGACTATAGATTTAGACGACACTCCAGCGGAATCTTTAGTCGGCTCAACACCTAGCGGCATACAAGCACTAATTGATCTAGGTAGAGTTACTCTCAGCGCGGATACGCTTGGTGCGTCACAATCGATGTTAGATCAAGCAATCGCCTATTCACTTCAACGCGAACAATTTAATCGAGTCATTGGCTCCTTCCAAGCTGTGAAACACATGTGCGCTGAGATGGCGGCGGAAATAGAACCGTCTCGGTCCCTCGTATGGTATGCAGGACATGCGTTAGACGAAGTGCCGGAAGAAAGTCACCTCACCGCTTGTCACACCAAAGCACATCTGTCAGAAGTCGGAACCTTCATCGGAAAAACCTCTACCGTGGTGCACGGTGGGATGGGCTTTACAGATTTGCTTGGTTTGCACTATTGGTTCAAACGAATCGGTTTTAATCGTCAATATCTCGGTGGTCCGGAATACGTTCGCGAAGAAGCGGCCCGAATCCAAGGATTAGTTGCCTGAAGAGGTCTGAGCTCGATCTGCACGTGACGTACTCAACTCTATAATCAGAGTTTCAGAGTCGCGCAATTTAACACCTGAATTCTTGATTTCCACGATTAAGACCCCAAATCTTTGTCAAACTAGATAAACACTCAATGCTTTATGTCTGATAGTCTTCCAGTACTCCCTCTGAAAAATCTTGTCTGTTTTCCCGGACTATTCCATCCCGTGAATGTTGGAAGGGAAAAGTCCTTAGCTGCCGTAAAGGTTGCACAGCAAGAGGGCGGGCAGATCATCACCGTTCTACAGAAACAGCCTGACGAAGAGGCACCGCAAAGAAACGATTTGTGTGACGTTGGAACCATCTGTGGAATTAAGCGCGTCCTTAAAAAGGAAGGTGGTGCCCAGATTGTTTTGGAAGGCCAAACCCGAGTCGTTCTAGGTAAAAAGTCTCCACATCGAAAATACCTGCGAATCGAATATGAGCCAATGGTGGATCTCGGTGAAATGGTCGCGGAAGGAATGTCGCCAGAAGCAGAAGCCATTCATCGAGAAAATCGTACTCTCGCGGAAAAAATAGCCAATCTGTTAGATGAGGACAAGGAGCAAGTACTCCGTCAGTTACTAGGGAAAATCACCAATCCGGTGACCCGAGCCTATCACTTCCTGTCGAACGGCACAGGCTATGAAATCAGTGATGCACAAAAAGCACTTGAACTGAATAGTGCTGAGGAAGTATTGAAGGCCGCATTCGACACCTTGAGTAAGGAAGTCACTGTCCTGAAAGTTCAGCGTGAGATTCAGAAGTCAACGCGAGAAAATACCGAATCTATGCAACGCGAAGCCATGTTGCGTCAGCAGAAAAAAGCAATCGAAGAAGCTTTAGGTGACGATGCTGGCGACGACGATGAGTTAATTGAACTGCGTCGAATGCTCAGGGAGATCAATTTTCCTGACGAAACTAAAAAAGAACTGGACCGCGAACTTAAGCGAATTCAACGCATGGCACCGCATCATGCGGAGTTCCAAGTAGCGCGTAGCTATCTTGAGCTAGTCACAGAATTACCTTGGAATACGGTCACAGAAGATAGTCTTGATCTAAAGCATGCAAAGAAAATTCTGGATGAAGATCACTACGGCTTAGACGACGTTAAAGATCGCATCCTTGAGGCACTGGCAGTCCTCAGCCTTAACCCAGAAGCGAAAGCTTCGATACTCTGCTTTGTTGGACCTCCTGGTGTGGGCAAGACCTCACTTGGTCAGTCCATTGCTAGGGCGATGGGTCGAAAGTTCCAACGAATGAGTCTAGGAGGACTGCACGACGAAGGAGAATTACGCGGCCACAGACGCACTTATATTGGCGCAATGCCTGGTCGAATCATTCAAGCGATTCGTCGATCCGGTGTACGTAACCCAGTATTGATGCTTGATGAAATCGACAAACTTGGTCGAGACTTCCGGGGAGATCCATCCTCTGCACTTATGGAGATTCTTGACCCAGCTCAAAATAAAGAATTTAGAGACAACTATCTCAATCTACCGTTCGACCTATCAAAGGTATTCTTCATTGCTACAGCCAATACTCTGGATGGGATTCCTCGTCCGCTTCTGGATCGTATGGAGAGACTAGAACTATCTGGCTACACGGAACTCGAGAAGGTTCAGATCGCACGAACCTACCTCATTCCACGACAGATTGAGAACAATGGACTCAAGCCTGAGCAACTAAAACTCACAGAAGATGGATTGAATCACACGATTCGCAAGTATACCCGTGAAGCAGGTGTCAGAGAACTCGAGCGAACGATTGAGCGCATCGCTCGCAAACGAGCGAAAGACAGTCTAATGCAAGGAAAACTCACGGAGTTTATCGATGCAGACGAAATAGTAGGTTTGCTCGGACCAGAAAAATTCAAGGAAGAGAATCTGAGATTGGATCTCACAAGTGGCGTAGCCACTGGTCTTGCTTGGACGGAAGCCGGTGGAGATGTCTTGTACGTGGAAGCTTCACTGACTCAAAAAGATGAAAAAGTGACCATTACAGGTCATATCGGGCAGGTAATGCAGGAATCGGCAAAGGCAGCTCGTTCTTATATCTGGTCCGCGGCCGATGAATTCAAACTCAGTAGAACTGACATCGAGAGCACTGGAGTACATATCCATGTTCCGGCAGGCGCAGTTCCAAAAGATGGACCATCTGCAGGAGTAACCATGGCAACCGCTTTGGTGAGTGCTTACGCAAACAAAAAAGTGAGAAGCGACGTGGCGATGACTGGTGAACTTACCCTGTCCGGACTCGTCCTACCGGTCGGTGGAATTCGAGAAAAGATTCTGGCAGCGCATCGAAACGGTATAAGACACATTATCATGCCAAAGGAAAACGAGTCGGAACTTATCAAGTTACCTGATGTGGTGAAGACTGACTTGAAGATTTCTCTTGTTGACAAGCTCTCGGACGTCGTAAAAATCGCCATACCTGAGTTGAATAAGACAACTCGACGAAAGCGTCAAACGAAAGCCAAGCCAACGGAAAATTAGCCTCCCTCGCAAACCTGCCTATTCCGTTAGGCAGTACAAAGGAAGATTTCGTTGTTTACGACAGACGTGAATCACGTCGCTTTCGCGAAAACAGTACGCGACTTTTCGACCCACATGGACGGTTGTTCCTAGGGCTACAGCGAGGTCTTTAGTTGAGAATGGATCCGGTAAGTTGCCAGCAATCTCCGAGAAGAGCTGGCGCATATCTCTAAAGCGTTGAGTTTGCAATACCTCAACAAGCCGCCTTGCATCCCTACTCCAACGCTTTCGTAGTCTTCGCTGAGTGACGCGTTCTTGTTCCTCATGAATGTATACGACCTCTAGTGTGAAGTTAGGATGTTCGAGAAGCTTCGGGATGAACACCAGCTCACTAAATACCTCCGCCAAGTTTGCTTTTTTAGGCGATTTTCGTCGGGTTTCGGTGCCGTCTGGATGCTTCTTAACAATCGTGAGTAGACGAGCAATCGGATAGACTAGCGTTATTCGATAATTTGGTAGCAATGCGTAGAGTTTTTTCTTCATCGCACTGAAATTTGCAGTCTGTACTTCATAAATCTGATCACCGTACAAAACATCAACGACGTACCCGTCAATGGATACTTCTGTATCGGAATTTTCCGTGGTGTACATGCGTTTCAAAGCTCGGTGGAGTTCCCCCTCATTTAGCTGACCAATCCCGTTCATATCAGGTTACTCTGTCTGTAGATCTGGTGCTGGTACCGTGCTGAAGGTTGAAAATGCAACGAGCGTCTTCTACTTTCGTCGATCTCCCTATTTCTACCTGCGAACTGTGAATCCACTGATCGAACTTCCTTGTTCTGTATAACGATAGATTTCAGGGGTAAATAGTAGGATAAAATTGTTGGAATGGCACAGGTCTGCTGTGGGGTTTACCACTGTGTGTCTTGTAAAGACACTGAGACTTTACGCCTCAATCTCTAACAATCAGATTAAAAGGACAAGGTTATGTCAGCAGATGGCACCTGGAACGTTACAGCAACATCTCCGATGGGAAGTCAAAATGCAACACTCACTTTCAAGACTGACGGTTCCAGTTTATCGGGATCGATGAGCGGGCAACAGGGAACAACCGAGATTTCAGGAGGTTCCGTAGACGGTAACGACTTGAAATGGTCGGTCGCTCTTACTCAACCAATGCCTATCACGCTTGAGTTCACAGCGTCGGTAGACGGAGATAGCATCTCCGGAAATTTCAAAATTGGTGCGTTTGGCTCCGGAACATTGTCTGGTACACGCGCTAGCTAAATGAGTTGGGCAAAAGAGGTTGCCGAGCTCCACCGCCGCGCTTCTCTAGCCCACGCGATGGGCGGACCCGAAAAGGTCGCCCGTCAGCACGAGTTCAACAAGCTGACGATCCGGGAACGGATCGAGAAGGTTGCCGATACCGGTTCGTTTCAAGAGTTTGGGACGATCGCTGGAGTATCCAAATATTCTGAGGAAGGTGAACTGAAGGAATTTGTGCCTTCAAATTTCGTCTTTGGATTGGCAGAAATTGACGAACGTCCTGTTGTTCTTTCTGGTGACGACTTTACGGTACGCGGAGGGTCTGCGGATGCATCGATTGCAACCAAACGAGTCAAGTCAGAAGGACTTGCGCACGATCTAAAACTTCCACATGTGCGATTGGTCGATGGCATGGGAGGGGGAGGGTCAGTAAAGACCATAGAACGCGCTGGGCGCACATATATACCAGAACTACGTAACTGGGAGTATGTAGTGCGACATCTAGCTATCGCACCTTCTGTGTCCTTGGCCCTTGGGTCGGTCGCGGGTATTGGTGCAGCTCGAGTCGCAACCTCACACTATTCTGTCATCGTCCGAGATTCCGCTCAAATGATGATCGCTGGACCTGCGTTGGTTGATTGGGCAAAATTAGGTGAAGTTTCAAAAGAAGAACTTGGGCACTCTCGTATTCACACACGAAACGGGGCAATTGATGATGAAGTTGCTACAGAACCAGAAGCATTCGAGCGCGTAAGAAGGTTCCTGTCCTACTTGCCGACAAGTACTTCTGAACTTCCACCAGTTACTAATGAGAACGACGATCCAAATCGTCGAGAACCAGCGCTCTTAGACATCATCCCCAGAGATCCGAAGAAGACCTACAAGATGCTGCAAGTCCTCCAGAATGTCGTCGATAGAGGTTCCCTCTTTGAGATGGGTGTCAAATGGGGCAGATCCATACATACAGTTCTGGCAAGGATAAATGGACATCCGGTGGCGATTTTTGCAGAAAATCCACGAATATACGGAGGTGCTTGGTCCGCAGATGCATGTCGCAAACTCATACGGTTTATTGATCTAGCGAGCACCTTCCATCTGCCTCTGATTCACTTTGAAGACTGTCCGGGTTTCTTAATCGGTAAGAAGAGCGAGGAAGACGCTACCATTAGATTTGGGTCAGCAGCTCTGGCCGCGTTGGGACAGGCTTCTGTACCTTTCTGTAGCATCATCGTACGAAAAGCATTCGGCGTCGCCGGCGGTGCTAATCACAAGCCAGGATCGCACCACATTCGTGTTGCTTGGCCATCTGGTGATTGGGGATCGCTACCGATCGAAGGTGGAATAGAAGTCGCATACAAAGCAGAATTAGCCGAAGTCGATGACTACGACGCGCATTTAGCAAAAATCAAAGATCGACTCAATCGAGTACGGTCACCGCTTCGGAGTGCAGAACACTTTGAAATAGAAGAAATCATCGATCCACGCGACACGAGACCACTCCTCTCGAAGTGGGTCAAGCTAGCTCGCAAAGTGACTGAACCTACAACCGCAACTTTTACTTACAGACCATAACAATTTTCCAAAGGAGAAACAATTGAGCGACACCACGTACACCATCTTTGGGGCTGAAGAGTCCCCTTACTCAGTCAAAGTTCGCTCATACTTTCGCTATAAGCAACTACCACACGAATGGAAAGGTCGACACCAAGATCCTGAAACTTACGGTAAACATGCTCGACTTCCACTTATTCCTCTTGTAGTTTCATCTGAAGGCAATGCACTACAAGATTCGACGCCGATCATTGAGACGCTGGAAGGATCCTATTCAGAACCATCCATCTACCCGGACGATCCTGTAGCAAAATTTGTATCTGACTTACTCGAAGAATTCGGTGACGAGTGGGGCAATAAGTGGATGTTTCACTATCGCTGGGCACGCCCCGTGGACCAGATCGGTTGCGCGACACGCTTGGTCAAATTCAATAACCCTTCGATTGATGGTGATCAGCTAGACATAGCGGTAAACAACCTGAGAGATCGCATGGTCAATCGCGTGTACTTCGTTGGCTCAAATGAACAAACCGCACCTCAGATTGAACAGTCGTTCCAGGATTCACTGAAGATTCTCGAAACCCATCTGGCCTCAAGATCGTATTTGTTCGGTGAGCGACCTTCTTTTGCTGATTTCGGACTCTGGGGGCAAATCTACAATGCAAATAGAGATACTACCCCAGCTACATTCGTGGCACAAGCTCCAAATGTACTCGCTTGGCTTGATCGAATGCTGAATCCTCAGGTCTTGGGTGAGTTTGAAGAATGGTCTGCCATTCAACCCACACTTCTTCCGCTACTCAAAGACCAAGTCGGTGGAATGTTCCTTCCGTGGTCCGTTGCCAACAGTCAAGCAATTGCAGATAACGCAGATGAATTCTCCGTCAAGATAGACAGTGGTACATGGGTTCAAAAACCTCAGAAGTACCATGCGAGATCGCTCCGAGCCATACGCGAGAAATATGTCGCTGTCAGTTCAAATAAAGAGTTAAATCAACTACTTGAAGAAACTAGCTGTCTACAACATCTCACATGATTTATTATGGAAATACGTATATTGCTAGCCAAAATCCGTGGATAAAAGCCCCCCGATCCTACGATCGCGGCCAAGTCGGAGGCACGTCTACCAAATGCAATAGATCATGGAAGTAGGAAGTAAAGAACGTTCCTGGGCGATTAAGCATGGATGCCTTACCTCGTATGGGTCGCAACAGCTCGGCACTTCGTCAGGAAAATATATGAGGTGATTTGTGCTCTACATTGTGTCTGGGTAAAAACTTCATGGTTACTCAATCTTGTAAAGGATTCTCTCATTTTAGGTCTAGCATAGGAGTCGAGTCAGGCTGAATTCGACCATCAGGTGTTGCCGCTACAACGACAATCAAAATGAGAAAGCCATCGGTTCTCGCCGGGGGAGGGCGTAGCTCGACCGAGCAAGGGGAGAACCGGTGAGGCCGAGAATTGCGTTACATGTTCGCGATAAATTGGCTATGGTGTGGCGTCTCCACCGGGACGGATATCGATGACAGGCAATCACGTTACCGATCTTCAAGTCCGCCTACGCGACACTCGCCGAACGCCCCGATACCGAAGGCAGGTAGCGGCCCGCCTGCCCGGCGCACTGGCCGAACAGGAATTCGCCGACCGCGCTTTGAACGCCATCTCGCCGAAGCAAGACTGCCACGCGGTAATACACTCGAAAACTTCCACTACCACGTCGCGCCCATGGTCTCCAAGGCGCACGTCAACCCTCTGATCGCTGGCAATGGTTGGCCGGCGAATGATGCCAATCTGATCGTGGTCGGCCAGCCTAGAACCTGCAAAAGTCACTTGAGGGCAGCGATCAGGCTGGCGCAGATCAAAAACGGCTTCCAGGTCCTTTACCTACACACCACCGATTTGGTGCAGAAACTCCAGGTCGCACGCCGCGAACTAATGCTCAAAGCCGAAATCCGCAAGCTGAACAAGCACCACCTGCTCATCCTCGCCGACATCGCCTATGTGCGTAAGGACCAGGCCGAGACCAATGTGCTGTTCAAACTGATCAGCTCGCTCTACGACAACCTCTCCCTGCTCGTCACCGCCAACCAACCGTTCGGGGAGTGGGCTCGATCTTCCCCGAACAGGCCATAACCCTAGCCATCGACCGGCTCGCGCACCGTACCACTATCTTCGGACTCAACGTTGAACGCCATGGACGGCACGCACCGCAGTGGAAATCACACGCGGTCGCGGACGCATCGCCTCACGCGTCACGCTAGCCAACACCTAGGTCAAGCTACCCGTGAGCGACTCATCAACTCATCAACCAATAAGTAGATCCAGGAAAACATGCCGTGACACAACTTCCAAGCATGATCAGGCAACGGAGATGTGAACACCCCTTGCTTCGTCCGCCTCCAATTAAGTATCATCCGACGTCGCGACACTTTCTCATCTTGATTGTCTCTCTACAGTTGCCGTCGCGTTGTCGATTGATTGGTTGCGTCTGTGTTATCTTGAGTGAGGTAGTGCTTCGCGTGTTACTGGATCCTTCAATAGCAATGTCTGCGGATGTTGACGACCTGACATGGACAAAGCACGGTCGCAATAGCTCGCCGAGAGCATCAGCAGGATTGAAAGGAGCAATCCGGGACAACCGCACTCTCTGCAATGAACCATCCAAGCATGAAGTCTGCAGCGACGCTAATCCCGCCGTCTGCCTTCAACATCTCCACAATCGTCACCCCCGCCAGAACGACGCACACCGTCGCAATTGCGCAGGCAACGAGCCACTGAACGAACGCGAATGCGCGCAGTAAAAATCTCACAACCCTCATGCATCAATTTTCTTCGTCGTTCGTCTGAGCGTACGGAAAAACCCGTGCGATGTCACCCAGGATCCACTCAATCTTCTCTTTCGCCGCGCTTCCGATATTTGCATCGCGGGCCAGATCGTAACTCCACAGCGCTCCCTCGCTTTCCCTGTCGTAAATCATAGCCGCGACGGTGACTCGAGTCGTGTCCGGCT